>Ga0207719_100178_pt1 | contig 50960 bp, 47 predicted proteins | sample A23P1SouthBayCA_2_FD_187279 | JGI IMG/M metagenome (GOLD analysis project Ga0207719, IMG submission 187279) | Aerobic enrichment media microbial communities from Eden Landing Ponds, California, USA - A23 P3 (3) (SPAdes) | ecosystem: Environmental > Aquatic > Marine > Unclassified | place... | reverse complement strand
GGAACATTTCTGAAACCAACCTGTCCACGGTCGCTACTGACCACTCATCCTCACTCGATCAGAAGTTCTGACGATCACTAGAGGTCCCTCGCTACGCGCGACCGGCGCTGTCGCGCCGGCACGCGCTCCCGGCCACCGCGACCGCACCGCTACTGCCCCCTCACCAAACCTGGTTCGCCGTCCTCACTCCCGCTGGCCGCCGTCCTGCAGGGCGACGTTCGTCCCGGTAGATCCACCGCCCTGGGCACCCGCATCGCCCTCGTCCACGTCGAACTCCGCGAGCAGCCTCTCGAGTTCGTCCGCGCGGTCGCCGAGCGACCCGACATTCGCGCTGACCTGGTTCATCGCCGCGGCCTGCTCCTCGGCGGCGGCCGAGACATCGTCGCTCTCGGCGGCCGTCTCGCGGCTGATCTCGGCCACCTCGTCGACCATCGAGACCGCCTCCTCGGTGCTCGCGGCCTGTTCGTCGGCCGTCTCGCTTATCTCCTGGATCCCCCGGTCGGTCTCCTCGGCGTTCTCGGCGACCCGCGTGAACGCGTCGACGACCTCCCGGACGGCGTCGAGTTCCTCCTCCATGTGTCGTTCGGCGGTCTGGGCGTCGTCGACCGTCGCGGTCGTCTGCGCCTGGACCTCCTCGATCAACCGCTCGATGTCGGCGGCCGACTCCTGGGTCTCCTCGGCCAGTTGCTTGACTTCGTTGGCGACCACGGCGAACCCGTCACCGGTCTTCCCGCTCTCGCCGCCGCCCGCACGGGCCGCCTCGATGTTGGCGTTCAACGCCAGCATGTTCGTCTGGTCGGCCACGTCGCCGATGAGGTCGACGATCTCGACGATCTCGGCCATCTGCTCGTCGAGAGTTTCGACGTTCTCGACCGTCGAATCGATCGCCGAGCGGACCGTCTCGGCGTCCTCGATAGCACGCTCGGCGGTCGCTTCGCCATCTTCGGCAATCTCGGCGGTCTCGTGTGAGGTCTCGGCGACCGTCTCGGCCGCGGCTGCGACCTCCTCGACCGTCGCCGAGAGGTCGTTCATCTCGCCGGCGACGGTCTCGAGCATCTCCCGCTGTTCGTCCGCACCAGCGGCGATCCCCTGGATCGAGTCGCTGACCTCCGCGCTCGCGTCGTTCGCGTCCGCAGTGCCGGCCTCGGCCTCGTCGCTGGCCGCCGCGATCGCGTCGGCCGAGTCCCGGATCTCCCGCATCGCCGCCGCGGTCTCCGCGAGCATCTCGTTGCACGCCTCGGCGACTTTGGCCATCGCCTCGCTGTCGGCGTCGGCGTCCAGTCGGACGGTGAGGTCGCCGGCGGCCGCCCGCGCCATCGCGTCGCTGTAGGCTTCGGCCGTGACTTCGAGTCGCTCGTTGAGCCGCTGGACCTCCTGCTGTCTGGCTTCGGCCTCGGCCCTGGCCTCCTCGGCCTCTGTCCGAGCCCGCTCGAGTTCGGCTTTTTTCTCCTCCAGGTCCTCGACCTCGGCGGTCCTGGCGCGGGCTTCCTGGAGTTGTCTGTCGGCCTCCTCGCGGGAGCGCTCGGTTGAGGACCAGTGGGCCATCAGCGCGGCGGCCAGCCCGAGGACGAACGCGGCGTGGATGAACGCCCACGCCCAGGGGTTGTTGATCGCGGCGGGGTGGTTGTAGACGCGGCTGGGTTCGATCATGCCGAAGTAGCCGTGCTGGAGCGCGACGTAGGCGATCCCGAGGACGAACGGCAGCCAGTCCTCGTAGACGGCGACGACGGCCATCACGACGAAAAAGTGGAAATGTGCCTCGATGTATCCGCCCGAGAAGTGGACGAGAAAGCCCGACGTCGTCACCAGCCCCAGCGTCGCGAGCGCGGTCCGCGTGCGCCGGCCGAACCGCGGTACCAGCGCCAGCAGCGCCAGCGCGACGACGACGCCGACCTCCAGCAGAACGCTCGTCAGGGGAATCGCCGGAATCGTCGCGCCCGTGACCGCGGATTCGGTCCCCTCGTACAGCCCGATCGCAAGCAGGAAGGGAACGTGCGCCGCGAGTAGAAAGAGGACGTTCCGGTGGCGCCCCCGCCAGGTCTCGGCCGGGATCGTATCGCCGCTCGGGACGTACTCGACGAACTCCTCGAGCGTGGCTCGCCACCCCGACACTCGTGAGATCGAACTCTCCGACCCCGGCGCGATGTCGGTCATATACCATCACACTCCGATTCTGGAATAAAAGCGCTCGGGTGGCAGTATCAGACCGAATAACGGGTATCAGGCCGGGAACCGACCCAGGGTTCGCATCGGCGCGAGCGGACGCGACGCCGACCCCCGGCGTGGCACCGTCCGAGTTCGTCGCGTTTCACGGTCCGAAACGCGTCCGGACATTTATTTTGGACGGGGCGGCAACCTCGACCTGTCCGAGATGTCACGCTCGCTCTCGATTTCGGGGTTGGACCTGAACGACGACCGCTACGAGGTCGAACAGTCACTCGTCCGGAACAAGTACGAGGCCACGAACAGCCGGGACGAGACCGTCCTCCGCGGCAAGCAGAAACTGTTCAAGGCCAAAGAGCAGTTCCCGTTCACCGACGCACAGGGCAACGAAGTTTTCACTGTACAGGCCAGCGGCATCGTCGACGTCGCGGGAAACTACGCACTTACCGATGCACAGACCGAGGAAGACCTCCTCGTCCTCGACAACGACTTCTCGATACTCCAGGACACCTGGCGGATCCGGGACGCCCGCGACGACTCGCTCATCGCGCAGATAGACTCACGGGGCGCGGCGGTGACGCTGGCGCGCAACTACGTTCCGCTGGGCGCACTCATCCCCCACAAGTACGAGATAACGGGGCCACAGGGCGCCCACGTCGGCAACATCGACGGCCAGTTCACGATGAAAGACCGCTACGAGATCACCATCGACGACGCGAGTGCCGTCCCGACCGAACCTGTCATCGCGGCCGCGATGGTCATCGACGCGATTCAGGGGAACTGAACGGTTCGCCCCCACGATACCCTCGCAGTCGCCGCTCGTGGCCTACACCGTCAGCCGCGCGACCCAGTTCTCGTATCCGTCGGGGACGAACTCGGTCAGCGCATCGGGGTCGGTCTCACCCTCGTAGTTGATCAGGTACGCGCGACCGGGGGCGTCGTCGTAGACTCGCTGGAAGTCGTAGACGAACCCGAGCACCGTCGCGTCGTCGGGGATCTCCGCGGCCCCGCGGAGAAACGCGACCTGCCGGTCGACGTTGTATTCGACGAGTTGGTCGATGACGACGCCGTCCGGGGCTGTCTCGTCGACGCGGGCGGCCTCGAGACCGTCCTCGACGACGGGGACGAGCGCGTCGACGGATTTCGCGATGCCCGGCGGGTGGTCGCCACCCTCGCCGGTGACTGCGCGGTAGGCGGCCGTTACCGCTCCGCAACTGGTGTGGCCGACGACGGCGACGGTCCGTGTCGACGCGTACACGACGGGGTACAGGAGGCTCCCGTCGACGACGCGCTCGCCCTCGTGGTGGTCCCAGGCCTGGTTCCCGATATTGCTCGCCGAGAACAGCCACCCCGGTTCGTCGACCGACCACATCCCGTCCTGGGGGACCCGCGAGTCGGAACAGCACACGGAGACGACTTCGGGCGCTTGCCCCTCCTGGACGGCCGCGAAGTAGTCGTCCGGGAGTGACTCCACGTGTGCGGCGTTGCCCGAGAGCAAGGCCTCGAGCGCGTCGGCTGCCATGGATGGACGTCACCCGCGGTCGCCAAATATGTGCGGCTTCGCGTGAGCGTTGCGAGTGGCACCGCGACCCCACCTCGTCGTTCACCACGGGGAGGGTGTCATGCGTCGGCCGCGAACCCTCCTCTGGAACTCATAAAATGGGACCTCGCCGCCATTGTGTGCGAGAAACAGGATGACGGCGGCCAACAGCGAGCCGACGAGACCACAGCCCTTACCGCCGGCGACGGGCGGCGACGAGCGCGAACAGGGCAGCAAGGGCGGCCGCGACGCCGAATCCGGGGCCGCCATCGCCGCTATCAGTCGTCGTGGCGTCGGTCGCTGCCGGCGTTGCGGTCGCCGTTGGCGTAGCGGTCGGGATCGCCGTCGGCGTCTCGTCCGGCGCCGGTCGGACTCCGGTGACGACGACGCTCGTCTCGAGACCGTTTTTCGTCGCGGTGATCGTGTGGTTGCCCACCGTCGTGATGTCGACGCGAGCGACGCCATCGGGGCCAGTCTCGGTGACCGACTGACCGTCGAGACCGACCGTCGCGTTGGCGACGCGGTCACCGTACTCGTCGGTGACGGTCACCACGGTGGTCCCATTGACGACGATCTGTTCGTTGATCGTCTCGGCCGACAGCGCCGGGGTCCGGCGGATGCTGGCGTTCATCGATGTCTGTGCCTCCCTGACTGTGAGGGTGCGCGTCACGCTCTGATAGCCGTCCTTTTCGAACGTGACGTCGTACTCGTCGTTGACGGGGATGCTGACGGTCACCGCCCCCGTGCCCTGTGTCGTCACGTCGACCACGCTCGGGATCGTGACGTTCACGTTGTTCAGGGCCCGCGGCGGTTCGAAGTGGTCGTCGTCGACCCGGAAGGTGACCAGCCGTGAGTCCTGGGTGATGTGGATCGCCTTGGTCACGTCGCCGTCGACGGTGAACGTCGTCTCGTTGCGGAGATACCCCTCCTTGTAGGCGAGCAGGGTGTACTCGCCCTGCTCGATGTCACCGGTGACGAGTTCGCCGTCGGCGTTGGTCCGGTCGACGGTGACCCGCGAGCCGTCGTGTGTGAGTCGGGCAACTGCGTCGGGGACGGGGCCGGTCCCGTTCCTGACCACGACGGTCGCTTTCCCCTTCCGTGCCATCTCGATGGTCACGTCGCGTTCGCTGGCGTCGGCCACGGCGTACTCGTTGTTCCGCACGTACTCGGTGTGGTTCGTCGCGATAGTAACGTCCGCTCCCTCGGGCACGTCGATGAACGCCTTGCCGTTGCCCGCAGTCGTCGCGTTGACCGGGCCCCCGCCGCTCCAGGTCGCACTCAACTCCGCGTCGTCGATCGGATCGCCGCTCTCGTCGACGACTGTCACCGTCAGCGTGACGTCGGCGGTCGAATCCGACGCCGCCGCGACCGTGCCGATCCCCCCGACGACCGACGCGGCGACCACGACCAGCGAGAACAGTACCGTACCGACTCGCGCGTGTGTGCTCGTCATATGTCACTCCTCGAAAGGAGGCCCCATATCTCTGTCGGCCGTCCAGGACCGCACCCCCGCGCCGCTCCCGGATTTCCGGTACGTCTCCGGTGCCGACTCCCGCGTCCCCAGTACTGTCGCTCGTAATGTCCGGTTACCGCTGGTCGGAGAGGTTGGCGGCCAGCGCCTCGATCTCCTCGCGGGTTGCCGTCGTCATCGCGCCGGGGAGCGTCCGCGCCAGCGTCGCGCTCGCGACGCCGTGGGTGAGCGCCGCCTCCGCACCGGCGCCCGAGAGCAGGCGTTCGAGGAACACGCCGGTAAAGGCCTCGTGCTGGCCGGCCGGGTCGACCGCCTCGACATCGACCCCGTCCTGTTCGTGGATGACGTTGTCGTGCCAGGCCAGCGCGCCGCGCTCGCTGCGCGTGATGACGACCACGTCGAAGTCGCGCTTCGAGGCGATAGTGTGGGCGATTTCCCGGGGTTCGCCGCTTCGCTCGAACACCGCCTGCGCCTGGTCCTCGTTGGCGACGAGAACGTCGACGGCATCGAAGACGCCCGAAAGCGTCTCGCGCGCTTCCTCGGCGGACCACAGCCCCGGATTGTAGTCGAGATCCATCGCGACGACGTTGCCGCCCGCGGCGCGCAGGACCGCTTCCGCCGTTTCGACGACGCTGCCCGACAGCGCGAGCGTGCTCCCCGCGACGAAGGTCACGTCCGCGGCCTGGATCCGGTCCATCGGCAACTCCCCCGGCGTGACCGTCGTCACGGCCGCGCCCGCCCGGTCCTGGACCCGCCGTCCCTCCCGCGGGACGACGCCGGATTCGGCGAACTCGAGGCTCTGGCGGCCGTCATTGGCCCACGCGACGGCCGTCTCGACGCCGTGTTCGTGGAGCGCTCGCTCGACGCGGTGGCCCAGCGGCGTGTCCGGGAGTTTCGAGAGCCAGGTCGTCTCGGCGCCCATGACGGTGGCCGCCACCGCGACGTTGCTCTCGGTCCCCGAGACGCGGATCCGGGCGTCCTCGGCTGTCTCCAAGCGTTCGTCCGCCGCGGGCGATACCCGCAGGGACGTCTCCCCGAACGTGACGAGATCCGTCATACAACCCCGATCGGAACCATGGGGTTTAGATTCCGGGGGTAAATCGAGCGTCGTCAAATACGGTTCTCCGCGCCGCGGTCACTCGCGACGGTCGCTTCTCCGCGTCGTGGTTACTCACGACGGTCGCCGTGACCGGGGTAGTCCCGTTCGAAGCGGGCCTCGATCTCGTCGGCGTCGATCTCGACGACGACGGGGCGGCCGTGCGGGCACGCCCAGGGGTTCTCGCAGTCGTCGAGCGCCGCGAGCAGGTCACGGATCGACCCCTCCGTGAGCGACGTGTTTCCGGTCACCGACGGGTAACACGCCAGATCCGCCAGCAACTCGTCGGCCGCCTGCTCGACCGTCTCGGCGGCGTCCCCGTCGGTGACGAACGCGGCCAGCGCGTCCCGCAGGAGGTCGGGGTCGGCGGCCTCGGCGACGAGCGAGGGAACGGTGCGGACCTCGACGGTCCGGTCGTCGACCCGTTCGGCCTGGAACCCGAGCGTCGCCAGCGCCTCGCGGTAGGTGTCGAACAGTTCGGCCTCGCGGGCGGTCAGGGGGAGTTCGACCGGCTGGGCCAGTGCCTGCGTCGTCGTCTCGCCCGCGAACGACTCGCGCAGGCGCTCGTAGTTGATCCGCTCGTCGGCCGCGTGCTGGTCGATCAGGACCAGCCCCGCGTCCGTCTCCGCGAGGACGTACGTGTCCCGGAGTTGCCCGAGCACGCGCATCGACGGGAGCGCGTCGAACTCGGTGGGCGAACTCGCGTTCGCGGGCGCTCGGTCCGCGCCTCCGCCTGCGGCCGCGCCGTCGCCGCCGAGACGCGCCTGGTCGTGGCGCTCGCTGAACTTCCGTCCGCGGTCGTGCGGGTCGCTGGACTGCGACGGGTCGACAGCCGCCGCGTCGGTCCCGTCGCTCGCACCCGCGTCAGTCACACCCGCGTCGGTCGCACCCGCGCCGGTCGGCGTTCCGATCGCCTCCGCGTTCCCGTCGGCTTCGCCCCGGTCGCCACCGGACGGCGACCGTTCCGACGGCGACGCGGGCGATTCCGTCCCGGCCGCGGTCGACGCGTCTGTCGCGCTCCGCGACGGGCCCGTCGGGTCGGTCTGCGAACCGGCGTCGTCCGCGGACTCCGTCGCGTCATCGCCCCGCTCGGGCGCGATTTCGGTCTGCTCGGGCGCCGACTTGCCCCGCGGGGCGCCGCTGCGGAGGAACCCCTCTTCGAGCAGCGCCGACTCGACGGCCGAGCGGATCTGGTCGCGGACGCCGCTCTCGTCGGCGAACCTGACTTCGAGTTTCCGGGGGTGGACGTTCACGTCCACGTCGCCGGCGGGGAGGTCGAGAAAGAGGACGGCGAAGGGGTACCGGTCCGGCGCCAGCTGGGTCCCGTAGGCCTCGACGACGGCGTCCCGGACGGCGCCGGCGGTGACGTAGCGCCCGTTGACGTACGTCGAGCAGTACTCCCGCGTGCTCCGGGTCGTCTCGGGGTGGCTCACCAGTCCGGAGACGCCGTCGAGGGGGCCGTCGGGGAAGCCCTCGTCGCCGGTCGACGCGTCCACCTCGATCATCGACCGGGCCACGTCGCGGCCGTAGACCGAGAGGACGGCCTCGCGGCGGTCGCCCTGCCCGGTCGTGGCGAACGTCTCCCGGCCGTCGTGGGTCAGCGAGACGGCCACGTCGGGTTCGGCCAGCGCATAACTCGTGACGACGGTGTTGACGTGGGCAAACTCCGTACTCTGCTGTTTGAGGTACTTCCGACGGGCGGGGACGTTGTAGAAGAGATCCGCGATTTCGATGGTCGTGCCCTCAGGACAGCCGGCGGGCCTGACCTCGGTCACCTCGCCGCCCTCGACGGTGAGTTCGGTCCCGCCGGGGTCCGCGACGTCCCGGTCCGCGCGGGGGCGAGTCGTGATCGTCAGCCGCGAGACGGCGCCGATGGCGTGCAGCGCCTCGCCGCGGAAGCCCAGGGTCGCGACGCCCGATTCGAGGTCGTCGATGTCGCGGATCTTCGACGTGGTGTGTTCCTCGACGGCGCGGCGGACCTCCGCTTCGGTCATGCCGCGGCCATCGTCACTGACGACGATTCCGTCGGTGCCGCCGGCCTCGACGGTGACATCGACCCTGGAAGCGCCGGCGTCGAGGCTGTTTTCGACGAGTTCCTTGACGACGGAAGCGGGCCGCTCGACCACTTCCCCCGCGGCGATGCGCTCGACGGTCGCCTCGTCGAGCCTGCGAATGTCGGTCATCGTCACTCCGTCGGACCGCCGCAACCAAAACACCCCCGGAGCGACTCGCGGCCGGGGCCGAACTACGACGCTCGTGGCGTCACGTCCGCCCGAAGTAGCGTCTGAGGCGGTCGAAAAACACCATCCAGCCGAAGATAGCGAGGCCGAACGCGAGCCAGAGATAGAGAAACAGTTCGGACTGCATGTCGAACATACCGGGACGTGGCGGCCGCCGCGGAAAGCCGTTGCGGCCCAGTCACTCCATGGGTGTCGGTCCGGTCACTCCGCGGGCGTCTCGGCGTCGGCCTCGCGGTCAGCGACCGCACGCTCGACGGCCTCCTCGAGCGGCTTGAAGTGCATTTCCTCGATGGCGCCGTCGGGCGTGTACCAGCAGAAGTCGTCGTAGTCGTCGCTCAGTTCGACGTTTCGGCTCCGGGCCTCCGCGCGAAACAGGACGGCGTAGACGGATTCGTCGCCGCTCCCCCAGATGTCGGTGGCCGTCCCGACCGGTCGCTCGACGGTGACGTGGACCCCCACCTGGTCGAAGAGCGCGCGCCGGAGCGACGACGCCGGATCGGTGTCGGCCTCGATGCGCTGGCCCGGAAACGTCCACGGTCGCAGTCCGCTCGTGACGAGCAAGACGTCACCGCCCGGCTCGAACACGACCGCCCGCTGAGTCACCTGCCCCCGGAAATACTCCTCCGCCATTGCTACTCGGGTTTCGGCGAACCCTCTTGAAGGTTGGCCCGCTCGGTCGGGTGGTGTTCAGATAAGCGACGGGGAGTCACCACTGCGAACAGCGTGAAAGCCCCCGCCGGCTCCGGTCAAGCATTCGACCCCTCCCTGCTCACGGTTCCCTTTGGTCACCGTTCGCTCGGGCCGAGACTCCCTTCGGTCGCGTCTCGCGCCGGTCGGCCTCGAACTCCCCGGCACTTATGCCCGGATCGGCACAACGAACGGGTATGACAGGCGACAGCGGCGGGAACGCGCGGCGGTTCTCGTTCGACTATCAGCCCGGCGAGTTACGCTGTGGTCGCGGTTGCGTCGCGGACCTGGACGCGGTGCTGGCCGACCGCGGGCTGAAGGGCGCGCTCGTGGTGACCGGGACGAACGTCGGCGCCAACCGCGCCGTGATGGACCCGGTCGAGGCGGGCCTGGGCGAGCGACTGGCGGGCGTGTTCGACCGGACGACGCCGGCGAAACACCTCGCGACCGGACTGGCGGTCGCAAACCGCGTCCGATCGGAGAACATCGACGCGCTCGTCGCGGTCGGGAGCGGGAGCAGTCTGGACGTGGCGAAGGTGGCCAGCGCGCTCACCAGCCACGCCGACCCCGTGGCGGCCGCCGAGCGCGCGGTCGAGACGGGCGACGTGACGGTCGCCCCGCCGGGCGATCCGGTACCTGTCGTGGCCGTCCCGACGACGCTTGCGGGCGCGGACCTGTCGGTCATCGCCGGCGTCGGACTCACGCTCGACCCCGAAGGGACGGCCGAGCGCGAGATCCCAAACGGCGGCGTCAGCGACCGTCGGCTGATGCCGACCGCGCTGTGTTACGACCTCGCGCTGTTCGAGACGACGCCGGCGGGCGTGCGCTGTGCCTCGGCAATGAACGGCTTCGACAAGGCCGTCGAATGCCTCTACTCCCCCTATTCGACGCCGGTCACCGACGGGACGGCGATGCGGGCGCTCTCGCTCGCCCAGTCGGGGTTCGAAACCTTGCCCGACGCGTCGATGGACGAGGCACGCCTCTACGACTCCGTAGCTGGGGTCGTCCTCGCGCAGTACGGCATCTCGACGCCCGGCACGTATCGCGCCTCGATCATCCACGCGTTCGCCCACGGCTTCTCACACGACTACGACGTTCACCAGGGCACCGTCCACGGTATCCTCGCGCCCCGCGTCCTCGAGTACGTCTTCGAGCAGGCCCACGCCCGACGGGGCCTGCTCGCCGAAGCCTTCGGCGTCGCGAAACCGGGACTGAGCGACGACGACCTCGCGGCGGCAGTCGTCGACGCCGTCGCGGGCGTCAGCGACGACCTGAGGCTTCCCTCCCGACTCCGCGCTATCGACGGGCTCGTCCGTTCGGATCTCCCGAGTATCGCCGCCGAGATCCGTGACGACGGCCTCCTTCCCGCGGCGCCCGAGGGCGTTGACCCGTCGGTCGCGGACATCGAAGGCGTGCTCGACGCCGCGTGGTGAACCACGGAATTCGGGCGAGTGGGCGCGCCTACAGCACGAACGGGCCGCGCTGGACGATAGGATCGCCGTGGGGCCGGCCGGCGACGGCGGCCACGCGGACCTCGCCGTCGGCCGCGACCGCTATTCCGTCGTCTTCCGCGGCGTCCTCGACTGCGACGAAGTCGCCGCCCTCGACGGCTTCACCGGCGACTGTCCCAGTGCCCTCGATCACGTAGAGGAAGCCGTTCCAGCCCACTGGCGGGTGCCACGTCCACGCGTCGCTTACGTGCACGTCGAGATACTCGACTGGCGTCTCCAGGTCGACGGGTGACCCCTCGCCGACGACGGTGGTGACGGTGGCACCCGCGCCCTCGGCCGTCGGAAGGTCGCCGCCGGGGACGTTCCGGAATCCGGCGTCTCTGTCCTTGCGGTTCTCGGGGAGGGCGACCCACAGTTGCAGGCCCGAACAGGGCTCGTCGTCGGCCGGGAGTTCGGAGTGTTCGATGCCGCTCCCGGCGGTGATCCGCATGGCGTCGCCGGGGTGGGCGGTGTGGGACTCGCCCAGCGAGTCCTCGTGGACCATTCCACCCTCGAGCATGTAGGAGACGATTTCGAACCCGCGGTGGGGGTGGGTGTCGAACCCCTGCGTGGCCTCGATGAAGAAGCGCTCGAAGACGACGAAGGGGTCGAGATGGTCCCGCGCCGGGGTCGGCATGACGCGGTTGCCGATCATGCCGCCCGGGTGCGTGATGTCGCGCGCCGACTGGACCTGCCGGTTCGGCGAGGGCGTCGGTGACATTGGAATCGGTTCGATCGACGGCGCGAGCGAGTTTATGTTCGGCGGTCAGCCCACGTCGCTGAAATCGACGCGTGCACCGCCGTCGGCGGACTCGGTGAGTTCGACCGTCCAGTCGTGAGCGCCGGCTATCTCCGCGACGATAGAGAGTCCGAATCCGGTTCCCTTCTGGGCGGTCGTGTACCCGTGTTCGAACACGTCCTCGCGCCGGCCAGTCGGGATGCCTGGGCCGTCGTCGGCGACGTAGAACCCCTCGGGTGTGGTTCCGACCCGGACCGTCACGTCGGGTCCCGCGTGGTCGACGGCGTTGCGGGCGAGGTTCTCGAAGACCCTGAGGAGTCGGTCGCGGTCGGCCTCGATACTCGCCCGCTCGTCCGTGGCCGCCGCATCGGTCGTTTCGTCTAGCTCGACCGAAAGCGTCGCTGTCTCGGACGCGACCGCCCCCCAGGCATCTCTCGCGACCGTTTCCAGCGAGACTGGTTCGAGTTGGTGGTCCTCGACTTCCCGTCCGCCTCGGGCCATCGCCAGCATATCCGACACCATCCGGTCGATCCGCCAGATAGCCGACTGGGCGTCGTCGAGTGGGTCCAGCGTGTCGTCACGCTCCGCGAGTTCGAGGTTCGCCTGTGCGACCTGCAGCGGGTTGCGCAGGTCGTGGGAGAGCAACTCGGCGAACCCGTCGAGTCGCTCGTTTTGCCGGCGTAACTTGGCGGCCGTCTGCGTCCGGTCGAGTGCGGTTCCGACCCACCTGCTCATGAGTTCGACCAGCGTCCGCTCCCAGTCGGAGAACTGCTCGTCCCGCGGGTCGGTGTCGTAGAAACACAGCGTGCCGTAGGTGTCACCGCCCACCGAAATCGGTGCGCCGAGATAACAGGAGATGCCGAGTTCGGTGAACCCCTCCCGGTCGGTCAGTTCGGGCGCGTCGACGGTCACGTCACCGACGTTCAGCGGTTCCGTCTCCATGACGACGCGCTCGCAGTTCGTCTCCGCCAGGTCGATGGTGTCGCCCGCCTCGATGGTGTCGGGCGGTGACCGGACGACTTCGAAGACGTACTCGTCTTCTTCGACGTGCGAGAGCGTCGCGTACTCGACCCCGAGGACGTCTCGTCCCGTGTCGAGGAGGTCGCCGACGCGGTCCTCGAAGGAGAGTTCGGTCCGGGAAACTGTCTCGTACATCTCCCTGAGTGCTTGCTCCTGGCGCTCCAGTCGGTCGCGGCGCTGTCGTTGCTCCGTCACGTCCTTGAAAAAGACCGACACCCCGGTCTCCGAGGGGTAGACCCGGACCTGGAACCACTGGTCCAGCGGGCCGTAGTAGGCCTCGTAGGAGAACTCCCGCTGTTCGCGCATCGCCTTGTGGAAGTAGTCGTGCAGCTCCGTCTCCCTGGCCTGCGGGAGTTCGGACCAGAGTGACGTTCCGACGAGGTCGAACCCGTCCTCGGGGTCGTCGAACGCGGGTGCGATCAGTGACCTGGCCCGCTCGTTGAGATACGTAACTTCCCCGTCGGGACCGAGTCCGAGAAAGGCGTCGGTCATCCGCTCGAGGAGTTCAGCCGGGTTCACGCCACTCGCTCGGCTCGGACGGTCCTCGGCCATTGCCATTACACGGGGGCGAACGCGTAAAAGCCCTCGCGACCGGTTCGGCCCGCCGAAACCGGCGGCTACACGTCGAAGACGACGTACGCGTGCCAGCCGTCACCGGTCTCCGAGAGGTCCATCTCGGAGTACGTGACGGCCTTCAGGTCCCGCGCCTCGACGACGTCGAGGGGGACGCCACGGGCCGACGCCGTGACGCGCCACTCGTTCCCGTTCCGGTCGACGCTGGCCTCGTTGTCGACCGGCAGGACGACGCGCACGTCACGCTCGTAGATGAGTTCGTCGAGGTAGTCGAACAGGAGCGCCTCGCGGCTCTCGGCAGTGACGGACAGCGAGAACCGGTCGCCGCCGGCCGGCCACTCGTCGGCCATCGCCGCGGTCATCCCGTCGGCGACGGCCGCGAAGACGCCGCCGAGGCTGTCGGCCGTCGCTTCCACGGCCACGTCCGCGGTGTGCTCGCGCAGGTCGAAGCTCACGCCTCGTCACCTCCCTCGTCGTCCTCCGACGCATGTTCGGGCTCGTCGGCCCGGTTCCCTGTCTCGTCGGCGTCAGCGTCCCTGGTCGAGGAAGGGTTCGCGGCGCCCCCAGAGTCGTCGTTATCGGGTGCGATATTCCCCAGATCATCGTCTTCGGACCGGTTCAGCATGTAGTGGACCGGCTGGTTTCCCCCGTCGTCGTCACCGGCCCAGACCACACCGAAATCCTCGTGGGTCCCCGACGTGAACGCGGCGAGGTCCTCGCGGGACAACTGTCGGATGTCGCCCGCCGTCCGCTGGCTCAGCGTCTCCAGGTCCGAGACGCCGGCGCGGGCCTGCTCGCGGAGGCGCGCCAGGTCGACGAGTTCCCCATCCTGGTCGGGTGTGTCAGATTCGCCCGTCGCGACGCCGCTCGTGACGATGGAACGGACCCCTTCCTCGACGGTGAGGTCGACGTCGTGGACTCGCTCTTCCGAGACGTGGATCACGAACCCCCCCATCACCGGGTTCGGGGCCATCGGCATGAACAGCGTCGTCATGTTCTCGTGGCCCGTCGCCTCGGTGAGTTCCGACGGGGACTCCGCGGTGACGAAAGCGACAGTATAGGACCCTTCAGAGGGGAACTCGACGAGTTTTACCTCCTGGAAGCTCTGCGTGTCGCTGGAGCGGAGCATCTTGCTCATCTCGTTGAAACTCGTGTAGACGGAGCCGATTCCCGGAACCCGGGCGATGGCGGTGTCGAATGCCCGCTCCAGCCCGTCGCCGGAGATGAACATCTGGCGCAGTCGCTCCACGACCCGGGTCCGGGAACCGTTCGACGCACCGGCGAGCAACGGCATCGATCCGATCGAGTACTCGCCGGATAGAAAGTGTTGTGACACCGCCACGGTCCGTCCGGCGGCGTCCGCCGTCGTGGCGAAGCTCTGTGCCGTCGTGGCGATGGAATTATGGTCACATACGCGCTATGGAGCCGGTAGTGAGCGTCAACGTCGAACGACGGGTTGTCGACCCCGGGGACGCCGACTACGTCGAGCAGGCCTGGCAACTCAAAGAGCGCATCCGCGACCAGGAGGGCGTGCTCCGCCAGCGCCGCCGCTTTTTCGAAAACGCCTACGAGCGCTCGACGGTCTACCTGTTCGTCGACCGGACCGACCGCGGGAAACTGGTCGGGTTCGCGGCCGTCCGTCGCGACGGCTACATTCTCTTTCTCGCCGTCGACAGCGAGTATCGCGGCGAGGGATTCGGCGAGGCGCTGGTCGCCCGCGTCGCCGAAGATTACGGGTCGGTGACCTGCCACGCCCGCGCGACCAACCGCGACGCGCTACGATTCTACCAGCACATCGGCTTCACCGTCCAGCGGCGCATCGACGACTACTACGAGGACGGCGGCGACGCCTTCTACCTCAAGCTCGGTGACGACGGCGGCATCACCGACCGCCTCTCCAGTCTCCTCGGCGGTGGGTGAACGCAAACGCTTTGCACTCGGGTTCGCAATCGGGGACCAGTGGAAGAACGGACACGGGCGTACCTGCGGGGCCGCTTTGGCGACCACTATCGCCGCGTGGAGTTTTCACCTCCGCCGGACGCCAACGAGCGCGAGTGGGGGTACGTCCCCTGGACCGAGGGCCCCGGCGAGACGATGGTCCGCCACCGCTCGCTGCTCGACACCGGGTCGCTCGGGGACTTTCTCCCCCGCGAGCGACCCAAGCACGTCTACTTCTCCGCCGGCCGCTACGAGCGACCCGGCGCCTCGACGATGAGCGAGAAAACGTGGCAGTCCTCCGATCTGGTCTTCGACCTGGACGCCGACCACCTGCCCTCGGTCGTCCTCGGGGAGGACAGCTACGCGGAGATGCTCGAAAAGTGCAAGGGGGCCCTGTTTCGCCTGCTCGATTTCCTCGAGAACGACTTCGGCTTCGAGGACCTGACGGTCGTCTTCTCGGGCGGCCGGGGCTATCACGTCCACGTCCGCGACGACGCCGTGCTGGACCTGGAGAGCGACGCGCGCCGCGAGATCGTCGACTACGTGCGCGGCATCGGGCTCGGCCCCGAACTGCTTGAGACGACCGCGATGCGGGGCGGCGTCACCCAGCGCGTCCTCCGGACCGAGGGCGGGTGGGGAAAGCGCGTCCACGAGCGCCTGCTCGACTACGCCGACGAACTCGCGGCCATGGACGAAGACGACGCCAGGGAGCGTCTGCAGGAACTCGAGGGGATCGGCGAGGGGCGCGCGAACACCGTTTACGGCGCAATTTCGGAGAACAGGGCGGCTCTGGAGTCCGGCAATCTCGAACTCGGCGGCGTGGGGCTCCGCACACTTGTCGACGCGTTCGTCCACGAGGTCGTCGCCGACCAGAACGCGCCCATAGACGAACCGGTCACCACGGACACGAACCGCCTCATCAGACTGCCGGGCAGTCTCCACGGCGGGAGCGGGCTCGAAGTCCAGCGGATCGACCGCGACGCTATCGAGGAGTTCGACCCCTTGCTTGACGCCGTCCCGGAGACGTTCGTCGGACACGAGATAACGGTGGAGGTGACGGATCCGGGACCGGTGGAACTGCGCGGCGATAGATTTAATCCGGAGGCGGGAGAGTGTTCCGTTCCGGAGTACCTCGGCGTGTTTCTGATGGCCCGCGGACGCGCCGAGAAGGGACCGGAATGAGTGGGCCACACGCATGATGGATCTCGACGAACTCCAATCGGTGCAAAGCCGGGAACGGCAGACCGACAGCCTCCAGCCGTTGCGCGAGTCCTTCTACAGGGAGGCCGGCGAGTTCATCGAGCAGTTGCGCCGCGAGCGGGACCGCGCGGCCGAACAGGCCGACGACCCCTGGGACGCCCCCGAGGTGAGTCGGCTCACGGACGACATCGACACCGCCGAGAGCACCGTCGAGGCCGTCTACGAACGCCGCGTCGGCAAGATCGTCAAGATGGCGTCGCTGGCCGCCGCGGACATGCCAACCGAGGACGAGGGCCTGACCGTCGAGGAGCGGGACCTCTTCGACACGCTCGTCGACGCCATCGAGCACAACAGGATGCAGGTCGAGGCGATCCTCGACGGTGAGGACCCCGCGAGCGTCAACGCCGACGAAGCGGCGGGCGACCAGGCCGACGGGGCGCTGAGCCAACACCCCGACGCCGAACCGAGCGCCCGCGAGGTCGACGACGCGGCGTCGGAATCGGACGCCGACGCGCGCGAACCCGTTTCCGACGAGGAGCGCGTCGACGCGGCGGACCTGATGGGCGGCGGGTCCGGGCCGACCCCGCCCGCGGACGAACGGGAATCACCTGCGGACGAGCAGGCGCCGCCCGCGGACGATACGGAGCCGACCACGAACGAACAGGGGCCGCCCGCGAACGACACGGGGCCGGCCAGGGAGGAGCCGAACCCACCGGGAGCGGACACGACACCGGCGCGGGACTCGGAAACGACGGGCGACGAACAACGCTCGACCGACGATCCGACGACGCTCCGCGAGGACGTGAGCGCGGCCGACGCGGTGAATCCGGACCCGGTGTCGGAGTCGGGACAGTCGTCTGAGGTGGCGGGTCAGCCAGAATCGTCGAGTCAACCCGGGGCGGGCCAGCCCGACGCGTCGGGTGGATCCGAGCTGGACGCGGTCGAGCGCGAGACGGTCCGGATCGTCGACAGCGTCGGCGAGATATACGGCGTCGACGACCGGCAGTACGAGCTGGCGGCCGACGACGTGGTGACGCTCCCGGCGGACAACGCGAAACTGCTCGTCGAGCGCGACGCCGCCGAGCGACTCGACTGAGCGAGTCCGAGTCGGTTCTGTTCGACCAGTCCGAGAGTGTCATACAACGGTTCTCATACACCCACCATCGATACTGCTGCACCGATTAGTCCAGGGTATGTAGTTATCAAGTGAGCATCCGCCGAGCGAACGAAGTGAGCGAGACGGTTCACCGCCGGAGCGGGGTGAAACCCCGCGGAGGCGGCCTTTTTGGCCGAGCTTTTTCAAGGAGCGGTGCCCGCAGCGAACGCAGTGAGCGAGGACACCCGACGCAGAAAAAGGTCGTTGGGCAGACATACTTAGCAGCCAATTCATCGAAAAGGAGGGCGAAATCAAATCCAGTCCAGCGGGCGGATGGCTGTTCAGTTCGCGCTCTCACGGGCCGCCAGTTCCAGTTCGCGGGTGCGCCGACGGCCGTCTCGGAGGACCGTCACCGAGATAGTCTCGCCGGGACTGGCCTCCAGCGCGAGGAAGCTCGCGAGCGCGTTGCTCGTCGGAATCGGCGTCCCATCCAGCGCGACGATGACGTCGCCGCCGGTGTCGACGGTTCGCCCGTCGACGGTCGTCTGGCCGGTCGATCCCCGGAGGACGCCGTCCGCGGGTGCGTCGGTCCGGACCGTCGCGACGTAGACGCCGACGCCTTCTTCGACGTCGTTGGCTTGGGCCAGGAGCGGGTCCACGTCTCGGATGCCGACGCCCATGTAGGAGTGGCGGTACTCGCCGGTCTCGATGAGTTCGGGCACGACCAGGCGAGTCAGCGCCGCCGAGATGGCGAAGCCGATGTTGTCCCCGCCGCCGGAGTTGATGACGCCGACGACGTTGCCCGAGAGGGTCACGAGCGGCCCGCCGGAGTTCCCGGGGTTGACCGGCGCGTCGGTCTGGATCGCGTCGGGGATCGAGAAGTTGTTCGGGCCCTCGATGGCGCGGTCGACGCCGCTGACGATGCCCGATGACACCGACCCGGAAAAGCCGAAGGGGTTGCCGATGGCGACGACTTCCGTGCCGACTGCCGGGTCCGTCCGGCTGAGCGGCAGTCCGTTCGCGGACTGGGGGAGGTCAGGCACCGACACCACCGCGAGGTCGCTGTAGATGTCCGAGCCGACGACCGTCCCCTCGATCCAGCCACTATCGGAGAAGCGCAGCCAGATCGACTCGGCGTTCTCGACGACGTGGTGGTTGGTGACGACGTAGTCGTCGCGGAACACCCAGCCCGTGCCGCTCCCGCTACTGTTCGACGTGTAGACCTGTATCTGGCCGATAGAGGGGATCGCCTCCTCGTAGACGGTGGCGTGGGCGTTCGACAGTTGCTGGCCGGACTGTCCGAAGCGGTCGTACTGTCCGCTCCGCGTGCCGGCGGGGGTCAGCGGGTCGACGCGGTCCCCGGTTCCGCCCCCGGGTCGGGGCCTGTCCGGGCCGTCGTCGCGCTCGTTGGAGTCGTCTCCGCCGCCGAAGGGCGAGGCGTTACAGCCAGCTGCGCCCGAACCGAGCGCGACGCCACAGGCCGCGAGAAACCGTCGCCGCGTCAGGTCGGAGTCGTCCATGTCTGCCCCTAGGACAGGAGACGAATAAATCCGCGGTCGGACGGTTCGGGTCGCCGTGGGACGGTTCGGGTCGCCGTGGGACGGTTCGGGTCGCCGTGGGACGGTTCGGGTCGCGGTTGGCTCCTCGAACTGCCAGCGAATCTTTCCACATTTGGGCCGCTTTTTAGCCTGAACGCGTTACGGGAGCGCGAACGACCGAATGGCACGTCCAGACCCCACCGGCAGTTTCGAAGCGATACGCGACGAAGTCGACGGACACCCGATGGTGAGCCTGTTCACGTACGCGACGCCGTACTGGGCGCCGTTGACCGCGGGCGTCGTCGCGACGATGATAAACCGCGTCGCACGGCTGTTTCCCGCACTGCTCATCGCCGCCGCGATCGACCTCGCGATCAACCCCTCGGGCACAGCCAACAGCGTCCTCTCGTCGGTCGGCATCGTCCCCTCGGAACCGATAGCGGCAGCCGACACCGCCGCCCGACTCGATATGCTCTACTATCTCGGCGCGCTCGCCGCCGGCGCCTATGTCGTCCAGGCGATCAGTCACTTCGGGTCCCGGTACTTCTTCCAGACGACCGCCCAGCGCATCCAGCACGACCTGCGGCTGGACACCTACGACCACATGCAGCGGCTCTCGCTGGATTTCTTCGACAACCACCAGACCGGCGGGATGATGTCCATCCTCAACAGCGATGTCAACCGACTGGAGGACTTTTTCAACGCCGAGATCCGCGAGATCACGCGGGCGGTGATGATCCTCTCGCTGGTCGGCGGGTGGATGATCTACACTGCGCCGTGGCTGGGCCTACTCGTCCTCGTGCCGGTCCCGATCATCGCCTTCGTCACGGCGAAGTTCATCATCTGGATCGAGCCCAAGTACAAGCGCATCCGCGAACTGGTCGCGCTGATGAACACGCGCCTGTCGAACAACCTCAGTGGCGCGCCCATCGTCAAGTCCTTCGACCGGTACGACGTGGAACACGGCCGCGTCGCCGACCAGAGCGGGAGCTACCGCGACGAGAAGATCGACGCGATCACCGTCCGGAAGGCGTTTTTCGCCTCGCTTCGCCTGCTCGTCGGCGCGATGTTCGTGACCATCCTCGTCCTCGGCGGGCGCGACGCCGTCACAAGCGGCGGCCTCACCGCCGGCACCTTCGTCACCTACTTCATGTTCCTGCGCTACCTCGACGGGCCGATGACCCGCATCGGCAAGACCGCGAACAACTACCAGAAGGCCAAATCCAGCGCCGAGCGGGTGTTCGGCATCCTCGGCTACGAGGCTGACGTGACCGCGCCGGCGGACGGACACAGCCCCGACGAACTGGACGGCGCCGTCTCCTTCGAGGGCGTCACCTTCCGCTACGCCGAGGGCGGCGAGGGGATCCTCGATGGCGTCGACCTGGCGGTCGAACCCGGTGAGACGGTCGGGTTCGCGGGCACCTCCGGTTCGGGCAAGTCGACCCTGCTCAAACTTCCGCCGCGGTTCTACGACGTGAACGAGGGCCGTGTCGCTATCGACGACGTCGACGTCCGGGAGTACGACCTGCAGACCCTGCGGGACCACATCGGCGTCGTCGAGCAGGACCCGTACATGTTCTCGGGAACGATCCGCGCGAACATCGCCTACGGCGACCACGACGCCTTCCAGACGGTGCTGGCCGACGACGTGCCCGACGCGGTCGAGACGCGCATCCGCGAGGCCGCGACGGCCGCCGGCGCCCACGAGTTCATCACGGACCTGCCGGAGGGGTACGACACGATGGTCGGCGAGCGCGGCGTGAAACTCTCTGGCGGCCAGCGCCAGCGCGTCTCCATCGCTCGCACGCTCCTGAACGACCCCGAGATCATCGTCCTCGACGAGGCGACCTCCGACGTGGACACGGAGACAGAGGAACTCATCCAGGAGAACCTGGAGATGCTGACCGCCGACCGGACGGCCTTCGTCATCGCCCACCGCCTCTCGACCATCCAGGACGCCGACCGGATCGTCGTCATGGAAGACGGCGAGATAATCGAGACGGGCACCCACGACGAACTCGTCGCCGACGAGGGTGCCTACGCCGGTCTCTGGGCGTCACAGACCGACGAAAGCGCCCAGTCGGTCGCGAGCGCGGTCGATTGAGTGCGGTCGATTCCGCCTGGATCGCGGCGGTCCCGCTCTCGTCGACGAGGAATCTTTTTGCGCGGGCCGACCCGACCACCGGTATGGTATCGGAGATTTTCGACGCCGACCGGTGGGAACCGGTCGAGGGGTTCGACTTCCGCGACCTGACCTACCACCGCGCCACCGAGACGGGGGCTGTCCGGATCGCCTTCGACCGCCCGGCGATGCGCAACGCCTTCCGGCCCGGGACCGTCGACGAACTCCACGTCGCGCTCGACCACGCCAAGCGCCAGACGGACGTGGGCTGTGTCCTCCTGACCGGGAACGGCCCCTCCCCGAAAGACGGCGGTTGGGCCTTCTGTGCCGGCGGTGACCAGTCGGTCCGGGGCGACGCCGGCTACGAGTACCGCGAGGAGGACGCCGACCGCGAGTCCGCCGCCGAGGCCGGCCGTCTCCACATCCTCGAAGTCCAGCGACTCATCCGCCACATTCCCAAGCCCGTCGTCTGCGTCGTGCCCGGATGGGCGGTCGGCGGCGGCCACTCCCTGCACGTCGTCTGTGATCTCACCCTCGCCAGCGAGGAACACGCCAAGTTCCTCCAGACTGACCCCGACGTGGCCTCCTTCGACGCCGGCTTCGGGTCGGCGTATCTCGCCCGACAGATCGGCCAGAAGAAGGCCCGCGAGGTGTTTTTCCTCGGGAAAACCTACGACGCCGCGGAGGCCGCGGATATGGGGATGGTCAACGAAGTCGTCCCCCACGACGAACTCGAGGAGACCGCCCTCGAGTGGGCCGAACGGATCGACGCCAAGTCCCCGATGGCCATTCGGATGCTCAAGTACGGCTTCAACATGGCCGACGACGGGATGGTCGGACAGCAGGTCTTCGCCGGCGAGGCGACCCGACTGGGCTACATGACCGACGAGGCCGCCGAGGGCCGCGACGCCTTCAACGAGGGGCGCGACCCCGACTTCGACGACTACGACTGGCACTACTGAGCGCCGCGCGGGGGAGCGGGCGAACGATCCGCTCCGCGGCGCCGCGGAACGAATGCCCTTAGGGTCCTCACCTCCGAGCGGTGGTATGGACGCGGACGACGACGTCGACCCGGCGGCGAACCGCCGGGGCTGGGCCGAACGCGTCGGGAAGTACTCACCCGAGTACTACGCCGAAATCGGGCCCAACGAGGTGAGCGAGACGCTCGCGACGGCGCTCTCCTACTACGCCGCCGACGACGCGGCGATCCTCGAACTGGGGTGTAGCTCCGGCCGGCATCTCGCGCGACTCCGCGAGGCGGGCTTTGAGAACCTCTCCGGCATCGACGTCAACGACGACTCCTTCGACGTGATGGCCGAGTACTTCCCCGGCGTCGCCGAGACGGGAACGTTCTCCACCGGGGCCATCGAAGACATCCTTCCCGACTTCGACGACGACGCCTTCGACGTGGTCTACTCGGTCGAGACGCTCCAGCACGTCCACCCCGACGACGAGTGGGTCTTCGCGGAAGCGGCGCGCGTCACGGGCGACCTGCTCGTGACCGCCGAAAACGAGGGCAACAGCCCCCGCCGCGGCCGCGGTGACGTGGACGTGAGTCGCGTCAACGACGATTTCCCGCTGTATCACCGCAACTGGAAACAGGTCTTTTCGGAGCTTGGACTGGCCCAGCTCCTCCGCGAGCCGACCGACCGCGACACCGTCCGGGTCTTTCGGGTTCCTTGATACCGATTCTTGGGCCTGTTTAGCTCACGTCTAAACAACCCCGAAAAGCGGACCGCGCTCTATGACCGCGCCAGGAGATCACTGGCCCGTCGTACCGTCGGACTGCCGCTGATCCCGAGGTACACCCTCGGTACTACGACGAATGTGAGCAGTACCACCATGCTGCTAATCACGTCCTGATTAAATCGGTCGATCGATTCCAGCCGAGGGATCGATTCGGCGACCATTCCGATTCCAGGACCGGTACCGGTCAAACCGCCGAAACTGGTGACGATGAGTGCGACGCCACCAAGCACCATCGGGACGAGCGCGACGGCGAAATCCGGTCGGCCATCCGACTGATACACGAAACTATCGACGAGTGTCAGCAACCCCGCGACACCGATAGCGAGATAGAATCCGACGTACGCAATCGAAAGGTTAGCGAGTGCCATATAGTATCCCTTTCCCCCTCATACTAAATTAAATACAATTGTTATTTATATAATCCTTTCGGCAACACGCACTCTGAGCAGCCGTCGCCGTTCCCATACCTTACCCGTGTGGCGGTGCAACTGCCGGTACGCTCAGTATGTCTCCAGCCGACGTGCCCGATCGAGAGACGGACGCCATCCAGGATCACGCGCCGATCCAGTGTGACGCCTGTGAGTCCGCACTCCACTCACGGAGCGACCAGCAGGTGGCGTTTCTCCTCCTGGACCAGATCACGCTCCCCCTGATGGGCTGTGACGACCACCGCGAGGAGTTCGCGTCCGTCTGCGGATTCACGACCGGGGGCACGGCCGAAATCATCTATCACCGACCCGCCGGCGGGATCACCTGCCCGAGTTGTCATCTCGCGCCGTACAGCCCGGGCCATCCCGTGATTCCGGTCCAGGACGGCGCAGTCGCCGTTCTCGCCTGCCCGGAACATCGGACGGAGATCCTCGACCGATTTCACTCGGGCCTCGAGACGCGACGACAGCTGACGGCGCCGCTCGATACCGAGCGAATGTGAAAACAGAGTCGCTCTGGAGGGCCGAAGCCGTGCCGTGGAGGGCCGAAGCCGTGTTGTGAGGGGCCGAAGCCGTGCCGTGGAGGGCCGAAACCGTGATTCGGGACGACCGGTCTCTCTCGGTCGGCGATGCCCGTGGTGGGGACGCGGGCATTTTTCGATCGATGCCGGCCGACGAAAGAACCCGCGCCGGTGTTTCACGGTCCGAAACACCCGGAGCCGGAGTGAAGCCCTGACGCCGTAGTTCGGGAGTCCTGACTGGAGCTGGAACGACCGCGACCGATCACCGACGGCGGCTGACCGCCGCCTCCATCTCCCCGCCGTCGACCGAGATGTCGACGTGCTCGACGACGGCCTCGAACCGTTCGCGGTGGTGGCCGTCCTCGCCGATGGTCATCTCCGTCGTCACGAGGCCGGCATCACGGAGGTCGTTGAGCCGTCGGTAGGCCGTCGGCCGGGAGACGTCGGCGGTCTCGGCGACCGCTCGACCGCCCCGTGGCCGTTCGGCGACCGCCTCGAACACCCGGCGCGTGTGCTCGTTGCCGAGGAGTTCGAGTATCTCCGCAGTCGTCGGTTCGTCAGGCGATTCCTCGGTCGGGGTGGTCGGACGATCCGAGCCCGTGGTCTTCAGTTGGGGGACCATACACGAAGGGTGGACCCGGACCGTACTGGAAGGAGACGCTAGGAATATCGACGCCCGCTTCGAACAGTCTCTAGCTATACAGAGACTCGAGTGAACGGACTCTGCGGGCTGTCCGGGCCATCGAATCGTGCCGTTCCGGCCGTTCCGCCCGGTGGTGAACACTATCACGATAAGAAGAATGATGTGGGTCCCTTCGATTCTATATTACTAGATGCGGAGTCTAAGGTGTCCAGGAGGTAACTACCGGGTACATGACCTGCGGAATCACAGTCGGAGGCCGCACCGTCGGACCCGTTTCGGCGTCAGACCGGACGGCTCGCACAGCCTCACCTGACCGAATGTCGCCGATAGGGATGGACTCACCGTCGCCGCTTCGTCGCTAACCGGACCGTGATCCACATGGAACCAGACAACGACGACGCCCGTTCTCCGTCCGTGCGGACAGTGTCGGTCGACGCGATTCCCGACCCGCTCGTCGGGTACGACGTTCGCGATGGGGGCCCGGAAATCGCAGTCGTGAACGACGCGTTCGGTGACGCCTTCGACGTGGTGGCCGAGCGACAGACGGTCCGTCGGTTGCTTCGGACCGCTTTCGCCGCGGACGGGTCGACCATCGACGACGTGTGCTCGTCGCTCGCCACCGGTGATCCCGTCGACATCGAACTGAAGTCGGCGGCCGAATCCGTTCCGGGTTCGAACCCGGAACGGTATCGCCTCCGAACGCTCAGAGAGATGGGCGCGGACGGGAGTCTGGATGGCTACTGTTTGCTGACCGAACTGGGTGGGGAGCCACGTCGGGACAGCGGCGTCGAAATCGACCGGATCGCGAGCGTTCTCAGTCACGACCTCCGGAACCCGCTGGACGTGGCAAACGCCCACCTTCGGGCGGCCCGCGAGACCGGCGAGGAGGAACACTTCGACCACGTCCGGGAGTCACACGACCGGATGGCGGGGATCATCCAGGACGTTCTCACGCTGGCCCGCGGGCGGCGGACGCTCGATACGGTCGCGGACGTGGACGTCGGATCGGTGGCCGCGGACGCATGGGCGACTGTCGACACTGGACAGGCGTCGATGGCAGTGGCTGACGACCTCCCAGCGGTCGAGGCCGACCCCGACCGACTCCGGCGACTGTTCGAGAATCTGTTCAGAAACAGCGTCGAACACGGCCGTCCTCGGGCGGAGCGCGGAACCGGAGACGATTCCAACCGGCCGCTCCAGGTCCGCGTCGGGCACGCGGACGACGGCTTCTACGTGGCGGACGACGGGGTCGGCATCCCCCCGGGGGAACGCGACCGCGTCTTCGAACCCGGCTACTCCGCGGGCGAGGCGGAAAGCGGGACCGGACTGGGACTGACGATCGTCTCCGAGATCGCCGACGCACACGGGTGGACCGTCACGCTCTCGAGCGGGCCACTCGACGGCGCAAGGTTCGAATTCGACGTCTCCCCGGAGGAGGGTTGATCGAACGATGCACGGACTCGACGACGGACGACGGAGCGGACGGTGAGCGATGAACGAGCCACTGAAACACGCGCCGGTCGGAGTCATCGAGACGACGACCGACGGCGTCATCACGGACCTCAACGAGCGTGCCGCAGAGACGATCGGAACCTCGCGGGAGGCCGCGATGGGGACCGACATCCGGGAAACGTTCCCGCGGTCGGCCACGGGCACGATCCGCGAGGCGTTCGCGGACGAGGGGCCGACCGAGCGGTCGTTCGAGGAGTATTACCCGCGGCGAGAGCGGTGGCTCGCGGTCGACGTTCACGTCGGCGACTCGGCCGTCGTCTACGTCCGCGACCGGACGGACCGTCGGGAGAGCGAGCGGACCCTCGACCGACTGGAGCAGCGCCTCGACCGCGTCCGCCAGATCGACGGGCTGATCGTGGCCGTCCTGGGGAGTCTGGTCAGCGCCTCCGACCGGACGGAGGTCGCGGAGACGGTCGCGTCCCGACTCGGCGGGACCGACCCGTACACGTTCGCGTGGGTCGGCGACCGGGACTTTCCGGCCGACCGGCTCCGGGTGCTCGCCGCCGCGGGCGACGCGCCGGACCTGCGTGCGGGGATCGACGACCACCTCGGCACCGGCGAGGGGTTGCCCGAACAGGCGGCCGTGGCGGCCGGGGAGACGCAACTGGTCGACGCCATCGCCGACGACGAGACGGTTCCACAGGGGATCCGTCACGCGGCGTTCGGCCACGGCCTCCAGTCGGCGCTCGCCGTCCCCCTGGAGTATCAGGGCACCGTCCACGGCGTCGTGTCGGTCTACTCGCGCCAGGAGGGCGGTTTCAGCGAGCAGGAGCGTGTCGGCCTCGAGACGCTCGGAAGCGTCGCTGGGTTCGCGATTCACGCCATCCGGCAGGAGGGGTTGCTCGTCACCGACACCGTCACCGAGGTCACGCTCGAAGCGAGGGACGACCGGATCCCGTTCGTCAGCGTCGCGCGGGAACGGGACGTTCGACTATCGCTCGACGGCGTCGTCCCTCGCGGGGACGGCTCCGTCGTCTGCTATCTCGCGGTCGACGGATCGGCCGATGGAGCGACGGCCGAGCCGGCCGCCGAGCGTGCAGACGGTACGACCGAGGAACCTACAGACGGTACGACCGAGGAACCTACAGACGGTACGACCGAGGAGCACACAGACGGTACGACCGAGGAACGCACAGACGATCCGATAGTCTGTCTCGACGAGGCCCTGTCAGCACACGAGGGGATCACGGACGTGCGGTGGATCCACGAGGAGAACGACCCGCTCTTGCAGGCCACCGTCACGGGGGAGACGCCGGTCACGACTCTCACCGCCTGGGGCGCGACGGTCAGTTCGGCCGAGTACGACGGCGAATCGGCCAGAATCGTCGCCGAGGCCCCGCCCGACGAGGAGGTCCGACGGCTGGTCGAGGCCGTCGACGCGACCGTTGCCGAGACGGACCTCCTCGCCACATCGGAGACTGCCCGAACCCAGGAGGGTGCCGAGGCCTTCCGGAACGCGCTCGCCGAGCGCCTGACGGAGAAACAGCGGACCGTGTTGCGGACGGCTTCTCTCTCCGGGTACTTCGAGTCGCCGCGGGACAGTACCGCCGAGGAAGTTGCCGAGACGCTCGATATCACCGGGCCGACGTTGCTGTACCACCTCCGGCGCGCCCAGCGGAAACTGGTCGCGTCGTTCCTCGAAACCGACCCGGGGACCGATATCTCCTGAACGTCGCGGGCGCGGTCCGGGGACCGGTACTATCGGTTTTCGCCGGACTCACCCGCGTTTTTCTCGGCGTTCGCGATGATCTTGTAGACGTGGATCGGGACGATCACGATGCCGAGCAGCAGGTAGTTAAACGTCAGGAGATTGATGACTGCGAGTTTCGTTCTCCCGACGTAGTAGTACGCCAGCGGGGAGACGAACACGGCCAGCAGTATCGCGACGGGCGTCGATTTCTCCGCGTTTGCGGCCGTCGCGGTTCGATTCTCGTCCGTGGAGGTGTTAGTCGTCGACATCTGTTTCGGTGGAGCGGGTGGGTGCTGAGCGGGGTCGATACAGTTCGGAAGGACCGTGAGCGGTGAAGGTTGGGATACCGCCCGACTGTGTTCCGTGAGCCGTCACGTCTGAACAGTGCGGGGGAACGTCCGTATAAGGGGATGCAGTGTTTCACCGGCGGAAACACGGGAGTGGACCTCCGAGCGATCGGTCTCCGCTCTCGGGAGCGTATAAAAACCCTCGCGCAGTGTTTCTCGTCTCGAAGCAGTCCCGAGGATTTTCAAGCGCCGCGTTTGTACCGGCGAGACACTACTACCGTGGGAGGTGGCTTCCGATCTCACTCGTGACGACGCTGGGCGCGATTGCACTCGACGTGGTCGCGGTCGCGCTCCTCGGGTGGACGAGTTGGCGGGCGTGGCGGGCGCGGGAACGACCCAGCGCCTGGCCGTTCCTCGGGATAGTGGGAACGCTGACGGCCTGGGCGCTGTTCGCGCTGATGACGGAACTGGCCTGGGTGTCGGACAGTTTGGCATCAACGGTCGGGCCGCTCGGACAGATCGGCGCCGCGCTGGTCCTGCCGGGCGTCCTGACAGTGTACGCGCTGAGTTTCTCCGGTCGGGGGACCGGGCTGTCCCGGTGGCGGATCGCCATGCTCGTCGGCATCGCGCTCCCGGTGATCGTGTCGGGTGTCATCCTCGCGATCGGACTCGTAACCGGGACCGAGGAAACGGCGATTGAACGGACCATCGCTGGCCTGCTTGCCTGGGAAGTCCTGTATCTCTTCACGCTGTTTTGCTACGCCGCGTACCTGCTCGTCGGGCTCAGTCGGCGCCACGACCGCGTCTCGGGGGTTCAGATCCTGCTCCTCCTCGTGGCCGCCGGCGCACCGTACATCGCGGGAGGGAACGGGAGCAATACGAGCCCCGTCGACGGCGTGACCGTCGGACTCCTCCTCTCGGGGTTGCTCCTCACGGCCTCTATACGACGGTATCCGATGATGACCGGGTTCCCAAAGGCGACCTACGTCGCCCGGACGCGCGTCGTGGAGGCGCTCCAGGAGGCGGTCGTGGTTCTCGACTGGGACGACCACGTCATCGACGCCAACACGACGACTGGGCGGCTGTTCGACCGCTCGACCGAGGCCGTGATCGGTGACCCTGTCCGGTCGGTCGTCGACGGCCTCGACGGGGTCGACCTCTCCGCGGGGACCACCGGAACGGTCACGCTCCGGACCACGGAGGGGCGCCGACAGTTCCAGTACAGCGTGTCCGCGGTCGACGAGGCGGACGCCACCGGCCGCAGTCAGGCGTCGGCCGACGGGACGGAGGCCGAGAGTGAGGCGGTCGACGACGGGCGCACACCGGTTGCCAGGGCCGTGGTCTTCCGCGACGTGACCGACCAGCAGACCCGGGAACAGCGCCTCGCGGTTCTCAATCGCATCCTCCGGCACAACGTCAGGAACGAACTCGACGTCGTGCTCGCACACGCGGACCGCATCGACGACGAGGACCTGCGGGCCGGCATCCGCGACAGCGCGACCGACCTCGTCGACCTCGGCGAAAAGGCCAGAGACGCCGAGGAGATCATGACGGCGAGCACCAGGTCCCCGGAGCCCGTCGACCTCGCGGCCGTCGTCCGGGCCGTCGCCGACGAGTATCGCCCGGAAGGGAGAGAGGAGGGGACCACGGGTGGCTCCGGCGGCGAAGTTACGGTCGACTGTCCGGACGAACTGACGGTCGTGACCCACCGGTCGGTCGTCGAGCGGGTGTTATCCGAACTCGTCGACAACGCGGTCACGCACGCCGACGGGCCGTCGCCTCATGTCGAGATCAGCCTCCGGGAGAGCGCCGATGGCGTGGTCGAACTCTCAGTCGCGGACGACGGCCCCGGGATCCCGGACCGGGAACGCCGGATCCTCGCCGAGGGCGGCGAAACGCAACTCGAACACGGGACCGGGATCGGACTCTGGTTCGTCAACTGGGCGGTCACCCAGCTCGGCGGCGAACTCGAGTTCGCCGCGAACGAACCGGCGGGAAGCGTCGTGACCGTCCGCCTCCACGGCACGGCCTCCGGGCCCGGATCGGACTGACTGGCCTGCCGACTGGGGCCACGACAGTCACTCGTTCCCGCCATCGTCAGCGCGTCACTCCTCCGGCGGTCGGTATCACGCCGGCGCCGGCCCATCGGGTATTAAGCAAGCGGCCCCACATTAGCCGTCCGAGGACCATGGCCGACGACATCGCCGCCGACTTCCCGACGGTCCTGATGGTCGACGACGAGAAGCGAGTCGCCGACGCGTACGCCCTCCGACTCGACGGCGTGGCCGACGTGACGCTCGCCTACGGCGGGGACGAAGCGCTCGCCGCCGTCGACGACGGGCTTGTCCCGGACGTGGTGTTGCTCGACCGCCACATGCCGGGTCGCTCCGGCGACGACGTGCTCGAAGCGCTCCGGGACCGCGAGTTCGCCACCCGCGTCGTGATGGTCACCGCCATCGACCCGGGGCTGGGAATCCTCGACCTGCCCTTCGACGACTACCTCTGCAAGCCCGTCGAGCGTGAGGACCTCCGGGAAGCGGTCGACCAGCAGTGTCAGGTGCTCGCCTACGAACTCCTCGGGGACTACTTCGAGACGGCGTCCAAACGTGCCGTCGTCGAGGCCGAACTGCCGCCCGAACGACTGGACGACGACGAGGGGTTCGCCGCCCTCGAGCGACGCCGACGAGCGGTCGAAAAACGGGTCCGCCGCCTGCTACCGGAAGCGGACGAACTGCTCGAGACGTTTTCGGGGATCGACAGGGAGGGGTGACGCCCACTCGTCGTGGCTACGCCGTCACTGCGAGCCCAGGAGCGACTCCGCTATCGAGGCGTTCGCCCGCGCGAAGGCGTTCAGGACGTTGAGTGCGACGATTCCGAGCACGGCACCGGCCGGAACGGCGGCCAGTCGATGGGTGCTCGTCGTGAAACTCGTCGCGACTTCCCAGTCGTTGACCGTCACGTTGAACGCGCCGCCGGGGACCACCGGCAACAGGAGTAGTTCGACGGCTACCCCGAGCAGGGAGACGAGAAGCACGAACGAGACGAGTCCGATCCAGAACTTCAACAGGACGAACCCGAGCCCCCGCCACGTTGAGGAGGCGCGGAGATACGCCTTCACGGTGTCGACGAGGCCGTCGGTGTCCGACGCCACGTCGTCCGGGGATGCGATATCCGTCCCGAGCAGCGAATTCGCGAGCCAGCGCTCGAAGGCGGCGACGAACCGCAGGCCGATGACCGTTCCCACCAGAATCCCCAGGCCCACGACGAGGACCGACAGCGCCAGTCCGGCCGTGAACCCGACGAACGTGATCACGTAGTAGAGGAGGCCGAGCGGAAAGGCGAGTGTCAGATATAGTATGTTCTTGTAGGTCTGTGCGTCAGCGACGGCGCCGACGGTGTCCGCGATGGCCCGTCTCCAGCCCGTGTCGGCGTTTGCTGTGTGACTCATTTCGTGTTAGCCTTCGGAACAGACGACTGAAAAGGTGTATGACACGTTTCACGCGGTGAAACACGCGACCGGCGGGTGACCTCCGGAACGCGGCGAACTCGAAGCGGGCGTCCAGACTCACCCACAGCCCCAGCTGTCCTGCAACGATTGGAGCCCAGTTGCTCCCATTTCGGAGACAGTAGCGAACCGCGAGCGGCTCGTCCGTGACTACCTTGATCCCGGCGAAGCGCAACCGTTTGCGCCCGCCGATACCAATGCTGGTCGCCTGCTAAGGGACGAAATTAATGGCACTGTCTAGTTAAGGGAGTTTGAGAAGTGAGCAGGTCGTAGCGGGCTGGGCTCATAATTGACTGTCGTATCAGCTCAACCGAACCCAACGTGTTGGGCAAAATTTGACTGCGGTAGCCGATGACCGCTACACATGGAAGTCAAAGACACGCTTTCGACCAAACTGCCAACGACGGACACCACCCTGATGCGGGCGTTTTACGGACAGTCTCGCCATCTATCCGCTGCTCGTGATCAGTTTCTATCTGACGCTGACCCGGCGCGTCGAGGTCAGGTACCGGGCCGGATTCTTCGCGTTCAGTGCCGGGATGCTCGCGTACTTCCACATCAGCCCGTGGGCCGTGGAACCACCACAGGACGTGATACTGCCGTACGCGAACCCCGTCGCCGGCTATCTCGCGTTCGAGATCGTGCTCGCACTCATCGCCACAGTCGTCATCGGATCCATACTTTGAGCAGTTCCATCCGCCGGTCGGTGAGAAGCTGACGCAGCCGCGCACGGTCTTCGAAGTTGACGACGTGCGGGGCCACCTCGCCTTCCTCCCACCGTCCGGCGCGTTCGATGGCCGCCGCCTGCGCCTGCTCGGCTGGGAGCGACGTGATACGGAGGGTCGAAGGGTACTCGACCTCGTCCGGGTCGGGCGTGAATTCGTCGTGCGTGGGTTCGGTGTCAGTCGGTTCTTCGCTCATAGGTTTCGTTCACCTCGTTTTGGAAGTCCTCGATCAGGTCGGAGAGACCTGTGAACTCCAGCTTCGTGATGTCGCCTGGGGTGGGTGTCGATGATGCTGACCGACATCCAGGTGGTAGGGCGCGTTGTCGTACCGCAAGAGTGTGTCGCCGTCAGCGTCCATGTACTGGAAGCTGTACTTCAGCCCATGCGGGAAGTCCTCGCTCACCGGGACCTGCCACGTGACCATCTCGTACCGACTCCCGTCCGGTTTCTCGTCTTCTTCCCGGTACGCGACCGTCGCTGGCATCGTTCTCCTATGTTGGGGTACAACCACATCAGAGATAAAACATATTGTTGTGGTCGAACCCCATCAGACAGATTCGGACTCTCACTCACTCGTCGGGATCTTTTCTCTCACTCGTGCATATCGCATCGACCCCTCTCTTTTGACGATCTCGGCGATATTCACCACCAGTAGTCAGAGAACTCCAAGTGAGGATATCGCGGTGCCCACAAAGAGGAGGAACAACACGACGCCGCTGACGGCAAGCGGGACGTTCTCCTGGGCTTTCTCGTGGAGCGACATCGCGTCGTATTCCTCCCGGAATGTCTCCAGGTTCGATTCGTCGTAGAAGTACTTCGGTTTCAGCGCGAATCGTTCAGTCACAGCGCACCCCGTGCACACGGGCGTGCCTTCGAGCCGTTCAGTTTTGATGTGGGTGGTGCAGTTGATACTCCCGCAGTTCGCGCAGTACGTATACGTCTCCTCGTCGGCGTCAGTGTCGCACTGTACGCATTGGTGGAACTCGTCGTCGAGCGTGACGCGCGACGGGCCAGCCGCATAATACGCGTAGGAATACGAGTACGCCTGGAGGTCGGTCGTTTCCCGGACCTTCGGAAGGTACACTGCCGTGATCGATTGGACGGAAATATCGGACTGATTCGGTTCGCATGTCTTGGTGTAGGTGACGTTGTTGTCGCCGGTGTACGTGACCGTCGTGGTGTGGTGGTCTTGCAACCGTTCGACGGCCCACTCTTTGTACTCGGTTTCCGTCTGCCCAAAACGCTGCTCGGTGACCGCATCGAACACATCAGTTACGCCCTCGTCGATCTCGACCGTGACATGCAGGTTCTCCGAGACGAGTGATGCGATTTGGCTATCGGCGACTTCAGGACGCCCACGGTCGGCGTAGACAACGAATTCTGTCCGGTCGTCGATGCGGTGAATGACGCCAACAGATGTCTCGAAGACGGCGTCTGTCTCCGCAACGATCGACAAGACCGGCCGGAACGTCACCTCGGCATACGGCTCAGGAAGGTCATTCGAATCAAGGTTCTCGATATCACGGACCGTGTCGTGGACCGGAGCGTGGACGCTGCTGGCCGGGTCGAACGGACGCAGCGTCTCGTCACACAAGATCTCGATCCGGCCGTTGTACAGGTCCAGTCCGATGTCGTCGGCGATGTCCCGCAGGTCGGTTCCGTCGGTCAGTTCGATCGGGTACGGGTCATCGGTTTCGCGGAGGTCTGCCGCGTACTCCTCGGCCGGTCCGGTGAACTGTCCCGTCGTGACGACCATTCCGCGTTTCGGGCCGTCGAACTCGAAGGTAGCTATCGCGGAGTGCAGTTTCTGTACGACCGGCCGCCCGACTGTCCCAGTGTGCTTGCACTCGACGACGACCGCGCGCCGCGTCCCGTTCACCACTTCCTCCATCAAGATGTCCCGGCCTTCGTCGGCCGTCCGGGACGCTTGCCGGACGTTCTCGTACCCGAGGTTGCGGAACACATCCTCCATCAGGTCCTCAAACTCGAACCCCGAGAGGTCATCCAGGACAGCCATTCTGCTACTACCTGGAACATATCTTCGATCAACAAATCAGTTTCCCGCATTCAACTATCGATACCCATGGTATCTTGTGTTCATTCGCTGTTGCAGCACCTCTTGTAGCCGTACCCCCTGGTTCAGACTCACTCAGGCTGATGCACGGCCCTCGATCGGCGAGCTATTCGAAACCGGAGTCCCAGTGTCGTTCAAGAGTCGGGGTTGCCGTCCCGTCAAACAGCACTCACTACGTCTGATACTCCGTACAAGGACACATTCTCGCGTTCGGTTGCGCGTCGTTCGAGGTCATCAGTAAACCCTGACCGACTGAACAGAACGTATCTAGTTGTTGCATCCGCGGGTTCGTCCCCCCACTGTACGTGGTCAGCTGTCCGTTCGAGGTCGGCAAGGACGCCTTCACTGACTGGTGCCGACGTGAACTTACATTCACCAGCGACCATCCCATCTCGGGTAAGTCCGAGCACGTCGAGTTCGTGTTCTTTGAACCACCACTGCCCGATGTCGAGGAACTGCCGATCAACGAGGTTAGGGACCGCCTGCTGGCACAGTCGCTCGAACAACGGACTCACGTGATCGGCCAAGTCCGGCGCGACCACCTCGGTAAACGCGTCGTCACCGAGGAGTCGCAGTCGGTCCTGATTGCCGTACACAAATCGGAACCAGAACCGGAACAGCGGGTCTGCGAGTCGGTACCGGCCGCGTTTCGATGAGGTCGGGGATTCGGTGACTGGAATGTGTCGCTCGACGAGACGAAGTCGCTGGAGTTTCTGTAGGTATGTGCTGAGTGAGCCGGATTCGACGCCTGCCATGCCGGCGATCTCGTTCGGGCTGCGTCGTCCATGCGCCAGTGCGCGGAGAATGCTGAAGTACGTGTTTGGTTGTCGTAATTCGGTTCGCAACAGGAATTCCGGTTCGTTGTAGAGGAGGCCCTGTTCGGTGAGGAGTGACTGCTGAACGTTTTCGGCGAGGGTCCTGTCCGGGTTGAGAGTCTGCAGGTAGTACGGTGTGCCACCGTAGATGGCCCAGGTCTGCACCGCTGTTTCACCGTCGTAGTCCGGGAAGAATGCGCGTGCATCACGAACAGACAACGGTTTCAAGTCGATTGTGCCTGTCCGGCGACCGTACAACGGGCTGTTGCCCGCGAGGACTTCATCTTCCATGACGCTGATCGATGAGCCAATGAGTACGAGCGTCATCGACGTGTTCTGGAGCGCCGTATCCCAGACGCGCTGAATGCGGGATGGAAGCGAGTCATCTTCTTCGATGAGGAACGGGAATTCGTCGATGATCACGACCGCATCGCGGTCTCCGAGTGCTTCGAGTAAGGCCTCCCAGTCACGGCGAATGTTTTCTAGGCCGGGGAACTGCGCGATGACTGTTGCGACAAACTGATCGAGTTGGTTCTGCGCGGTTGATTCGATCGCCTGATAGTACACGGCGTCGTCTCGGCCGCTGATCGATTGGCGTGCGAGTTCGCTTTTCCCGAGGCGGCGACGCCCGTAGACGACGATGCACTCGGCGTCGCCCGATTTATATCGTGTCCGGAGGAGATCGAGTTCTGAGTCTCGGTTGACGAACTCGGCCATGTAGCTGTATACATACTACGCGGATATGGGCGTTCCGATTTCGGAAATCGTGATTTCGGAAATCATGATTTCTTACCTGGGTTGTTTTTCAGGGAGAAGACTCATCAGCAGAGATAGTCTCTGAATGAATCCCTTTCACCACTATCGAGGATGGGAAACGCTCTGAAGTGGTGAACTTCGAGGTATTGGGTACTAACTTGCTACCTGAGTACACACAGTAAGTGTCCGACAAGGGTTTAAAAGCAGGCAGTTATTCGTTCGAAAACTGCCAGCAGAAACGGGAGTGAGGATGCTCCGACAGGGATTCGAACCCTGGTCATTGCCGTGAGAGGGCAATATGATTGGCGAGAGACACCAAACAGTTCCTTGGCAGTGTGATGGTTTTCGGAGGTATATATCGGTTGTGCGTTAGATTCAACGGATGCTTTGTTTATAAATCCCGGTGGCTTGTCCTGTGAGCAATTTCGACCCGCCGGACACACGCCGCTACTCACGTCGTCTCACGGGAAGCGGTGCGAGCCTTCCACCCTCCAACAGAACATCTACACAGTGACTCGCCCCTGTCACTATACCGGGGAGTGCCCGATGGGGCGCGACCTCGATGAGTGCGGGGCGACCTCGTACAATACGGCAAGCAAGTGCCCCGGCTCTGTGAGTCCCCACGCCCTCCGTAGAGGCTATGTCACGGAGTCGCTGAACGCGGGACAACCAAAGGATGTGACGGCAGATAGGGTGGATATGTCTCACGAGGTGATGGACAAGCACTACGACAAGGCGACGAAGAATGAACAGATGGAACGACGAGAAGACTACCTTATTGATGTTTAGAAATCCCATCAGATCCTAATTACTATTTAATTTTGATATAAACTCATCTTTCGTAAGGTACTGACTTGGATATGTCCGTTCGAGCGCATTCTGTAGACGCCCGTCTGCGGTAACTACCGTTATACCCTGCGTTACGGCAACAGCAGAAAGATTAACATCTTCTGATTCTCCTGGTGCGTGTTCTTCCTGTATTTTGTCGTATGCCTTACCTTGTTCCTCTGATGCCCACGCACCGTCACCCCAGCCAGCCCCCTCCACGCCGAATGCAAAAATCGAGTGTTCTTCTTCATCAGCAATCGTCTCGAACTTGCTCAGAAGTTCTTGCCCACGAGTTCCGCTCGCGTTCTCCAATTCTCGCCGCTGTACCTTAGTCACGTAGTAGGTTGCATCGTAGTTCTGTAGCAAAGACTGGTCAATATTCCCGTCAACAACCTCATCAAACATATTGGAATCAAGCATAAACTCCTCGGTCATATCCCAAGACAAGGACGTAGGGGAAATTATGTTACTGGTATCTCTACGCATCGTAACTGCCTCAATTCCTTGGAAGTTCGTTCTGTTTCGTTCAACTGATCTGAGACGCGATGAGGGCGGGAGAAAGTCAGAACACTCCGAGGTAGCACTCTACCATATCTTCTATTAGCCAAATATAATCGGGAGATTCAGCCCTCATTCGTCGTTTTCATCGTTAATCTCCACCATTTTCTCTATCCAGACTCCCCTTGCGGCGGCACGAGTCTTGCTGACAGAGTCGTATCCCATCGCCCACCCGAGGGGTCCAAGGGCGCTCATCGACAGTCCGATAGCGCCAACTTTCCAAGCCGCCCCTCGCGTGTTCTCTTGCGGATCATAGCCACAATGGGGGCATCTCTCAACCCCGCGAGAAACCTCACTCAGGCACTTCCGGCACGCAAAGATAGTCTCATACTCAGGTCGGTCTGTTTCGCGTGGTTGGTCATAGTCAGTATCTGGTTCAAACTCCCGAACAGTGCCACTCTCCGACTCCTCGCAGTACGCCTTAATATGCTGAGCAACACGCTTCACATCTCCGCGTGTAGCTTTGATAATAGGAACTGTGTAGCGATCTTCCGCAGTATCAATGTGGATACGACTAACACCGGCAAAGCCGAGCCAATTCGCACCGAGAAGTGATGCATCAAATTCGGTCCCTTCGATAGCCCCATATGGGATGGCGATCGCAACGTCTTGGTGTTCCTTCCCGAGAAGAATCAGGACCCGGTTATCTGTGACTAACAGTAATGTTCCTCTGGACTCACTTGGCTTGTAGTCCGTAACGCCCTCAAATGTCCCTTCCAGACCCTCTTTTGCGTTGTAAAAGATGAACTGTACACTCTCATTCTCCTTGAGCAAGCTAACGGGTGGCGTCGAGTTGAGAATCCCTCGGGAGTTGTCCAAATAGAACCGTTTGACAGAAGGGTGGTGTGTCGTATCTGCAACTTCCTCTGCTAACTCTCGTATGTGCGTGTCTAATTCATTCAAATGAACCGTTTGCACCCAATTTAACTAATACAATAAATCTATGGGACGGTTCCCTTGCGTCGTCACGCGATGAGAGGGCGGTCAGAACACTTCGAGGTAGCTCTCCACGATCTCGCGATCGTCCTCTGTTAGGTTGATACTCCACTCGATTAGACCCACGTATGCCGAACCAAGAACAGTCGGTTTCGCTAATTAGAGTGGCCAAATGAAGTCGAAGCGCGATGAGGTGGAGAGATATTCAAAAAGTTCGACGTTCAGATTCAGTTGCACATCCTGCCAATTTTCTACTGTGTAGTAGGGAAAGATTTGTTATTATGACCCGACATATTCGGGACAATGTCTACCGAGTCGGATGGACAAGTATCGTATCTAAGGGAATCTGCGATTGAGTCCTTGAGGCTTGCAATCGAACTCTACAACCGGCCACATTCGACTGCTCGAAAGACTTCAGTTCTGATGCTCCTCGGTCACGCCTTTGAGATGCTTCTGAAGGCATCTATTGTAAAAAATGGAGGTAGTATTCACACAGAAGGAGATAATAACCAGACTATTGGATTCAAGAAGGCGATTTACCTTTGCCGTCACGGGGAAGATGATGACATTAGGATTCTCGAAGAAGACGAAGTAATCACACTCAACAAAATCCGGAATGACCGAGATTCAGCGGCTCACTATCTGATTGAGACAAGCGAACGGCAACTCTACGTGTTTGCGGAAGCAGGTGTAACTCTCTTTGATAATCTACTCGGCAGAGTGTTCGATGAATCATTGGCTGACTACATCCCCGGAAGGGTTCTCCCTCTCTCCACCACGCCGCCGCAGAACCTTGCCGTGTTGATTGATGACGAATACACTCAAGTCCGCCAGTTACTCGATGATGACGAGAGAGTCAAAGCCAAAGCAAAACTCAGGTCTATTGAGGGACTGGAGCGCGCGCTTGATGATGAGGAGGAGGGGCCGGTGACAGATGAGGAACTTGAACAAAGGGTGGAAGAAATCACCGAGTCTGAGGACGAGAGAGATTGGACGCAAATTTTTCGAGGCGTTGCTTCTCTCGATCTGACTACGGAAGGAGAGGGGGAACCGTTTCGACTCGAAATCACGAAGTCTGAGGGAGTCCCGGTCAATCTCGTAGATGAAGATGACGATGATGAAGAAGAGGAAGCAACTGTCGCGGTTAAACGTGTGAATGAGCGTGATTTCTATAACCTTGGTATTCAGGATATAGCAGAGAAGTTTGATGACTACTCTTGGCAAAAACTCCGTTGCGTTGCCGATGAACTCGGCTTACAGGAGAATGAGAAGTACTACAAGGAGATCTCGGTCGGTTCATCTACATACAAGCGGTACAGTGGTTACGGTCTGAAGCGAATACGAGAAGCGGTTGAGGAAGGAGAGGTTGACCCTGAAGTAGCGTGGGACGAACACGGCTGGTAGATTCACTTTCCACCGCAGAACATATCACACCTCCACGGAACACTACTTGTATGCCTATCTCGCTGAACGAACTGGAAAACCATCTATTCAAATGCGCCGACATAATCCGCGACGCCGTTGACCCGACCGACTACAAGGAATACATTCTCCCGCTCGTCTACTACAAGTCTATCTCCGACGAGTTTGAGAAGCAGTACGCCGACAACATCGAGGAGTACGGCGAGGAGTTCGCACGGCGGGGCAACCTCTACGACATTCCCGTGGTTCCCGAAGGCTACCTTTGGGAAGACCTCCGCGCCGTTTCGGATAACGTAGATCAGACGCTAAACGAAGCGTTCGACGCGCTCGCAGAGGAGAACCCCGAACTGCAAGGCGTCTTCCGCGCCGACTACATCGACGCCGACGCGCTCGATGACGACCGGCTCGGAAAGCTCGTCGAACATCTCTCGAAGCACGACCTCGACCGCGACAGCGTGCCACCCGATATGCTCGGAGAGGCGTATATGGACCTGGTGCGCCACTTCGCCGAGGAAGAAGGCAAGTCCGGCGGGCAGTTCTTCACGCCCCCACACATTGTCAACCTCTGTGTCCGGCTCGTGGACGAGTTCGAGGACGGGATGACGTTCCACGACCCCACCGTTGGCTCCGGTGGGATGCTCATCGAGGCCGCGCGGTACTACCGCGAGGAGCAGGGCGGCGACGAGACGAAACTCACGTTCACGGGTCAGGAGATCAATCCGGACATTGCGGCCATCGCCAAGATGAATCTCTCTATTCACGGGCTGAACGGGGAGATCGAGCGCGAAGACTCTCTTTCGAGTCCCGCATTCACGAACGAAGACGAGCAGGAACTCACGCGCTTCGACCGCGTCCTCGCGAACTTCCCGTTTTCAGCTGACTGGGCGAAAAACGACCTCCAGGACGACCCGTATGGGCGCTTCGACTGGCACGAGAAACTACCGCGTGCCGACCGCGGGGACTACGCCTTCATTATGCATATGGCGAAGCAACTCAAGCGCCCGGAAAGCGATAACGCGGGGGGCAAGGCCGCTATCGTCATTCCCCACGGCGTGCTGTTCCGCAAGCACGAGTCGCGGTATCGGGAACATATGCTGGAGGAGGATATGGTGGAGGCCATCGTCGGTCTTCCCGAGAACCTGTTCCAAAACAACTCGATCCCCTCTGCTGTCCTCGTATTGAACACCGATAAGCCCGCCGAGCGCGAGGGCGAAGTACAGTTCATCCACGCCGCAGATGAGGACTTCTACGAGGAACTGTCGAACCAGAACGAACTCACCGAGGACGGTCTCGACCACATCATCGAGAACTTCCGCGGGTGGACGACCGAGGAGCGCGTGAGCCGGACGGTGTCGCTTGATGAGATTCGAGAGAATGACTACAACCTCAACATCGCGCTGTATGTTGACACGACCGAGCCAGAGGAGGATATTGACGTAGAGGAGGAATTAGCGAAGTTGCGCGAGTTGCAGGCCGAGCGTGATGAGATTGAGGCGACGATGAGCGAGCATATGGAGGCGTTGAACTATGAGTGAGGAGGCTACGCTGGACGAGTTTGTAAATGAAACAGCGGAAAGCCAAAATAACCAAGACCAGCCAATACCTGACGGGTGGCAAATGGCCCGAGCCGACGAGATTATGGAAATCACTCGGGGAGCGTCTCCACGACCGAAGGGCGACCCCGAGTTGTTTGGTGGTGATATTCCGTGGGTCAAAATCGGAGATGTTGACGTTAAAAACGCGAGATATACTGGTGAAACGGAGGACACCGTCACAGAGAAAGGTGCAGAAAAGAGCAAATTGGTTGATTCAGGTACTCTGCTTGTTAGTAATAGTGGGACTTGTGGCTACCCAATGTTTGCGGGTGTTGAGTCTTGTGTTCACGACGGTTGGTTAATTCTGCGAGATTACGAAGAATCCCTGAATCCGCACTATTTCTATGAATTTATTAACTGGAAGCAAGAGTATCTGAAATCACTCGCGCCGGGAAGCACTCAAATAAATCTCAACACCTCTCGATTTGGTGTATTAGAAATCAACATCCCGCCACTCTCGGAACAGAGCAAAATCGCCACCGTCCTCTACACCGTTGACCAAGCGATTGAGAAGACTGAGAAAATAATTGACCGCAATCAAAAATTGAAGAAAGGAATCCGTCAAGACATATTCCAACACGGTGGGTTGTCAGATGAGAAGACCATACCTCGAAGGATAGGCCCAAAAGAGTACGAAATGCCAGAAGATTGGGAAATTACTAATCTGTCACAAGTGGCTGAAATCAAGGGCGGCCAAGGATTCAAAAGCGCCAATTATGTCGACGAAGGTGTTCCCCTGGTTAAAATATCAAATGTGCAAAATGGGTACTTAGACCTACAAGATACATCGTATCTACCGGAGGAATACTTAGATGAGTATAGTGAAGTTGCGTTATCGACAGGTGATGTGGTCTTAGTTCTCACCCGCCCAATCATCGGGGATGGAATTAAGGCGGCAAGAATAGACCGTGAAGATAGATTCCTACTTAACCAACGTCTTGCAGTAGTTGACCCCTTGGATGAGGATACTATCCTACGCGAATATCTATACCATCTAATATTTACGAGTGTATTTATTGACCAAGTGAAAGCGACGGTTAGAGCCACTCATCAACCGAATCTAAGTAAAACTGACCTTCAGAATTTCTCAATCCCTATTCCAGAGATAGAACAACAACGAGATATTTGTAAAGTATTGAGGAGTGTAGAAGACACGGTCGAAAAGAACAAATCGTATCGAGCCAATCTAAAAAGAACAAAACGCGGTCTAATGCAAGACCTCCTCTCAGGAACAGTCCGAACGACCGACACTAACATAGAGGTTCCCGAAGAAATCGCACAGTATGGTTAGTATCCCATCCGAGGGCGGCGTCGAGCGCTCGCTTCTCTCGTGGCTCGACGGCGTCGGGTGGGAGACGCACGGACAGGACGGCGACCGTGGCGCGAACGTTCTCGATGAAGCCTACGAGCGCGACAGCCACGAGGTTATCTACTGGAATCTTCTCGAAGAGCAGATCATTGCACTCAACGACGCCGTGACCGAGGACAACGTCGAGAAGTTCGTTTCGTCCCTCCGCCGCGATCTCGACGCCGAGAACCTGATGGACGGCAATCGCGCGTTCTATCGGTTACTCACCAAGGGCAAGACCTTCACGGTCAACAGCGATAAGGGGGGGAGTGAGACGGTCTACGTAGACCTCATCGACTACGAAAACCCCGAAAACAATCGCTTTCAGGCGGTTAATCAGTTCTCCGTCTCTCGCGAGACGACCATCCGTCCGGACGTGAACCTGTTCGTCAACGGGATTCCGCTCGTGACGATGGAACTCAAGAGCCTCGCGCAGGATAACGACTGGCACGACGCCGTCCGCGACCTCAAAGCCTACGAGGAGGACGTGCCCCGGCTATTCGTTCCCGGCCTGTTCAACATCGCCGCCGATACGATGGAACTGCGCTACGGCGCAGTCGGCGCACCGCGAGAGTTCTATGAACCGTGGAACGACGCCCCCGAAGAGTTCCAGGACGACAACGAGATGCGCCAAGCGGTCACGGCTCTCTGCAATCCAGCATCTATCCTCGACCTGCTCAAGCACTTCGTGTTCTACGAGCGCCGGGCCGGTGGAGATTCGAAGATCGTCCCGCGATATATGCAGTACTACGCGGTGAACCGTATCCTCGACCGCGTGCGCACAGGCGACCACAAGCGCGGCCTCATCTGGCACACTCAGGGGTCGGGCAAGTCGTTCACGATGCTGTACGCCGCCGAGAACCTGCTCTCACGGCCCGCAGTCGCCCGCAATCCGCAGGTGTTCGTCATCGTGGACACGGACAAGCTGAACAGCCAGATGCGCGACCAACTGGCGAACCTCTCGCTGGAGCAATGGACCGAGGCCGAGAGCATCGACCACCTCCAGCGCCTTATCGAGGAAGGACAGAGTGAACTCGTTCTCACGACGATCCAGAAGTTCGAGGACGTTGACCCCGACGTGCAGGGGAACGACGAGGTCATCGTGATGAGCGACGAGGCACACCGATTTATGGAAGCCGACCTCGGGAGCCGTCTCGACGCCGCACTCCCCAACTGCTACCACTTCGGGTTTACCGGTACACCCGTCCGTGAGGGCGAAAAGCACGAAGACCGCAATACGTTCCGGGAGTTCTCCCCCGAGGGCGAGGACTACCTCCACCGCTACTCGGTCAAGCAGGGGATTGACGACGGCCTGATCCTCCCCGTATATTTCACGCTCCGACACGAGATGGAGTGGGATATAGATGAGGCGGGACTTGACGAGGAGTTCGAGCAGGAGTTCCGGGGGATGAGTACGGAGGAGAAACGCGAGAAGATTCGCGAGAACGTCACGGCGACCACGCTCGCGGAAATCGAACCGCGCGTGGAGAAAGCCGTTGAGGAGATCGATGCACACTACGACGACCACGTCTCTCCGAACGGTTGGAAAGGGATGGTCGTCACGCCGAGCCGACGGTCAGCGGCGATGTACGGAGAACGTCTCATTGACCGGCGCAGTGATGAGGAAATAGAAGTTCTCTACACTTCGACCAAGGACGACTCCGACCTCATCAAGCAGTTCCATACGGACTCTGAGGAACGCGACAGTATCGTCAAGGCGTTCAAGCAAGAGGAGAACCCCAAGCTCCTCGTCGTCCACAATATGCTTCTGACGGGTTTCGACGCGCCCATACTGAAGACGATGTATCTCGACCGTAACCTCAAGAACCACAATCTAATGCAGGCCATCGCCCGGACGAACCGACCAGCCTCCGGGAAAGAGAACGGCGAGATCGTGGACTTCCAGGGTGTCTTCGAGAACATCGACGAAGCACTCGACTACGACGCCGAGACGAAAGCCAATGCCGCCCGTAACAAGGATGCACTCTTTGACGACCTTGTTGACCAAGTTGAGAAGGTAATGGACATCTTCGAGGGGATTCCGAAAGAGGACACGCAAGAAGCCACGTCCCAAGCTGTTGAGCGCGTCAGTACCCATCCTGAGAGACGCAAGTTCAAACAGAACTTCCGCCACCTCCAGAACCTCTACGAAGCCGTCGCTCCCGATGGGCGACTCGTGAGCAAGGGGATCGAGCGCGAATACAAGTGGATCAGCCGGATTCACGTCGCCTTCAAGCGCACGACCTCGGGTGAAGACAACCCCGAGGATGAGATGCGTGAGAAGACGCGAGAGATAATCAACAAACACGTTGACATCCCCGAGATCAAGCGCGACTTCCCGACCTACAAACTCGGAGAAGAATATCTCGAAGACGTGGAGGGCCTCGATAACCCTGGCGTGAAGGCGTCTCAGGTCGCCCACGCAACCCGTGAACATCTCCACCCTCGCGAGAATCAGAATCCGCGATACAAGCGCCTGAGCGAGCGAGTCACTGATATAGTCGAAGGGTGGCAGGGTGACGAAATAGGCGACCCCGAAGCTGTTGAAGCCCTCAAATCAGTCGAAGCGGAAGTTTTGGACGTCGATAAGGAGGCCGACGAGAAGGAGATGGAAGCCGCCGAGTTCGCTATCTACACTCACCTGACCGAGGAGACACCGGACGCGATAGAGTCCGATGAGCAGGCCGAGAGAGTCGCAGAGGAGATTGTCACACAGTTCCGCGAGCGTGTTGATCGTGGATACTCCGGGTGGAAGACGAACCAGCAGACCATCGCAGAAATCGAGCGTATCCTCCTGGACGTACTGGTGGTTCAGTACCAACTCGGCCAGCTGATTCAAGAAGATGACGAGTTCGTTGACGCGGTCCGGAACTACCTCATTCAGAACAATGGCTAAATCTCAGCGCCGAGAGATCGACCTACTGGGGGAGGCCGTTGAGTACGATGTTCGCCAGAGTTCGGACGCTTCTGAGCCACGAATTGATGTGGACATTCACGGTGTTACAGTCGTCGTTCCAGAGTCTGAAGAGGTTCAGCCAGCGGAACTTCTCAGGAATAACGCGGCGTGGGTTATCGAGAAGAAACGGCGGTACGACGCATACCGTGAGGAGATTCCAGAGCGACAGTATGAGGAGGGGGCGACGTTCCCCTATCTCGGTGAGAACTACGAAGTGGTGATAGAGCGGCGTCCCTCGGCAGAGATTGGCGAAAGTACGTTTCGGCTGGCGAAGCATCACGTTGAGGACACCTCCGTAAAACGTGCGCTCGAAACGCTCTACCGACGCAAAGCACGCGAGATATTCGATGAGCGGGCCGAACACTATGCGCCGGAGATGGGTGTGGAGTACGAGCAAATTGAGATTCGAAACCAGCGAACGAAATGGGGATCTTGCTCGACAACCGGGACTCTCGGACTGAACTGGCGGCTGATGATGGCTCCGCTGGAAATAATTGATTACATCGTAGTTCACGAACTTGCTCACCTGAGAGAACCGAATCACACCGATGCGTTCTGGTCACTCGTTTCGGAATACGATCCCGATTATGAGGATCACGCCAGATGGCTTGAGCGGCATAGCGTTAAATTGATTTTCTCCAAAAAAGATCTTTGACTGAATTAGAGAATTCAAATCTCAGCATAGTATTATAATATATACTACTATCCACTTTTTCTTATATTTATTGTGGGGACTGAATGGATGGCTTCGATCCAGACATCCACTGGACAAACATTACCAACAATATGGCTGTCAAACACTTGTGGCATTTGCAGAGTCGTAGCGCCAACGGTCACGCCACCAATATTCTACGATCACGTACACTACTATACTATACTATACTATACTATTACTGCACTGCAGTACTATACTATTATTACTATTATTACTACACTACAACTATAACGTAAATAACGTAAACACCGATATTGACACCGATATTTAGTGGCGATAAGGGCCTGTCCTCAGTCAGAATCTAAATACGGTATAAACAACGGTTTTAGACATCGATAGTATACACCGATAAGCGCTTGTCCATAGTCTGGGTTAGGGAATCCTGTGTAGTCGCTGTGGGGATTAGAATCCAGCAATAAAAAATCAAACAGAATAGTGTTCAATCGAAATAGAGCAGTAGATCGGCAACTAACCGCGTTTCCGACTATTGCCTCCCAAGAACAAAGATTTGGCTGGCAAATAGACCAGAGCATTTACTGTGGCCTCCGTGGTATATAGTGAAACACGCCTATTGTTCTTGGCGGGCCCCGCACCAATCAGACCTATTTTAAAACCGCTGATAGCCCCGACAGACAATTCAGATGTTATTTGCGTCACCTGCATTGTCTGATCGGAGAAACCGACTCACGCGCCTCTGAAGGGCCTTAAAATTATTAACATATTATTTTTGGTGTTTGGGCTATAGCAGACCAATTAACATCCGACTTAGCAATCATATCGATTCGCGGTCCAGATATGGATGATAAATTTCTGCTATTACAACAACCGTATAAGTATTCTTAACTTAATTTATGCACTGCTTCCAATTGCGCAACCAAGAAATTTGTGGATGATTGGTCTTTCTTTGCCTCGATTCTGAAGGAATATAAACTCGGAAAACACCCTCAGAATCAGACTAAATCCACGCTACATTGCGCGCCGATACTTACTAAATACACCCCCACAGGGGGGTTACTGGTGTTCTAACCCAAAAGATATTACTAATGGTTATCTCCATACCGCCCGTTTATTATAAAACAAAGAAAGTGCAGAATCCAGGCCGTTAAGCTACTCATTCAGTCGGTATCCACCAGACAGTATTTCGTCCCCCTATGTCTTTTCCCATTAACAGCCCTTCATCACGAAGTGCTGAAAGCCGCTTATATGTCGCGCTCCTCTTGATCGGGAGCAGTTCAGTTACTTCTGCGGTGGAAAGCACAGGATCCGATGAGTCCTCGAACAGTTGGAGAATCTCATCATCGGTTACGCGGGGCTTCCGTCCGGCTTTCGAGTCGTCATTCATAGCTATTCGTTTGGCGGGACATTTGAAATAGCTACCTATGAGGGTATTAAACCGTGTTCGCACGCGATAAGGGCGGCAATCAGTGGTTTTATCAATAGTAACGTCTAAGGTAGAAATAGAAGGAAACTCGACCCTTGGGGTGTTTCGTTCGGAAAACGCCCGGTGCGCCAACACCGGACGAGTGGCCTTCTCACCAGGAGAACGCCAATGGAAAATACAGACAGCAGTTCGGAAAAGCGTATCGTTGAGCAACTGGATTTCGACGCGAAAACGGCTAAGCGTGTGGGATGGGAAGCTTGGGAGTTCTCGATTGCTGGCCCCCACGAGGTGACGGTGACGAATGCCAGCTATGGGTTCGAAAAAGGGGATCACGCCTACGTGGTTGGTGTCGATAAGCGCGGGGGCGTGCCAGTCCCTGCGGAATGCGAATGCCCTGCTGACAAGTACAACGACGATCACGACTGCAAGCACAAAGTCGCGCTGGCGACCGTGGGCGGACCAACTGTTCTGAACGCCGCGGTAAACTTCGATAGCCCCGCCCCGACCTTATCGCCGTCAGTCCCTGCCGGTGTCACCACTGCCGCAGACAAGCTCCAGCCCGACGGTGGGACAGTGGCCGTCTCTGAGGATTCGAACGCCTGTCCGAACGGTGACGACCGTTGTGACGGTCCTACAGGCGAGGCACTTCCCTGCTTCGCCTGCTTCGAGGTGGACGAATGACGGACCATCGTAACGACGAGCGCACCGTGCGCTGTCCGGTCGAAGGGTGTGATGCTACACCGCTCGCGCGCGGGATCAACCTCCACATCAACAGGTCAAGCGGAGACGGTCACGGACCACGAGGTGAGGTTCCTGCCGATATTTCGCTTGAAGATCTCGAAACAGTCGGCGAGCGCGAGGTGGAGATGGACTATCCCGACGAGCGCGACACCGATGATCACGCCCGTCTCTGCCCCTACTGCTCTCAGACATTCACTGGCGAGCAGGGGCTAATGATTCACCTCGGCCAGACAGCCGGGCGCAAGAATCACCCTGAAGACCCGAAAGACCGGCACGAACCCGGGGACTTCCCCCGTGTAGAGGTGGACGCAGATGGAAATATCCTGCAAGTGGTCGATACCGCAGAGAAAACGCCGACTGACAGTGGCGATAACGCCGCGGTCCCGACTGCACGGGTGTTCAGACTAATCGCCGACCTCATCGCCGACGGCGAGGCTCGAACCGCTCACCGGGTACGCCGCGCCCTTATCGGTACTGACGACGCCGTCGCGCCCAGTCGAAACGAACCCCCACACCCGGAACTATTCGAGGCGCTACTCACACAGGGCCGCGTAGAGAACACTGGCTCCCGTGTCACTACCGCGCTCGAAGGTGATGAGGTGATGGTCACCTGTCGGGGAGAGTCTGCGCTGTTGGACGCTGGCGAAGCCCGTGACGTTGCGGCGCGACTGGAACAGGTTGCCGCCAGCGAGGACTGGCTAAACGAGAATGTCCGCGACCTTATCGCGTTCCTACGTGACGGTGCTGATGTCCTTGACGGGAGCCGGACGGAGCGCAGTCTCCACGAAGGCTCTGACCACTGGCGCTAACCCGGTGAGTAACTAACCGGAGACGTGTCGCAGTGATGTTCACAGGTCGTTACGTTCATTCTAACTAAGATAAATTCGCCCTTCAGTATGTCTGTGAGCTGATCACAACATCAAAGATGAGAAACAACGAATAGATACCTGACCGTGACCGTCCCACCCAAGGGAGATAGCGGGGTTCAAATCCCCGGAGGGGAATGGGGTCAAGCCCCAGTCGGTAGAGAAGGTACTATCGAAATTGGGTCTGGCGGCGGTCACGGGCGGTCTTGAGGAGGGATTCAGTTACACTACGAAACAAGCAATGAGCAAGATTTCGGCGAAACTGGAACAGAAGTACAGCATCAAAGCAAAAGCGGCCAAGTGGGGCGAGAAGGTCGTCAGTCGGGCGAACGCCCGAGTCCCCCACACCCCTCTCTCTCTGCCGGCAACCCGGAGAGTAGATACACTGCATTGACTATTCACCGACAACCGAACAGAGGTTGCGAAATAATACGTTATACTGAGTGGTTGCTCCGGCTCCGAGATATTGTCTCAGGCTAATCCACGCTCCCGGCCTTATCGAGGCGAACCCTTCACTTTAGAAAACCGCAGTATGGCTAAGGGGTCGCTCGAAAAGATCATCAAAACACTACCGGCAAGACGTGCCTTGGGACGGAGCGAATACACTACTCAAACGGTGATGGGGTTATATAAAGAAGCGACAGCGTAGTGCGATTACTGAACGCGCGTAGCGCGTATGGACTCGCGGGGATTTGAACCCCGGGCCTCTTCCTTGCGAAGGAAGCGATCTGCCACTGATCTACGAGCCCGCAACGTGTCCTCGAAGCGCAGTGAGGATAAGTCCTGCGCGTGAGAGGCGGTTCGTGAAGCGATCACACGGCCCGGCCGTGAATGGTCGGGGTACGTCAGCGGGCGGGGCGCCCGCTCGATCGCCGGGTCAGTCCTCGAGAACGATCTCGATGGAGACGTCGTTCGGGACCTGGATCCGCATCAGTTGACGGAGCGCGCGTTCGTCGGCGTCGATATCGATGAGGCGCTTGTGGACGCGCATCTCCCAGTGCTCCCACGTCGCGGTCCCCTCGCCGTCGGGGGACTTGCGGGTGGGAACTTCGAGCGTCTTGGTCGGCAGCGGGACAGGACCGGAGAGTTCGACCCCGGTCTTGCTCGCGATGTCGCGGACCTCGCCACAGATGGAGTCGAGGTCTTCGGGGCTGGTACCCGCCAGCCTGACGCGTGCCTGCTGCATGAGTTACTCGCGCTCGTTGACGCTGAGGACGCGACCAGCCGCGATGGTCTGGCCCATGTCACGAATGGCGAAGCTCCCGAGTTCCGGGATTTCGCTCGACGGCTCGATGCTGAGGGGCTTCTGCGGTCGAACCGTCACGACGGCGGCGTCGCCGTTCTGGATGAAGTCCGGGTTCTCTTCTTTGACCTCGCCGGAGGCGGCGTCGATTTTCTTGTCCAGCGACTCGACCGTACAGGCGACCTGTGCGGTGTGGGCGTGGAAGACCGGCGTGTAGCCGGCCGTGATGACGCTCGGGTGCTGCATGACGACGATCTGGGCCTCGAAGGTCTCGGCGACCGACGGCGGGTCGTCGGCCGGGCCACAGACGTCACCGCGGCGGATGTCGTCCTGGCCGATACCGCGGACGTTGAACCCGACGTTGTCACCGGGGCCCGCGCTCGGGACTTCCTCGTGGTGCATCTCGATGGTCTTGACCTCGCCGCCTACGTCGCTGGGCTGGAAGACCACGTCTTCGCCGGTGTTCATCGTCCCGGTCTCGACGCGGCCGACGGGGACGGTACCGATACCGGAGATGGTGTAGACGTCCTGGATCGGCAGGCGCAGCGACGCGTCCGTCGGCGGCTCCGGCTCGGGCAGCGCGTTGAGCGCTTCGAGCAGGGTCTCGCCGTCGTACCAGCCGGTGTTGTCGGAGGCTTCGGCGACGTTGTCGCCCTCGAACGCGGAGAGGGGGATGAACTTCGCGTCGTCGGGGTCGAACTGGACCTGCTTGAGCAGCTGGGGGACTTCCTCGACGACTTCCTCGAAGCGACC
>Ga0207719_100176_pt1 | contig 51273 bp, 51 predicted proteins | sample A23P1SouthBayCA_2_FD_187279 | JGI IMG/M metagenome (GOLD analysis project Ga0207719, IMG submission 187279) | Aerobic enrichment media microbial communities from Eden Landing Ponds, California, USA - A23 P3 (3) (SPAdes) | ecosystem: Environmental > Aquatic > Marine > Unclassified | place... | reverse complement strand
CGTGGGTTGCTGGTCGCTACTCATGAGTTATCGTTCGACCTTCTGTGCGGAGGCCCGCGGACTGCGGACCCACTTGACCGCCCCGTTGCGCCACGCCCAGCCGAGGCCGACGACGAGGATGCCGATGAAGACGAGCATCGGCACCAGGGCCTCGTAGAGGCCAACCTCGGAGACCGCGTCCTGGTAGATGACCGTCCACGGGAAGATCAAAACGGTCTCGATGTCGAAAACGACGAACAACAGCGCGACCATGTAATACTGGATGTTGAACTTGATTCGCGTGTCGCCCGTCGGGACCTCGCCGCTCTCGTAGACGGAGCGTTTCCCTTGCTCGGGCACGCTCGGCCGCAGTAGCGCCGATACCGCCATCATACTGAGCGGGATGACGAGCGCCACGAGGGCCAGCGCCCCGATAGCTATCCATGGGTTGCTCATGTGTCTCTATCGTGCGAAGGTTCGGAGGGGTTCCATATAAGGGTTCATTCTTTCGGTTTCCAGGGTCTCTGTACTGTCAGGTCGCCACGTCCCCGTTCGGCCCCCACTGTATCCCAGTTGAGCCGAACAGGTGCGGCCGTCCGAGCGACGGCGCTGTCCGGTCGCGAAAAATAGTCAAAATACGATGCCGGTGCCGGGCGCGAGGCGCCGAACGCCGGACTTCGAACCGCCGTCGAAGGCCGCCTGGCCCGCACAACCCACCCGAGCGACGGTGCCATAGCCCACCCGTTCGTGTCAGAGGCAGTTTCCCGTGGCGGTTCGTGTCGGCGTTCTTGGCCGTCGTATCGGCGTTCTCGGCCGTCGCGTCGGCATCCTCGATCCGGACCCAGCGGATCGCGGTCGGCCGTCACGACCGCCGGCCGCGCCCGACAGCGACACCGTCAGTACGCACCCGGTGAACCGACAAGAGGTCACGGTGTGGGTAGATTCCCCATACAGTGGCGAAACTCTCGCCCTGCGTGACTACTATGGCGCTTCCCGCAGAACGGCCCGGTGGATGGCGGACGAATCCGCGGTCGACGACCTGCTGGCGCTGGCCCAGCGCCGACACCCGTACCTGGAACTGCTCTCGACGACGCCGAAACACAAGCGCGACGTCATCGACGCGCTCGGGGACTCCCGGTCGACCGTCGACCGGGCCATCGAAGCGCTCGCCGACGCGGCGCTCGTGACCCGGACCGACGACGGTGCCTGGACGACGACGACCAGCGGCGACGTACTGCTCGAAACTGTCGCGGAAACCCGGGAGACCGTCGGGACCGTGACCGCCGCCGCAGGCCTCCTCGAGTACCTCCCGTGTGCGGAACGCGTGCCACCGGCGCTGTTCCGCGATGCGACAGTCGACGTTGCCGACGGGCCGACGCCGCTTTCGATCGCCGCGCGAGTCCGCGAGACGGTGGCGGACGCGACCGCAATCTGCGGGTTCGCGGCCGCCGACCACGGAACCGGCGTCAAGGAGGACATCTTCGAGTCGACGCTCGGCGACGACTCGTTTTCGTTCGACTACGTCTTCGACGAGGCGCTGGTTGAGGGGTTGCTGGCTGGCGACGAAGTCCCCTGGTCGGATCTGCTGGAGGCCCCGAACGCGCGGGCCGCCGTCTTCGATGGCCTCCCATTCGGCCTCCTGCTCACCGACCACGACGACGGCCAGCGCCTGACGCTCGTCGTCTACGACGACCAGCGCGTCGTCCGCGGTCAGATCGTGACGGCGAACCCCGAGGCCGTCGCCTGGGGCGCGGACGTGTTCGAACGCTACCGAACGCGGGCCACGCCGCTTGCGGCGTGGCTGGAGTAGCCAAAGCGAGGACTGTGTCGTCGGTCGGACGGCCGCGACGGGTGCGCACCGCGACTGTGCAGTCAGTTCCCCATACTCCGTGCAGTCGGTTCCCGCGGCCCGTCGGATCTCCCGGAGTTCCGCACTCCCGGATTTCCGCACTCCCGGATTTCCGCATTCCTAAACAGTTACAGGTGGGGCGGTCGACGGTCGGGCATGCACACCGAGAATCCCGTACTGCCGGGCTTTCATCCGGACCCGACGGTCTGCCGGGTCGGCGAGACGTTCTACCTGGCGACGAGTTCCTTCGAGTTCGTCCCGGGCGTGCCGCTGTACCGGAGCGACACCCTCGTCGACTGGGAGCCGATCGGCCACGTACTCACCCGCGACTCGCAACTCGACACCCGCGACGCCCGGTCGTCCGGGGCCATCTTCGCACCGACGTTGCGCCACCGCGACGGCACCGTCTACCTGACGACGACGGACACGAGCGGCGGCGGCCACTTCGTCGTCACCGCCGACGACCCCGCCGGCGAGTGGTCGGACCCGGTGTTCGTCGACGCGCCGGGCATCGACCCCGACCTGTTCTGGGACGGTGACACCCCCTATTTCACGTACTTCACGGGGGACCCCGACCGCGGCATCGAACAGGCCGAGATCGACCTCGACACCGGCGCGCTCGGCGAGCCACGAACGATCTGGACAGGGCTAGACGACCCCTACGCCGAAGCACCCCATCTCTACGAGCGCGACGGGACCTACTATCTCGTTGTCGCCGAGGGCGGAACCCACACCGGCCACAGCGTCGTCGTCGCCCGCTCGGACGACCCGACTGGTCCGTTCGAGCCCGCACCCGAGAACCCGATCCTGACCCACCGCACGAGGTTTCAGTACGACGTACACGCGGTGGGCCACGCCGACCTCGTGACCGACGCCGACGGGAACTGGTGGCTGGTCTGTCTGGGCATCCGCCCCCACAGCGGGTTCCCGGGCTGGCACCACCTCGGCCGCGAGACGTTCCTCGCGCCGGTCACCTGGGACGACGGGTGGCCCGTCGTCCCCGGCGGCGACCTCCCGGGCGAACTGCCGGCCGACCTCCCCGAGAGCCACGAACTCCCCGGCGGTCACGACGCTCCGGGAAATCACGACCCCCACGGGGACGCACCCGTCGGCGACCGATCGCCGGTCCGGCACACCGACACTGACTTCGCCGATGGTCGCGGCGTCGAGTGGTTCTGGCGGCGGACGCCCGACCGTGACCGCTACGCCTTCACCGACGACGGCCTCGTCCTCTCGGGCGGCCCGGAGACGCTGAGTGAGCAGGGGACGACCGGGATCTATCGCCGGCAGACCGACTTCGACTGTCGCGTGCGTGCCGATCTGGACTTCGATCCGGCCCCCGGCGACGAGGCCGGCGTCGCGCTCATGATGGACGAACAGCACCACTACTCAGTCGGTGTCGTGGGTGGCGAACAGCGCGAAGCCGTGGTCCGCCTGCGGATCGGCGACGCGGGTGAAGTCGCGGCCCGAACACAGGTCGAAGAGCACGTCACACTCGGGATCGACGCCGAGACGGAGCGATACCGGTTTCTGGTCGACGGCGAGGAACTGGCCGAAGCGCGCTCGAAGTACCTCTCGACGGAGGTCGCTGGCGGGTTCACGGGCGTCGTCGTCGGGCCGTACGCGACAGGAAACGGCGAGGTGGCCGACTCGCCGGCCCGGTTCGAACGGTTCGTCTACGAACCCGTCGAGCGCGGTGAGTGAAACCGCGCTCGCCGACTAGTCGTCCCAGTATTCCGCCTTGAATTCGGGCGTGCCGAGTTCGTGCAGGTCCCGGGACACCTCGCCGACCTCCTCCTGTAGATTCCGGTGGTACTCGACGAGGCGCTCGCGGAGTTCGGGGTGCTGGCGCGAGAGGATCTGCGCGGCGGTCAGCGCGGCGTTGAACGACTTGCCGGCGTCGACGGCGGTGATCGGCGCGCCCTGGGGCATGCCGATGACCGAGTCGACCGACTTCTCCTGGACGGGGACGCCGACGACCGGGAGCGGGTAGGCGATGGAGGCGGTCATGTTCGGCAGGTCCGCGGACTTCCCGCCCGCGCCGGCGATGATCACGTCGATGCCGCGGTCCTCGGCCGTCTCGGCGTAGGCGTACATCAGTTCGGGCGTCCGGTGGGCCGAGACCACGAACGTCTCGAAGGTAAAGCGGCTGTCGGGCGCGTCGTCGTAGTCGGTCTGCTCGGCGAAACCGAGTTCGTCGGCCAGCGCCGCGGAGGCGCCCGGGCGTTTGCCCTTGCCGCCGGCCATCGTCGGCAGGTCCGAATCCGACCCCATGACGATACCCACGTCGGGGGTCGCCTCGTTCGGCCGGTCGGCGGCCGCCTGGTCGTGGAGCTGGTCGATCAGCGACTGGACGGAATCGGCGGTCATGGATGGCCCTGCGCGAGGCTGGCAAGTAAGCGTATCTCTCTGTGACGACCGGAACCCTGCCACATCTGACTATTGAGGGACAGGGTTCTTACAACTGGAAACTAACATCATTCTACATGGTTCCACCCCTCGACGACGGCGGGTTCCTGTCGCCCGAGGCGGAGCTTCACGCGCTGGTCACCGCGTTCCCCGACGTGGGGTTCATCCTCGACGCGGACGGCCAGTACGTGCAGGTGCTGTCGAACCCCGACACCGAGTCGCTGCTCTACGACGACCCGGCGGCACTGCTCGGCAGTCACATCGAGGACGTCTTCGACCCGGAGATGGCCGAGACGTTCCTGCGAAACATCGAGGCGGCGCTCGAGAGCGGCACCCTCCAGCGCTTCGAGTACAGCCTCGACGTGGCCGACGGCGAGCGCTACTTCGAGGCGCGCGTCGTGCCGGTGGCGGACGGCGGCGACCCGAACCACGTCGTCTACCTCGCCCGCGACGTCACCGAACGGGCGCACCGGCAGCGGCAACTCGCGCGCCAGCGCGACTACATGCAGGCGATGCTCGACTCCCTCGACGACGTGTTCTACGCGCTCGACCGTGAGGGGACCCTCGTCGACTGGAACCGGACCGTCGAGTCAGTGACCGGCTACGGCCCCGACGAACTGTCGACCTGCACGCTCCACGAGATATTCGGCGCGGACGCGGCCGAGCGACTCGCGGCGTTCGTCGCGGACGTGTTCGACAGAGGGTCGGCCCGCCGCGTCACCGAGGTCCGGACGCGGTCGGGCACGACGATTCCCTACGAGTTCGTCGCCTCGCTGTTCGAGGACCCCGCCGGCGAGGACCTGGTCGTCGGGATCGGTCGCGACGTTACCGAGCGCGTCGAGCGCGAGCAGCAGGCACAAGTGTTCGGCCGCGTCCTCCGGCACAATATGCGCAACAAGATGACCGTCGTCGACGGCACCGCCGATTACCTCGGCCAGCGAGACGGTGGCGGTCGGCCCACGGCGGAAATCGAGCGCATCCGGGCGGCCGCGCGAGACCTCCTCCGACTGACCGAGAAAGCCCACGACGCGACCGAAATCCTCCTCGAAGAGAACAGGCCGACACAGGTCGACATCGCCGAGACGGCCCGCGAAGTCCTCGCGGACCACCGCTCCCGGTATCCGAACGCCGCGTTCACCTACCGCGGCCCCGACAGCCTCGCGGTCGAAGCGATCGCCCCGATCCGCCTCGCTGTCGCCGAACTCGTCGAAAACGCCGTGGAGCACAGCTCCACAAGCCCTCGCTCGTCGTCGACTCGCGAGGATGCTGTCGAGTATAGCTCGGCAAACCCCCCTTCGCAAGCTCAGGGGGACGAACCGCCGAACGTGACCGTCACCGTCGAGCGACGCGACGGGACGGCCGTCGTCGCCGTCAGCGACGACGGCCCCGGCCTCCCCGAGCACGAAGCGAACATCATCACGCGCGAGCGGGAAGTCTCCTCGGTCTTTCACGCCAGCGGCATCGGCCTCTGGCTCGTCCGGTGGATAGTCAAGCGGTCCCGCGGCGACATCCGACTCGTGAGCAACGCGACCGGAAACGGCCGCCAGGGAAGGGGAACGCGGGAAAGCGGCGACGGAAGGACCGCTAGCGGCGGTGGAACGGGGATGGCTCACGTCGAAAACGCGGTCGACGTGCCGCGCCTCGGCGGCACGACCATCGTCGTGGAACTCTCGGCCGAATCGCCCAACTGAACCTCACTCCGCGAACGAGAGGTCGTCGCGAAGCGACTCGAATCGTGGGGACGCCCCACTCGACAATCGAACGATCTTTTTGCGACGGGCGCGACGGATCGACCATGCGCCCGACAGTCCGATACGGGCTCGCCCTCGCCGTCGGAACGCTCGCCGCCGTCACGTCGTTCGTCGCGACCAACGGCACGGTCGAATCGACCCGAACGTGGTTCGTCACCGGACTGAACGCCGCCGTCTGGACCGGCGCCGTCGCGCTCTACATCCCGGTGTACGAGCGGTTCGACGGGGCCCCAGCCGACAGCGAATCCGCGTCGGTCGGGGACTCGGTAAAGTGGGGCGGGATCGCGGGTGGCGGCGCCAGCGTCGGCGTGGCCGGAACCGGCCTCCTGCTCGTCGAGGGGTTACCGGGCTGGTACGTCGGCGCGGTCTGCCTGTTCGTGATGGGACTGTTCCTGCTCGCGATGGCGGTCGGGATGGGAACCGTCGCGACCAACTTCGCCGACGGGCAGCCCGCTCGCTCGCCGCAGTCCGTCGACGCGGAACCGGCGAACGACTAAACCGGGACCGAATCCGTCACTCGCCGAACGTCAGCCCGTCGCGCAGTTCGCGCACGTCGGCAAGCAGTTCTTCGCGGTCCACGTCGCCTCTCCCGACGTGGGTCACGTGGCCCATCTTCCGCAGGCGATACACCTCCCGTTTCCCGTACCAGTGGAGGTGTGCGCGCGGCGCCTCGAACACCTCGTCCTCGCCGGAGAGCGTGGCAGCCTGTCGCTCCTCGACGTCGCCAAGGATGTTCGCCGACACCGTCGGCGCACGCCGGTCGGTCGTCCCCAGCGGTCGCCGGGTGACGGCCCGAACGTGCTGCTCGAACTGCGAGGTGTGACACCCCTCGATGGTCCAGTGCCCGGAGTTGTGCGGCCGGGGTGCGATCTCGTTGAGCAGGATCTCGCCGTCGGTGGTCTCGAAGAGTTCGATCCCGTAGACCCCCCGACCCTCCATCACGTCGAGGACGTCGAGTGCCACGTTGCGGGCGCGCTCGCGGACTGCCGCGTCAGCGCGGGGCGGCGAGACGGTCTCGCGGAGGATCTCTTCCTCGTGGATCGTCTCGGTGACCGGGAACGTATCGCGCTCCGGAACTCCCTCGCCGTGGACCGCGCTCCCGAGACAGCCCATCACGGCCAGTTCCCGCTCGAAGGCGACCATCTCCTCGACCATCGCGACGCCGGCGGGATCCGCGGGAGTGCCGCCCTGTGCGGCGTCGACGATCTCGGCGAAAGCGTCCTCGACGTCGGCCGGTGACTCGACGGGGACGTTCCCGCGGCCGTCGTAGCCGCCCTTGCGGGCCTTGAGCATCGCGGGGTAGCCCAGGTCCTCGAGCGCCGCGCGCAGTTCGTCGGCGGAGTTCACCTCGCGGAACTCGGGGACGGGGACACCCGCCTCGGCGAGCCGGCGCTTCTGGACGAGTTTGTCCTCGATGATCCGGAGCGTCTCGGGGTCGGGGTGGACCGGCGTGTCCGTCTCCGCGGCGACCCGTTCGAGGAGGTCGGGGTCCGCGAGTTCGATCTCGAAGGTGAGGTAGTCGGCGCGCTCGGCGAGTTCGCGCACGGTTTCGGGGTCGTCGAAGTCACCGACGACCTGGTCGCGGGCGACGGGCGCGGCCGGCGCGTCGGGCGTCGGGTCGCTGACGACGACTTCGACGCCCAGCGGCGCGGCCGCCTCGGCCAGCATCCGGCCGAGCTGGCCGCCGCCGACGACGCCGAGCGTCGGTCCCGGCGAAGTGAGTGTCATGGACGCGGGTTGCCGACCGCCCGGAATAAGCGTATCCCTCTGGATCCCGCGGGTTCGGGAGCGCCGCTCCACACTCCGCGGGTTCGGGAGCGCCGCTCCACACCCCGTGGATTCGGAAGCGCCGCTCCACAACGGTAGTTCTTTGGGGCGTGCCGGTTTCCCTCCGGATATGGCACGGCTCGGTCTGGTGGTCACCCAGTTCGACAAGACCGACGAGGTCATCGACGCGATGGCCCGACGGGCACGCGAGGCCGCCGACGAGCGCGACGCCGAGGTTGTCGCCGAAGTCGCGGTGCCCGGATCCTACGATACGCCGCTGGCCGCGGACCGACTCGCCCGCCGGGACGATATCGACGCTGTCGCGGTCATCGGCGCGATCATCACCGGCGACACCGGCCACGACAAGGTCATCGCCGACGCCGCCGCACAGGGGCTCACCGACGTGAGCCTCGACCGGGACACCCCGGTCACGTTCGGCGTCATCGGCCCCGACATGAGCGCCGCCGAGGCCAAAGAGCGGGTCCACTACGGCGGACTCGCCGTCGACAGCGCCCTCGACCTGGCCGAGTCGCTCCCCTGAGACGGTCGGAACGACCGACCGTACGAACCGGCAGCCGAAGACCCCGAAGCTACAACACGGACATCACAACCATGGACTTCGCAGAACGCGTCACGCGGATCGAACCGAGCGCGACGGTCGCGATAAGCAACCAGGCCTCCGAACTCGAGGCCGACGGGATCGACGTCGTCGACCTCTCGGTCGGCGACATCGTCGACTTCGACACCCCCGAGAACGTCAAGGAGGCCGCCACGGCGGCGATGGACGCCGGCCACACGGGGTATACCCCCTCGAACGGCATCCCCGAACTCAAGGCGGCCATCGCGGACAAACTCCACGACGACGGCCTCGACCAGTACGGCCCCGAAAACATCGTCGTCACGCCCGGCGGGAAGCAGGGCCTCTACGAGGTGTTCCAGACGCTCGTCGACGAGGGCGAGGAGGTCGCCCTTCTGGACCCGGCGTGGGTCTCCTACGAGGCGATGGCGAAGATCGTCGGCGCCGACCTGACCCGCGTCGACACCAGCCAGTACGACTTCGCGCTCGAACCCGCGCTCGACGACCTCGCCAAGGCCGTCTCCGACGGGACGGAACTACTCGTCGTCAACTCGCCGGGCAACCCCCACGGGATGGTTTACTCCGACGCGGCCCTCGAAGGCGTCCGTGACCTCGCCGTCGAGCACGACATCACCGTGATCTCCGACGAAATATACAAGGAGATCACCTACGACGGCGTCGAGGCGACGAGTCTGGGTACGTTCGACGGGATGGAGGACCGTACCATCACGCTCAACGGCTTCTCGAAGGCCTACGCGATGACCGGGTGGCGACTGGGCTACTACGCCGCTCCCGAGGAACTGGTCGCCCAGTCGGGCAAGATCCACGGCCACTCGGTGACCTGCGCGGTGAACTTCGTCCAGCACGCGGGCGTCGAGGCGCTGGAGAACACCGACGAGGCCGTCGAGGAGATGCGCGCCGCCTTCGAGGACCGGAGGGACCTGCTCGTCGACCTCTTTGCGGAGTACGGCAAGGAGGTCGCGTCGCCGGACGGCGCCTTCTACCTGATGGTCCCCGTGCGAGAGGACGACGTGGCGTGGGCCGAAGACGCCATTGAACAGGCCCACGTCGCCACCGTCCCCGGCACCGCCTTCGGCGCGCCGGGCTACGTCCGCCTGGCCTACGCGAACGACCCCGAACGCCTGCACGAGGGCGTCGAGCGCCTCGCCGAGAACGACCTGCTGTAACTGGACCGTTCGTGTTTGTGACCGGCCGCGAGCTGTTCTCCCGGGTGTAAACAGCCACCACAGAACATATACGGGATAATGATAATGCCCATATATGACACGTATCACGCGCAGACAGGCGTTGCGGGGTAGCGGGGGGTTGCTCGCAGTTGGGCTCGCCGGCTGTTCAAGCGGTGGGGGCGACACGCCGTCGGACGACGACCAGTCGATGGAAGGCGACGACGACGGGGGAAATAACGAGGAAGACGACACTCCCTCGAACGACGACCAGTCGACGACGAGCGGGAACGGCCAGGGGAGCGGGAGTACCACCGAGTCACTCGCAGTCGGGGAGTCCTACACGAACCCGATCGGCAACACCATCACCGTCACGGACATCGAGTTGCGGGACAGTATCGAGGCCGAGAGCCGGTTGAGTGACGGGGAATTCTACGAGAAAGAGGCGGAGGACGGCGAGCAATGGGCAGTCGTCTCGGTCGAGGTCGCCAACGAATCGGGCCAGACCCAGTACCTGACCCCGGCGTTCCAGATCACCGCCCGGGCGAACGGGAGCGAGTACAATAGATCCACCATCAACAACGACGAGGAAACCTACAATCCCGCCGAGGTCGCGGACGGGGAGTCGCGGGACGGATGGCTCGTGTACGGCGTCCCCGCCGAACTGACGCTGGCGGATATCGAAGTCGTCCACAGTAACTCGGCCGACGGGGAGAGCTGGACCGTAACCTGGAGTGAGGACTGAACGCCCGCGGCGCTGTCGCTCACGTTGGGCAGAGATTTATCACCGTGGCCCGAGTTCGGTCGGTATGGTCGGAACAGTTCCCGCGCTGGCGTCCGGTCTGGGACCGCTCGCGTCGCCGACCGGAGTACTCGCCGTGTTGCTCATACTCGCGGCAGTTATCTTCGTTGGGCGCTTCCTGCTCGCGCTCGCGTGGCGACTCGTGATCATCGCCACCATCGCCGTCGGGACGCTGTACATCCTCGGACTGCTCGGATTCAGCGTCGGCGTCTTCTGAGACCGCACCGATGTTTTCCGGGAAAGCGATCGACTGCTGAGAGGGGGTCTCGTAGCACCTGCGCCGTGGAGTACGTTCGGACTCGTGACGAACCGGCCGCTCCGGACTGCAGAACGGACGACTTCCGGTCAAAAGGGTTTGAGCCCGACTCAGACGCCGTCGAGGAAGTTCCCGATGACGTCGTGGCCGACGGCGGTGAGGACGGACTCGGGGTGGAACTGCACGGCCTCGATGGGGTACTCGCGGTGGCGGATCCCCATCACGAGTTCGACCGTCCCGCCCGCGTCCGTCTCGGCTTCGGTCGTCGCGGTCACCGCGAAGCAGTCGGGCACTTCGGTCGCGACGAGCGAGTGATAGCGCCCGCCCTGGAACCCCTGGTCGAGACCGGCGAAGACACCCTCGCCGTCGTGGTCGATGGGGAACGCCTTCCCGTGGATTGGTTCGGGCGCGCGCCCGACCGTGCCGCCGTAGGCGTAGACGGCCGCTTCGAGGCCGAGACAGACCCCGAGCGTCGGCACCTCGGGGCTGACCTCGGTGAGTACGTCCGTCGTGACGCCCACGTCGCGGTCGTTTTTCGGGTGGCCGGGCCCGGGCGAGACGACGATAGCGTCGGGGTCGACGCGGCGCACGTCCGACAGCGAGGCCGTGTTCCGGACGACTTCGGTGTCGGCGTGCTCGCTGACGTACTCGACGAGGTTGTAGGTAAAGGAGTCGAAGTTGTCGACGAAGAGCACCTGCGGCCGGTCCTCGTCGTCCGTTCCGACACTTTCGACGCGCTCGCGCTGTCCGGCGCTCATCGGGACACCTCCTCCGGATCGACAGCCTCCGCCGACCCGTCCGCCCCGGTCGCATCGGTCTCGATGGCCTCCAGCGCGACGAGGGTCCCGTCCATCTTCTTCTCGGTCTCCTCGTACTCGCTTGTCGGGTCGCTGTCGGCGACGATACCCGCGCCCGCTCGGACCGTGATCCGGTCGCGAGCCTCGGGCGCCACGTCCGCATCGGCGACACCGGTTCCCAGCGCATCGCGGTCCTCGACGGTCGCAGACCGGATCACGATGGCGAACTCGGCGTCGCCGGTCCAGGTGAAGTAGCCGACGCCGCCGCCGTAGGGGCCACGCGGCGACCGTTCCAGGTCGTCGATAATCTCCATCGCGCGTATCTTCGGCGCGCCCGAGAGCGTTCCCGCCGGGAACGACGCGCGCGCGGCGTCGAAGGCGTCCGCGTCGGCGGCGAGTTCGCCCGTCACCGTCGACTCGATGTGCTGGACGTGGCTGTACTTGAGGACGTTCATGAACTCCTCGACGCGGACGCTTCCGGGGGTTGCGACCCGGCGCACGTCGTTGCGCGCCAGGTCGACGAGCATCGTGTGCTCGGCGCGTTCTTTCCCGTCGGCGAGCATCTCGCCGGCGAGTCGGCGGTCCTCGACGGGGCTGGAGCCCCGCGAGCAGGTGCCCGCGATGGGGTTCGAGACGACGCGGTCGCCCCGCACCGCGACCAGCGTTTCGGGGCTCGCGCCGACGATGGAGAGCCCGTCGTAGTCGAGCAGGTACATGTACGGCGAGGGGTTGACCTCGCGCAGCGACTCGTAGAAGCCTAGCGCGTCGACCTCGCCGTAGCGCTCCCGCGTGCGGGAGATGACGCCCTGGTAGATGTCGCCCGCGAGGACGTGTTCTTTGGCACGCTCGACGGCGTCCTCGTACTCGTCCTGGGGGCCGGCCCGCTCGTCGGCGGGGTCGAACCCACCGGTTTCGAGGTCCGATGCGCCGGCGAGCAACTCGCGGACGCGCTCGGCCTCGGCCGCGAGTTCGTCGTAGCGGGCGCCGGCGTCGTCGTCGGGGTCCACCACGGGCGTCTGGACGAGCGAGACGCTCCCGTCGACCTCGTCGAAGACGAGCGTGCTCGTCGTCAGGACGAACTGGGCATCGGGGAACCGCGACTCGGGGTGGTCGACGCCGACTTCGTCGAGCCAGAGGTCGTACACCGCGTCGTAGGAGAGAAAGCCCACGAGACCGCCCTCGAAATGTTCGCGGTCCATCTCGGGGAACCCGCGCCGTTCGACGTCCGGCATCGCCCCCCGGATCCGGTCGAGCACGTCGCCGTCGCCGGGGTCGACAACCGTCTCGTAGCGGTCGTCGCGAATATCCACGTCGGTCTCGTCGGGGTCGACGGTCACGACGGCCTTCGGGTCGTAGCCGACGAAGGAGTAGCGCGCGTGGCGGTCGTCGGGTGCCGGCGCGAACGCGCCGTCGGGGTCGCTGGAGGCGACTTTCTCGGCGCTCTCGAGGAGGAACGTGTAGTCGGCGCCCTCGGTGTCGGCCGTCCGTCCCGTCAGCGCCGCGTAGGCCGCCAGCGGCTCGATCTCGAGGTCAAACTCGACGGCTGTCCGGACGACCACGGCTTCGTCGGCGTCGGCTTGCTCGACGAACGACTCGCGCGAGGGCGAGAGCACGGCGTCGCCGGCCGCGCTATCGGGTTCGTCACTCATCAGCCGCTCACCTCCGCTCCGGTGACCGCGCCGGACGCCGCGCGGACGAACCGCTCGACGGCGTCGTGGTCCTTGACGCCGCCCTCGCGCTCGACGCCCGTGGCCACGTCGACGGCGAAGGGCTCGACCGCTTCGACGGCCGCCGCGACGTTGTCGGGGGTGAGCCCGCCGGCGAGAACGACGGGCACGTCGAGGCCCGCGACGCGCTCGCGGGTGCGCTCCCAGTCGACCGTCTCGCCGGTGCCACCGGCGCCCGCCTCGTCGACCGAGTCCACGAGGACGGCGTCGGCGCTGGCCGCGTAGGCCCCGAGTTCGGGCGCGTCGGCGTCGACCGCGGCGAGAACCGCCTGGTCGACCCGCTCGCCGAGCGCGCCGAGATGCGCGGGCGACAGGCCCGCGTGGACCTGCACGGCGTCAGGTTCGACGCGGTCGACGAGTGCGACCGCTTCCTCGACGGAGTCGGGCATCGTCACGAGAACGCTCGTGACCAGCGGCGGGACGCCTGCGACCAGGTCCACAGCGGTCCCGGAGTCGACCTCTCTGGGCGTCTCGACCGCCACGTCCGCGATGACACCGACGGCGTCCGCGCCGGCGGCGACGACCGCGTCCCGGTCGCGCTCGCGGGTGACGCCACAGACCTTGACGCGGGTGCGGCGCTGCGGGTTCGGAACGGTCTCGCCGCTCGACTCGTCGGCGTCGGTCATGCGCTGTCGTCCGTCGCGGGGCGGGCGCTGGCCTCGCGCAGGTCGTCGAGTTTCGCCGCCGCGGCGCCCGAATCGATGGCCTCGCGGGCGGCCGCGACGCCGCCTTCCAGCGAGTCCGCCTCGCCGGCGACGTAGATGGCCGCACCGGCGTTCGCGAGGATGACATCGCGTTTCGGGCCGGTGACTTCGCCCTCGATGATCCCCTGCATGTCGGCGGCGTTCTCCTCGGGGGATCCTCCCGCGATCTCCTCGATGGGGGCGCGCTCCAGGCCGAGGTCCTCCGGGGTGATCGTGTAGTGGTCGACCTCGTCGCCGCGGACCTCCGCGACGGAGGTCTCGTCGTGGATGGTGATCTCGTCCAGCCCGGAGCCGTGAACGACGAGGACGTGCTCGGCGGGCATCTCGGCGACAGCGTCGCCGATCAGGGGAACGAGGTCGTCGTCGTAGACGCCCAGTACCTGCGCGTCGGCGCCAGCGGGGTTCGTGAGCGGGCCGAGGACGTTGAAGATGGTCCGCATCCCGAGTTCCTTGCGCGGACCGATGACGGCCTTCATCGCGGGGTGGAACACGGGTGCGAGCATGAACCCGATGCCCTCGTCCTCGATAGCGGCCTCGACGGCGGGCGGTTCCGCGTCGACGGTAACGCCAACCTCCTCGAGGACGTCAGCGCTCCCCGAGGAGGAGGACACCGAGTAGTTGCCGTGCTTGGCGACGGGGACGCCCGCGCCCGCCGCGACGAACGTGCTCGTCGTCGAGACGTTGATGGTGTCGTAGTCGTCGCCGCCGGTGCCGCAGGTGTCGACCAGCGGCGAGCGGTCCGGGTCGATGGTGCGAGCGGCCTCGCGCATCCCCTGTGCGAAGCCGGCGATTTCGGCCTCAGTCTCGCCTTTCGCGCGGAGCGCGGCCAGCAACGCACCGATCTGTGCCTCTGTCGCGTCCTCGAAGACGGCCGTCGCCGCCTCCCGGGCCTCCGCGAGCGTCAGGTCCTCGCCGTCCGTGACTGCCTCGATGTATGCTTCCATTTGAAATCACCGATGGACTGTTTCGTGCTATAGTGGACAAATCCGTACATTGACTTAAGCGTGTCGGGTGCGGCGCCGTTTCGGGGATGGAGTCGCTCACGTGGCGCTGGCGCGATTCCGGTGCGTCGGCCGACACGACGCGTTTAATTGGGTGTGCCGAGAGGGGCCGATATGACACACCAAGCGACGGTCCGCGACCGACTGGACGACCTGCTGGCCGCCCGTGACCTCGAAGCCGTATGGTTCGGCCGACCGAACTCCTTCGCCTGGGTGACCGGGGGCAACAACGTCGTCGACCGCTCGGGCGACGTGGGCGTCGCCGCCGTCGGCTACGACGGCGATGGGTTCGCCGTCGCGACGAACAACATCGAGGCGGGGCGCCTGGCCGACGAGGAGCTCCCGGACGGGTTCTCCGTCGAGGCCGGCGACTGGTACGCCACGGGGCTGGCCGACGTGGTCGCCGAGGTCAGCGCGACGCCGGCCGCGGCTGACTTCGACGTGCCCGGGTTCGAGCGCGTCGATGCGGGGCCGCTCCGCCAGCCGATGACCGACGGCGACATCGAGCGCTACCGGTCGCTCGGCGCCGACACCGCCGCGGCCATCGAGCACGTCGTCCGCGGGGCCAGCCCCGACGACACCGAGCGGGCGGTCGGTGCCCGGTTGCGCGAGCGCCTGTTCGCCCGCGGCATCGACTCCCCGGTCGTCCTCGTCGGGAGCGGCCGTCGCGCCCGGAAGTACCGCCACTACACGACCCGGGACGCCGAACTCGGCGACTACGCGCTCGTGTCCGTGACGGCCGTCCGCGACGGCCTCCACGCGAGTTGCACCCGGAGCGTGGCGTTCGACGCGCCCGACTGGCTCGAGGACCGGACCACCGCGGCGATGCACGTTGAGACGAGCGCGCTCGCCGCGACCCGCCGGGTCGGCACCGAGGGCGGCACCGCCGGCGACGTGTTCGCGGCCATCCAGGACGCGTACGCCGAGCGAGGCCACGAGGGCGAGTGGGAGCACCACCATCAGGGCGGGGCCGCCGGCTACGCCGGCCGCGAGTGGGTCGCGACGCCGACCGCCGAGAACCCGGTCCGACTCCCGATGGCCTACGCCTGGAACCCGACCGTCCAGGGCGCGAAAAGCGAAGACACCTTCCTCGTCACCGAGGACGGCGTCGAACTGCTCACCGGGACCGGCGACTGGCCGACCGAGACCGTCGAAGTCGACGGTCTCGCGCTCGACCGCCACGCAGTCCTGCAGAAGTAGCGCTCCGGGGCGACTGGGGAGTTCGCGTGTGGAGTGTTCGTAGAAGAAAGTCACTTTGGGACGACGATTCGGTCGATGAGAACAGAAAGCCCTCGGCCCGCTAGCAGTGACAGCGACCGCAACTTACTCTGAGCGACGAAAGCCCTCGCCCCGGTCGCGGTCGCTGCGTCGGATACCCTCGCTCGTTGCACTCGCTCGGGCAGTGCCGACGCAGCGACTCCACTTCGACGCGACCGGGGCTCGCCCTTTCAGTCCACCAGGACCGCCATCACCTCGCCCCGCACAGCGACTGCGGACGGCCACATGCCTCCCCAGCCGATTCGCTCGTTCGCACGGCTCACTCGCTCATCCCTCGCGCGGCGCCGTCTTGGCCGCTCGCGCGAAGTTCGCGGTTTCACCGCTCACATCGAGGCCTCCCTTCGGTCGGCCTCGCACCGCTCGCGGCCGCGACGGCGCGCGCCACCGCAATTTCTGAGGAGGGAGACTAGAACGAGAAAACCGCTCACCGACCACTGGTTCCGCAGGTCACTCCGGGGGCGAACTCCGGGCTGACGACCAATCGAGGACTCAGTCGTCGGCCGCCGGCGTCTCGGCGCTCGCGTCGGCTGTCACCCGATAGGCCGGCTTTTTCACGATCTCGCGGTGGTGACACCGCGGGCAGACGTGTTCGGTGAGCTTCGTTGTCTCGTCGTTTCGACTCATTCGCTCACCGCACCGGGGGCACTCGTGCATTATATTCCTAATATTGTGCCCCATAGTATAAATCATTACGTTCCGATCCTCGACATAGATAATTGGCTGGACGCTAGATTACCTTCTCCAAGAATCGAAGAGTTCGAAGTATCGACATTGACGCGCGACACTCACTGCGACCCGCCGGGGATCGGTGTCTGATCGTCGTCCGGATCGTCGACCGATTCCGAAGCAGGGGCGGGGTCGTCGGCGCGGTCCGTTGCGCTCGTGTCGGGAGCGCCGACATCGTCGGGCGCTGATTCGATGTCGTCGGGCGCTGATTCGATGTCGCCGGGTGACGGTGAGACGACTTCCGGCGCGTCGGCCCCCGTCGCCTCGTCCGGCGGGTGGACGTCCAGGTCCGCGAGTCGGCTATCCACGACGGCGAGGTGGTCCGACAGCGTCGCGGCCGCGTCCGGAAGGAGTTCCCGGGTCGGCGCGAGCGTCGCCGAGAGCGCGTCGCTGGCCTCGCGGTAACACCCGGCAGCCTGACGCTCCCGGCCCGCGTCGGCATGGTCGTCGCCGCGACTGACCTGTCGCGAGGCGTAGCGCCGCCGGGTCTCGACGAGGTCGTGGGCGACGGCGTCGACGCGGTCGCGGATCGCCGCGGTGTCGCCCTCGAAGCGCTTGGCCGACCGGCCCCAGTCGAGTTCGAGCGCCGACCGGTAGGAGTCGAGCGCGCGCTCGAACAGGTCACCCCGTTCGGCCAGGTCGTCGGCCTCCTGTGCTCGCTCGCGGAAATCGTCGGCACGCTCGACCGGCGCCCGCTCCAGAGCCGTGAGATTGCGCTCGACGCGAGCCAGTCGCTCGCGGATCCGCCGCGACTCCTCGAAGTCGCCGTCGACGGCCGAGAGGACCTCGACGTAGTCGTCGTGGGCGGCCGTGAACGCGTCGTGGGCGGCGGCGTACGCTCCGTCGCGCCAGCGGGTCTCGGCGACGTCCATCCGGTTGGTCGCGCGGGATTCGAGGACCCGATCCCGGACGTCGGCGATGCGGCCCTCCATCCGTTCGATCCGCGCGCGAACGGCCGCGACGCCATCCGCCGCCAGTTCACGGTCGACCTCGCGGGCGGCGTCCGTCGCCGCCATCGCCTCGCGAACCCGCTCGATGGCCTCGTCGTAGGCGCGGTCCTCCCGCGCCTCAGAGGCCGCGACGACCGCGTCGCGGGCGGCGTCCAGTTGCCGTTCGACCTCCATCCACGCCATCGACGCCGCGTCGAGATAGGTCACCGCATCCGACAGGTCGGTCCGACAGGGGAACCGCCAGCGGGCGTCCGCGGCCGTCGTCACCGCCAGTTCGTTCGACAGCAGCCCGTCGTCGTGGTCGACCACCTCGACGTCCGCGAGTTCGACCGCGACGGCGAAGTCCCCGTCGCCCCCATTCCGAGTATCACCGACGAGAAAGTGGAGTCGCGAATCGGTCAGGACCGCGAAGGCACGATAGCCGTCACCGGGACGAAATCGCCGCTGGTCGCCGCCTCCGACTCGTTCCCGAACGACGCCGCTCTTTGCGTTCGAGAGGGCGAAAACGGCCCGTTCGTCGGTTTCGAGGTGCGCCTCGATCGGTTCGTCTCGCAGGAATCCGTCGGACAGCATCCCCCCACGCCCCGTCCCCGTCAGCGTCGATTCGTCGACCGCTTTCGGGTTATGATCGTTGATAATCGGGGCCATACTGTCGTATCCACGCCCCGCCTAATGAGTGGCTAGGAAAACCGGTTGACAGGATCTCACGCGGGAGTCGGCGGCGAGAGCGGGTCGGGCCACTCCGTTCGAGCGGGCCGAGCAGACCACTTCGTCCGGCTAGGCCGGGCAGGCCCCTCCGTCCGGCTAGGCCGGTCAGGCCACTCCGTCCGGTCGCTGACGGGCGACGGACAGTCGTCTGACGCCGTTTTACAAGCGGATTTCCCAAACGAAGGGGTATGTCCAGACTGACGATCGAGATGCCGACGGATCTCGGCGGGAACCCATGCGGGTCGGGCTCGCGGCCCGGCGACGAGGACGGAACCGAGCACCTCCAGACCGACGGCGTCGACGAGGTGACCCGGAGAGTCATCCGCTGGGTCGACTGCTGGGCCACGGGGACCGACAGCCGGGCGTGAGGGCGGCCAGTCGGGCGTGAAGGCGGCCAGCCGGGCGAGTCGGACAGCGGCCAGGCCGAAAACGGCCGACTGTGAGGGGAGCTCGGCACCGGGCAGCGGTGGTCTCCAGTTCCGTTACAGGTTTTCGACGAGGCGTGCGGCGATTCGTTGGGCGCCCAGCGACGGCGAGATGTCGGGGCGGTCAGGGGCGACGGCCTCGACTTCCCGGTCGAGTTCCTCGCTGACGCGGGCCTCGAACTCGTCGACGATGCCGGGGATACAGGCCATCCCGCCGGTGAGCGCGATGGGGCTATCCAGCGCGAGCTGGTAGACCTTCATGTAGTCGTTGGCGAGTTCCGGGAGGAAGGTGTTACAGAACTCGTCGACGGCGTCGTCAAGGTACTCGTTGCAGGCGTCCATGACACTGCGCTCGATGGTGAACTCGTGGGAGCCACCGCCGGGTTGCTGAATGATGTCGGTGAAGGCCTCGAAGTCGTCGAAGTCGGCGTGTTCCTCCTTGTACTCGCGGGCTGTCTGGGTGTCGATGTTGACCCGACCCTGGGTCTCCTCCTCGACATAGTTGGCGATCATCCGGTCGACCTCGTTGCCGGTGACGGCGCCGGTGGTGAAGGGCGCGAGCTGTTCGCCGCGACGGTAGGCCGAGGCCTCGAGGTTCGTCGACCCCATGTTGACGGCGACAAATATCTCCTCGATGGCTTCGAGGTCGTCGCCGCGGGCGGGGATTGCCCCGCACAGCGACTCGGGGTAGCTCTCGACCAGCGCCTCGCCGATGGCCGAGTCCTCGATCACCTCCTGCAGGTTCGCCAACCCCTCTGGGTTGTCGATGGTCGGGATGGCGTAGACGACCCCGCTGTTCTCGGGGATGTCGTTGCTCTCGATGACCTCGGCGAAGAACGTTTTGGTCAGTTCCGCGCGGTCCTCGTCTTCCGGGAGGCCGGACCGGAGCATGAACTGAACCTCGTCGGGGTACTCGCGGGCGGCTTCCTCGCCGTAGAGCACTCGTTCTTCGCCTGTCAGTGCGTCCTCGTAGGTCGCCAGACAGGTCAGCGTCCGGATCGTCTCGATATCGTCGCCGTCCGGGTACGCGATGACTGTTCGCGTGCTACCGAGCTTGACGCCGATCGGAACCGGCTCGTCGTCGCTCATACCCGCCGGTATAGCCCCGCCCCCGATAAAGTTACCGCGCGGATTATCGTTCCTGTAAATCCAGCTGTCCGCGGAAATTACCAGACACCGAACGGATCGCGACGGCGAACGGATCGGGACGGCGAGCGGATCGGGACACCGAACGGATCGCCGCTCGATAAAAACCAAGGAGTGTCTTCCGGTGCCGTCCTCGAATGAGAAAATCCCCGGAATCGTCGGCCGTTCCCGCCGTTACTGCATGCCGGCGAGTTTGGCGACGTAGACCAGACTCAGCATATGGTCGTCGACATCGAGGTCGGCGCCGTCGCCGGTCGCCTCCTCCTCGATACCGAGCAGGTAGTCGTCGAGCTGTGAGGCCACGTCCTCGGTGATCCAGTCGATGGACTCGTAGTAATGAAGCGCCTCCGTCGCACCCTGGTAGCCGGCGTGCAGGAGTAGAAACTCCAGCCACTCGAAGACGACGAACTCCGCGGCGTAGGTGTCGGGCACGCCCTGCAAGTAGGGTTTCTCGATATCTTGCCCGCCGACCAGCGGCAGGAGTTCGCGGTAGAGACCGGCCCGCAGGGAGTCGTCGGCGGAGCCACCGACATCCCCCTCCAGCGGCCCCCACTCCATCTCGGCGGGATCCTCGGGCGGGAGGTCCCCCGCCTCGTCGCCGTCGCCCCGCTTGCGGGCCATCTCGCGCAGTTCGTTCAGGTCGTAGTCCCGGGGGTTAATCGTCATTGATACTCCCCCGTTCGGCCCCCACTGTGTTAAATCTTGCAGACGGTCAGACACCCGTCTGACGCCGTCTCCGAGCGATTCTACCGAGGGTAATTCGGCACACGGGGACCGGATATCACCCCTTCGAATCGCGTTTCGGCGACCGATTTCATCGTTTGATACTCCGGAGCGTATTTTTATGTGCGAGCGGGGGAGAGTCCGGGACAACGTGGCGACGAACGCTGACGGTCCGGCACGGATCTGTGTGACGAACGCCAAGGGCGGGACTGGCAAGACGACAGTCGCGATAAACGTCGCGGGGGCGCTCAACGAACGCGGCCGCGACGTGCTGTTCGTCGACCTGGACCCACAGGGCAACGCGACCGAAGGGCTGGGGCTGACCGCCGCCTACGACGCGGCGCCGCCGACGCTGTTCGACGTGTTGACCGACGCGGACCGGCGGGACGCCATCGCCGACCTCGTCGTCGAGCACCCGGAGATGGACGTGGTCCCGAGCAACATCGACATGCTCCAGGCCGAGCGGGAACTGACTCTCGCGGACCTGCTGGCCCGCGCGGCGGACGTCGACGGCGTCGACGAGAGCGCGCTGGCCTCGCTGGCGATCAACGCGACCCCCGAGACGCTCTCGGGCGGGCACGCTCTCGACACGCTCGACCGCGCGCTGGCCGAACTCGACGGGGAGTACGATTACGTGGTCGTCGACTCGCCGCCGTTCTACGGCAAGCTGACGGACACGGGGATCTACGCCGCGCGGAACGTCCTCGTGCCGGCGCTGGCCGAGTCGACCTCCGAGCGGGCCATCGAGTTGCTCATCGACCAGCTGGCCGCGCTCGAAGGTGAAATCGGCGCCGAAGTCGACACCCTGGGAGTCGTCGCCAACCGCGTCGAGACGACCAGCGAGGACGAGGCGATGCTGGAGTGGTTCGAGGCCGTCTTCCCCGACGACCCGGTGTGGCAGGTCCGCAAGCGGGTCGCGCTCCAGCGTGCCTTCTCCGCGGGCCGGTCCGTCTTCGGCTACGAGGAGTCCGTCGACATGGAATCGGTCTTTCTCGACATCGCGACGGAACTGGACCGACAGTTCGGCAAAGCCGAGGTGACAGCATGACTGACGACAAACGCATGGACCGCGCCCGCCGCATCCGCGAGATGCGCGAGGGATCGCGGGCAAACAACGATGCACAGGCCGACGACCGAGACGAGGCCGGCGCGACCGACGGCGGTGGCGACGCCAACACGACCGACGGCGACGCCAGCACTGACGGCGCGTCCGACGACGGCGCCGACGAAGCCATCGCGGACACCGATACGGACGCGACCGACGACGCGGCGGCTGATACTGACGCTGACGACGCCGACGCGGACGACCCCGACGTGCCGGACGACACCGACACAGCCGCCGATTCCGGCGCCGATACGGCGGCCGACATCGATGCGGCAGCCGACACCGACGCGATGGCCGACGCCGACTCGGGGGACGACGCGACGATGCACATCCCCGGCGCCGAGGTCGGGGACGTCGAAGTCGACGTGGCCGAGATGGCGCGCCAGGCGGGACTGGAATCGGCAGACGGTGCGAGCGACGGCAGCGGTGACAGCGCAAGCACGGGCGGCGACATCGGCGACGGCGAGACCGAGGGGAGCGCGACGGGCGGGGACACCCGCGCGGCCGCCGGCGAGACCGGCGCGGCCGCTCGGGCGGGCGCCGAGTCGAGCGACGCGGCCGAGGAGACGCGCGTCCTCGAGTTCACGCTGGGCGACGAACAGTACTGTCTCGACATCGAGTACGTCGAGGAGATCGTCAAGCGCGAGACGGTGACGCGCGTGCCGAACACGCCCGACTGCGTCGAGGGCGTCGTCGACCTGCGCGGGCAGATCACGACTATCCTCGACCCGAAGGTCCTGCTCGATATCGACACCGAGGGGAGCAAGGACCTGATCGTCGTCTTCGACCCCGAGCAGTTCGACGACCAGGGCGCCGTCGGCTGGGTCGTCGACGACGTCGACCGGGTGACCCCCGTCACCGAGGACGAGGTCAACAGCTCCCCCGTCGACCAGGACCACGTCAACGGCGTCGTCGACCGCGACGGCGAGTTCGTCATCTGGACCACCCCCGAACTCGACGTCGAAGCGATGGCCGGCTAGCTGTTTTCGGAAGCGTCGGTCTCGTTGCCGTCGTCGGTCTCGTTGCCGTCGTCCGGCCAGCCCAGTTCCTCGCGGACGAGGTCGACGGCGTTCTCGACGGCGCCGACACTCGAGAGATAGCCCGCGCCGACCGTGGTCTTCAGCGCCTTCGCGGCGGATCCGGTCAGCACCGTGGGACCGACCTGGGCGACTGCGCCGTCGCCGACGCTGACCAGCCATCCCGGCGAGTCGAAGCGATACCCATCGAGTCGCGGCTCGAACCCGCCGCCGCCCTCGCGCTCGTGGTCGACGAGTTTCAGGACGTTCGTGGCGGCGACGCGGGCCTGCCGGACGGCCGCCTGCGCGCTCGCCGGGGCGACCTCGCCGTCGACGTCGACGACGTTCCCGGCATCGCCGAGGACGAACGTGCCGTCGCCCAGACGGAGCGTGTTCCGAACCGGCGGGCGCTCGCCGTCGAGTGCGGCCGGGCCGCGGATCCCCCCGGTCCAGACGAACTGGTCGTAGGCCAGCGATTCGCCGGATCCGAGTTCGACCGCGTCGGCGTCCGCGCTCGCGACGGCGGCCCCCGTCCGGACGCGCACGCCCCGCTCTTCGAGGGCCGTTCGGACGGCTCGCTGGAAGTTCTCCGGGAACCGGGGCGCGACGCTGTCTTTCATCTCCAGCAAGAGCACCTCGACGGCGGAGGCAGCGTCGGTACCGTCTCCCGCGTCGGTGCCGTCCTCTGCGTCGGTTTCCCCTCCCGAACCGGGCGAATCGTGCCTCTCGCCGTCGTCACGGGCGCCGGGGCCGCCCCCACTGGCCCCGGGGTCGTCTTCGCGGGCGAGCGCCGCGAGTTCGCCCGCGACCTGGACTCCCGAGAGGCCGGCCCCGCCGACGACGACCCGGGCGGGGTCGCCGAGGGCCGCGGCGTCGAGCGCGTCCAGAAAGTCCGCGCGGATCCGCTCGGCGTGGCGGAGTCGCTTGAGCGGCGTCGCGTGTGTCTCGACGCCGGGCAGGTCGTAGAAGTTCGTCGCCGCGCCGAGACAGACCGCCGCCACGTCGTAGGAGAGTCGTTCGTCACCGTCGAGGGTCGCCACGCCGGCGTCGGGGTCGACGTCGGTCACGCGCGCCTCCCGGACCGTCGCGCGGTCAAGTACGTCCCCCAGGTCGAGGACGATTTCGTCCGCAAGTGAGGGCCGGCGCACGACGCGGTGGAGTTCGTGCTGGACGAGATGGGTCCCGTCCTCGTCGACGACGACGAGGTCCACGTCGGCGGGCAGTTCGGCTTCGAGTTTCCGTGCGAGGGTCAGGCCGGCGTACCCGGCCCCGAGGACGGCGACGCGCATGGCTGGGCTTGGGCCGCTGGCGGAATAAGCCCACTGACGGGCCCGACGGGCGACCGGGGCCGACGCAATCGCCGGCGGGTTTGAAATACGGCGGCGGCGAACGAACGGCCATGTTCGAGTCAATCCTGATCCCGACAGACGGGAGCGACCACGCCGAGCGCGCGGCCGACCACGGGTTCGCGCTGGCCGCGGCCTCCGACGCGACCGTCCACGTCATCTCGGTCGCGGACGTCAACGCCGCGGCCGGCCCGTTCAACGCCGGCGGCGTCTCCGGGGAGTTCGTCGAGCGGATCGAGTCCGAGGCCGAGGCCGCCGTCGAAGGCGTGATCGAGTGCGCCCCGGAGGGCGTCGCGGTCGAACGGGCGGTTGTCAATGGCCGACCGGGCGCAGAAATCGTCGACTACGCCGCCGAGACCGACGTGGACCTCGTGGCGATGGGAACCAAGGGGCGGACCGGCCTATCCCGTCTCGCCACCGGAAGCGTCTGCGAGCACGTCGTCCGGCACGCGCCGGTCCCGGTCGTGACCGCGCGTGCGACCGACGACGAGGCCGAAACAGAGTACGAGCGCGTGCTGATCCCGACCGACGGGAGCGACCAGGCCGGCACGGCCGTCGAACCCGCTATCGCCGTCGCCGAGGCGTTCGACGCGACGGTTCACGTGCTCAATATCGTCGACCTGGGAACGATCACCTCCGGATCCGACGTGGCGGCCGCGAGCGACCTGATCGAGGATCTCCACGACCGCGGCGAGGAAACCACGGAAGCGATCGCCGAGCGCGCCCGCGAGGCCGGTCTCGAAGCGACCGCCGCGGTCACGACCGGCTTCCCGGGCGTAGGCCTCCTGAAGTACGTCGAAGACGAGTCCATCGACCTGGTCGCGATGGGGACCCGCGGCCGCACCGGCGTCGAACGCCTCCTCCTCGGGAGCACCACCGAGCGGACCATCCGCCGGTCACCCGTGCCGGTGCTCTCGGTGCCGCCGGCCGATCGCGGCGAGTAGCGGCGATGATGTTCAGATAAACGACGTAGAACGGCTATTGCAAACAGCGTGAAAGCCGGCGGCCACTTTCATTCCCACCCGATTCAGCTGTTTCACCAGTCTAAACGGGCGGGAATGAAAGGGGCCGCCGGCTCCGGGAAGACGGACGACGCAAGCACCGCAACGTAGTGAGGAGCGCAGCGAGTCCCTCGACCGGAGCCGGCGGGGGCTTTCACGCTGTTCCGGACGATCGCAATATCTCTCCTGACCACTACGGTGAGACGCGCGGACCCGCGGCTCAGAACCCTTCGTTTTCCGCTGGAGATCCGACCGACAGCGGCGGGGCTCACCGGCCGGAATCTCCGGCTGAAACGGCCCTCTATAGCGGTCCCCACCGCTGCCCTGTGGACAGTAGTCGAGCGGTACCGGCGGTATCAAGAAGGTTTCGGAGTGGGGCCGATGTCGGTCAGTGCGGCCCCACGCGGCTACCGGCTACGGATCCGCCGGCTACGCGACTACCACCTCACCAGCGGTGATGGACGTACTCCTTGGCATGGGCCTCGTACACGTCGCGGACGGCGCCGTGAGTCTCGTGGGAGAGTGGGTCCAGGTCGGCGGCGGCGACGTTCTCGCGGACGTGCTGGGGGGACGTGGACCCAGGAATAACGGTCGAGACGGCGTCGTGGTCGAGGACCCAGCGCAGGGTGAACTGCGCCATCGTGGCGTTCTCGGGGACGAGTCGGCGCAGGTCGGCGACGGCGTCGAGGCCGTCCGCGAAGGGGACGCCAGCGAACGTCTCGCCGCCCTTGCGGCCGACGCCGGCCTCGACGCCCTCTTCGGCGGCCCAGCGGCGGTGGTCGTCCTCGTCGAAGTCGTCGACGCCCTCGAAGGCGTCGGCGAGCAGGCCCGAGGCGAGCGGGACGCGGACGATGACGCCCACGTCGGCGTTGGCGGCCCGGTCGAAGAAGCGCTCGGCCGGGCGCTGGCGAAGCGGGTTGAAGATGATCTGCACCGTCTCGACGACGCCGTACTCGATGGCCTTGGTCGCCTCCTCGACCTTCTCGACGCTCACGCCCGCGTGGTCGATTTTCCCCTCCGCTTTCAGGTCTTCGAGCACCGCGAAAGTCTCGGGCTCGTAGAACGCGGCGGTCTCGGGACAGTGCAGTTGCACGAGGTCCAGCGAGTCGACGCCGAGTCGGTCGCGCGAGCCGGCGACCGACTCGCGTAGCCCCTCCTCGGAGTGGTGCCCGTCCGCGCCGGGCGCGGCCTTCGTGGGGACGTACACCCGCTCGTCGTACTCCCCGAGGACCTCACCGATAAGCCGCTCGGCGCGGCCGTCGCCGTACACCTCGGCAGTGTCGATCAGGTTCGCGCCGGCGTCGAGGGCGGCGCGGATCGAGTCGCGACACTCCTCGTCGGTCGCCTCGCCCCAGCTGGGGCCGACGTTCCAGGTGCCGAGGCCGATCTCCGTGACGTCCATGCCGGTGGAACCAAATTCGCGCGTGTCCATACCGGATCCTCGGCGCGAGCCGCGAAAAAAGTGGGCAAACCGGAAGGCGCGATCCGGTCGCTCCACGGGTACTTTTTTCACCGAGGATTTCGTGTCCTCTCGCATGGGACTTATTACGAGCCTGATCACGTTCGTCATCGGCGCGCTGGTCGGCGGCCTCGGCATCTACGTCGGCGCGCAGTTGATCACCGGCAAGGGCAGTTACGAGCAGGCCGTGACCGCGGCGATCATCGGCGCGCTGGTGTGGACGCTGGTCGGAACCTTCCTCGGCTGGATCCCGCTCCTGGGACCGATCCTCACATTCGGTGCGTATCTGGCCGTCCTGAACGTGTTCTACCCCGGCGGCTGGATCGACGCTGCAGGTATCGCCATCGTGGCGTGGATCGTCCTCGTCGCCGTCTTCACCGTCCTCGGGCCGCTCGGCCTCGGCGTCTTCTCCGGCGTCGGCGTCCCGGGCGTGTGAACGGGGGAAAACCCTCGACAGTCGATCCTGGCTCCCGTTAACTCACTCGACAGGGCCGCTGGCGTGGACCTCTGTAAAGTCGATAGCGTAACTGGACTGGATCCAGGCGTCACCGTTGGCCCGGTCGTAGAAGACCACGTCCCCGTCGGCGGTTTCGAACGCCGCACACCCACCGTCTCGTTCCGATCGTTCCTGCGTTCCTGCCATCTGTGTTCCACCGGATAGCAGGGACTCACCGAGTTAAACCTTACCGTGGGTGTGGGTCACAATCACAAAACAATATAAGGCCCCTCAAGGACGAGCGGCGGCTCGCGGGACCGGCGGACCCGGCGGTCGGCGGCTGACGGCGCCGGACCGACCGGCGGACAGCACTGGATCAGTCGTCGGCCGTCAGCGGACGGCGCTGGATCAGTCGTCGGCCGTCGGCAGGTCCTCGCCACAGCGCGGGCAGTACCGCATCGGTGCCCGCGGCCTGTCTCGTTCGATCGTCACCTTGCGTCCGCAGTTCTCACATGCTATCTTTCTCATCGACCGCTCCGAGAGCGACAGTCGCCGTCGACGCTCGGTCGAGGTACGTACCCGGCCGTGGTAAAGGTACGCACGCCCTCACGGACTTTGGCATATGCACTGACTCGACTGACGAGAACAGCATGAAAGCCCCGACGCGTTCGACTCGGGAGGCTCGCTGCGCTCCTCGCTGCGCTGCGGTGCTTGCATCGCCTGCCGTCGTCGAACGCGTCGCCCCTTTCAGTCCCGCCCACGTCGAATGGTTTGACAGCCTAAACGGGTAAGACTGAAAGGGGCCGCCCGCTCGGGCGTTCCGACGACGCAAGGCGCGAGGCGTCTCTAGTGATCACTGGAAGTTTTGTATAGTTAGCCGATCGATAGCTTAGACGCCTTCAAAAGAGTATAGAATGGAAACAGAGAGTTTTAATTCGGTTTCCGAAAATCCGGTGTGAAGGGCGATTCGGAAACTCACCTGTTCAAAACCCGCCATAGATGGCCTGCAGACACCTATTTCGACACCGACATATAAACAGGCAGTTCGTAGTGGAACATTTCTGAAACCCAACCTGTCCACGGTCGCTACTGACCACTCATCCTCACTCGATCAGAAGTTCTGACGATCACTAAAGCTCCGTCGGACTCGTCGGAAGAGCGAGCCCTTCCGAGATGATGAGGGAGCTCCGCTCTCTCGGATAGTGCCACGCTCAGCGACCGCGACCGGCCTCACGGCTTCGCCGTTCGCTACCGTGGTTCTCGCGTTGCTCGAACCACGCGCCGCTCACGAAGACTTCGCGCGGCGCCGCCTCGCGACGAGACGCGAGCCGGCGCGCGCCACCGCAATTGCTTGGGAGACGGACTGATCGAGCACTGCCGGAGAGCGGGGTCACCGTCAAACAGGTTCGCGGGTCACTCCGCGTGCGGTCGGACCCGTACATCGCGACGGGGATCCGGATCAGTCGATGTCGGGCCAGTCGGCCTCGGATCCGGGGTGGAGCGTCTCTTCTCCCTCTTCGGGGGCGATCGGCGGGATCGTGGACACGCCGACCGAGAGCGCGAACGAGCTGAGTCCGCCGATCAGGAGGACGAACCAGTAGTTCGAGAGCCGGTAGAGAAAGAGTGCCGCGGCGGCGGTCGGGAGCGAGAGCCCGCCGAGCACCGACAGCAGCGACGCGACCGCCACGTCGAACCCGCCGAACCCCCCCGGCAACGGGACGACGTTTATCATCACGACGAGCGGCACGACGAACGCGACGAGCGCGTACGGCACGTGTACGCCGAGCGCGAGAACGCTCGTGTATATCGGCGCGACGGCGAGCGCCCAGGCGCCGACACAGAGCGCGCCCGCGACGGCGACCGCCTGCCACTCCGCGAGGACGGCGTCGACGGCGCCCGAAACCCGCTCGACCGCCGCTCGCACCCGGTCGGGCGCCAGCGCACCCTCGACGCGACCCGAGACGCGGCCGAGCGTCCGCCGGACGGTGGCCGCCAGCCCCATCGCCGTCGCTTCGAGCAGCGACCGGCGGGTCCGCACCAGCACGGCGAGGCCGAACACTGCACCGACCGAGACCACGAGGACGAGGAGCAGACCGTAAAATACCGGGCCGCTCGGGGGCGTTCCCGCGGCAACCAGCCACGCGAGCGACGCGGACGCGAGGACCAGCGAGGCGCCGATGTTCACGAACGAGAGCACCGTCGTCGCAGCAAGCGTCGTCTCGTAGGGGGTGTCAGTCTCCCGACCGACGAGGTAGGCGAGAAAGAGCGGCCCGGCCGCCTGTCCCGCGGGAACGACCTTTTTGACGAATTCGGCGCTCATGTACGCCGCCCGGTAGCGGGCGCCGCCGACCGCTCGGTCGGGCCGGTCGAGCAACTGTGCCAGCGCCTCGGACCAGCACCAGTAGGCCCCGAGGACCGCGAGAAAGCCCAGCGAGAACGTCACCGGGTCGGTCCGGGCGAGGCTGTCGGCCATCCGCTCGGGCCCGACGACGACCACGAGCGCCACGAGCAACGCCCCGGCCGCCAGGAAGCCACCGATCAGACGGCGACGGCGCCCTGCCATACCTGCTCGTCGCCGGCCGCTCGAATAAAACCACCCGAGTTCTCGGCATCTGTCTCCCTCTCCCCCAACACACCCCCCACCATCGACCGCAGTCCACGGACGTTCAGCCGTCGACCGCGGTTTCGCGGCCCTTTTGTCGGCCGGCGTGTTACCGGAGCGTAATGACCCGGATCGACGTGATAGACAACCACGGCCAGTTCACCCACCTGGAGCAGCGCGCACTCCGGGATATCGGCGTGGACGTGGACATCATCGACAACACGACCCCGCCCGCGGAGATCGACGCCGACGGCCTCGTCCTCTCGGGTGGCCCCTCGATCGACCGCATCGGCAACTGCCCCGACTATCTCGACCTCGATATCCCGATCCTCGGTATCTGCCTGGGCCACCAGATCATCGCCCGCGAACTCGGCGGCGAGGTCGACGAGGGCGACTACGGCGGCTACGCGGACGTCACCGTCGAGATCGTCGACGAGACCGACCCCCTGATCGGCTCGCTCGCACCCGAGACACGCGTGTGGGCCAGCCACGCCGACGAGGTCAAGCGCGTCCCCGAGGGCTTCGAGCGCACCGCCCGGAGCGACGTCTGCGACGTCGAGGCGATGAGCGACACCGACCGCGACCGCTACGGCGTCCAGTGGCACCCCGAAGTCGCCCACACCGAGGAGGGCGAGGCGGTCTTCGAGAACTTCCGTGCGCTCTGTGAGTGAGCGCCCGATTCGCCGACGTTCATCCAGCCGATGACGGTCGTTCTCTGCGGCGTCGGCGCGGACACCGGCAACGTCAGACCGGTCCCGCGGGTCGACCGCGAGGGTCGCGTCGAGTACGTCCCGATCCCGGAGAAGGGCGCGACGAGCGAGACGGCTACCTACGGGTCCATCGAACGCCGGCACGGCGACGGCGTCCTCGCGGACCTGCTCGAGGGAGTCCGACCGGGGAGCGACGGCGAGTGGGTGACTGCGCCCGAGACGATCCGCGAGACACCGGTCCACCACGACCCGAACCTCGACGTGCTGACCTACGGCGAACACCGGCCGGGCTACGTGGCCAAACTCCGCGACCTCGAACCGGGTGACGCCGTCGGCTTCTATGCCGGCTTTCCCGGCCCCGACAGCGACTACAAACACCGCTCCCTGTTCGGCTTTTTCACCGTGGCCGAGCGCCCGACCGTCGTCGAACCCGACGCCGACCGGGCGACGAAGCGCGCGCTCCTCGACGACCACCCCGACAACGCCCACGCCCGGCGGTTCGAGGGTCATGGCGACCTCTACTACCACGACTCCGGGTTCACCGACCGGCCGCGGCCGGTGGTGGTCGTCCCCGGTCGCGAACCCGGTGGCCTGCTCGACCGGGCGATACGACTTAGCGACCGGCGCCGCGGGCCGAACTACTACATGGACGAGGCCGTCGCAGCGACGCTCTCGCCGGCCTCGCGGACGGATAACGGCGTCCACCTCGGGGGGTTCAAGCCTGCACTCGCCTGCGAGATATCGGGCGAAACCTTCGCCGAGTTCGTTCGGGAGCGGACGTGAGCGCGGGCAGTCGATCGACACCCCACCGTCCCGGGACCGACCCGCGCGGGAGCGTCGTCACGGTCGCCGCCCTCGCGGTCACGCCGGCGTGACAAACACAACGCTTGTAATCCGGCGTCACCCGTTGTGAGCCAATGAGTCACGCTTCACCGCCGGTCCGCCGGGTGTCGGACTGGGAGTACGACCGCCTCTCGGCGCTCGCCGAGGCCCACGGTACGCCGCTGTACGTCCTCGACACCGACCGGGTCGCCGCGAACTACGAGCGGTTCTCGTCGGCGTTCCCCGGGGCACACGTCATGTACGCCGCGAAGGCCCACACCGGCCACGCGGTGCTTTCGACGCTGCTCGACGCCGGTGCGGACATCGAATGTGCGGCCCGCGGCGAACTCCAGCGGGCCATCGACGCCGGCGCCGACCCCGACACGCTCCAGTACACGGCGGTCAATCCGCCGGACGCCGACCTGGACTACGCGGCCGAGCTGGGTTCCGACCACCCGGGACTCACCATTACGGGCGGCGCGCGGGACACCTTCGACCGCCTCGAAGCACGGGGGTACGACGGCCGCGTCGCCATCCGCGTCAACCCCGGCATCGGCACCGGCCACCACGAGAAGGTCGCGACCGGCAAGGACGCCAAGTTCGGCATCCCTTACGAAGAGGTGCCGGCCCTGGCCGCCGAGTTGCGCGAGCGGTTCGACCTCGTCGGCCTGCATGCCCATGTCGGGAGCGGCGTCCTCCACGACGACCTGGATGACCACTGCCGGGCCATCGCGAAGGTCGCCGACCTGGCCCGCGAGGCCATCGCCGAGGGCGCGGACCTGGAGTTCGTCGACTTCGGCGGCGGTTTCGGCGTCCCCTACCGCGAGGACGAGGAGCCACTGGACATGCCGGTCGTCGGCGAGAGGGTTCGCGAGGCGGTCGGGGACCTCGACGCGCAGATCAAGTTAGAGCCGGGTCGCTACGTCGTCGCGGACGCCGAACTCATCCTCACTCGCGTGAACACGGTCAAGGAGACGCCCGCGGCGACGGTCGTGGGAGTCGACGCCTCGCTGGCGACGCTGATCCGCCCGGCGATGTTCGACTCTTATCACCCCATCGCGAACGTCTCCGCACCGGATCGAGCCGCCGAACGGGTCTCCGTGGGCGGCCCCTGTTGTACGAGCGCGGACGTGTTCTGCACCGACCGTCCCGTCGCGCGGCCCGAGCGCGAGGACCTGCTCGCCATCGGCAACGCCGGCGCCTACGGCTACGAACTCGCAAACCAGTTCCACTCCCAGCCCCGCCCCGCGGAAGTCGCTATCGCGGACGGCGAGACGCGCGTGGTGCGGCGCCGCGAGACGATGGCCGACGTGACGAGAGTGGAACGGGAGGCGCGGACCGACGGGGAGCCGAGAACTGACGACGCGCCGACGAGTGGGGACCGATGAGCTTCGACGCACTCGCCTTTCACGAGCGGGCCGTCCGGACGCCCTCCCACGAGGACGTTACCGAGATGCGCGAGTTGCTCGTCGAGACGCTGGCCGAGGCGGGCGCCGACCCGGTCGTCGACGGGGCGGGGAACACGCTCGCGACGCGGACTGCCACTGGCCACGAGGACGGGATGGCGGCGATGGAAGCCGGCGAATCGCCCCACCTCGTGCTCAACACGCACATCGACACCGTCCCGCCACACGTTCCCTACGGCGAGCGCGAGGGGGGCGCCGTCGTCGAGGGGCGGGGCGCCTGCGACGCGAAGGGGCCGCTCGCGGCGCTGGTCGACGCCTTCCTCGGCGCGGACGTGAGCGAGGGACGCCTGACCCTCGCGATAACGCCCGACGAGGAGACGGTCCAGACCGGCGCCGCGCACCTCGCGGGACGGCTCGACGCCGACGGGTTCGTGGTTGGAGAGCCGACCGGCCTCGACGTCTGTACGGCCGCGCGCGGCCAGTTCGAGGGGACGGTGACGATCCGCGGGACGGCCGCCCACGCCGCGACGCCCGAGAGCGGTGCTAACGCCATTCGCGCCGCCGCGCCGGTCCTGCAGGCGATGGAAACCTACGACGAACGGCGGGGTCCGGACGAGCACGTCTCGCTCGGGCGGCCGACGCTCACGCCGACGCTGATCGAGGGCGGCGAGGCCACGAATCAGGTGCCCGAGGAGTGCGTGATCACGTTCGACCGCCGTCCCGTCCCGCCGGAGTCCGCCGAGGTGTTCCGCGCGGACCTGGAAGAGCATCTCGCGGAGTGGATCCATCCGGGGATGGATCTCGTGGTCGAACTGACGCCGAAGGAGACGCCCTTTCTGGAGGCGTTCGCGACCGACCGCCGCGAGCCACTGGTCCGGGCGCTCACCGGCGCGAGCGGCGGCGAGATCCGGCCGTTCGGTGCCGCGACGGAGGCCTCGTTTTTCGCCGCGCACGCTCCGACGGTCGTGTTCGGCCCGGGCGACCTCGCGGACGAAGACGGCGCCGTGGCACACAGCGACCGCGAGTACGTCCGGCGCGGGGACGTGACGGCGGCGGCCGACGCGGTGCGGGAGACGGTGGCGGCGCTGTGCGGGGCGGAGGAGTAGGGTCGGTAGCGCGGTTGAGGTAGCGGTGGCAGTGCGGTGGCCGGGAGCGCGTGCCGGCGCGATTGCGCCGGCCGCGCGTAGCGAGGGACCTCTAGTGATCGTCAGAACTTCTGATCGAGTGAGGATGAGTGGTCAGTAGCGACCGTGGACAGGTTGGTTTCAGAAATGTTCCACTACGAACTGCCTGTTTATATGCGGGTGTCGAAATAGGCGTCTGCAGACCATCTAAGGCAGGTTTTGAACAGGTGAGTTTCCGAATCGCCCTTCACACCGGATTTTCGGAAACCTCATTAAAACTCTCTGTTTCCATTCTATACTCTTTTGAAGGCGTCTAAGCTATCGATCGGCTAACTATACAAAACTTCCAGTGATCACTACCGGTCCCTCGGACCTCGCGGTGAAACCGCGAGAACCCGGGGAAAGGCTGGCCTGCCACGAGCATCCGCGCGAGTGGAGCGAGCGCGGTTCTCCGTTCGCAGCCGCCACGCCCCTCCCACAGCGCGCTCGGAGAGCGCACGAGGAAGGGCGACGCAGAAAAAGGTGGTGGCGCTACTCTAGAAGCGGCATCACGATGCCGAACACGAGCGGCGCGAACAGGCCGAGGAGAACGCCGAGTACCTCCATATCGAAAAAGATCGCGTGCTCCCAGCCGGGCAGCGAACCGAAGTAAGCGGCGCCGATGATCTCCCCAAGAGCGCCGCCGGCGAAGAGGGCAAGCCCGACGAGGAAGCCGCGTTTGGCGAACGACGCGTGGTCGATCGACCGCGAACGTGTCTGTGGCATACCCCCGCTATCTCCGGGGGAGATGAAAAGTCGTGCGTGAGGGTGTGTCACGGTCTGTCTCGGAACGTATATCCCGTGAGACGGCATAGAGAGCGTCGATGAAAGACGTTCTGTACGGATCGGCGGGCGAACTGCTCGGCGTCGTCGTCTACGGTGTCGTCGCTGTCGTGTTGACGCTGCTCGGCGCCGTCGCCGAGGTCGCGGCGTCGCAGGACCTGCTGACCGGCCAGCTAACCATCGGGCTCTGGGAGGCGGGACTCGGCCTGCTGCTGTTCTACGCGGGAATCAACGTCGTCACCGACTTCGTACTCCCGGAACTCCGGGCGAGCGAGGGCGACGGCGACGCGGCCTGAACAGGTGGATTTCGCCCGGGACGATCCGGCGGCGACCTCTCGATACAAGAATTGAGAACCGGGACGGTAGCATTTTCATCGGATATTCCTGAACGACAGGCATGGCAGACGACGACTGGCAACTGTACGTCGAGGACAACGCCGTGATCGCGGAGTTCGGTTCGGACATCGAGATGGAGGAGTCGGTGTTCCAGCGGGTCAACGAGCGCTTCGAGGAACTGGCACCGCGGCCGAGCGTCGACACGCACATTTCGGTGTTGAACATGGACGCCGCGCTGAACAGCGAGGTCTTCGAGAAGGCACAGGAGGCCGCACGCGCCGGCACGGCCTACGACATCGCCACGTGGATAATCGTTTCCGACGGGATCAAGAACATGGCGCTCCGGAGCAGGGTGGGCGAGATCGACGGGGTCGACATCGAGACGGTTGCGGACCTCGACGAGGCGATGGCGGTGGCGCGTCAGTAGCGGTCCGGAACTCGACTACGGCGTGGGCGTTCGGTCGCGAAGCCGACAGCGACGCGGTTCTGACTCACTCCCGCGGTTCTGACTTACTCCTGCGGTTCGGGAACCGCCGTCGCTCCGGCGTCGAGCGTGTCCTCGACCTCCGCGTAGACGAGCGCGAGCGCGACGGCCGAGAGGGCGGCGCCGACGAAGAATGGGGCGCCGAAGCCGCCGAGGTTGTAGAGGACGCCCGAGGCCAGCGGACCGACGGCGACGCCGAGGCCGAAGGCCATCGTCAGCACGGAGAGGGTCGTCCCCGAGCGGCCGGCGCCCGCGAGGTCGCCGGCGAGCGCGAGCGACGGCGCGAACACGAGCGCGACGGCGATCCCCTGGACGAAGCGGGCGGCGAGCATCGCTAGGGGCGTGGTGACGACGCCCTGGGCGAAGACGGCGGGGACGAGGACGACGAAGCCGGCGACGATGAACGGGCGGCGGCCGTGGCGGTCGCTGGCGCGGCCGATCGGCACCTGCAGGAGGACGTTCGCGATGACGACGGCGGCGAACTGGACGCTGAACATGAGCGTGCTCTCGTTCAGGCGCGCGCGGACCGGCCCCTCCAGCGTGGCGAACAGGGCGATGGTCGTCGCCATAAAAAAGGTCGCGATGCCGAGGACGAACACGGGGTCGAACCCGCCGTCGTCGCGGTCGAAGACGGCGATAGAGAGGTCCGACGCGGCCTCGCCCTCGTCGCGGGGCGGGTCCGTGATCAGCAGGCTGACGAGGGCGAAACTTACCGCCGCGCCGAGGACGGCGATGGCGAAGGCGGCGGTAAAGCCCGAGAACGTCCCACCGCCCAGGACTGCGGGGAGGGCGTACTCGACGACCGACTCGCTCGCGCTGGCGCCGGCCTCGGTGGCGACGCCCCCCGTGATGACGATGCCGGCGACGATCGGTCCGAAGCCGAAGCCGATCAGCCGGAAGGTGTTGAACACGCCGAAGTTCCCGCCGCGCTCGGCGTTCGTGGCGGAGTACTCGTTGACCAGTGCGACCGTCGCGGGGATGGTGCAGGCGGCGCCGACGCCCTGGAGCGCCCGCGCGCCGAGCACCGCCCAGTAGGAGGTGACGAACGGGTAGATAGCGCTCCCGACGGCGAAGATGGCGAGGCCGGCGAGGACGAACACGCGGCGCCGGCCGGTCCGGTCGGAGAGTCGACCGGTGTAGAGCTGTCCGACGCTGTTGAGCAGGCCGAAAAGCGAGAGGACGAGGCCGATCAGCGTCTCCTCGCGGAGGACGAAGCCGGCGACCTCCGTGCCGACGATCCCGGAAAGCGAGATCTGGCCGCTGGCGATGTACAGCGGGAGGACGATGATCAGAAAGGAGTTCCCCAGCGCGTCGGCCATCCGGGCGAGCCCGAGGGTCAACACGCGGGAGTCGGTGTCGAACACGGCCACGGCTCCGGTTCGGAGTCAGTTAACTGCGGGGTATTCGGACGCGGCTACGGCGTCAGGACCGCCGGATCCGTCACCTCGACTGTCCTCTCGCGAACGCCAGGATACGGTCGAGATAGTAGATGGCGACGACACTGATGACCACCATCGCGCCGAGCACGACCCCGGCGCGTGCCAGTTGGTCGTTCGCGACCTGTGCGCCGGCGAGGTTGAACAGGAGCACGGACGGGAACCGGCCGACGGTCGCGATGACGAACAACGTCGGTAGCGAAATCTTCGTGAGTCCAGCGACGAAACAGACCACGTCATCGGGGAGGCCCGGGACGAGGAAGAAGCCGAAGAAAAACAGCTTGCCGTTGCGGTCGGCGCGCACGTCAAACTTGTCGATCCACTCCGGGGTGACGAACCGCTCGACGTACGGGCGACCGTAGCGGCGTGCGAGGACGAACACGATGGTCGTCCCGATGATGGTCCCGATCATACTGTAGAGGGTGCCGTACCAGACGCCGAAGACGTAGCCGCTCGCGACGCCGACCACCTGCCCCGGGATCGGCGCCACGATCACCTGCAGCGCCTGGACGACGACGAGCATGACCGGCGCCCACGGGCCGAAGGAGAGCAGCCACTCGCGGAAGCGCTCGGGCGTCCGGAGGAAGGGGAGATACTGCTGTGCCAGGACGTACATCGCGACGAGCGCGAGGGTGACGATGGCAGCGTGGAGCGCGACCCGTCGCCGGTTCGCCGTGGAGGTGAAAAGCCCCATTCGGGCGCCCGTTCGCACAGAGTCAGTAAAAAGCCGCTCACTCCAGGCCGTCGACCATCTCACCGGCGATACCGGTGTAGCCGGCGGGCGTGAGCGCGCGCAGTTCATCGCGCACGCCCTCGTCGACGTCGAGGTCGTCGAACAACTCGCGGAAGTCGGCGAGCGTGACGCGCTGGCCGCGGGTCAGATCCTTGACGCGCTCGTAGGCGTCGTCGTGGCCCTCGCGGCGCAGGATGGTTTGGACCGCTTCGCCGATGACTTCGGGAGTGGATTCGAGGTCATCGGCCATCACCTGCTCGTTGGGGACGACCTTGCCGAGGCCGTTTTCGAGCTTGTTGTAGCCGATCAGGCAGTGGGCGAGCGCGGCGCCGACGTTGCGCTTGACCGTCGAGTCCGAGAGGTCGCGCTGGAGCCGCGAGGTGGTGACGTAGTCGCCGAGGAAGACCAGGTCGGAGTTGGCCTTCGAGAGGTTGCCCTCGCTGTTCTCGAAGTCTATCGGATTGACCTTGTGGGGCATCGTGGACGACCCGGTCTCGCCCGCGGTCGTCTCCTGGCCGAGATAGCGGTCCGAGACGTAGAGCCACACGTCGAGATCCAGGTCCAGCAGGACGTTGTTCGCGCCGCGGAGCGCGTCGAACAGGGCCGCGAGGTCGTCACAGGGGTTGACCTGCGTCGTGAGCGGGTCGTGTTCGAGGCCGAGTCCGCGGACGAACGTCCGCGCGAACGCCGGCCAGTCGACCTCGGGATAGGCGGCCTCGTGGGCGGCGTAGACGCCCGAGGCGCCGGCGAGCTTCCCCGAGAGGTCCTCGGTCGCGGCCTCGATCCGGCCGATGGCCCGGCCCAGTCGAGCGGCGTAGACGGCCATCTCCTTGCCGTAGGTGGTCGGCGTGGCAGGCTGGCCGTGCGTGCGCGCGAGCATCGGCAGGTCGCGGTACTCCCGTGCGGCTTCGACGAGGGCGTCGCGCACGTCCCGGAGCTGGGGGACCAGCACCTCGGTCACCGCGGGCTCGACGAGCAGGCGATGGGCGAGGTTGTTGACGTCCTCGCTCGTCAGCCCGAAGTGGATCCACTCCGCCACGTCGAGGCCCTCGGGGAGTCCCTCGCGGACGAAGTACTCGACGGCCTTGACGTCGTGGTTGGTGGCGGCGTAGTCGCCGTACCCATCGGTCTCGATCCGTTTGATGAGGTCGGCGTCCTCGTCGTCGAACTCCTCGTAGAGCGCGCGCAACGCCGCGCGGTCGTCGGGGCCGACATCGAAGGGCGTCGCCTCGAGGTCGGCCAGCGCGAGGAGATACTCGACTTCGACCTCGACGCGAGCGCGCATGAGCGCCGACTCGCTCGCGTAGGGGACGAGCGGTTCCGTGTAGCGTGCGTAGCGACCGTCAAGCGGCGAGACGGCCGAGAGCGGACCGCGGTCTGTCATGGTCTGGGCTGGGACGACTCGCCCAAAGAGCGTGTCGTTTCGGTCGCCGGTGTCGAGTCGCTTCGATCGACCATGCGGAGCGCCCGATGTGACTATCACCGCGCTCGGCCCCTTGGAGACCGACATACTGTGTCGACTGTGTCGAGCGTGTCACCCTGGATTCGCAACTACTTTGCGCGCCGGCGCCGGCCGTTCGGACATGAACGTCGCCGGCATGGCAAGCAACCGCGGACGGAATCTCATGAACATCGCGGACCGCGCGCCCGGAGGCGCGGAGTTCGCCGTCGTCCTGACGAACGACGCCGACGCGCCGGTCCTCGAGAAAGCGGCCGAGCGCGGCATTCCGACGGAAGTCGTCGAGCGCGCCGAGGACGAGTCCCGACGCGAGCACGAACAGCGGGTTCTCGAGGCTCTCGCGGGCTACGACTTCGATCTCGTCTGTCTCGACGGCTACATGCGCCTGCTCTCGGACACGTTCCTCGATTCTGCGCCGACGACGCTGAACGTCCACCCCTCCCTGCTCCCCGCGTTCCCCGGTATGGACGCCTGGGGCGACGCGCTCGAGTACGGCGCGAAGGTCGTCGGCTGTACCGTCCACGTCGTCACCAACGCCATCGACGAGGACGGCGAGGTCATCGAGGACCGGATCGACGCCGGCCCCGTCGTCACGCAGGAACCGGTCCCGGTCTACGATGGCGACGACGAGGACGAACTCGCCGACCGGGTCCTCTACGAGGGGGAGTTCCGGGCCTACCCGCGTGCAGTCGAGTGGTTCGCCGAGGACCGCGTCACCGTCGATTTCGAGGCAAACCGGGTGTCCGTCGACGGCGACACCGGCGGCGACCTGCCCTCGCGTCTGCTCTCCTCCGAGGACCGCGCCGCGGACCTGCGCTACGGGGAGAACCCCCACCAGGACGCGGCAGTCTACGCCGACAACACGGTCGAGGAGGCGAGCGTCGTCCACGCCGACCAGCGCAACGAGGGTGCGAAGGCGCTGTCGTACAACAACTACAACGACGCCGACGGCGCCCTGAACCTCATCAAGGAGTTCGACGAGCCGGCCGCGGCGGTCATCAAGCACACCAACCCTGCGGGGTGTGCAACCGCGGACACGCTCGCTGACGCCTACGCCGACGCGCTGGCGACCGACCCCAAGAGCGCCTTCGGCGGCATCGTCGCCCTCAACCGCGAGTGCGACGAGGCCACCGCGGCGCAGATCATCGACTCGTTCAAGGAAGTCGTCGTCGCGCCCGGCTACACCGACGCCGCGCTTGACACCCTCTTCGAGAAAGAGAACCTGCGCGTGCTGGACGTGAGCGACAATTACGACGTGACCGAGGAACTCACCGAGAAGAAACTCGTCGGCGGCCGCCTCGTCCAGGAACGCGACCAGCAGTCACTCACGCCCGAGGACCTGGAAGTCGTCACCGAGCGCGAACCCACCGACGAGCAGATCGAGTCGATGCTGTTCGCCTGGCAGACCATCAAGCACGTCAAATCGAACGCCATCGTCTTCGCGAAAAGAACCGAAACCGTGGGCGTCGGCGCTGGACAGGTCTCCCGCGTCGACGCGGTCGAGATCGCGGACATGAAAGCCCGCAAGGACGCCGAGGGCAAGAGCCCCGAGGGGAGCGTGATGGCCTCGGACGCCTTCTTCCCGTTCCCGGACGGCATCGAGAAGGCGGCCGAGGCAGGCATCGAGGCCGTCATTCAGCCCGGCGGGTCGAAAAACGACGACATCGTCATCGAGGCCGCCGACGAACACGACGTGGCGATGGTCATGACCGGACAGCGCGCGTTCCGACACGACTGAGCGGGCGTTCCGATACGACTGAGCGGACGTTCCGATACGACCCCTGATTCATTCTGATGTTCAACAAAGCCGAACGCGCGGTTGATAGAAGCGAATCTCGCCGCGAGGTCGGTGGCTTTTATTAGCGGCGGTCCCAGGGGCGCCCATGACCTACAACGTCGTGCAGGTCGGAACGGGCGGCCAGGGAGCGCGCTGGTGTTCGGACTTCCTGCCGCCACACGTCGCGGAAGGCCGGATCGAGGTCGTCGCCGCAGTCGACGTCGACCCCGATGCCCACGAGAACGCCGTCGAGCATCTCGGCGTCGCCCCCGAGGACTGTTACACGGACATCGAGGAGGCGTTCGCCGAGGCCGACGCGGACTTCTGTACCATCGTCACGCCGCCGTGGACACACGAGGAGATCGTCGAGGCCGCGGTTGAGGCCGACCTGGACATCCTCTCGGAGAAACCCATCGCGGACACGCTCGACGCGTCGGTCCGGATCGCCGACATGGTCGACGAGGCGGACCTGAAGATGGGCGTGACGATGAGCCACCGGTTCGACCGCGACAAGACCACGCTCCGGCGGCGCCTGCAGTCCGCGGAGTCGGGCCCCATCGACTACCTCGTCGGCCGCTTTACCTGCAACGCGCGCACCTACGGCGCCTGGGGCGCGTTCCGCCACGAGATGGACAACCCCCTCCTCGTCGAAGGCGGGGTCCACCAGCTCGATTTCCTCGCTGATATGGCCGGTGCGCCCTGCGAGACGCTGTATGCCGACACCTGGCTCCCCGAGTGGGCCGAGTACGAGGACGACGTGCAGGCCCTGGTGCAGATGCGCTTCGAGAACGGGGTCCGGGTCACCTGGGAAGGCGCCAAGGCCAACGCGACCACACTCAACGGCTGGGGCGCCGACTACGTCCGCGCGGAGTGTCGCGACGAGACGCTCGTCCTCGACGACCGCGAGATCACCCGCTATCCCTACGAGCAAAGCCGCGAGTCGGTCGTCGGCACGGTCGACCGCGAGAGCGAGGGCGAGGCGCTTTCGATGGCCGAGGGCGACCGCTGGTCGAACGAGTGGCTGATCGAGCAGTATCTCGACTGGCTCGACGGGGGCGAGAAGATGGCCACCGACGTGGAGTCGAACCTCCAGTCCGTCGCACTGGTCGAGGCCGCCATCGAGAGCGGCGACACCGGTGAGCCCGTGAACGTGCAGGACCTGCTCGCCGAGACGCGCGAGCGCGTCGCCGGGGACTGACGCGCCCACGTCTGGAACTCCGACGCAATCCGATTTTATCGCCGACCACTTTCACTCCGGACCCGCAACCGCTTTGGCCGCGCCGTCCAAGGGTCGCGCGTGGACGAGACCATCCGCTGGCTCCAGGGCCGCCCCTACTACGAGGGACAGCTCCACGAGCGCCGCCGTCGTCCCGGCCGCGAGGCCGAGTTTGCCGATGTCGACCTCGACGACCGCCTCGCGAGCGCGCTCGAATCCCGGGGCATCGAGGACCTCTACGCCCACCAGGCCGAGGCCGTCGACGCCGTCCGTGGCGGCGAGAACGTCGTCCTCGCGACGCGGACGGCCAGCGGGAAGTCCCTCGCATATACGGTCCCCGCCGTCGAGCGCGCTCTCGACGGGCAGGAAACGACCCTCTACGTCGCCCCGCAAGTCGCGCTCATCAACGACCAGGAGGAGACCCTCTCGGAGTTGGCACGCGACCTTGGTTTCGCCTCGGGCGTCTCCGTCGCCCAGTACACGGGCCGACAGGACCGCTCCGAGAAAGAGGCCATCCGCGAGCGCCAGCCGACGGTCCTGCTGACGACGCCGGACATGCTCCACTACGGCATCCTGCCCCACGCTCACCGGCTGTGGGACTGGTTTTTCGACCGGCTGGAAACCGTGGTGATAGACGAGGTACACGAGTACCGCGGCGTCTTCGGCAGTCACGTCGCGCTCGTGATGCGGCGACTGGCGCGGATCTGCGAGCGCTTCGATGCCGACCCGGGGTGGGTCTGCTGTTCGGCCACGATCGGAAACCCCGTCGACCACGCGGCGACGGTGACCGGCCAGCCGCCCGACTCCTACCGACTCGTCGACGAGGACACCAGCGCCACGGGGCCGACTCACTGGGCGTTCTGGAACCCGCCGGAGTACGACGGCGGCGGCTTCGGAAGCGGGCGCAGGCGGTCGAGTCACGTCGAGACGAAGCGACTGTTCGTCGACCTCGTGGCACGAGGGTTTCAAACCGTGGCCTTCACCCAGTCGCGACAGACTGCCGAGCGCTACGCGACCGACAGCGCGAGCGACCTGCGAAGTCGCGGCGAGGGCGACCTCGCGGGGTCCGTCGAGGCCTACCAGGCCGCCCTGACCGACGAGCGCCGCCAGGCGATCGAGTCGGGGCTCCAGTCCGGCGACGTGCGCGGCGTCTGGAGCACGAACGCGCTCGAACTCGGTGTCGACATCGGCGGCCTCGACGCCGTTTTGCTCGACGGCTACCCCGGCACCCGCATGGCCGCGTTCCAGCAGGCCGGCCGCGCGGGCCGGGGCACGGACCCCTCGCTCGTCGCGCTGGTCGCCGGCGAGGACCAGCTAGACCAGTACCTGCTGACCCACCCCGCGGACTTCTTCGACCGCGACCCCGAGGAGGCCATCTCGAACCCCGAGAACGAACACCTCCTGCCCGACCACGTGCTCGCGGCGGCCCGCGAGACGTGGCTCCGCCCCGAGGACGACGCGCACTTCGGTGACCGCTTTCCCGAGACGGTGGCCGAGTCGACCGAGCGGGGCGAACTCGACCGGCGGACGACCGACGCGGGCGTCCGCTGGATCTACGACGGCGACGGCAGTCCCCAACACGAGATGAGTCTGCGCACTATCTCCGACCAGGAGGTCCGCCTGCGTGACCGCCGCGACGGCGAGGTGATCGCGACGCTTGCGTTCGACGACGCCTTGCGGGACGCCCACCCTGGCGCTATCTATCACCACCAGGGCCAGGACTACGAGGTAGTCGACCTGGATCTCGGGGCGGGCGTCGCGACTCTCGCGCCCGTCCGTCCGGACTACTACACGCAGGTGCTCCACGACAAGGACATCGTCGTCGAGGAGGACCGCCGCGAACGGACACTCGCGATGGTCGATACTGAAGACGTGACCGTCCGCTTCGCCGATATCACGATGCGAAAGCAGATCACGGGATTCGAGCGCCGCGACCGCCAGAGCGGGGAGCCGATCGGCCGCGAGTCGCTTGACCTGCCCGAGACGACGCTGGAGACGGAGGCGCTGTATTTCACGGTGCCCGCGGCGGTCGAGGCGGACCTGCGGGCCGCGGGCGACGGGCCGGACGCGTTCCCCGGCGCCATCCACGCCGCCGAGCACGGGATGATCTCGCTGTTCCCCCTCTCTTTTCTCTGTGACCGGCGGGACGTGGGCGGGCTCTCGACGCCACATCACTCTCACACCGACCGGTCGACCGTCTTCGTCTACGACGGCTACCCCGGCGGCGTCGGGCTGACGAGTCGCGCCTACGGGACGGTGACCGACCTGCTCGAGCGAACGCTGGCGATGGTCCGGGACTGCCCCTGTGCGTCGGGCTGTCCGGCCTGTGTCCAGTCGCCTCACTGCGGGAACGCGAACGACCCGCTTGAGAAGGGGCTTGCTGCCGACCTGCTCGCCGAGCTGGTCGAGTGAGCCGACCCGTTGGCCGCGCTGGCCGAGCGAGCCGACCTGCTCGCCGCGCTGGTCGAGTGAGCGGGTCCGGACGGGATCCCGCAGTCAGATCCTATTTGTCAGGGTCGGCCCAAGGTCAGGTATGGACAGCCGTCCGGGCTACGCGCTGGCGGCGGGACTGGTCACATTTTTGCTCGTCTTCCTCGTCGAGATCACGATTCTCTCGCGGCGTCCCGCGATCGCGTTGCCGGCCGCTGCGATCGTCGGCGCCGGGTTCGCGCTCCTGGCGTTCCGGCGCGCTTCGTGACGAGGGGGTCCGACGAGAGGAGGTCCATCGGACGGGACGACACCTCCTGCGAGAGCGGGTCTAGACATCTAGCAGCCGCCTTCATACTCGCCGGCGTCGGAGCAGGGGTATGCACAGTTACCTCAAGATAGGGATCGTCGTCCTGCTCGTGCTGGTGAGCGGGTGCAGTGAGAGCGGCGGTGGCGGCTCGGATCCGACGGACACGGACGCGGCAAACCCCGCCGAGGGCCCTGCAGGCGACGGCGGTGATGGTATGTTCGGCGACGGGGGATCGTCGGGCTGTCAGGCCGGCCAGTCGACGATGTTCGCCAGCCCGGAGACCGGCGAGCGAGTCACACTCGAAATCGAGGGGGTCGTCACGCACGAGGGGCGTGAGCTCTGCAATGCGGTCTGGGAGTCCAGCGACCCCGACGCCGGCTTCGCGCGGATGGAGATGTTCTTCGAGGCCGGTGGCCAGTACCAGAAGATCGTCTACTACGACGCACAGGGCAACGAGGTCAACGAGATCGAGATGAACGGCAGCGACACGGGCGGGATGCCCGGGTCGGGTGGCATGACGCCCGGCGGCTTCGGCGGAATGACGCCCGGCGGCTTCGGCGGGATGATGCCGACGACTTCGGCGGAATGACGCCCGGTTGAAACGGCGCTATGACCGATCTGCCGGCGAGCGCGTGGTGTCCGACGGGCCGGCAGACCCAGCGGACGGACCCGACGACTGGGCAGGTCACGACGATGATCTTCGAAGGAGTCGTCGACCACGACGGTCGGGAAGCCTGCAAGGCGGTCTGGGGGGTCTCCGGTCCGGACGCCGAGCGCAAGGAGATGTACTACACGCAGGGACAGTACGTCCACATCATCAGCTCCGACGCGCAGGGCAACGTCGTCGACGAGTTCGAAATCGACGGCTCTCTCACGCCGACGCCCTGATAACCCCGCCGTTCCGACGACACTCGTCCGCGGATCGGTGGCCGTGGCCGGAGTCAGGTTCTTGCTTCCCGCAGTCGTTCCAGCACCGGCATCTCCGCGATCCGCTCGTCGTCGAGCACGTCCCAGTCGACACCAGTCGGCCGGTCGTGGTCGGTTTCGGTCCGGATCACTCGCTCGGGCGTGACGACCAGGTCGAGGGGCACGTCGTGGGCGTCGACCGGCACCGGCTCGTCGACGACCTGTCGTTCGTGGACGGTCGTCGCGACGGTCGTGTCCGCGTCGACGAGTCCGAGACCGGCGAGCACCGCAAATTCGAGGTCGCTGTACCCCTCGCCCTTGCCGACGCGGGCGCCGTCGGCGGTGACCGCGACGCTGCCACAGAGGATCAGGTCGATCCGGTCGACGGCGTCGGGGCCGACCTGCGTGGCGTACTCTTCGACGTGCGAGACGGTCGGCGCGGCGTCGAAGTCGTCGAGTTCGGTCGGGGCGAGTTCGTAGAAACAGCGCTCGTCGCGGAGTCGCGGGACGGCCATGTACAGGCGCTTGCCCGCACGGAGCGCGTGCCGGCGGGCCGGCAGTTGTGGCGCGTCGGGGTTGGCCTTCACCGTCGTCGCGGCCTCCCACTCGGGGAGCGCGGCGAGTCGCTCAGCGGCGGCCTCGGCACCCGCGAAGTTCGGGATCCGGCCGTGGGGCGGAAAGGGAAACCGGGCCGTGCCGCTCGATTCGAGGTCGTCCCAGACCCGTTCGCGCAGATCCTGCTTGTCCATGTTCGGTGGATGGGCACGGGACGGTGTTGACTGTCGGGGGTCCGTCGGTCAGCGCGTGGGGTGAGCCGAGCGACGGTCCAACAGTCATATGTATGACAGATTGGAACTGTCAGTATGGCATCTCAGATCACGGGCCGGCCGCTCGATGATGACGGTACGCCGACCGAGGGGCCCGCGCTCGAGATCGACCCGGAGGGGCGCGCGATGGAGCTGTTTTCGGAGTCTCCCCATGCACTCGCGTCGAGTCCGGGGATGCGGATCTGGTCATCGATACTACAGTACTCGGAACCGAGCGAGGACGGCACTTCAGCAATGCTCGTCTGGCTTGCCCCGGCGGCTACTGAACTGCCTGCGCACGTCCACGTGAACAACGCGGAGGTCTTTCGAACGGTCGAAGGTGAACTGACCGTCGTCGTCGATGGCGAGCCGAAACACCTCGCTCCGGGTGAACAACTCACCGTCGATCCGGGCGATACGCACTACTTCAGAAACGATACCGACGATTTCGTCGCGTTCCACGTGAAAGTCCCGTGGTCGAAGACGATCGACACGCAGTATATGACTGCAGGACTCGACCACGAGGGGTATTTCGGTGCGGACGGTGCGTACGGCGAACCAGGTCTCGTTCAGGGGTTGTTGCTGGCCGAGTACGTCAGGGACGAAACGCGAATTACCGGTGCGCCACAGGTCGTTCAGCAACTGCTCTGGGCCACCATCTGCCGAATCGCGAGGATGACTGGTCGGCGAGCGATGGATGAGACGTACTTGCGAGACCGATTCTGGGAAACGAAGGTCGAACAACCGGAGATCTGAGCGACTATCGGGTGGACGTGGACGATCCCCTTCCCGTCACCACAGGGCGGTTTGGTGATCGAGCGCGCCGGGCATCGATCTGCCGCGCCGCAGGCGCGCACAGCGCGCCGCGGACACCCCGGTCGAAAGCGGTCGCTCTACACTACGTCGGAAGCAGAGGTGTCCTCTGAGACGTCGGTCGCGGTGTCGATGCGCTGGATGAGTTTCACGAGGTCGGCCAGTTTCGGGAAGGTGTAGACGGTCACCTCGACGTCGGCGTCGGTGGCGACGATGGTGGAGTCGATGACGAAGGCGATCTCCTCGTCTGGCCACCCGCCCATCCGGTCGATGATGTCGCTGGAGGGGCCGAAGATGAACGTCGGTGTGGACATGTCGATAGTGGTGTCGAGGACGTTCGCCCAGCCGTCGATGAAGCCGCTGGTCATGATGTTGCCGATCTCCTGCATCGCCGAGCGTTCCATGTCGGTAAAGAGTCCGTCTGCCGCCTCGTCACCGCCCATCCCGCCGACCATCCCCTGTGCGAGGCGCTTGCTTCCCTTGGGTTCGAGCATGAACAGGACGTAGCCGTAGGGCGGCTCCTGTAACTGGACGTAGATGCCGACCTGCTCGCGCTCGCCCAGGTGGGTCTTGACGTCTTCCATGTCGAGGAAGTTGATCTTCGAGACTTCGATCTCGGTGTCGAGCCCGGACATCTGGTTGAGGTGGCCCGAGACGGTGGTGGCACCTTCCTTGGCCATCTCGTTGAAAAGTTCCAGTTTCCTGACGTCGACCTCGTAATCCATACGCTCCCTGTTCGATTCGATCACCGTAAACGCTCGGGCCGCATTATCACTCGTTCGACCGGGACGGGGCCGGGCCGGATCCCGACGCACAATCCCGTCACGGTGGGTTCGGATCCCGACGCACAACCCCGTCACGGTGGGTTCGGATCCCGACGCACAACCCCGTCACGGTGGGTCCGGATCCCGACGCACAACCCCGTCACGGTGGGTTCGGTATCGAGCACGAGTTCCGACGGGACGAACTGTTCGGCGGCATTGGGTCGTTTCTCGGGTGGTACGTCCGTAACCGCGTCGTAATCGCGTTCTCGCTCGGGTAATCGACGTATACTCTTTGGGACGGGACGAGCGAGCGAAGACGACGGAGGACGGTCCGAGATGCCACATGACAGGAGACCCTGCAACCATGACATCACTCGATCCGACTGGCTGGGGCGTGGTCGACTGGCGACGGTCAGTCGAGCGTCTCGAAACGGCGTTCGGGTCGGTTTCCGACCTCGAACTCCTCCTCTGGTTCGTGGTCGGTTCGGCGCTCGTCCTCGACGTGGGACTGACGGCCTACGGCCTCTCGAACGGGTTCGTCGAGCGAAATCCCGTCATGCGACAGGCGCTCGACACCATCGGTATCGCGGCGCTGTTCGTCGCGAAGTTCGCGGCGCTGGGGATCGCCGTCGGGTTCCGCGTGACCTGGCCCGAGTACGCGCTCGTCGCGCCGCTGGGCCTCGCCGTGCCGTGGACGCTGGCCGCTCTCTACAACGCCGTGTTGCTGGCCTCCCTCTGACGGATACCGATAGCCCGACTCCGATAGGGCCAGCCGCCGTGGCCGGACTGCCACGGAGCGCCGAGAGGCCGACGGGTCCTGGAAGCGAACGATTTTTACTGGCGTGTGACGACATGTCACCCGAGGCACGTGCTACCCCTCGTGGGTGTGGGGTAGCCGTGGGGTAGCATGCTCGGTTCGCTACTGACAGGCACAGCACTGTCGACCGTCCGCGACCGTCGCGCCGCGCTCGTCACCGATCTGGGGTCGGTCGAGCGCGCGCTGTGGGTCGTCGTCGTCGCGTCGGTCGTCCTCGACATCGCCACGACCGCCCTCGGCCTCGGTATGGGTCTCACCGAGGGCAACCCGGCGATGCGATGGGCGATCGCCGACGCGGGGATCGCCGCGCTGGTCGCGGCGAAACTCGTCGCCGTGGCCGGGGCGCTCGCGTTCCGCGCCGCGCGACCGGAGTACGGCGTCGCCGTCGCGCTCGGCCTCGCGCTCCCGTGGAGCGCGACCGTCCTCGTCAACACCGCCGTCCTCGCGACGGTCTGAGGACGGTCGACAGTCCACGCCGCCGTCCGCCCCGGCGCCAGCGACGCCACCGGCGTCGTCCGCACTATCGGCGTCGTCCGCACTATCGGCGTCGTCCGCGCCACCGAGAGCCGCCGGTGTGGCGGTGTCGAACTGTCGACCGCCGACCGCCGACCGCCGACCGACGAATCCCGACGTTTCGGACGAACGATCCGCTCGTGATGGGTTGGGAGTGACTTTTCCCCGACGCGGCCGAGGTGCCCCTATGTCCGACGCGGTCAATCCCTTCGAGAGCCTCCGGGAGCAGGTCGCCGACGCCGCCGCACAGCTGGACGTCGACCCCGGAATCCTCGAACGGCTCAAGACGCCCGAGCGGGTCCTCGAGACGAATCTCGCCGTCGAACTGGACGACGGGTCGGTCGAGGTGTTCGAGGCCTACCGCTCGCAGTTCAACGGGGCCCGCGGCCCCTACAAGGGCGGCATCCGGTACCACCCACAGGTCGACCGGTCCGAGGTGATGGCCCTCTCGGGCTGGATGGTCTACAAGTGCGCCGTCGTCGACATCCCCTACGGCGGCGGCAAGGGCGGCATCGCCATCGATCCCGGGGCGTATTCGACGAGCGAACTCGAGCGCATCACGCGAGCGTTCGCGACGGAACTGCGCCCGATCATCGGCGAGGACAGGGACGTTCCGGCACCCGACGTCAACACCGGCCGCCGCGAGATGAACTGGATCAAGGATACCTACGAGACTCTGGAGAACACGACGGAACCGGGCGTAGTCACGGGGAAAGCCCTCGACAGCGGCGGGTCGGCGGGTCGGGTCGAGGCGACGGGACGGTCGGTGATGCTCGTCGCGCGCGAGGTGTTCGACTACCTCGGCACGGACCCGGCGGGCGCCACGGTCGCGATCCAGGGATTCGGGAACGTTGGGTCGGTCACCGCGGCCCTTCTCGCGGACCTGGGACTGGACATCGTCGCCGTCTCGGACTCCTCCGGAGCGATCTACGACCCGGACGGTCTCGACCCAAGCGCGGTCAAGGACCGAAAAGCCGAGACCGGCGACGTGGTCGACTACGAGGGCGTCGAGGTCCTGACGAACGAGGACCTCCTGACGATGGACGTGGACCTGCTCGTTCCGGCCGCCCTCGAGAACGCTATCGACGAGGCCGTCGCGCGCGACGTGGGGGCCGACGTCATCGTCGAGGCGGCCAACGGCCCGCTGACGCCGGCCGCCGACGACGTGCTCGCCGACCGCGACGTGCACGTCGTTCCGGATATCCTCGCCAACGCAGGCGGGGTCACCGTCTCCTACTTCGAGTGGGTACAGAATCGACAGCGCTTCTACTGGACCGAAAAACGGGTCAACGAGGAACTGGAGGCCGTCATCGTCGACGCCTTCGACGACCTGGTGAGTGCTTTCGAGAAACGGGACCTGGCGACTCTGCGCGTGGCCGCCTACGTCGTCGCGATCCAGCGCGTCCTCGACGCCACCGAACAGGCCGGAAACTGGCCCTGACTGCACCGCGGTCTTCGGCAGTGTTTCGATTAGAACGTGCGCTGACGTGATCGAAGAGAACAGCGTGAAAGCCCCCGTCGGCTCCGGTCGAGGGCCTCGCTGCGGTCCTCACTACGTTGCGGTCCTTGCGTCGCCCGTCTTCCCGGAGCCGACGGCCCCTTTCATTCCCACCCGCTTAGACTGTCGAACCAGTCGACACGGGCGGGACTGAAAAGGGCGACCGGCGCGAGGCGGCGATAGTGATCACTGGAAGTTTTGTATAGTTAGCCGATAGATAGCTTAGACGCCTTCAAAAGAGTATAGAATGGAAACAGAGAGTTTTAATGAGGTTTCCGAAAATCCGGTGTGAAGGGCGATTCGGAAACTCACCTGTTCAAAACCTGCCTTAGATGGTCTGCAGACGCCTATTTCGACACCCGCATATAAA
>Ga0207719_100175_pt1 | contig 51512 bp, 34 predicted proteins | sample A23P1SouthBayCA_2_FD_187279 | JGI IMG/M metagenome (GOLD analysis project Ga0207719, IMG submission 187279) | Aerobic enrichment media microbial communities from Eden Landing Ponds, California, USA - A23 P3 (3) (SPAdes) | ecosystem: Environmental > Aquatic > Marine > Unclassified | place... | reverse complement strand
TGCTGGCGACGTGGCGCCAGCAGGGACGCAACCCATACGAGGAACTTACGCGGGTTGTCCACGACAACGAAATGATCTCACGAGAGCAGACTGTGCCGGTTGTTGAGACCTCGGGGTAAACACGTACGTCGAGGACAATCTCGGTGACTTGTCGCCAGGACGTGGGAAAGACGGAGAATTAACCGACGAAGAGGTTCGCGAGATCCGCAGGCGCTACCGCGACGAGGACATCACGCAACGCAGGCTAGGAGACGAGTACGGCGTGAGTAAGAGCATGATCGGGAGGATCGTCCGCCGCGAATCGTACACCGACATCGAAGATTTATCTTCGACCCTCAACTCCTGATACACCAATTCCTAAAGAGGCTTCCAGATTCTAGCCCCGGTGTAGTATCGCTTCACAACACCTCTCACCCAGCCATGTTTGGACGGTGAATTTCGCCTTCCTTAGGCCCCGTACTACGATCCGTGGCGTACCCTGACGTCGGTTTGGACCGCAGGCCCGTCACCGGTCAGCACACGTGGACTAACGAACTGGACAAGCGCCTCGGAACATACCCGTTCCTGATGGCCGATCTCTCCGAGTTGAACACCGACCGGCTCCCCGTCTTCCGCATCCGATTCACTCTCCTCGCCGGACACGCCGATACCATCGTCGCCGTGTACGAACGGGACGCCGGAGGCGAAGTCACCGAACTCGGAAAAATCAGCACGACACCATACTTCGACAAATCGTACGTACTGCCGCGAGACTACGCATGGATGACCGAACAGAACCTCGCTACAGAAGCAGACGTCATCGCGGCTGCCGCAACGATCTACTTCAACGACGATCTCAACGAAGCGGCCATCGAAGAAGAACTGGACTCGCTCATCACCGCAGCCAACAAGAACGCCATTAACCTCACAACACCCGACGTCATCGACCGATTAGAGGATCGAGAAGACAGCGAACAGGCACCAGTCTCATACAGCTGGGTCCACCTCAACGAATTCCGTCTCTTCGAACTCCACGACCGATGCCTCGCCTGGTCCACTCCAGATGACCTCCGCGATGTCGTAAACGAACTTCCGTAATACCGAGTCACTGATGATCAAGGTACAGGAACGGCTCGCCCCATTCTTGCTCCCGGTCTTCGGCCAGTACTTGGTTCAGTGTTTCTACCATCCCGTCCACACCCATCTCATCGAACTGATCTCTGAGCTCCGTGGCGAGTAGTCGCCACTCTGCACCGTGGATTTTGAGTGAACCCTACGCCCTCCGTGGATTCAATAGAGCAGTTAAATCATAAGAACACGTAGATCGTGAAGTGCCACTCTTTGAGCTTCAACTTCAAGTGAGCGAAGATCGTGCCGGTCTTGTCGTTGAACGTCCGACCACAATTCTCACACAAATACCGCTGATACACCCGATAGCTGTCATTTCTGACCGTTCGGTCAGAACGGCAGCGGGGGCATTCAACGCCAACACACCACCGAACCTGTTGCAGCAGGTCCGCTGCAGCCGAGTCCGACACAAACCGGCTTATTGGGAACCTATCGGGCCCGCTGCGCGGTGCCCTCTTTGACTTTCAGCCGCAGCTCTCGCCGTCAACAATCTACTTCCCAAGAGCGTATTGGAATAGTGCGTGTATCTTTAGACTCTTCATTAAAGAACTACTTGTCCGATAGATCACCTGCACTGATCGTTCACCGGTGGCCGCAACAGGATTTGTGAACGTTTCTATGACTCACTGCTGAAACCAATTGACTCAGAATTCGTCAAGGAGATCGTCCAGCATCGGTCGAAGCTTGTACTTCCGGTAGTGGTCGTCCCGGAGGGCTTCGACGTACTCGCGCCACGCTCCGAGGTCATCGCCGGCCTGTGCGGCCTTCCCGGCGTAGCGGAGCCACTGGACGGCGTGTCGATACCGGTCGGACTGCCCTTCTTCGATGATCGGTTCGGCCTGGTCCTTGCAGGCTGCGATTGTCCATTCCGGGCGGTCGTCCCACACGGCCTCGACGACCGGTTCGACGACGGTGTAGTGTCCTGACTCCTCCGCGATAGCGAGTGCCTCGCCAATCAGGTCTTCGGACAAGAAGATCTCGACGTATTCCCGGGCAGTCTCTCGCCCCGGACTCCGTCGCTGGAGGTGTTCCAGAAGCTCGTCACGGATCCTCGACCAGTCGTCGCCAGCCACCTCCCGAGCGGCCCGATACGTTGCCATCGACGGCTCGGCTTTGAACGCGGCGATTGCCGCCTCTTGGGCCGTCTCATTGTCGCCATGGGCGCTCGCTACATCGCGGAGCCACTCGGCCAATGCAACGTTTCGCGTCCCGTTCAGTTTGAGACCGTAGCGGCCGATCTCGATAGCAGCAGTCGGCTGATCTGCTTCGCGGAGCGTCTTCGCCACGGTGAGCGCGTCGTCAGGCGTCGAGAGATGATCGCGTACGTATTCGACCGCCTCATCGCTACGGTCCAGGTCAACGAGTTTCGTCGCGTACTGGACGGACTGACCGGTTGCCCATGCCAGATTCAGATACTCGTCGGTGCGTCCCTCACGGTCAAGCACGGCCAATCGCGCTTCCAGCAGATCATCGGCATACCACGGACGCTCATCCGCCCATAGGTCAACGTCGTCCGCGCCCGTCAGAGCCCGCTTGAGGCGCTCGTCATCCCACCCGCGTTTGGCTGCCGCGACAGGTACCTGGAAGGGTGGGTGTCGCGTGTAGCTGGCGAGTTCGTCCGCCCACTCGGCTAGCCGATCAGTCCACTCCTCGCGGTCAGTCTCCGAGAGGTCCGCCGTGAGGAGGGCTTCGGTGAACGCCGCGCTCAGCTCGTCGAAGAATTCGAAAGTCGCAGTCGAATCATCATGCGAAAGTCTCAGCCATTCACCATCCAGCAACTCGTCAGCTATCGCCTCAAGGACGGTCAGTGCCGTCTCCCCGTCACCAGCGTCGATGAACGCGTGCGCTTCTGCAAGCAGGTCGCGCAGGTCATCCACGCGAGACTCCATCTCCGCGTACGGATCCTGAGCGCCGTGGTTCGGCGGCCCTGACGGGTAGAGAATGCTCTCGACGTGGCGTCGTATCGTCTCCGGATCAGGTGCGGTCTGTCGTGTCGGAACCCTCGGACTGGTGTCCTCGTCGCTGCCTTTCTGTGGGGGGCGTGCCTCGATTTCCCGTTCGAGCCACTCGGCGAGATCGGGATGGTCGTCGACGAGGTCAACGAGAAGTGTAGCGAGTGTCTCCCGGTTGAGGTCAGCCAGCAACTCCGCGACTGGTGGGCGCTGCGTCACTGTTTCGGGATCACGGATGTAGGTCAATAGAACCGCGACGTTATGTTTACAGTTCCCACCGTGGTCGTACGGACAGGAACAGGTTGTCTCGACGACGCCGGTCTCGTCGAGTTCAATGCGCACTCGGTAGGGTTCGTACTGACTCCCCTCAACATCGGCTTGGAGTGTCTCCCCGCGGCGGCGAATTTCGATCACAGCGTTCTGTTCGTAGTAGTTCTCGCCGCGCTCGAACGATTGTGGTCGTGCCAAGCGGCGAACCGCCGCTTCGGTCAGATCGGGAGTCTGCCCCATCTGTGTCCGCCTCCTCCTACGAGAGCGCAGTAGAAAAGCCTCGCTTCACTCATCACTGTGTAGACAGTCATGATCGGCGTACTGTGAGATTCGTATCGAACTTCAGATGGAAACAATGAAATCTCGGAAATCAACCACCGGTGGGGAAAGATTAGAGCAAAGTAATAAAAAAGTTCGTGATTAACCTATATATTGGACTATTATCGGCCTTGAGTTTTAGAATACAAGCTACTTTAATAATAGAGGTTCAAAAATGGGTAATGGTAGCTCATACTCCAGACAATGGTGGGTCGTTGCCAGACCCTGACGAGGTAGCAGACCAACTCGCAAACCAGCTCGAACAGAACAACCAACTCAGCGAAGTCGTTCCAGAACGCGTCCGTTCAAGTGAGACACCACTTGCGGTCCCGACCGGGGATTCGATCAGTAGTACCGGTTCTCTGAGAAGCGTAATCCGATATAGCGTGCTGAAGGGAGTACAAGACACTGCTGAGGTCTCTCGTGTTCCGTTCAATAAACAGGACGACGAGCAACGGGCTGGCATAATCACACATCCGTCGCTCTTAAAGAGATCCAACAGGCTGCTCTCGCAAGCGGCGCTTGCCAAGGCCTATCAGTATGGCTACTGGCCGAGCGGTTGGTATCTCGTGGAAGGCGGTGGTCCCCCTGAGTCAGTCGATAGTGTGGCGGGGGTATCGTCAGAAAAACGGCGGATAGACCTCATCTGGAAAGACGAATATAGCCAGAGAGAGTTCGAAACCGCTGACAACTGGTTCGCTGATGAGGACGCTGTCACGGAGTTTACGGCTCGCGTTACTGACGACGATGTTTCATGGGCTCAGTATATCCGGTGGTATCGAACCACCGCGGTGTCCAAATATCGGCTCACCCAAGTCGCACAAACAACAGATTGGACTGAGTTCCCCGATCGCCCTGATGTCCGTCCCAATATCGAAGACAGATTTGACACCTCAACGAATCCTCGCGTTGGCGATTTCATCCGGATGGCAGTGCTCCGAAAGCTTGAGCGACACATACCGATCATTACCAACCTCAGTACCGGTCCGGACCCGTGGGCGACAGACAGAGTCTCGTTGGTTGTCGATCCGACCGCGGCTGAAGGGAGACCCAACGGAGCCATACTGTGTCCACATGTCGCGTTGAAAAAATTAGCTGACTACGGATACCGACCGATTGACGGGTGGTACGATGCACCTGCTATCGGATACGAACCGGACGATTCAATAGAACCGCGACGGGTCGAATTCGCACGTGGGCACTCACTCCAAACGTGGTGTGAGAAAATCCAGATGGAATCACCACTGTTCAAGGATGCCACAAAAGTCCGCGAAACAGGTTACCTCCCCAACATAGACTGGCAGACGTTCATTCCATGCGTGCGATCACAGATCATCACCTACCAGCAACTCCACGACCTCGATCAGGACCCGGAAACACTCTTCTAACGGCAGTCACAGCGGGTCGATTTCCGTCGTTACCAGTGCGTGCGCAAGGAGTTCGAGATCGTCACGATACTCGATGGTATCGAGCCACCGGTCAGGCAGCGACTCGTTCCCGAAGCGTGCGCCGGCGAGTGCCTCCGTGACGGTTCCAATCGTATTCGTATCGCTACCGCGGTGAACAGCAGCACGATAGCATCCTCCGCCCTGTTGGCTGTCAGCGCGTCGTGCAGCGCTGTCTGCAGTGTATTGACAACGTAGTCGCTGTTCGGGAAGTGATCCTCATCAACGTGGTCAGGTATCAACCGTAACGTTTCGACGAGTTCATCCGATGCGTCACATTCGACACGATTGAGCGCGCCAGCGAGTGGGTGGTCGTCGCCCCGTAGGTATCCGCCGATTGTACAGTTCAGCACCGCAGACGCGTAGGTGCATCGCGGGTAGTAGTGCGTGATCGACGAGGAATGCAGTCAAATTACTACGGTCCAAGTCAGCTTTGATTTCGAGTGTTAGACGAGATGTTCACCAGCGATGTGAAATCGCTACTTGCGAATTACACTGTATCGAGCGAGGACGTGAGATGTTGCTGTGTCTGGAGGCCAGTCCGATACCGGTCGATGATTGCTGATTGATGCGTTGGACATGCGAGAACAGCGAGTGCACCTCCATCGATCCGGAGGAGGGATTGCTCTGGAGTGTATCGTTCTTGACGGCATCCGATACACGGAACACCACCAGCGGGGAGATGACCCAAGAGTTCAGGATCGGCTTCCGTCGTGAGCCCGCAGACAGAACTGAACTGTTCGAGATGGTCACCACATCCAACGATCGGAATCTTCAGGTGGTCAATAAGCAGGAATGAGACAGTGTCTCTTCCAGGAGACTGAAGTGCAGAGTTACATGCAGTACACCGAATCGACGGCTGATTAGCAAGGCCATCCTCCGGTGGCTGGTTGGTGTCTCTTGGAGGCATAACGAGAGATAATAGCGATTAGCGGGCCGAATACGTAAGTGGCCGGGGTGAACGGCGCGGTATAAGTCTCTCAGACGGTGTTTGGTTCGTTGTCTCCCCCGTTCGTGCCGCTGAAGAGGTGTTCTTCAGGCCGCTGGAGGTCAGCGGCTAATGAAGTACAAGAGACATTGGTGGAACTGGAACGACACTGGAACGGTTCGTACTGCGGGTTAGTTCCACTTGCAGCACACGGGTTCGACGGCGGGATTACAGCGTTAGACACGAATGTTCGGCAGGTGATCTTCCTCGTTGCCGGAGGAGCGCACCATTACCATCCTGGAGAGGCACTCATGTTGAGATCTGCTACTCGTAGTAGTCCACTCGCTCAATAACGTCTGCGAAGGCGACGTTCTCACGGACGTCAGTAATCTCGATAGTGACACGCTCTCCTTGTTCCGTGTCCGGAACAATGACGACAAATCCACGTTCAACACGAGTGATCCCATCACCTTGCTCACCAATATCTTCGATCTCGACAGTACGTTGCTCTCCCTCTGCAACTGGCGGCTCTACTGGCCCGCGTTCGCTCTGTAGGTCTCCTTCCGATTGCTCGGGCTCGCTGGTTGACGGTGCAGGGAGAAGCGCAACACGATAGGTCTCGCCGGGTTGGACCTCGTTCTGTGGGACTTCGACTACATAGGATTTGTTTCGCTCTTCGACGGTACCAGTAAACAGACAGCGAAGCTGATCAGGAATCTCCATCGGGAATGTCTTGTCCGATATACCCTGGTGAGACCACTTGACTCTGCTGTCTACCGGTACTCCGGCGCAACACGTCTCCCTACACAGGGCACCCGAGACTCACGCTCTCTTGGGCCGTCATTTCGCTCGTATTCAATCAAATCCACGTCAACGCGAGATCCTCGTAACAGTCTGACCAGCAAACCAGTTTCTGCCTATTGCCGGGGTATGGTACGAGAATGGAAGGAGCGTGTGACAGTGGTCCTTCCAGGTGAAATTCAACGGGTCTCGAAAATAAGCCTTTGGAGAGATTGCCTCACGGATACACCTGGTTTCCGGAGACGACAGCTCACCAGCACAATTAACTCACAACCACCAGAAAACGGAAGTCCATGAGTCTCCGCGCGGTACTCGGCCGACTACTCACCACTGACGATCTGGACGTAATCGTCGAGTGCCGGCAGTGTGGAATGACTCTCTCGCCGGACGCAGACAAGTGCCCTGCATGTGGGTCGGATGAGATCGGACGCTATAGAATCTCGCAGTAACGCGTCACCGTCCCGTTACTCATCAGGCAAGTCACCAATCATGCGGGCTTGGGCAACTGCGAGATTCTTCTCTTCATCCGTTTCTGCCCCGGCCAGTTCCACTACCTCATCTTCATCGTCGGGAATTCGAATTCAGAGCTCGGTTCCTCTTCGCCGGCCATATCCGGACATTCAGCCGCAAAGCACGAATTTCTTTTGCGGGTCGGACAATAACACAGCCTGTCACGGAAGTGTGCAACTCACTCAGTCCTCGTCATTGCGGGCTGCAAGACTGTGCTTGACATGGATGAATTTCGAGAACACCGTCCATGAGAGCCCCCGAGGAGGATGATCGAAACCACATTATTACATCATGACGTACACCTGACTACCTCCCATGCCTGGTCCCTCGGACATACCCGACGCCGATACCGACCTTACCCCGGGGACTGCGAAATCCGATATTGTTGCGGTCCTCTACAGCAACCCGGACAATAGGTTCAGCCCCGGCCAAATTCAATCTCAACTCGACATCCCACATGAAACGCTCACAACGGCTCTCACTCGCCTCAAGAACAACGGACTGATCGGGAAAACCGAGAACAGGTACTACCACGCACTTGCCCATCGAAAGGACCTTCGCCGGTACGTTGAGAGTCTTAATCAGCTAGAGATGATGTTTGACGACAAAAATTACGACGAGTATACTAACAGAGACGAATCCCAATCAGAAGACATCGACGAAGATGAGCTCAATGCTGAGATCGCCAAATTAGAAGCCGAACTCAACTCAGAATGATACAGCCGGTCACTGTCGTGTGCATATGTTTCACCAAGTCCAGACTCCAACGGCTGACACGTGACGGTTTTTGGACTCAGCTATCGGTGACTGCGTAGAGGGTACCGTCCCCGTCCGCAACGTAGACGGTCCCGTTCACAGTGACTGTTCCTGCCGCGTCTATGTATCCGGCTTCTGTTTCGAAGGTCCACTGTTCGTTGCCGTCAGCCGCACTGAGATCATACACTTTGTCACTCCCGACGTACACCGTATTATTGACGACGGCAGGCGAAGCGTTGATCATCTCCCCCGTTTCGTGGGTCCACCGTTCACCCCCGTCCGCTGTATCGATCGCGTATACTATTCCACCGTCCTCTGTGCTGTCACAGGCGTAGAGGGTGTCATTCGCAACTGCTGGTGACCCATGCACAGCTGCTCCTGTTTCGAACGACCACTGTTCGCTCCCGTCGACCGCATCGATTGCATAGACGCGGTCCCCAATAGTTCCGACATAGACGGAACCGTCACCAACTGTCGGGGTCGTGGCGGTACTCCCCGCATCGAACGTCCACTGTTCGGTTCCGTCCGTCGTGTCGATCGCGTAGACAGTCTTGTCCTTGTCCGATACGTACGCAACTCCATCTTTCACTGCGGGTGTCGCGTGAACGCCGGCCTCAGTCTCGAAAGTCCACAGTTCGCTTCCATCAGCCCCATCCAATGCTCGAATCCCGTTGGTTCCGTTATATGTTACGTAGACGGTCCCGTCTGTGACAGTTGGTCCACCCCATATTTCGACGTGCGCTCCGGTAGCCCATTCTTCGTTCCCGTCTGCTGCATCGATCGCGTAGACTGTTTCGTCGCGGCTTCCAACGTAGACTGTCCCGTCGCGGACAGCAGGTGACGAAATAACCCACCCGCCCGTTTCGAATGTCCACTCGGTGCTGCCGTCGACGGCATTTATCGCGTACACGTTCCCGTCGCGGCTGCCGATGTAGACCATTCCATCAACGACCGCTGGTGACGACTCCACAGCTAGGCTTCCCACGCTGGCCGTCCACTGTGCGGTAACGTCACCTGTCGGGCCAGACCCGTCCGGGGCGTGTCCCGTGTTGGCTGCGTCGTATTGGAACATTGGCGACCCTGGACCGGCGCTTTTCTGCGGGGTGTCCGTGGTCGGTTCCTCGGTTCCAGGAGAGTCTGTTGGCTGATCAGTGCCAGACAATTCGGGTGGATCTGTGGATATTGGAGAGTCATCCCCGGTTTTCGTTCCTTGCGACTCGTTTAGATTGAAGCGGCCTTGTTTAGACGTGTGATCTCACGGTCGTGAGTGACTGACGCTCAGTTCGATATTTCTGACCGCACATTTCAGGACGAGTTCGCGGAACTGACCAAACCACGTTCGCGCACGAATGATCTCGCCGTATTTGCGACGCAGCGCGAAAAATGTGGATTCGGCGTTTGAGCGTTGATGGTAGATCGTATCATCTTGCAAATGATTGTTCGCGACGCCGTGCCAGCCGAATTCACGGTGCTTGATCACCGGTTTGACGCCTTCAGCTCGTAATCGTTGGCGAAGGAGCCACCAGTCGTAGCCTTTGTCGGCGGTAAGAATGTTCAGTTTGTCGAGGTTCCGTTTGACCATTTGCCAGCCGATCTTGGAATCGTGCGGTTGTTTCATCGAGCAATGTATGTCGAGAATCGCACCAGTCTCACAATCACTGAGGAGCGTCGTCTTCACCGCCTCGAACGTGTAATTCGTCCGTTTTGCGTAGTGTTGGCTGGCAGCTATCCGATCCATGCCGGTTGCGTCGATCGCCTGAACATCGCCGAGATCGTGCAACTCTGCCGACAACCGCAGTAGGACGCGCCAGATCCGCATTTCTAGGTCTTGCTTGCGCGTACAGACGGTCGTAAAATCAGGCAGATCAGCCACCGCTAAGTCGAGTTTGGCGACAATTCCATGCATCTCGTGAAGTACGTCTAGCAGCCGCCGATACGTGTGATCTAAGTACTCGCGGAGACCGTGAATCGCCACGATAACCCAGTCAGCGTACCCATTCTCACCCTCTTCGTACGCTGAATCTGGCTCGCCGACGACGGCTTTTTGAGCAAGCGAGACAACCCGATCAGTGAAGCGGGCGAGTTTGCTGGACACAAACTCCTCTTCCCGCTTCACTTCCTAGTAAGTTAGACATTTAGCCGCTCTTACTAGCGTCTAAACACGGCCGATTGAAGCCGGAGTCAGGGTCCGTATCGTCATCTGGAGTGTCACCACTCCCACCATCTCCATTGCCCGAACAGCCGCTAAGAACTGCCAAACCAGCTGCCCCGAGACTCAGTAAATACTCACGTCGGTGTAGATTCTCTTTCATCCTGAATTCGAATGGAATGTACAATTTACAGCCCAAAAGGATGGTGATATGATATTATGGGTGCTGTGTTGGACGCTCTCTCCTTTCGAAAACGGAAGAGGGCACTGCGCAATATCTCCACCCTGCATTGAGCGATTCGGGAGGTCAGAAGATGGGTGTGCCAACCGTTCTATGACACCCTGGTGGTTTATGCTAGTTGTTCTAGTACCCCCGGAGGGTTGGCAAGCCCCGAACTCTTCTAACGGAGAGTTCACTCTTTGTTTCAGTTGCATTCAGCTGTAACGAGCCATCAGCGTTGATGACTGCGTCTACAGCACCCTTCGTGGTAATACAACAATGGTACTCACAACGACAGTCAAACACGATGGTACAGAATTCGAAATTGACCTCGATGCGCTTGACCGGTTCGGAAGTTACTATGTCGATCGGGAACGAGGGCTCATCATTAACGCGTCAGTCTACACGCACGGCACACCCGACAGCAGACATCTTCGCGGTGACGTGATCTGCGGAACGGACTACACGTTTGAACCGGTTGACATTGATCGAGAGACGGTCCGCGAACACATTCGGGACGAATTACACGTAGAAATTTCAGACGACACGTTGGAAACCGCTGTTACAGATTCCCAAGCGATCGGGATCCAAGTCGCCAAATCATTCGACGAATCGCTCGGTGGATATCGCCTTCTCAGCAAAGCCACTCTGGAATCGTCTCAACAAACTCAAGGGAGCCGTTGGTCGGATGGGACCACACGTTCGAAGCCATCATTGACCAGGTCCAAGAGCAACAGCCTCACTTTGACCAGCGAGCAATCGTTCGAATTCTGTTCAACGCACTGCGAACAGCATCACCAGGAGACTCAGAGTACACCGCACGAATAACCCTCGTGAACGCGACTCGACAGCCCGCCGACTAACACTCGCGCACTCATTCCTTGAGGACGGAGGCTTAGAACCAATCATTGCTAAAGAGAAACCAGCGGGTTTAGGGATTCTCTGTCCTTAGGCTCACTCGAACAGGGATGCTATCTCGTCGGCTGATACTGTCTTTCTGGGAGTGAATTCGTCCGATGCAACGTACTCGAGGATGGACTCTCGGAACTGTCGAGCAACTGGTCGTTCGGCGAGATCGCTCGTTAGATCGATAGAGCAGACTAGCAAGTTTCCTTCGAAAATCTGTGCTTCGAATGCCAGCCCTAGTCTTTGAGGATCGAACCAGTCCGGGACGACCTGAACAATCGGTTGTACGTCGTCCGAGATTCGATCGAGTTCGAGGGGATCAGCCCTCGATAGGAGGTCCCACCACTGCCAGTTAGTGTATCCGGATGTCGGGAACCGACTCAGTGCAGAATGTTCGGGGTCACAGTAGATTCCGAGGGTGTGAGGTGGCTGATTGTCGGTCCAAGCCGTATTCCAGAAGATAGACGTGAAGCCGAGCACGACATCGGTCGCGACGGTATCTGGGTCAGCAAACAACACGACGTCTTCACCGTCACGTAACCGGTGACGAACGTCTTGGTCGAATGCTGTCGCGACAGCAACCCCGGCCGGGACGGAGGTATCTACATCTGTCGGATACACCCAGATATCCCAACTGTTCCGTGCGTCCGTTCCAGCGATCGATACCGTAAGCGTGAGTTTTTGTGGGGTGATAACGTCCTTGAGAGGCGCCTGAATCGTTCCGGCCTGGTGTAGTTCGCCACTCGTGAGCGTCCCGGCGCTGATCGATCCTTGGTGAACGACCGCATCGTCCGTAGTGGTTAGCTGCCAGTTGATAGTCGTATCAACTAGGTCATCCGGACCGAACTGAGATACGTCAATCCGGGCTGAGAGGCATTCGTCGGAAGTAAACGTCCGCTGGTCGAGACGAGCCAGCGGAACGACTGGACCAGCATATGTCGAAAACTGGTCTGTGTCGTGGTACGGTTTCGAGTCGAAGAAAACGTCGAGAACGCCAACAGTGGCGGTTCCCTGTCCGGGGAAGTCGTGAAGCTGGAGTAACTGGAAACCGCCCATCCCAGGAGTCCGGAGCGCAGTCTCGATTTCCTCTTTGTAACACAGTTCTTGAAGGTGCCCAGAGGCAAGAAGGAACTCCGACGCCATATCCGACATGCCTGCTTCCTCAAGCAGGTCACGGAAGATCTCGAAGTTCTTCGCCTCGAGAGCGCCAGTGTACTTTTCTGTCTCGTCGAGGTTCGGATACGCGCACCACTGGCCTGTTTCGTGTGCGATCGTCGGCTTGTCTGGATACTGTTGAATGAACTCCCGGTGGTCAGCTACTGTCGCCGGCTGGTCCGCGTTGAGCCGGTCGTCGACCCCCTCCCCCCAGGCATGGAGGCGAGGGTCAGGCGGGACGTGGAACTCGTTCTCGTCGATGATCGGCCAGCCGCTTCCGCCAGTGACGAGTTGGCGGTCAGTTCGCTCTTTGAACGTTTCGACCCAGTCGGCGAGGTACTCTGCGTCGTTCCCCCCGGGTTCGTTCCCGTAGGCGAACAGCAGGAACGAGGGATGGTTTCCATAGGCCTTCAGTACCCGTTCACCCTCCTCGTAGAGCCAGTTGTCGACCTCCTCTCCCTCGCCAAGGGCGGTGGACTGGTTCGCCCACGACGAACACTCCACTTGAAGGTAGACGCCGAGTTCGTCTGCAGCCTCGAATGCAGCTTCGGGCGGGCACCATGAATGGAATCGAACGTGGTTCAGACCGTGGTCTGTGACGGTCTGGAGCACGTCGCGCCACGCCTCGATATCTGTCGGTGGGTATCCGGTTTCGGGGAAGATACAACATTCGAGCGTCCCCCGCATTGAGATCGATCGCCCGTTAACTGTGATCCGAGATTTTTCCGTCCCTACATCACGGAAGCCAAATTGGACGAGCTCTCGATCTGCGGAATCCGATGTTGTCAACGTCACCTTGAGTTTGCACAGCGAAGGATCGAACTCGTCCCAGGTCGGGACAACGCTGTTGAAGTCAAGGCTCGTTTCGACCAAGGCACTGTCAGAGGTAGGAATCACCTCTCGTCGCTCACGCACGAGTGTGTTGCCCTCGTGAGAGACCTCAAAGTCCAACGTAGCCACATCGGCATTCTCATCTCGTGACTTGACATCGACAGCAACCTCCGCAGTCCGGGCGCCTGCATCAGGATACACCTGCACATCATCGATTCGAGTCTTCGGTGTCGTCCGTAGCGTCATGTCCCCGACTGCACCGTGCCACGCGCCCTGAGTATGGTCGCTGACGCTGTGTGAATTCTCACCTACGTCGACAGGGGTGAGCGAATTATCGACACGAACAGTGACCCGGGTTTCCCCGGAGGAAACAACGTCGGTTAAATCGTACTTATGGGGCACTGACAGCGACTCACTCGTTCCGACATATTTCCCGTCGACCCAGACTGTCGTGTGCCAATGGGGCCGTTCGAAGGAAAGCACCACCCGGCGGTCGGTCCATTTCTCTGGTACTGAAACAATCCGCTCATACCATGCGACACCGACGTAATGATAATTCGGCTGGAGCCAGTGCGGCATCTTGAACGAATCGGCATCACGGTACGGGGCGTACCGTGGGGCGTCCAAGTCTTCGCCCTCCCCACCGATCCAGTCGGTCTCGGGGCCGACTTCCTCGCCGATACCGCTGTCACGTAACGAGCCGGGTAGCGGAACGGACTGTCCGTCGATTGGCTGGCCGTACCATTCTTCGTCTATTCCCGTCCGGTCGCGGTCGAGTCGCACCGTCCACTGACCGCTCAGATCAAGACTCGTCTGGTCACTCACACACCCCAATCGTTGAAGGAGAGTATAAAAATGCTGAGAGAGTTCATTGTGAACGTGACAAATGCTACCAATCCTATATCGTCGAAATAGCTCCACCCCAATCGCCGCTACCGCCCTCCGCTTGCTCACGACTCCTTTGTCGCCGTTCACATCGCGGCGCTCCCCGCGGTCGCGCCGCGCTTCGCTCGCGACCGACCATTCCGGGCATGCGGGCGCACTCCGCACCGCCGGCGCCCGTTCCGGGCTAAAATGGATGTGCCCTCGACGCCAGCGCTTCACCCGTTTGGGTCCTGCGGACCTCGGCGAAGCCGACCGCGACGGACGTGGTTGCGTCGCGGCGAACGGGGAATGCGCTGGCCGCTCGCTCCGGGCGGGTCGCTGGAAGACTCACTTCGTTCGTCTTCCAACTCTTGCCTCGCTGCTCGCAAGTCGCGGTGCTCCCCGCTCGCCAGCCCGTGGCCTCCCGTTGGTCGGCCACGCGTCGCTCGGCAGGACGGCGCGCGGTGCTGGTTGGGGCCACTTCATGCAGGAGCGCTCGCGAAGGCGCGAGCGAGAGCGCGCAGATGGTTCTGTCGGTCGTTGTCGTCGGAAAACCACGATGTTGTAGCATCGCGGTGTCTGCGCGTGAGCGCCTTCACAGGTACGGTGAGTACCCAATGTCTAGTACCAACTCGAGTCGCAAGGTCGTTACGGTGGATGAACAGGCATTCGAAAAAGCGGACGAGCAGGCGGTCGATGAGGACGGCTTCCCGGTCGTCGATGAGACGCCGGAGTTAGAGGCCGCGGTTGAGCAGGAGACGCAGGCGAAGGTGGATGCGAACCACCCGGACGGGATCGCGGACACGAGCGAGGACCGGATTCACGGTATCACCCTCGAACAGGAGGAACGCATTCAGGCGCGGGAAGCCGAACTGGAGTGCATCAGTGCCCAAGCCGAACTGGGCACGCAGGACCGTCGAGAGCAGCGCACGCGAGAGGTCGTCAGCGAGCAGTGTGGTCGTGACGAGCCGGCGTCGGCGGAGCGCACGGATCCCCGAGAGAAGCTGACGCAAGAGGAACTCGCAGCGGTCAACGAACGAGCAAGCAGAGCTTAACGAGGAGGTCAAAATCAAAGTGAAGGAGATCTCTGGATCTAATTCACAATGGTCCACAGCTACCGGTATCCCTGTTAATCAGGACATCGCTACAGACGATGGCCACGAGGGCTCAGTCATAGGAGATGTCGAACTGTATGATGAACTGCCCACATCCTCCTCGGGACCGGTCGCTTGTCCTGTTTCCGGCTGTGAATACACAGGTGAACCAGCATCGGTGGCCGGACATGTGAGTGGCAAGCGGGACTCACAACATGATTGGAGTCAGCTTGGATACGCTGGTGCAAATGCGCACAAGCGTACGATCTCGACTACTGGCCACGAGCTGCAGTCGCAGACATCTCTGCTGCATCTCTCAGACTCTCATTTAGGAGCGTCACTAACCAAGACGGGAGAATATTCGTCCGACAGCCGGTGTCTAACGGGCTTCCGCCGTGCGATAGACATCGCGATCGGGCGCGAGGTTGACGCTGTACTCAATACTGGAGATCTCTTCCATAATGACCGACTTGGTATCCCTAGCACGGTGAGAGACGAAGCACGGGATCAACTCACACGGTTGGCTGAGCGAGATATTCCATTCTATTCGATAGACGGGGACACGAGCGCGATGCCGGTCGAGAAGTCTTCAGAGAGTTCGAACGAGACGGGCTTGTTACGCAGCTTAACGAAACGCCACAGCTAGTCGGTCAGGGTCTGGCCCTCTATGGTCGCCATTTCACACCGGCTACGGGATGGGAGTCTACAAGCTGGTCACCCACTTCCCCCTCCACCGATCGGTTCGGTATCGCTGCAATTCACCAATCGATCAAGCCGATTAGCAATAGTGATTGGCCCGAGTGTACGGTCGATGATGTCGTCGCAACTATTGGGCCTCACGTCCAAACGATCGCTGCTGGGCATCTCCACCGCACGGGTCTTGATTGGAACGAGGAACTCCCCTTCGTACTCGGCGGGACCACGGAGCCCCGGCGAGCCCGCCAAGCTTCGATCAAGCCCGTAGTCGGACTCTTCACTCAAGATGGGAACTCGCTTCGCTATCAGCGGATTCAACTCACGCTTTAACGCTCAAGCGATTCAAATTGCTCCCAGATCTCATCACTGATCTGCTTCCTCATCGATTCAATCTCAGCAGGTGACCACTCAACGGCCCATGCGTCATCGAGCGTCGTGAACACGAGGGAAACCCGGACGCTACGGCCAGTCTCCTGCTGGTTCAACGCAATCGCATAGGCCTTCATCTGATTCTCGTAATACTCCGCGTCAGCTTCCAGTTCCTCAGGCGTGACGTCACCTGTCTTATAGTCGATAATATGGTACGCGTCGGGCGTGATGATCAGGTGGTCGATGAACCCCGATATCTCTCCGCGCTCGAATTCTGTAGTAACGTACAGCTCGTCGTACTGGTGCTCGACATCGACGTTCGTGGTTTGCTCGTCAATGTAGTCTATCCCGCGCTGGGCATGGGTACTCACGCGGTTCTGGAGTTCGGGTGAAAGTGAGACCGTAGCCCCCTCGTCAACAAGCGTCTGTTCCATCAGATGTGGCCAGTGAGTTTCCGGCGGCCGCAGTTCGCAGAGTCGATGCACCATCTCGCCGAATACGCTCGCGTCGACGCCGTCCGTTTCGATACTCGTTTCCTCTGTTGAGCGGCTGTCTGATTCGGCCTCTTCGGTTGTTGGGTCCTCTTCACCGTGTCGACTCTCCGGACTCGTCTCACTGTCGTCGGTCTCTTCGACGTAGATGGTCCCCGTGTCTTCGTCGAACTGGAGTTCGCCATACTCCCCGTAGAGTGACGCAAGGTCAGTCGCCGAAAACCGAAAGCTGACATCTGGCTTGGGCGGACGTGGTGACAGTTCGACGTCAGGGTCGATATCGGGATCAGGTTGTACCTGTTCGGCTGGCGGTGTCGGGAGCGACACGGTGTACGCGCCGTCACCGTACGTACACCGGACATGGGTATCGGAATCGAGGGCAGTGCACACGTCCTCGGTGAGGAGTTCTGGCTGCACCCAGTCGCGCCAACTTGAAGCTGACTCAGGCTCCGCCTCCTCGAGATCCGTCATTGTTGGTTCCTCGCTCTCTCCAGCTGCCTCGTGGAGGCCACTCAGGAGCAGATGGTCTCGTGCTCGTGTGCAGGCCACATAGAGCACGCGTTTCTCTTCGGCGCGTTCTTCGGCGCGACGGCGCTCACGAATCGTGTCACGGGCGATCGTATCCACCATCTCGAACGGGTCGTCCGGGCTTGGTGCCTTCATTCCGACTGCGTGCTGGCCACCAATCTGCTCGAACTCGACCTTCCCGCCGCCCAGGGCCGCTTCATCCTTGAACTCGCGACCGATCCCCGGAACGACGACGAACGGGAATTCCATTCCCTTGGCGTCGTGGATTGTTAGGATCTGGACGCCATCGCCGGTTGTGTCAGCTTCGCTCTCCCGGCCGCCGAGCTCAATGCGGCGTTCGATCCGACTCACAAGTGTCGTAAGACTCCGAACGCCATCGTCGCTCCATCCGCGAAGCTGTTCGCGGAACTTCTCAACGTTCGCCATGGCCTGCTGTGGACGTTCGTCGGCGCTGACACTCACCAAGTAGCCTGTATCCTCGAGGATCCGCGTCAGATACGCAGCCCACGACCCGTCGAACCCAGCGGGTTCCTCGTCGCCAAGCCCCGCCAAGTGACGCCACTCTTGGAGATACTCGTAGGCATCTTGGAGTTCCTGATGCTCACTCGTCGCGAGTGCGTCCCAGATAGAGTCGTCATGGAGTTTCAACTGGGCGAGCGTGTCGTCGGTGAGGCCGAATAGCGGCGACCGAAGCGCTGCGTAGAGTGCGCGTTCGTCACTTGGATCGGCGAGCGCGCGGAAGAGGTTCAACAGCGCGGTGATTTCCGTCGATTCGTAGAAGCCAATCCCGGACGCGACCGAATAGGGGACGTCCGCCTCTTCTAACGCCCGTTCGTACTTTTTGAGGTGGGTGCGGCTGCGGATGAGGATAGCAATATCGCTCGGTTCGATATCCCGTGGCTCCGGTGGTTCATCACTGTCCTCTGTCTCTTCTTGACTACTCAGTCCGCGTTCTGGAGCGGGTTCACTCTCGCTACTATCGTCATCCGTTTCGTCCTCCTCGGGGTAGACCTGAAGTGGTTCAGCCAGTATCTGGGAGAGACGGGCGGCGAGCGCCATCGCCTCCAACTCTGTGTCGTGTTCCGGCTCGGCTGTGGCAAAGTCCGCGTAGTGATCGCAGTGATGTTCTCTGAGGTCGGCATCGGTTGGCACCGTGAGGGACTCCACAGTACCGAGATCCGCTGGATCGTCGCGATCGGCTGTCAGGGATTGGGGGGCCGCTTCGTAGGGCTCACCGTCTTCGTCGAAGATGGCCTCGAAGAGTTCGTTGATCGACTCCAGCACCGTCGGCAGCGTTCGGAAGTTCGTCGAAAGTTGGTCGTCATCCTTGCTTTCTGCATCCGTGTTTCGAGCGTCTTGGGACACCTGCTCGAGAGTGGTAGCCGTTTCACGGAACTGCGTGACATCGGCGTTTCGGAAACGATAGATGCTCTGTTTGACGTCGCCGACGACGAACACGTTCTTCGCATCGAACGTTTCCCCGTCGCTGGCCGTCAGGAGCTTGATGAGGTCCCACTGGCGTGGCTCAGTATCCTGAAACTCGTCAACCATCACGTACTCGAACTGCTCCCGTAACTCCTCGCGAATGTCGGCGTTCCCCGGTGCTTGGAGGAAGTCAACGGTGTAGGAAATCTGGTCGGTGAAGTCGACAGCGTTCTGCCGATCTTTCCGCTCCTCGTACTCGGCAGCCGCTATTTGGGTCAGCTCTGCGAGCGCTTGGACGAACGGGAAGCTGTTCGATTCGACCGCCAGATCCACGTTGACGGCGTACTCTTCAGGCTGGAGCGTCTCGACCAATGTCTCGAACGCGCCGTCGAACTCCGCCTTTCGGGGATGGATTCCCCACCGCGTGTTGGCCCCCGTATAGCCTGCGTAGCGTTCCCCACTGCCCTTTGTGAGGTGCATACTGAGTTCCGCAATCGTCGACTGCTTGGCTCGGGATGGAACCCCATCATCGAACCCGGCGTCAAGTCGATCCACAACTCCTTCCGCACGCTGCCAGGTCTGCCCACCGGTCTCGATATCCGGGGGGTTCTCAACGAACTCTCGCAGGGTAGCAACGGCCGCGACGAAGTCGGGGTGGGCAAGCCGCTCGGCGGCTTCATCCGGATCGATCGGATGTAAGGCCGACTCGACGAACGAGATATATTCCTCCTCCGTGGCATCTGCCCACCGGTCAGCCCACTCAAGACTCTCCGGTCGCTCGCCCAGCAGATCGGTCAGGACGTCCTGGAGCTGGTTCCGTGAGAACCGCCGGGCCAGCGTTTGCGTTGCCTCGTGGTTCTCGTATTCTTCGAGGACGGCACCAACCGTATCGTGGATCAGTGCGGTCGTCTCGTTTTCGTCTAGCGTATCGAAGCCAGGATCCACGGCGTCAATCGTCAGCGCGTGTTCGCGCAGGAGGCGAGCACAGAACCCGTGGAGCGTGTGGATGTACCCTTGCTCGAGTTCATCCGCAACCGTGCGCCAGGCATCGAATTCCTCGACATGTAGCGACTCAATGCGGTCCGTGATTTCCGTTCTGACGCTCTCCTCGAGATCGTTTGCTGCCCGTTCGGTGAATGTCGTCGTCAGGATATGCTCAGGTAGCAGCTGGGCCTCACCAGTCCCGCCGTCGGTTTGCTCGGCGAGCGACTGTTCAATCATCTTCAGATATCGGGCAGTCAGCGTGGTGGTCTTGCCCGTTCCTGCCCCGGCCGTGAGGGTTACATTCCGGTCGAGGGCGTCGACAGCCCGTTGCTGCTCATCGGTCAGATCCTCGTAGGAGACCATCGCTATTCTACCTCCACGACGTCTTCGAGATCGTGATGCCTGGCTTTCAGCGGCACGTACGCTGACGCCCCCGTGTCGTCGATTGCTTCGATAACTTCCTTCCGCTGGTGCGAGCGGACGTCACAGACGTGTGCGTAGTCACAGTAGCGACATCCGGCGTCCGATGGATCGAGGACTGTCGGATGGAAGCGACCCTCTGCGATGCCCGAGGCGAGTTCTCCGAGGCGTTGTGGGGTTGTCTCCTCGATGAATCGGCGGAACGCCTCGTGTGTCTCGAAGTATGGGTAGGAGTGGCGGAGCAAAGGTGTGTCGACGTCGTCACTCCCGTGATAGACTGCCATCTCCTGTGAGGTGAGGAGCCCGCTGCGAGAATTGACTGAACTCGGAGGCGAGACCTGGTAGTACGCGCCACCGACTACTTCGACATCGTCGAGTGCTTCTTCGGTCATCAACGCGTACAGTTGCAGTTGGAATTTCAGCCCGCTCAGTGCCTCACTTTCGCTGGGGATTGAGCTTCCAGTTTTGTAATCCCGAACGACAACCTGTGTTGGGTCTGTTCCAGGGACTGTCTCGACGCGGTCGATGAGTCCGTGAATCGGGATCGAGCCGTGTGGTGTCTCGATCTCTGCGGGGTCGTCGCTGAGTGGCGTGCCTGCGTCGTAGGGATTACCGATCCGGCCTTCGAACCACGTCGGTCGCGCGGTCGTTTTTGCGGGCTCGTCCGCCTCGTGGTTGAGGAACCGATAGAACAACCCCCGCGCAACAGGACGACCGTCCTGTGTCTTATGTGGACCATAGTACGGATTCGTGTCCGGAGTTCCGAGTCCCGCGAGTACGGAGGTCAGCCATTCTTCTTGGAACGCTGTCTGGGCGCGATCATCGAACGCTCTGTCAAGCCGCTCGAGGGCAATGTCGAGGAGCTGTTGTTGCCGTGTTTCGAAGTCGCCACCTGGGTGAACTGGATCGCTGTCCCCCGTCTGTAACGACAGGTAGTAGCGTTCGAGCACGTCGTGGATGTACGAACCACGGTCGCTCGCGTCAGGTTCCCGGGTTAAGCGATCCGGTGCTTCGATGCCGAGAACACGGTGCATGTAGTACTTGAACCCACACGCAGCATATGTCTCCAATCGACTCGGACTGTACGGCTCGCGGTCGAGCGTATCGTGAATCTGGGAGACGGTCTCTTCTGTGAGCTGGCCATCGTAGGGCGTCAGTTTGGGACCTGCCCGTGCCGCAGCGCAAGCAATACCCGCCTGAATACGGGTCTGTTGGGTGGTGCTAATCGAACCGGCTTCGACTGCTTCAGTGAGTAGGTCGTGGACCCGAGCTTCGGATGTCTCGGGGAGTACGTCGCCGACTGCCCGCTGCACGTCCTCTTGGCATCCTGGCTCGCTGTCAGCTGGCTCAAAAGTCACCTCCGAGAGATCGACAAGCCGCCGAAGTTCGGTCAGGATGTCGGCTTCGACGTGAGGTTCACCACTAACACTCTGCTGAGGGGTGGAGAGATGAATTGATGCTGTACTCCCGAGGAGGACGCTCAAGTGGTACCGTGCCTCTGCCGAGACATCTGTCTGTTCGAAGTCGCGGTGTGCCTCGTAGATGGGCCGTGCAAATGCGGTTTGCTCTGTATCTGAGGGGAAATGGCTCGACGTTAAGCCGAGAACGTACACGTGTTCAAACTCTCGCAGGGGAGCCTCGGCGAGATTACAGACAACGACGCTTTCCTCGGGTGGTCGGTTCGTCTGCTGGACCGAGACGCCGTGAAGAGCGCGTTCAAGACGGTCAACGCTGTCTCCGATTTCGGGATTCGCCAACGGTGTTGTGAGGGCGAGTGTCTTGAGAATCCGGTCGAGACGGTCACGAGCGCGCAGTTCACGTTTTTGAAGCGCAGATGAGAGTTCTTGTTCACTTTCCAGTGCGGATGAAACGCCGAGCCTGTTAAGCAGGGCATCAAGTTGGCGGGGGAGTTCATCGAGCGACTCCTCTGACAGAGCAGCTACATCCCGGGTCAGAGAGGTGACTATTGTTGCGATACTGTCGTCAACGTGTTCAAGGATGGACTCAAGCCGATTTGTCTCTGCTCTAGCCGTAACTCGAGCGAGTTCGTGGTGATCGAGCCTCCCCTCCGTATGAGTAATGGTGACCAACGGATTCGTGAGAAGGTCAAGGAGTGTATCGATAGTACGGGGTTCCCGTGCGAGTTGGCAGATCGTCTGGATCACATCACCTAGTGCTGTCTCGGAGAGGGGGATCTCAGTTTGTAAACTGAATGGCAATTCGTACGTTTCGAAGACCTCCCGCACTTGATCGGCAAACTGAACTGGGCTCGTGAGGACGACGCCGATATCGTCGACCTGCGTTCCTGTCGAGATCCGACTCCGAATATCTCGAGCGGAGGTTCGGATCTCATCGGGGACGGTTTCTGGCTCGGATAGCGTCAGGCCCAACCCAGCCGCAGTGACGTCACTGGTAGACGGCGACTGCTGGGGGTGGCGATAGAGGCTTCGAGTGATGCGTTGTCGGGCCTCGATAGAGGTTGAGTCAGAGTCGCTGAGATGCTCTCGGACGAAGTCCAGTTCGAAATACGTCTCGAGCGCCTGTTTGGCGCCTGAATCAACACCCCGTGACAAGTTCTCATCTATCTGCTTGGGGTGGAGAGCAATTGTCGGCCAAGTGTCAATGAGTCGTTCGAGAAAGTTTATTTCTAGTCGATCATATCGGGTGAATCCGCTGAGAATGACTGCCTCTACAGAGGGGAAAACATCTGAGAGAGTTGTCTCTGCTGTCGTTGCGTGATACATCCGCTCAGTGCGATAGACCTCTGGTAATTCATCGGCCAAGATTTCTTGTCTGGCTGATTCGATCGAATCGGCCAGTTCAGCGACATACTTCCCGCGGTCGCCAACCCCCTCTTGTTCGAGACGGCTTTGTATTGCCTCCGGTGAAAGCAGTCCTGCTTGTTCGAGTTCGGTGTAAAGCGTCTCAGCTTCCTGCCTCAGCCCTGCTCGCGGGAATTGCTCGCTAGTGTGAAGGGGATTCGTTGGAGAGGTAATCCCTTCGAGCCCAAGTTCAACCAGCCGGTCCAAGAGGGGTTGATCGATGTGGGTTACTCGGCCTTTGTACTGGTCTTCTTTGTACCACTGGGATGCGAGGTTCTCGAAGGTATCAATACGGAGCCCCGCTGGTGGTCCGTGGTTTTTCCATCGGTTTCTGGTTACGTCTTTAGGATGATTCGGCTGAGCAATATAGAGAAGGCTCTCAGGCTGGGTTCCTACTTCCTCCTCAAGAATATCGAACGCGTGAGATTCCAATTGGGAGAACTCAGGGCCTGTAAGTAGTAGACGACGAGACATACTCCGTTCGTTACCCGATTGGGATATTAATGTTCGGGAGCCACAACAGGTGATTCGGGAGTTTATATGTACCAGCACTCGCAGACCACATTGGACCACTTTTCACATCCGGCTCTGTTGAAATCCTCAGAGGGTTACAGATGCGCCCGATGGTTTGACCAGATGCAAGCACTGCAAAAGTCACAGTTACTCCTATTTGTTGAGCAAGCGTTTCACTTGCTCACTTACTTGCGGCTGTTTCAGCGAGAAAGGCGTCGATATAATAGGACTTCAACAGGACCAGTAGTTCTGCTACGTTTCATCGAGAGTCCTACTCCGAGGACAAGTATTGTACATTCAAGTTCTTTCGTCGACTTCTGGATAACCAATGATGGATGACCCGGCGGTTCTTGATTTGATGGATTCAGAACCCGCTTATTCCTCCGAGTTCGGTGGGCTGTATCAGGGTGATAGTCGAGAGTCCCTGAAACAGCTCCCCGATGGCTGTATCGACCTAGTCGTTACTTCTCCTCCATTTGCTCTCCAGCACAAGAAGGAATATGGAAACGAGGACCAGGAGGGTTACAACGACTGGTTTATGGAGTTTGCCGAGGAGGCATATCGCGTTCTTGCTCCCCATGGCAGCTTCGTCATCGAGATCGGCGGTGCGTTCGAAAAGGGCTGGCCCAAGCGCTCGATCTATCAGTTCCAACTCCTCACCCGTCTCGTTGAGGAGGTGGATTTTGACCTTGCACAGGATTTCTACTGGTACAACCCTGCTAAACTACCAAACCCGATCGAGTGGGTGAATGTTCGAAAGATCCGTGTTACCGACGCTGTCACCCACATCTGGTGGCTCTCGAAGGAGGTCAACAAGGACTCGGCGGTCAAGGATGGTGAACGCCCTCAGCCGGAGGCGAGCAACCAGCGGGTGTTACAGGAGTACAGTGAGAGCCACAAGAATCTGTTAGAGACAGGGGAGTACAATGACGGCAAGCGAGGCTCGGGATGGGATATCGACCCGGAATCCTTTGCCAACAAGAATGAAGGCTCGATTCCTGACAACTTGATTGAGGGGCATTCAGCTCGGGGCGTTCTTGATCGCTGGGACGAGATCTCCGCCCTTGAATTCCTCGAGCTGATTTCGGATGAAGACCCAGAAGATCTGTCGGTAGGGGACCTGCTTCGGACTTTGGGGATGGGCGGTCCAGAACCCGAGAATTTGATCGAGGCATCAAACACTGCGAGCAACACGCATTACCTTCGGATGTGCCGTAAGTTCGGATTTGACCATCATCCAGCTCGGTTTCCTCGGCAGATCCCTGAGTTCTTCATCAGTTTCCTCACGCCCGATCCGCCGTATGACGACTGGGACCGCGGTACGTTGGATCGGCCGATCGTCCTGGACATCTTCGCTGGGAGTAACCTGACTGGGAGGGTTGCAGAATCGAAGGGGCGCTATTGGCTTGGCTTTGAGCAAGAGGAACAGTACGTGCAGACCTCACAGTTCCGGTTTATGAACGAAGACGAGATTCGAGACTCGTTGAACGATGAAACGAGTGATTTCGGCGAGTTCGCTGAAGTCGAGAACGATTAGGGAACGCTACGGCTCTGGTTCGGATTCTCCGCAATTGGTGAAATCATCCAGCCCATACTGAGTGTCATTGAATTTCCGTTCGACTTGCATCGGTGAGAGGAATCGTACCTCGGAGGCTTCGAGATACTCCTCGTCTTTCTCGAATGCCAGCCAATATCGACCCAGCTCTTCGGCAATCTTGCCCGTGATATTCGATCCTCCGAAGATATCCAACACCACCGGTCGGTCGAGATACCCACGGTTCCAGTCATCGTAGGGTGGATTCGGCGTGAGGAACTTCACGAAGAACTCCGGAATCTCATCAGGGAAGCGTGCTGGATGCTTATCAAGCCCTGCTCGACTGCACATCTTGTCGTAGTGGGTCTGGCTACCCGTGTTCGTCGCGGAAATAAGGTTATCAGGGATCGCGCCCCCCGAATCGGTAAAGAAGCCCTCTTCGCTAATGTTGTGGCCCGACGGACGCTCTCCAGCATTGTACTCTCCCTTCTCCATGAGTTTCTGCTGGCTTTGACTGTATTCTGTCAGTACCCGGCGATTATCCGCTTCTGGGACCGGTTGTTGGTCCGGCTCCGTCGCACTATCGGCTGAGATATTCGGAGCAAGCCACCAGATATGTGTTACTGCATCACTCACCCTGATTCGCCGTCGATTGGCCCATTCTGCGGGGGAGGGGAGTTTTGCTGGGTTGTGCCAGTAGAAATCCTGTGCGAGTTTGAAGCCGATGTCCTCGCTCGTGAGTTTGGTGAGGAGCTCGAATTGGTAGGTCGACCGCGATGGCTCTCCTGAGTTGAATGAGCCGCCGATTTCGATGACGAAACTCCCATACTCACGGAGAACGCGCTTGACTTTCTCGGCGAATTCGAGGAACCACGCTTGGTACTCTTTGTCCTCCTCGTCCCAATCGTCGCCGTACTCTTTCTGGTGTGCGAGTTCGAAGGGTGGCGACGTCACGACGAGGTCAATCGAGTTTGACGGCAAATCATCGAGAAGATTACGGCTGTCCCCGAAGTATGCCGCTCCCTTGTCCGTCGAATATGCCGCGGACTGAGAGAGGAGATCCGTTACCGGCGACGACGAAGTCATATAGAGAAGTCTTTCTCGGCTGTAGTAAGTGGAGCGACTCTCGCCATTTCTTATTTGTGAGCGAACTGTTTCTGCCCTCTATCGTGATTTGTTATCCGGTAAAATCGGTCAAGTCCCGCTTTTCGGGGTCTGATTCCTGAAACCGTTCGAAGTCATCCTCAAACCCTTGAATCATGCTTTGGGATTCTTCACTGTCCTCCTTAATTCCGAACGAACGACCGCGGAACGGTCCGTCGTCCGGTATTTCTTTTGTTCGACGAATTGAATGAAGTTGTCCCTCCAACGCCTCGTTTAGCGCTGCCGGGTTCTCATCGTATGCCGGATCTGGCTGTTCGTTGAGCGTCAAAATCGTGTAGGGCTCGTTTTGCATAATACGGGCGGCCATCTGCGTTGCGTCCTCACGGAACCCGGAGCGGGCAACATAGAGGATCGTGTTGGCGTTCGTGAGTCGTGCGGTTGTCGTGACGCTTGCAATCTGTGTTGGCGTGACCTTCGACCGTGAGGCTGAGCAGTGAATCAACCACCGCGTCAACGTCAGGTTTGCATCGTCCATGATGATGTCCGTGGTGGCTTCGCTCGTACCACTATCGTCGGTTCGCCGCCCGACATACTCCAGTCCCAACTGCCGCCCGAGCCGGACGGCAAGAGCGATGAGTCCGGTCTGCCGTTCAGATGAGCTTCCCCCATCGAGTGCGTTTTCGAGCTCGGTGAAGTTGAGCCGAAGCGCCTCTCGAGGAATTCCTGTTCGTTCGGCATACTGCTCTAATATCGGTTCAAGAACTTCAGCATCGAACGTTTCCGTTGGCTCGATGAGGTTCGGTGAGCCACGTTGGGACGTAATCTCGAGATATCCGGCCGCTGCGAGCGGGTTAAGGATGTTCTCCGTGATCTTCCCCTGCGGGATATTTCGATCGTGGTGATTCGTTGCTAGCGTTCTGACATCCGTATTCTCGATCGCTTCGTCGGGATCGATTATCGCGAAGGCATGGAGAAACGCCCGCTGTTCGTCGGTGAGCCCTTCGAGTGAGTCGAGCTCCTCTGCGGTGAGTCCCAGTATTTCATTGAGCTTGCTCGTATTGATCTCATAGTGCGGACTTCCAGTGTTGAGAATATCCGCTTCAGCGAGCCACCCACGCATCTGGCTCCAGTGGTTCGACGTTTTTCCTATCCTGATGTCGTAATAGCGACCGAGGGCGTCCTTGATCTCGTCTGCCGTTGTATCTTGCCCAGACGATTGGAGGTCCCGAATTATGTCGATTACTTGCCGTCCGTGAAGATTGAGGAGAATATGCTGAGCAAACTCACGATACAGTTGATTTTCGTCGTCTCTCAGTTCGTATAGTCGCTCACCGAGATCGGTGAAGCGGAAATCGTCCGTAACGAGCTGATATCCCTGATTCTTGAGTCCCAGTACGACCAAGCGTGCACGTTCCTCGGGGTTTCGAGAGCTCTCGAAGAATCGCTCAGCAACGGTTGACTTGAACTCCGCTTCTTCCCCTTTGTGTTCCCCAACCAGCTCGAGGATTGCTGCAAGTTTCGTGTATTCTCCGGTTTCAGTATCGAGCTGCGCCGGACTGAACGCATCTCCGAAGGGGAGGTCAGATTCATTCCCAGCCATCAATAATTGGTATTGTTCAGTAACCAACGTATTAGATGTATCGTCGAAGACTTCACGCTGAGAAAAAGTAGCGATCAGCGTACTCCCCTCAGCTCAGGCTGCGGACATTTTTATAGTGTGAGCTGTTTAGGTAGGACAGCTCAATGAAGTTAGACAATGACGATGATGTGACCCGTCCTGAAGATTTGATGGCGGCGACGGAGCCGAGACGTGTCACGGATCTTGTGGGGGGGCAGCCACAGTACGTAACGACGGCCGGAAACGAGACCGTAGAGGTTCGGCCATCCATCGACGCCGCCGGTAAGGGCCCCATCCAGGGAGCTGCGTATGCTGGGGATAGTCGTCAGCTACTTGATGAGGTCGTATCTGAGTCGATTGATTTAGTCGTGACGTCACCGCCCTTTGCGCTTCAGCGACAGAAGGCCTACGGCAACAAATCTCCCGAGGAGTACGTCGGTTGGTTCCTTGATTTCGCGGAAAAGGTGTATGAGGCCCTTGCTGAAGACGGCTCGCTCGTCATCGACATCGGTGGCGGGTGGCAGAAGGGCAAGCCGCTTCGGTCGCATTATCACTTCAAGCTTCTCTCGGCCCTCACCGACGACAACGGGCTACTCGCTGATAGCTTCGGTGAGACATTCAATCTCGCCCAGGACTTCTATTGGTACAATCCGGCTAAACTCCCTACTCCAGCCCAATGGGTAACCATCGAACGAATTCGAGTTAAAGACGCGGTGAACCATGTCTGGTGGCTCTCGAAGAGCGACGCTCGTGAGAAGCCGGACAACCGTCGGGTGCTCAAAGAGTATAGCGACGCACAGAAGCGGCTTATTGAGAAGGGACACGACGCCCAGTCACGACCGAGTGAACACGAGCTTAGTGATACTTTCGACGAACCGGCTGAGGATGGGGCGATTCGACCCAACTTCCGAAACGCAATCGATGATTCATCGACGACACAGAGCTCCGCAGAGTTACTCGAAAACATCGATGTCCCGGAGGCCCTGCTGGAGGTGGTCCTTGAGGAGGGCTTGACAGAGGAGTTGGTTCAAACACTTGGCGCTGCTCATACTGAGGACAACGTACTCGAGATCGCCAATACCCGCTCAACGACGCCGTATCTCGAAGCCTGCAAAGAGACAGAGACGGAAATTCATCCAGCTCGGTTCCCTCGCGAGCTTCCGAAGTTCTTCATTCAGTTCCTCACTGAACCGGGCGATACAGTAATGGATATCTTTGCGGGGAGTAACACGACCGGGCAGATGGCCCAACAGACCGGGCGCAAGTGGCTCGCTTTCGAGTTTGAGGAGGCATATCTTGAGGGATCTCGATATCGATTCCAAGAGCCTGAAGAGATTCGCTCAGGGCCGACGTCGGCGCCGGCAGCTCAGAGCCCATAGCGACGTAATTCGTGTGTCGACCCCCTTGATGCTCTCGCCGTGCGACATACTATTCTGGGCAGCAAATAGGGCTGTGCTCCCTCAGCGTTCTTGACTGAACGCAGAGACTGCTACTTTGACGACGAATCGACGGTGTGAAGCCACTACTGCGTTCCTTTCTCTGAGAATATGGCTCTCACCTCGACCGTCACTTCTGAATCTCGAGGAACGACAGCATACACTCCTGCGGGAGCAATCCACCGTGGTAGTAGCGATCGCCGCTATAGCCCTGCTTGCTGAAGTGTTGGCGCGGATCAACGAGGAGCTGGAGATCCGTTTTGAGATAGTCGTTGAGCCCAGGCGTGCTTCCAGAGACTGACACACCGTTGGTCAGTCCACTCAGGGCATCCCCTGCGACTCGGCGATACTTCACTTCGCTATCTGGGGCGCTTGAGGGAACGGCTTCCGTGGTCGTCCCCTCGGGGAGGAGCACGAACCCGTGGTCAGTAACGACGTAGATTCGGTCCCAGTTCTTGTTGTCGAGCTTATCGCGAATCATTGCCGCGAGCTCGGTGACGTAGTTGTCGAAGTGATGGACCATCTCGCCGATTTCGCCTTCCCCGACCTCGTCGATTTCCTTGTCGTAGTAGGCGATTCGATGCTCTCCCCAGCCGTCCTCCCGGTCATCGGGGACGCTCCAGCCTTCATCACTAAGGAAATCTTTCCGGCGCTGCTTGTTCGAGAGTGAGCGGTCGCCTTGGAAGGGAGCGAGCGCCCCGTTGTACATTTCGAGCGAGAACCGGAACGAGCGGCCGGGTGTGAGTGCGGCCATCCCGAATTTGGTTTCGGAGGGGAGTGTCGAGAGTCTAGTCTCACGGGAGACATCAAAGGAGTCGTTGAGCTCCGCTGCAAGCTGCTGTGCGAGGTCATAACGGAGTGCGTCGATGAGCAGGACGGCGACGGTCCCGGCTTTCTCGAACTCCTCTTCGTGGTCGCTCCACCACTCATGTGCCGAGTCCTTGTTGAGCAATGGTTGGCCGACCTGCATTGCCGCCTCAACCTCATCGGCGAGCGTTCCAAGGTACTCGCGATAGCGGCTTGTGAGCAGCTCATCGCGAAGTTGGGGGAGCGTCCCGGTCGCTGGGTGATCGGCTGGAACGTCCGTTTCGGGAGTGCCTGTCAGTTGGAGGTGTAGGACTTCATTGTCGATCTGCCAGCTCCCTTCGTCGACATCGGCATAGGCCGAGAAGGGGTCTGCCTGTCCGTCTCGGTCCTCCCAGGCAATGAATTGCTGCTGGAGGCGGGCGAGGTGCTCACACTGTGCCCAGAGATCGCGCCATCCTGTGTGGTCGGGGTAGACTGACAGGGCGTCCTGCCTGATCTGTGCCTGCTCGATACAGGTTGAGAGGTCACCTGCCTCGAAGGTCTCGTACCAGGACTCCCAGAGTGCGTCATCGAGCGCTCGGTCGACTGGACAATCAGCGTATGCCCAGACATCATCGAGGCTTCGAATCACCTCCGCCCAGAACTCTTCGCCAAGGTACTCTTCGGCGCGGGCTCTGGTTCCACCCATGTTGAGCAGGGCTGTTAGGGGGCTGTGGTTGGACTCACCGTAGCCTGCGGGGAAGTGTGACCCGCCGACGCCGCTGCGGTGGAGTGCCTGGGCGACAGCCCACCGCCGAACGGTGCTGGTGATTTCTTCGGGACCGGAGCCATCTGGTATGGGGATGTCGTCGTCGAGTTTGACCCGGATTTCGGCGACGGTTTCGGGATCTCTGCTGATCTCAGGCCATCCCTCACGGAGGAGGTGATCGATGATTTTGCCATCGCCACGGGTGTAGATCTCCTCTCTGAGACTTTCGTATGTGGGGATTCCTGGTGTCTGGAACTCGGATTTGATGATCCCGGCGATCTGTGTTCTGGTGGCGTCGTCGTTCATTTCGACGTCGAAGATGTCCCACGGATTCACGTCATAGAGGTCGGCGGTGAGCTCCTCGATGCTCTTGGTGACTTCCCCGCCGGTCTCACGGATATCGCGGAACCAGTCCCGACCTTGTTTGCCCTCGCCGATGTACCATACAATGGGTCGGTCGGTCTCACGTTCCTCTTTGAGTGCATCCGTTCGAAGACTGAGGGGAAACCCCTCCGCGGCGCGGAACCCGACGCCAAGCTGCTCGGCGGCTGCCTTGACGATTTCTTTGAGGTGGCCACCGTCGTCCCACCACACCACTCGTACCTCAGTCGTGTGGCTGTCCGGGAAGGCCTGCTGAAGGCGCTGTTCTGCTTCGTCGATCAGGGTGTGTTGGGGCTGGTTCATTTGTTGCCCTCTGCGTCGATGACAACGATAGTGCCATCATCGTAGTTGGAGAGCCGTTGCCAGAGATCGTGCCTGTCTGGGTCGTCAATGTCCTCCCCCTCATCATCCAGGATAGCCCGTCCTTGTGTGAGCAATTGCTCAGCACGGTCTGGGTCGGGGATTGTCTTCCCACTCACTGCGTTTCGTATCTGCGTGGGGACGAACCCCGTAACATCGTCTGAAAGTCCATCAGAGAGTTCCTGAAGCTGTGCGTGGAGGGACTTACCATCCGCTTTCGTTTCGAGGATTGCGCGCCCGTTTGCGAGCGTCTCGGCGTCAGTCCGGAGCGCGTTCTCGGCGAAGGCCTCCTCGGCAAGGGGTTCCTCGATTGCGTTTGCGTTGTCGATGGTTGCTTGTAGCGTGTCGAGCTCGACGGTTGGATACGCGTCGGTGACAGCTTCGATATCCTCCGCGAGAGTTTTACTTCGCAGGGTTTCTGTGAGTGATGCTCTGAGGGTGTCGACGTCTTCGTCGGTAGCAGAATTGCCGGTGAGGTCTTGGGACAGCTCTTGGAGGGTCTCGACTCTAAACGCCGCGGCGTCGTCGAGCAGCGACTGCACTCTCTCGGCGCTGGGGACCTGTGATCCACTTGTGGCGGTGCTCACCGACCCAGTAATCGTTGCGGTGGGATAGTGCTCGGTGAGCCACGAGCTGATCGTAGTGAGTCGGTCCCACAGTGTCTCCTCGTCATCGTCGGCGATGAACAGTGGGGCGGCCGAAGCATAGCGCTCGGCTTGCTCAACGACCTCTTCGTTGGTGAGGAGCGCTGGGTCCAACTCAGCGTCGCCGAAGGCTGGCTTGAGTGCTTTGTTCAGAGTTGCCAGTGTCAGGTGGCTGCTGAACTCCAAATCCGTACGTGAGACGACGGTGTTGAACTCTTGGGCGTGGTTGGTTGCCCAGGTTTCGATTCCTGAAAGCAGGTCCTGTGTATCGTCGGTGTCTGGATCTTTGCCGACGAGGGCTGTATAGACGTCACTCAGGTCTTCCGGTGGGGGCGAGGGATCGAAGACGACGATTGCGTCCTCAAAGCGGGTGGTGCTGGTGATGGTGCGGGCGATCTCCCGCGTATCAGTGAGTCGCTCGCCATCGGCTCGGATTGCGATCCGGTCGTCGGCGACGAGGGCAAAGAGAAGTGTCTGCAGGGCTTCGACGGGAGTTCCGAGGAACTCCCCACCCCGGCCGTTGATGATCTCTAACACCCGAGTGCCGCTGACGCGTTCATCGGTGTCGAATCGGTCCAGTTCGAGGAACTCCATCGCCCAGCCATTACTGATTGTCCCGGGAACGGGATTGACCCCAAGCTCGTCGGCGTCGTCGCTGCTCAGCGGCCATGGCCCACCGTTCTTGAAGAAGTCGATAAACGCCTCCAAGTCCTCCATCTGGAGCGAGTGATCGATGTACTTTCGATCCGGGAATCTATCCTTGACAGCATTTTTGACAGCGTCATCGAGGTTCTGGAGGTATATTCCATAGGCCGCTTCCCGCTGGGGGCGGTAAACTGCGGCATCGTTGAGCCGATTGCGGAGGTCGTCTTCGACCTCCTCTTGCATCGACTGTTGGTCGAGCCGGTGGTCCGGGCTGGGGTCGGCCATCCCCCGCAGGACTTGTTGCATCCCGATCAGCTCCCGAACTTGTCGGCGGGTTGTATCGGTGATTTTGACGGTGATCAGGACATCTTCACGGCCGGTCGGTCCACTATGGGCTTCTTGCCACTGTTTCCGTTCGTCGCTAATCGTGTCTTCATCATGGACCAGCACCCGGAAGACGAGTTTGTCGTACTCCTCTGTGACTGAGCCAGGGATCGACCGATCGATCGCATACCTGACGGTGTACGTAATTCCTTCAAGATCGCCAAAGGATTCCGTTTGAGCACCTTCATGCGCTGGAAGACGCGTTGGGTCGGCCTCTTGGATGAACTCCCGAATGTTGTTCTGGACCTGGTGTTCGGGGAGGTCGGTCGCCTCCTGCTGGACTTCTTGCCAGAACTGGATCTCTTCTTCGGAAAGGATGGTGTATGTGGAAGGTTCTGTCTCCGTGCTCTCCCGAATCAGGTTCTTCCTGGCCAAGTCCTCGAGATGACTCTTGACGGTCTCTGTTAGTGTGCCGATGTCGGTCTCGACATCGTCGATCAAGAGCCGGGTGAGGTTTTCGGCGGTTCGAGGGACGGTGTCGACCTGACTCAACAGGAACAGTGCCTTGGCGGTTTCGGCGGTCGCTTCATCCAGGGTGCTCTCGACGCGACTGATCAGGTCGGTGGCCCACGCCGAGATGAGCTCGGTGTCGTCGTCGATGATGTCGAAGAGCTCGTTCCAGGGGACGATGACACCCGGCGGGTCGCTCGCCCAGCCATGGTTGACGAACAGCGACCGAACGCGGGCAAGGAGTGCTCGCCCTTGGATGTACTCCCTGTCGGTGTCCCGATCCCCTTCGATGAGTCCCTGCATGGCATCTCTGAGGAGCCAGAGGTCCAGATCGCGGAACGGATAGGCTTCGGCTGGGTCGTTGTGGGTGGGTGGTTCGGCGTCCTCGCTGAGTGTCGGTTCGAGCTTGGGAGCGTCAGCCAGGAGTTGTGAGTCGATGTGTTCGGCGCCCTCTTTCGATTTCTGCAGCCAGCGTTTCCGGACGATGGTCTCGGTGTCGGCACCTTCGAGTTTGACCTCCTGGGCGTACCACGCATCGTCGTCGACGTCGCCGAGGAAGTTCTGCTGCATGTCCCGCATTGGCCATTGACCGGTGCCCAGAATGGGGGGATCGAGCCCTTCGATGAGGGCGGTTACGGTGTCAACGACCTCTTGGTACCGTCGCTGCTGATCGCCGACGTAGATTGCGATTTCGTCCAGGCCGATGAGGTATTCGTAGGTGTCACCGTCTCCTTCGAGGTGGCGCTTGGTGCGGTGGAGGCGTTCCACGAGGTCGTCAGGGCCGAACGCGTCGGGATCGATCGCCGCGGCTGCGGCGTCTATTCGGGCGCCGACGGCTCTTTGCGAGTCTAGACCGGCAGCGGCGGCGCCGTCGAGCTCGGGGATAGCCTGCTGAAGCCACGGGCGTAGGGACGCCGGCCGGTCAACGACTTCGGCAAGCTGTAGTGACTCGTGCTCGAACGTTTGGAGTTGCTCCCAGAGGCCGTGTTCGATGTCGAGTTGCCAGCAGAACTCAAGCAGCCATGGCAAGTCGGTATGATAGCCACGACGGCGTCCGAGCTCTTCATACAGGATCAGCGGGAGTTTCGTGTCGTCTCGATCCCGGTCGAGCAGGTTGAGGAACAGCGGCTGGAGGTGATCGATGTGGGAGTCAGCGATCGCCTCGCGGAATTCCTTGAAGCCCGACTTGGTGTTTGCGAGTTCATGAGCATATGATTCTAAACCCTCCAACTCGCCGGTGGCGACGCCGATGAGTTTTAACAGGTGTGATTTCCCTGAGCCGAAGGTCGCATGGACATAGCGGAATCGGTGGTCGACGTCGTGGTTTGCGACGATTGCGGCAGTCTCTTTGAGAACGCGCTTTGCGCTGTCGGTCTCGTGGAACTCGTCGATGTCCGTCTCGATCTGGTCAGTCTTGTCGACCTTCTGGATCGGTTCGAGTTCGCGCGTTGGCTGGCGGTCCGGCGGAAACAGGTCGGCGAGGGTGTCGAATTCAGACATCGTCCATGTACCCCGCAATCACTTTGTTGCCGATTCGGTGGGCTGGGTAGTAGTGGCGTGCATGTTCGTTGAAAAAGCTGAGTCGGCCGCCGACGACTGACCCCGGGAAGGGAATGCCGACGGTCGTGTTGACGTTTTTGCGGTCGAGTTCATCTAGCAGTTCCGAAGCTCGGGTAAATGGGTAGAGACTCCCCAAGTTCAGCAGCACCAACACCGATGAGCGGTCGTTCTTGACCGCGCCGTTCTTGATGTATTTCTCGATGAGTGCATCGACCAGTTCGGCGGCGAGGTTTCGTTCGAGGGTGTCCTCAACGGCGTCCGTCTCGACGCGATCGAGGGCGCCAAGATCGATGCTGGTCTCGAAGGCCGTCGTCTCGGGCATGAGTGCATCGAGCCGGACGCTTGTGACCGTCACATCAGCGCCCCTAGTGTCGCTGACACCCTCCCAGTTTTTAAGATCCCCGTCGGGGGCGCTTGCCCATGTCTCGAGGCGCTTCGTGAGCCGGTGTTCGATTTTTGGCTCGACAGGCACCATGACGAAAGGATTTCGAATCCCTCGGCGCTCTCCGCGAGCGAAGTCGACGAGTTCTGTGGTAAACTCGACGAGCGGGTTCGTGTTTTGCTGGCTCATCGAACGATCACCCCGCCATCGATATCAATGAGTTCCAAGTCTTCGGTGTCGAGGGACTCGATGTGTGCTCTGAGTGCGTCATCGTCAGCGTGTAGGAGGCCAACTCCGGTCAACTCCTTGGGTGCCTTGCCGTCAACAACGCGATCGAGCGTGGTGAGTGTCTCTCGGCGGTCCTCGACGGTCGCTGTGGTCAGACAGTCCCACTCCAAAGAGCCATCGAGCCGGCCCAGGATGCTCGTTAAGGAGCTCTTGTCTCTGGTACCTGGCTCCGGATCGGTGAGGCCCTCCAGAGTAGCCGTAATTCGTTCGACAGTTTTCCGGAACGACCGAAGTGGGTCCACGTATGTGGCTCTGAAGCTGTCTTTGACTGTGGGCGAGAGGTCCATCGGCTCTATCAGCCAGGCGTGGCCCCCCAGGTCAGTCTGGAGTGACTCAATACCAGTCTTTGCCTGCTGGTCGGCCCACGCATCGGTGAGGTTATCAATGGCGTCAGTTCGTGCATCAAGCTCCCCGACGAAGGTACTCCAGCCATCGGCAGTCCACCAGTCCGTGTCCGTGGCGGCGCGGACCTGGTCGGTGAGAGTTTGGAGGTCCTCATGGACGTCCTCGCCGAGCCACTCTACTCCACGAAGCTCCGGTCGGGTGAGGGCTTCGAGCTGGAGGAGGAACGGGAGACGTTCCTCCCAGTGCGTCTCGGCCATAGTCAGTATCTCCCTGTCTGCCTCCATTGCTTCGACCATCTCTCGAAGTTCATCCGTTTCGACGGTGGTGGCGTCGTCCTGTCGCTCGGCGGCGGCGTCTTCGATGTCTCGAGCCGTCGTAGCAAGCCGATGAACAAGCGTGTTCACCGCTGCCGTCTCGAAGGTGGTCTCTGCTTTGACGCTGGCATCGTTTTTTAGACCGTTGGCCCGGGTTTCGATGCTTTCGAGCTGCTCGACGAAATTGATGTAGCCCTGATTCTCGCTTTCGGTCGGCTCGATGATGTCGTGGTCGACGAAGACATCCTTGGCTCGTGGCCCTACTGGGACCGTCGAGAGGGTGATCGTTGTGTGTCGACGCGGGCTGAGGAGGGCGTCGAGTTCGACTGGCTCGCCGTCGACGGTGGTAACTCTGAACACGCCCGCTCGACATAGCCCCCACAGGACCGCAAGTAACGCCGGCGATGGGTCCGTCCCGGTGGGTTCCTCCACGGTGAAGAGCGGCTCTTCTTCGATTGCTCGGTCCAGGATGGTGGCGACGTCGACGCCGTCCCCGCTATCTTGGATTTTGGTCCCGATGAGCTTCCGCACCTCAAAGGCGATATCGCTGAACGTTGCGATGTCGCCGGCTGATTGTGCTGGAACGCCGATGGTGTCGGCCCAACTCGGGAGCGGATCCTCGTCGTCGAGCTGGCGGAGTTCATCTAAGTGTGGGTCGCTAATCCGGGCGAGTTCGGGGTGGAAGTAGCCCGGATACGTCTCGTTGACGTACTCCGATAGCGCATTTCCGATAGTCGTGAAGTCGTCAGCTTGGACGGTGAAGTCGCCATTCGAAAGCGCTGCTTGGAGTTTCTCCCTGACGCGGTTTGCTGCGTCACTCCGGTCCCGAACGACCGATTCCGGTGGGTTCGTTTTGCTCGTCGCCTTTTCCAGCGCCCACCATTCCGTGAGCTGTGAGCGGAGCTCATCCATTCCTTCCGGTTCGAGCGTCCAGTAGAGCTTGTCTTGGGCGACTTTGTCGTTGTCGACGTCCGGCCGCAGCCCGCGGATGACGACGTCCACGTCGAAGACGGTTGACTTACTATCGCTGTAGCCTGTTTCGAGCGCCGCTCCGTCGATACGGAACGAATAGCCGACCGGGTAGGCGGTGTCGTCGTCATCGGCCTCCCATTCGTAGCTAGTCGGGAGGCCCAGATCAGCGACGATCTCCTCCCAAAGATGATCGTCCAGCGATTCGATAATCTCGTCCCATTCCGGCTCAGTCTCGTACTCCCGGGCGTCGGAGATGAGACGCTGTTCTTCGCGATCGGTCAGTCTAAGATCCGCGCCGTCCGTACTGGTGTCCGGGCGGATGTACTTTTCGAGACTCCCCTCCAGGGAGTTTCGAACTTTGGTCTGGACGTTCGAGCGAATCTCGCCTTCGAGGTCGTCCATGACCGCAGTCGCGATATTGGAGTACTTCGGTTCCGTCTGGGGAATCATCTCGGGAACGTACGACAGCAAGAGGACCGCCTTTGCCACTTTCAGGTCGAATGCATCGGTTTCTGGGTCGTTTTCGATGTCCTTGATGACCTCCGTCTTTTCCTGAATGATGTCTTGTAGCTCGTACTGGACGAGGTTGTAGAAATCAATGAGGCTGATGATCGGCATCTCGCCGTCTTTCTTCGCCCATTCGGCCCGCAATCCGGCGACGAGCGCGAGGACAGCGCGAGCGGTCCCCGAGAAAATCGATTTGGTTGCATCGGGAAGCAGTTCTCTCAGGTTCGATAGAATCTCCATGAACAGCGCCGGCTGGTAGGGGAGCAGCGGGTAATACTCGATGAACTGCTCTTCGTCGATATCGTTGAGCGGCGGCGCCGTGTTCTGCTTGACGTCCCGATACCTGAACATGAGCTTCGGATCGACTTTTGCTGTAAGGGCGTTGTTTTCGATCCATTGGGCGCCTTGGTCGGATTTGGCGAGGAGACGCTGTTGGACGATTTCACCGGCATGGCGGCTCGGGAGTTCGTACTGCTGTGGGAACCGGTCTTTGAGAATCCCGAAGTTGAGCTGCTTGACGGCAAGCCCGGGTTGGACGTCCTCGATTTCGGATTGGGCGGTGACAACCGAGATGATGTTGCCGTCGCCGATGTCCTTGATCCCCTCCGCGAGGGCGTTGAGTTCGGAGAGGCGTTGGTAGTTCCCACCGATGAAGAGGGTGACTTCGTCCATCAGGAGGGCGATTTTTACCGGGCGATCGTACTGCTCTTCGAGTTCTTGACGGTAGGACTCGATTTTTCGGACGGCGAGTTCTTGGCCGATTTTCTTGTTCTGGATGTCGTCGAGGTTGTCGACCATTCCAGTGGCTCGCTCGGTCAGGTCTGGCAGGACGATGTCCGAGAGGAGCTGGTACTGTCGAACGTCTGTCCAGCTATAGTCGGGATTCTGAACGCCCTCTCCGGTGAGGATGTCGTTGAGCAGTTGCTCGCGTTTCTCCCAGACTTCATGGGTGTCGAACAGCCCGCCGGAGCGCTTGAACTCCTCCTCGAAGAAGGCAACGTTGAGGCGCTCGCCGAGCTCGCGTTGTTTGTAGACTTCCTGTAGGACGATTTCGCTGAAGCTCTGTTCGCGAACACCCTGGTACTGGAGTAGGTTGATTGACAGGGGAACGATGACTGTGTCGTCATGGAGGCCGCGCCATTGCTCGCCGAGCTCGGGCTCGGCGTGCTTGTCGTCGAAGCGCTCCCAGGCAGATTGACCGTCGTGGGCTTCGACCTGTGGCGTATCAAGCAGGAGGTCCAAGGCAGTAAGCAGGTGGCTCTTCCCGCTGCCGTAGTAGCCATACAGCCAGTGGTTTCGCTCGTCGGCGTCAGGGGTGTCCTCCTCGAAGTGAGTGAACAGGTCCTCTAGAAAGTCCACGGTTGCGTCCGTAAGGTGATAGTCGTCGAGGTAGCGTTGGTAGAGGAGTTCACGCTCCTCGGCGGCGTCCTCGACGTCCAGGTCCCGGTCGATTCGGATCGATTCCTCGAACTGCGGGTCAGGGTCGTCGAACAGGTGTTCGTCGTCGATCATGCTGTTGTCCCGAATTCCGCGTAGAAGTCCTCGACCGGCTCGTACCAGAAACGTCCATGGGACTCATGGGTGCTCCATCGGGTCGACTTGGCGAGCCGGTCGCTCTGGGGGCTCCAGAACGGCTCGGGCTGGAAGAGATACCGCCAGCCCAGCGGGTTCTGTAACCACTCGTCATCCAGCTGTTGCCACGACCAGTAGGCCGCTGTCTCCAGGGGGGTGTCGCCGATGTTGGGGACGTCGCCGTCGGTTCCCTGTTTGGACTGGATCACACCGATTGAACGCAGGGCGCCCCGGAAGTTCGTCCCCCAACGGTCTCTCGTTGAGTCGGAGAAATCCAGCGGCGAGCCGTCTGTATGGCGGAACTGGTCCAGAAACGCGATAATCTGCTCGTTGGAGAAATCAAGGCTGCTGACGCTCTTTCGCTGGAGCTGCTGGATGTACTCATGCAGGACATAGCGGACGACTGCATCCTCGGCGACGAGGTAACAGAACAGGATCTGGTGTTTGTCCCGTTCTTTCCGGCATGCATCCAGCACCGCCGGGAGGTGACTGAGCGGTGGGAGACCCCCGCCGGCTTCCTGCAGTCGTGGTTTGATCGCGTTGTAGGCGCGTCGGGAGCCTTCGACGGTCAGTCGGCCCGCCTTTCGTTGTTTGAGCCACTCGTCGTTGGTCGTCTCCCAGTCTCCACATTCGTTATACAGTTCGACGATGGCCCGGGTCTGTTCTAAATCCAGGCTCGCTGCGACGAGTCCGATGTGTGTCTCGTCCGGACTGAACTGGCCGTTCAGGGAGTCAATCTCGAAATTCCCTGATGGCCGGCCGTCTGGCATACGCTGTAAGGGGAGAGGTGCACACTTAGATGTTCTTGTCCTGAATCATTTTGACAATAGACGGTCGGCTGCCGTCTTGCCATGCGAAGGTTCATGTAGGTTGGTGAAAAGTTTGGTTACAATTGTGTCTGGGTCCGATTCATCTCCCCGAAAAGCCCAACTCGACAAGGCAGAGCGTGAGCACCTCGAGGACGTTGTCGAGGAGTTACGTGCGCTCGTAGAACGTGAGGTAGGGTATGAGCTCGAACAGCAGTACGATCTGTCTGAGCAAGAGAGTGGTTCGGGACTTTCCGATGAGGAGCAGGAAGTGCGCGAAGAGTTGGTTGAGGCTGTAGAGCAGGAAAACCCCGGCGACAAATCCTGGGAGTGGGCCTACGAGCAGTATCTGAGCGGCGTAGGCTATACGTTCGTCAATCGGCTCGCCGCGCTGCGCTGTCTGGAGGTGCGGGGCTTCATCGAGCAGCCTGTAACCCAGATCGGGGAATCAGGAATGACGCCCGCGGCTGAGCAGGTGGTTGCTGAACGGCTTGATCTGCGGCCCGGCGAGGCGGTTATTGCAGCGTATGAGGAAGCCTGTGAGCGATTCAACGAGGAGATCGAGATTCTCTTCGATACGAACTCTCCCTATGCGGTGCTGGATATCGATCCCGGATTGTTTGAGGATGCAGTCGAGCAGTTAGACGAGATTCCCGCGGAGGTATGGCGCGCCGATGACGTGCTGGGCTGGGTGTATGAGTACTATAACCGCCCGGTTGTCGAATCGCTTGACGCCAAGAACTCGCTTGACCCCGAGGACGTAGGTCCGGCGAATCAGTTCTACACGCCCCACTGGGTCGTTCGGATGCTTACCGACAATTCCCTGGGGAAACTCTATCTCGAATCGACGGGCCAGGAGGACGCGATTCCTGCACCGGAGTCGCTGTCACCCGAGGAGCGCAAAGAGCGGTTAGTGACGCCGGAGGACTCACCCAGTGTTCCGGAACTCTGTACGTACCTCATTCCTGACGATGAGGCTGGGGAGGCTCCCGAGTTCGACCACCCGCGGGAGCTGCGCGTCATCGACCCTGCCTGTGGGAGCGGGCATTTCCTCCTCTATGCCTTTGACATTCTTGAGCGAATTTGGTGGGAGAAGACGGATTTGCCCCGTGCAGAGATTCCGGCGAAGGTGTTGGAGCATAATCTGTATGGTGTGGACATCGATCTCCGGTCCTGCCAGCTTTCGGCGTTCAACCTCTATCTGAAGGCTCGAACGCGTACTGAGGAGGAAGACGGCGAGTTTGACATGCCCAACGTCGGGATTGTCTGTGCTGATGCTCGGGTTGCGGAGATCGACGAGGGGGCGGCGGTGCTTGACGAGATCACTGGCGAGGGGAGCGATCTGCGGGAAGCGCTGAACGAGATTATCGATACGTTCCGCCATACAGAGGCCCTCGGGAGTCTGCTCGACGTGAGTGGGACCCTGGAGGAGGTGTTTGATTCGACCAAGACACAGAGTGAGCTGGGAGACTTTAACCAGAGCGATCACCAGTCACTCAATTCGTTCCTGAAAGCGCTCCGACGGACCGTAGAGGAGCGGACCAGTGACTCCTTCGGCGAGCAGAATCTGCGGAGTTTCCTGAATCTGCTTGTTGTGCTGACCCAGGAGTACGATACGGCGCTGATGAACCCGCCGTATGGTGCTCGTGGTCGAATGCCCGATGACGTTACGAACTACATTGAGGAGTATTACAACTATGGCCCAGAATACTACATCAATTTCTTTGAGGTGTGTAACAATATTTCAAAGCCGGCTGGTCGAGTTGGGATGATAGTTCAGCGGTCCTTTATGTATAAGAGTAGCTTCCAAGATTTCCGGGAAGATTTCATTGGAGAGCTGGGAGCTTTTGATTTCTTGGCAGAGTATGGAAACGGTGTACTCGACAAGGCAACAGTCCGTACTGCTGGAACCGTCCTAAGAGCCGGCAGTAATGTAAGCAAAGACGCAGAAGGGCTGTTTTATCGATTGCACGATTTAGAATCCGGACGGAAACAGTCGGCGTTTCTCGAAGCTTCGTTCACAAATACAGAAGACGGTATTGACCGGAGATACCGCCGCAAACTCAAGGATTTCGCGGAAATTCCAGGTAGTCCTCTGTCATACTGGACCTCTCCAGAACTTCGGTCGCTTTACGCTTCTGACACGGTATTTGATGCCGAGAACGGTGATATCGAACGTCAAAGTTTGGGTGTAGTAAAGCAGGGGATCGCCACAGCGGATGATGAGCGCTTTACTCGCCTGTTCTGGGAATCTGGCTCAAAAGATTGGGTACCGTTTGCGAAGGGGGGAGAGGACGCATGGATCCTGCCAAATGTCAACCTAACCCTGCTTTGGGGTGATGATGGGTCAGAGGTGAAGCGATATGAGGGATCATACCCCCGTAATACCCAGTACTACTTCAGAGAGGCTCTGACGTACACATATATGAAGTCAAGTGGCCGTCGGTTTGGGTATCTTCACTCCTCCTCCGTATTTGGACATGCAGGGAACGTATTCATTCCGGAACATAGCACATGGAAAGCACTCGCGTATGCAAATAGCCATTTAGTGACGTATTTGATGCTTTGTCAAACACCTGAACGACACTGGGAGGTAGGGAACGTTTCGAAACTTCCTTGGCCAAATGAACTTGCTGGAGTAGATCAAATATCGGCAAAGGCAGAACGAATAGCTGGTGCGATTCTCCGTATCAAGACGCATGACATTGCGTCTCCACACTACCGGACGCCGGCTCTTCTTGATGGAATTGAGGAGAGCTGGGTGCCGAAAAGTCACCAAAACCATCCACATCGGGCTCTTTCCCGTGATATTGATCTTTCGGGACGAGTAGAGAATACCTCGAAAGAGCAATCCTTAGAAGAATTATCCGCCTCACATGAACGGCAACTAACGCGGCTCCAGCAACAAATGGAGGAAACATCATCAGAGATAGAACAGGATATTTACAAAGCACTTGGCTTGGGAGAGAGCGAGAGGGATGAAATAAGCTCTGAGGTTGCTCTCCGAACCAATAAAGACCCTCGTGAAGAAGAGCAATATGACCCTCAATCAATTACCGAACCTTCTGAGGACTTCCCCGAACAGGTCAAGGACCTCCTTCTGCACTTTGCTCTTAAATCCGCCAATGAATCCAATGACGGCATTATCCCCATCTCTGACGTTGGCGATGAGGACGACCTCCTTGCCCACATCGAGAGTGAGTTCGAGCGCGTATGGAATGAGCACGCTGAGGATCGCCTCGCCGAAGTCGACGATGTCCTCGGAAGCCAGAGCGCCGCCGAAGAGGCCTACCCCAACCTCCGAACGTGGCTTGAGGAGGACCTCTTCGACTATCACGTCAAGAAGTTCGACAGAGTCCCAATTCTGTGGCGCTTCACCACAGAACGGCTCGTCTCCGACTCCGAGGGTGAAGGATTTGGCTGTCTAGTCGACTATCACCAGCTGGACGCAGGAGTATTCGACCGGTTGCAGAACAGCTACCTCGACCCACGGAAAGACACGCTCCGTGATCGCCGCCGAGCCGCAAACCGCCGGCGGAATAACGACTCGCTCTCCACCACAGAGCAGTCGGAAGCAGCACAGGAGTACGCTCGCTACGACAACGAGCTCACTCAGATTCAGGAGTTCGAAGACGCCTTGGCTGACTTGGCACAGCCTGCACCTCGTGAGTTCTCCGACGACAACCAGGGAACGGCCTCCGAGGCTGCCAAGCACGTCGCCGAGTTCCGAGAGCGAACCCAGCAGCGGCTCAACATCGTCGACGACCTCGCCGCAATGGAGGACGTCGATATGGGCGAACTGTTCACCGGGAACTTCTACGAGAAGGTCAACGAGCAGCGCGAGGAGTGGCTCGACGCGCTGGAGGATCTCGAAACGGCCTTCGAGGCCTACGCTGGGGACACGAGCGAGCCCGTTGAAGCTCATCTGTACGACTTATTCGAATACTTCGCCGATGACCTGCTCGGCAGCTCGCACTTCGCGAGCAACGGGATTCTCTACATGACGTACTACTTCGACAAGCTGGAGGGCGTTGACCAGACCAGTCTCGATGATAAGGGCGTCTCTGAGGAACAACGGCTGATCTCTCAACTGGCGAACGACGTGGATGAGTACATCGGTCTTGGGGAGAATATCGCTCACTCCTGTGGAGCGCTGTCCAGCGAAATCTCTGATGAGTGGGGGGATCGAGCGCTGTCGGAGATTACCACGGCCGGCTACAAGCCCAACCACAAACATGGCGTCGCGATCAACATCACGCCGCTTGCCGACCAGAATATCGTCCCGCGCACCGTCGAGGACGATGTCCTCTAACTGATGTACGAGCCAGGAGACCGCGTTCGGATCAACGACCAACCGGCCGAAGTAATCCGCACCGACAGCGTCGGTGATATCGAATATCTCCGGGCCTACATCGAGGGTGTCGGCGCGAAGACGGTCTCCGTCGCCGACGTCGAGATCACGCCGATCGGGAGCCAACTGGACGACCTCCCGGAGAACGTCGAGCAGTTCCACCCAGCTCATGAAGCCGTCGACGCCGAGCGCTTTGACCTCCGGATGGAGGCACTCAATCTAACAATTGCCCACGAACAGGGCCAACTGCTCTCGATTTCGAACTCGCTGGTCCGACTGGAGCCGTACCAACTTGCCTGTGTCAACGAAGTCATGGAGTCGCTTCGACAGCGGGCGCTCATCGCTGATGACGTCGGGCTGGGCAAGACCATTGAGGCAGGGCTCATCCTGAAAGAGCTCCATGCACGGAATCGTGCCGACAGCGTGCTGTTCGTGGTGCCAGCGCACCTCCAGAAGAAGTGGGTCCGGGACATGGACCGCTTTTTCGACATCGACCTGACGGTTGCCGACCGAGCCTGGGTCGAGGGCGAGCGGCGACGGCTGGGCGACGCAACCAACATCTGGGACCAAGAGGACGTCCAGCTCATCACGAGTATGGCGTTCCTGCGTCAAGAAGAGTTCCAGCCCGCCTTAGAGGAGGCGTTCTGGGACGTCGTCGTCATTGACGAAGCCCACAAGGCCGCCCAGCGTGGGGACAGCCCCTCTGTTACGTCCCAGATGGCCGAACGGATTGCACATAATTCCGAATCGCTGTTGCTGTTGAGTGCAACCCCCCACGACGGGAAGGAGCAGGGGTTCCGATCGCTGATCAGTTATCTCGACCCGCTGCTCGTCGCCGAGGATCAGGAGTTGAGTCGGGACACCGTCGAGCAGATGATGATTCGTCGAGGCAAGCAGACCATCTACGACGACAACGGCGAACGGATCTTCCCCAACCGAGATGTCCGGACGATGACGGTGTCGATGACGCCCGCTGAGGAGCAACTGTACGAGGGCGTGACAACGTATGTTCAGGAGGTGTACAACCGTTCGGAGCAGCTCAACGACCCCGCTGTGGGCTTTGCGATGGCGCTGATGCAGAAGCGCCTAGTCTCCAGCGTGGGCGCGATTCGGGAGACACTGCGTCGACGATTGCAGGGGTTGTTGGAGGAAGGCGGCGCCAATCGGGAGCTATCCGAGGATGCAGAAGCGTATCTCGACGGCGAGGATTTAGAGGAGAACGATCGGGAGGCCGCCGAGCAGGAACTAGAGACTCTGACGGTGGTAAAGGGCGATGACGCCCTGCAGACAGAAATCCAGATGCTCCAGGACCTGGTGAGTCAGGCTGAATCGATTCCGGTCGACACGAAAGCTCAGCAGGTCAAGCGCTACATCCAGCAATTGCTGGAAGAAAACCCGAACGAGAAGCTGTTACTGTTCACAGAGTACCGGGATACCCTCGATTACCTGTTGGAGGAGGTATCAGATCAGCCCTGGGCGGAGGAAATTCTGGTGATCCACGGCGACGTCGATAAGGACGACCGACAGCAGATCGAGGATCAGTTCAACCACGGCGAGCCCCGGCTTTTGTTTGCGACTGATGCAGCCAGCGAGGGGATCGACCTCCAGCACAGCTGCCACATCATGGTGAACTACGAGCTCCCCTGGAACCCCAACCGCCTGGAACAACGGATCGGTCGGATTCACCGCTATGGACAGGACAAGGAAGTCAAGGTCTGGAACTTCCAGTTCGAGGGGACACGGGAGGGCGAGATTTTCGAGTTGTTGCAGGAAAAGGTCGAGAATATTCGCTCGCAGGTTGGGTCGACCGCGGACGTGCTGGGCATGCTTGACGACATCAACATCGACGACCTGATCATGCGGTCGGTCCAGAACGAGGAGCCCCCCGAAGCGACCGCGGCGGAGTTAGAGGAGCTCATGGAAGAGCGTGAGCAGACTCTGCTTGAGTGGTACGACCGCAGTCTGATCGACCCAAGCACGTTCGACGCTGAGAGTCGGGAGCGGATTGAGGCCGTAATCGATGAATCGGCCGACGTGTTTGGGACGGAAGCTGATATCCGGGCCTTTGTCGATCGGGGATTGGAGGCTTTCGGTGGGCGCCTTGAGAAGCGTGGCAACCAGCTGTATGATGTCTTCCTGCCACCGTCGCTCTCAGAGACTGGTGCCGAAACCCAGCGTGGGCCCGTAACCTTCTCCCGGGAATTCGCGATGGATCATCAGGGAATCGAGTATCTCTCCCCAGACGATTCGCTCGTGTTGGGGCTGCGCGAGCAGTTGTTGGCCGGTGAGGACGGAGTTGTCGGGTTGAAGCTCTTGCCATTCATTGAGAACCCCGGGATTACGTTCGTCTACAGGGTCGGCTTTGAGGACGGAACTGGCGAGACGATTCAGGAGGAGCTGGTTCCGGTCTTCGTCGATCTGGGGACAAAGAGTCCGCGGCGGCCCGTCGGCGAGCAGGTACTTGTGGCTGAGACGATTCGAGCCAGCCCCGATTCGGGAGACGTTCGGGAGCTGCTGGTCAATCGCGACGAGCTCGAAGCCGCTGCCGAGGAGTACGTCGCGAACATCCTGGGGACAGTCCAGAGCGACATTTCGGCGGACCGAGCCACTGAGGTTGAGCAGGAACGAGCGAATTTGGAGGCGTATGCCGAGGCAGAGCGTGAGCGGATTCAGGCTTTTATTTCGGAGTACCAGCAGCAGGCTGCCGCTGGAGAAGATATGGAGATTTCGATCCGAGGACAACGTCGTCGATTGGACCGGTTGGATGAGCGGGTGGATGAACGGAAGGCTGAGCTCGAACGCCGCCGGCAGGTAATCTCACTTGCACCGGAAGTGGAGGGGTACTGTTTGACGCTGCCGATTCAGTGATGTCTGAGTGAGTTCCAATCTAGGTTCGCACGATATTCACGTTATAGTCGATTCGGGTCTTCGGATGTGGAATAGCCCGGACTGCAGGCGCGCCACAACCAGTGGGGGTACATAGGAGACACCCACATTATCATCGATCAGCTCAACGCGGCCGAATGCGGCTGTGACGAAGGTGGGGATCTCTACGGGGAGGGGCAGCGACTCCTCGCGGAAGTTCGTGACCGTCTCGATGACGGCAGCGGAGACATCGTGGACCTCGAGTAGCTGAGTTTTGACGGCAGTAGCTTAACCAACAGTATCGGAAGATCCTACAGTTTGTTGGTTAAGTTTTCCCTGACACACCCTCTACGCAGCGGCAACACGAAGTTCGCCAGGGACGTGGAGCGGGGAGAACAGTGCGGACGGGATGACGACCGAATCGACGGACACCGGCGTGACGTTCGAGGCAGTCTCGTATCCGGTGACCCGGAGGAAATCGTCCTCTCATGAACGGCCGTCAACGGGACTGTATTGGCCGGCACGAACGATGGCCGCCTCATCAGGCGTGATTCAGATGGGACTTGCGATGCAGGACAGGTGCCAGCGGGGATTCGCTCACTCGAGTCCTTCTGAACCTCTCGGGTGTCGTCACCAAACGAGTAAACGAGTCTGCTCCTCTTATTCGTCATCGGGATCGATCATCTAGCGAACGAAGCGCAGGTATTCCTCGCTCACCCATTCGCCGCGACCGGTAAGCGCATACTCCTTCCGGCGCTTGTCGCTTTCGCGACCAGGCGTGTCAACTCTTCCGGAGCGCCCAGAAAGAGGATCTGCTTCGTGGCAGATCCATCGAGGCCATCGCCGCGGCCAGCGTCTACGGGACCTGCCGGTTCAACGGCCGCTCGCGGTTGGTGGATGACGTCAACGAGATGGCCCGCGTCGCGGAGTCACGGGTCACGAACGCGTACAAAACGTTGAACGAGGAGCTGGGACTCCCTGCCGAGCCCGTCTCCCCCAGCATGTTCGTGCCGCGCCTCGCTTCTGATCTCGAGTGTCCGGACGAGATCCGACAGCGTGCCCGAACCCTCGCAGAGCAGCCCGAGAAGCGCGGCGTGACGACGGGCGTCCATCCGGCCGGGTTCGCAGCGGCCTGCCTCTACAAAGCGGGGCAGGAACAGGGGCAGTGGGTAACGCAAAGCGACGTCGCGCAGACAGGGAACGTCACGCCAACGACTGTCCGAACGCATTACGAAACACTCGATGAACTCGCAGTCTAGACAGGCCAGGTAGGAAGCGAGGACATGCCATTCTCACAGCGAATCGCCTCTACCGCCACCGGAAGTTGCTGTAGTCGGTCATCAAGGACGGCGAGTGGATGCGCATCAAGAAACGTCGCCTCGTGCCGATCAACCGGCGTGTCTTCGTGATTGAGCTGAATGTGACAGGGGCCAAGATCCGGATGATCGGCATCCTGGTGGAAGCCAAGCATCAGGTTCCGATCCGGTTCGACCCAGTTGATGCGGTAGTATTCGTGGTCGACGCCGACGGGGTACCAGAAGCGAATCTCCAAGCGGGCGGTCGACGCATCGTAGGAGTTACTCAGGAACGTCGTCGGGTCAACATCCGCGATGACGTACCGGGGTCGGCGTCGAGACGGGCGATAGCGTACATCCTCACACCCTGGCTGGTTCGTCAATCGGTCGTGAACGTCGCGGAGGAGGGTCCGCTGTCTATAGCGGTCGCGACCGGCAAGAAAGATCATTCTGTGAGAGAGGAGGATTAGCTCGTGGCGCGGTCAGCCACGTCGGTCATCTGTTCGCGGGCGGCTTCAACGTCAGAGTAGAGTTCCAGCGCGTGCTTGATGAGGCGGCGATCCTCCTCGTTCTCGCGCCAGAACACGATGACGTCGCGGCGGTTCCGGAGCTCGGCACTTGTGAGGTCGCCGTTGGCGAGCGACTGTTCGAGCTCCTCCCACGTCTCGACGTCGTAGGTCGCCTGCCACTCCTCGATCTCCTCGGTAATCGCGGCCAATTCACTCCGCAGCTCCTCGCGGGTATTTTCCTCGATGAGCGTGCGGATCTCCTCGAAGAGCAGGCGCGTGTAGTCCGGCTGGTAGCGCGTGGTCTCGCCGGCCTCGACGCGACGCAGCTGGCCCTGGTCGACGAGATCCTGAAGTTCCTCGTTGGTCGTGCTCCAGGCGGCGTCGGCCTGCTCGCTGATCCAGTTAACTGAGCGGGGTTCGCGAAGTGACTCGGCGACCGCCCGAATGCGGTCGCGGGCGCTCATCGACTCAGTCCACGATTGGACCCCATCTCGCGGGGATTCGGTCATGGTTGGCACCTCTTGGGATAGTGTTCGCGCCCTACTCTCATATATGTTTGTAATGTCTCGCATAATCAAGAGTGGGATGCGAGCGAAGGCGTCCGGACGTTGAAATGCGATACCGACAGAAGTTATGCACCAACCGATGTACGACCGATATTCTGACTTTGCAAAACTACGGCCGACCGGCGAGGCATCCCACATCCCGGACACGATGCTGGACGACGGGTGGGAGAGTGACCTCCTGGCGGCAACGCGGTGCGACGAGCACTGGTGGCGACGCTGATGCGCCGACAACAGTCTCGTAAGGAGTCTTTCTGCGCCGGCGAGTGGTGAGGCGCTACCGATGAATCAGCAAGTCGAACAGGGCTACCGGATGCATTGTGTGCTCAGCAATCTCAGCCGGCTCGACGTCGACCGGTTGGACGACGCAGATCGAGAGCGAGTCGAGACTGCAAGAGACCTCCTGGAAGAAGTGAGCCTACTCACGCGACCAGAAGACGGGAGCGGACCAGACGCCCCAACAGACGACTGATCGTCATCGCCGTCGACGCCAAGGGCACTTCCAGTGTCAGTTTATCGCCCCCAAGAGGGGTGCGGGGCTTCCCGCGAGTCCAGACATGGCGACACTACAAGCTGCGACGACGTCAACCGGCGCGATCGTATCGGATCCACAGGCAGTCCGCGAGCTCTGTGAGAGCTACTGCTTCGGGACGCTCGACTGGGAGGTCACCGACAAGGGCGAACTCACCATCTGGGGGTACGATGACTTCGAAGTGTACGAGGCGCGGGAGAACGGCCTGCCGGACTACGAGGGCGGCATCGTGACCCACGAATTCTTGCGAGAACTCGCCGACCACCTCGAAGCTGACGAGGAACTCGACATCCAGACAGCGGGGTTCACCAAGTGCCGCTTCCCAGTGCTGGCGAAGCGGTACGTCGTTCGCGACGGCGAAGTCCTCCACGCGGACCTCAGTTCTCCCGACCCGATCGACGAGTAGCGTTGTTCGTCCCCCGGGAGGGGTGCGGGGCGATCCAGTCGTGGGGCGCCCTGCGAGGTGATTGTGCAAATGGGTCACCGCGCACTTGTTGCGTACGAACGGACAGACGGACAGTACACGCTCCACTACAGCCATTGGGGCGCAGCGAACCTGAAGCTCAAGCACCGAATCTCGGCTGAGTCGCCGTTCGGTGGTGACGACACCGACTCCAAGTGGGCGAAACAGCTGCTGGCGGAACTGGCCGATGGCCTCGAGGCAGATGCCGTCGACGGCTACCTCGCTGGCGAGGATAGGCCGTCGACGGTCGTCGAACCGAAGCCCCGCGCCACCGGGCTCACCCTCGACGAGATCGTCGCGGACCATCTCGACTACCTCCACCACCAGGCGTTCTTCGTGGTGTCGACGACGTTCGAGGTGACCGCCTATCGGACGCTGTGGTTCGGGCTCCAGTACGACTCGGAGACGGTCGAGCAGGGAGAGACAGTCGGGAACGGCGCGCTCGCGACGGTGCGCTGGTACGACGGCGAGCCGGTCGGCGACGGCCACCTGCAGGGCCAGTTCGCGGCCCTCAAAGACGTCG
>Ga0207719_100174_pt1 | contig 51849 bp, 54 predicted proteins | sample A23P1SouthBayCA_2_FD_187279 | JGI IMG/M metagenome (GOLD analysis project Ga0207719, IMG submission 187279) | Aerobic enrichment media microbial communities from Eden Landing Ponds, California, USA - A23 P3 (3) (SPAdes) | ecosystem: Environmental > Aquatic > Marine > Unclassified | place... | reverse complement strand
TGCTAATCGTGAACCGCACGTCGATTGTGGCGTGCATGGGACACCTCTTGGGTGGACACCAGAGGCGTCCCGTTCCTCACGGGAGCCAGTTGCTACTGAACTCTAGAGGACTTTGCGACACGACCAATTTTTTTTTCGAGTGTGGGGGTGGACCGACGTGATCACACCACTTCGACGGTGAACAGCGAGTCGTCGTTGAGGACGACCTGTACCCGGTGGTGCCAGGCGTCAGCGAACGCCTCCCGCTGTTGATCGCTTGCTGACCCATCCAGTATTTCCTGGAGATTCCCGATTGCGGGTCCCCCGTCAGGAACGTCGCCAACATGGTAGGTCACTTCGACGGTCTCGTTCGTATCGGTTCGCCGGAACCTGAACGTCGGCGCCGCCGTGTCCGGATCGAATGCGTCGAAGTGCAGGAGGTCACGGCGCCCCCCATGACCACCGGCGAGCCCGCTGAATCCGTCGTCGTCGGTCGCGCCAGTCACGTACGAAATGATACGCCCCATCACGCCGTACGCAGCATCGTCTCGCGGGCCGGCTGCCTGGACTTCGATTTCGCTTCGGATTGGATAGTCGTCGGGATACAGGGCGTCGAGCCCGAGCTGGACGATCCGGTAGGCGCCCGAGGCAGTCGGACAGGAGTGACCGGCCTCTTTCACCGCGTCCGTGTAGGTGACGACGAACGGATCGCCTGGTGTGAGGACGCCGAGGGCCTCCGCGACGGGGTCGCGGATTTCGATCGGGTCGGCGTCGTAGTCGACCTGCCAGTCGGTGCTAGTGTGCGTCGCGTCAGTCGCAGATGAATTTGTTGTCATTGGTTGTGGTGATTAGTGTCGGAGCAGTCGCATCCCGTTGAGGATGACGAGGAGAACGCTGGCTTCGTGGACGAGCATCCCGGCGGCGAGCGTGACGTAACTGGTGAGCACGCCAGCGAGCAGGACGGTCACGGTCAGCACCGCGAGCCCGACGTTCTCGAGGACGTTCCAGCGCGTCGCCTTGCTCAGTTTGACCGCGTACGGGATGCGTTCCAGGTCGTCGGCCATCAGCGCCATGTCAGCCGTCTCGATGGCCGTGTCCGTGCCGGCAGCGCCCATCGCGATACCGACGTCGGCGGTCGCCAGCGACGGCGCGTCGTTGATGCCATCGCCGACCATCGCAACGACGTGGCCGTCGACCTGGTATTCTTCGATGACGGTCTGTTTGTCCTCGGGGAGGAGTTCGGCGCGGTACTCGTCGATGCCCACTTCCCCTGCGACGGCACTTGCCGTCCGCTCGTTGTCGCCGGTAAGCATCACCGTCTCGATGCCGGCATCCTGAAGCTCTGCAACGACGCCAGGAGCGGCCTCTCGAAGTTCGTCGCGCATCGCGATCACGCCGATGACGCTGCCGTCTCGCACGACGTGGACGACCGTCTCACCGCGTTCCTCGCGGCCACGGACGTACTCGGCGATGTGATCCGGGATGTCGATGCTGCGGTCGTCGAGCAGCGCCCGGTTCCCAACGACGACCTCGTGGCCGTCCGTATGGGCGACGACACCCTTGCCGGCGACCACGTCGAAGTCATCCGGATCCGGAACCGACCGGTGCTCGGCGCTCGCGGCATCGGAATGGGCGACCGCAGTTCCGCCATCGGTTGCGGCGGTCGGACGATCGCGTGCTGCGTCGACGATGGCGTCGGCGAGGTGGTGTTCGCTTTTCTTCTCGGCAGTCGCCGCGAGCGAGATTACCTCGTCGTCGTCGACGCCGAACCCCTCGACGTCGGCGACGGTGGTCTCGCCCTTCGTGAGCGTCCCCGTCTTGTCGAAGGCGACGAGGTCGATCTTGCCGGCACGTTCGAGGTGTTCGCCACCCTTCATCAGGACGCCCGACCGGGCGGCGTTCCCGATGGCCGAGACGATACTGACTGGCGGTCCGATGACCAGCGCGCCCGGACAGCCGATGACCAACAGCGTCAGCGACAGGATCGCGTTCTGCGTGACTGCGTACGCGCCGATTGCGAGCACGATGACGGCTGGGGTGTAGTACTTCGCGAACCGGTCGATGAGACTCTCCGTGGGCGACTGGGCCTCCTGGGCCTCCTCGACGCGGCGGATGATGCGCTCGAGCGTCGTATCCGAGCCCGCACCCGTCGTCCGGACCTCCAGTGCGCCTTCCTGGTTGACGGTCCCGGCGTAGACTTCGTCGCCGTCGGCCTTGTGAACGGGCGCGCTCTCGCCGGTGACCGGGGCCTGATTGACGGCACTCTCGCCGTCGACGACGCTCCCATCGACCGGGATCTTCCCGCCCGGCTTCACGAGGACGACTTCACCCTCCTCGACGTCGCGGGCAGGTACTTCTTGGAGGTCTCCGTCGCGACGGACGGTCGCCGTGTCGGGCGTCATCTCCAGAAGTTCCTGGAGGGCCGTCCGGGTCTTCCGCATCGTCCGGCCTTCGAGGTAGCTGCCGAGGCTGAACAGGAAGACGACGGCGGCAGCTTCCCAGTACTCGCCGATGACGATGGCACCAATGGCCGCCAAGGTCACGAGCGTCTTGATGCCGAGCGTTCGGTTGGTGACCTCGTAGTAGGCGGTTTTGGCGATGTCGTAGCCGCCGATGATCGCCGCGAGTATGAGAATACCGGCACTCGCTGTATCGAAGCCGGTGAAATGGCCAAGGCTCCAGCCGCCACCGTAGAGCAGGCCGCTGGACGCCGTGACGATGGCTTTCCGGTTCTTCCGGTAGTACTGTGTGATCGTTTGTGCGTTCATTGGTCTAGGCGGGCTGGGGCGTGTAGCCCTGGTTTTCGATGGCCTGTGCGAAGGCGTCGGGGTCAGCGACGTCGTCGTCGTACTCGATTTCGACTCGGCCGGTCGTGTAGTGGACTTCCACATTCTGGACGCCGTCGACGTTCGAGAGGGCGCGTTCAACGGTGCTCGCGCAGGTCGGGCAGTCGAAGTCCATCACACGGAGTTGGGTTGTCTCGTTCATCACAGTTCTACGTAGCACCCGGACTGCCATATATATTTTTTAGATGATATGTTTGAATAGGGATATGGGGCGTTGGAACAGTCAAACGAGTCGTCTAGGACTTCTCCACGCCCTGACCACAGGATCAGCCACCCGGCCGAATCGTTCGACAGCCGTATGCTCCGCTACCTTTTCCCGCACGTGTCTCGCAGTCCCACTATGAGCAGTTCCGGCGCCGACCACCATCTCGACGACATCGCGATCAGGAATACCCGCGTCTCGGACGCCATCGACGAACCGATGCGGGCGATGATCCTCGACATACTGGCCGATGAGGCACGGACGGCCGGCGAGGTTCACGACCGACTTACCGAGCGAGGGATCGAGCGGACCGAAAACACCGTTCGGCACCACATCAACGAACTCCGCGATTCCGGGCTCGTAGACGTCGTCCGCTTTGAGGAAGGGCGTGGTGGCACGACGAAGTACTACCACGCGAACACGATCGTCCTCTCGTACTCACTACCGGGTTCGGCCGATGCCGCCGTGGAGGAGATGACTGATGCTATCCAGCCAGAGATTACGGAGGCACTGAACCATCTCACAGGGGAGTACGAGGAATCGATCGAGGAGATTACGAGGGAGATGCAGCCGTGTGACCACTGTCGGAACCAGAAGTACGAGACGTACGTCCTGCTGACCGTCCTGCGGCGAGCGTTCGTCCGCGCTCAGCGGGAATCGTAAGCGACGCCAGTGACTCATAACGATATTTACTGACTCGGTTCATGGTGAGAGACTCCGTTGTTGTTGGATCTTCTGGTCTCTCCATTCAGGATCCGTGTTCCCCGTGTCGCGCACGATTACCCGGGTGAAACGAATTGGCAGATGAAATCGCACGCCGTGAAGAGAACGCCAACAGCGTCGATATTGTCGAAACACGAGTGACTGGGGGCGTTAATCGTCGTCGAGTTCGGAACCCGCGTCTCCTTCGGCGAAGATCCGCCGGGAGATGATCGTTCCGTCGGAGATGGAATCAGGTTCGTCACGGCGGACGAAGCGTTTCTTGAGAACGTCGTAGGCGAACAGACTCGCACCGACGATAATGAGGATGTCGCCCGGCAGGCGTGCCCAGAAGAGCCACTGCACGATGTCGCGGCTGTAGAACGCGAGCGAGCGACCGGCATCGTAGTTCTCCGTGAAGACTGTCTCTAGCTGGAGGAAGCCGACGGGGACGTCGCCGATGAAGACCATCCACGCGAGCCCGACGTTCAACAACCAGAACGCACGCTTGAGGTTCGTCTGATCCCACTTCCCGGCTTTGGTCGTGAACTGGAGGGCGTAGACTGCCATGCCGAGTGCGAGGAATCCGAACGCGCCAAACATCGCACCGTGGGCATGCCCGACCGTGAGGAACGTGCCGTGCTCGTAGTAGTTCACCAGTGGGAGGTTGATGAAGAACCCGAGGACGCCACCGCCGACGAAGTTCCAGAACCCGGAAGCGATAATGAACATGAACGCCAGCCGATACGGGAAGTCCTTGCCTGCCCCCATCATCGCCCGGTATTCGTGAAGGGCTTCGTAGAGGATGAAGATCAGCGGGATGAACTCCAGCGTGGAGAAGACACTCCCGATGGGGATCCAATAATCCGCCATCCCGACCCACCAGTAGTGGTGGGACACGCCGATGACGCCCGCCCCCATCACGAACAGCGCCTCGAACATGACGGCTTTCTCCGCGCTGCGACGTTTGAGGAGGTTCATCGAGACGAGGGAGATACCGATGATGGCGACGACGAAGAACTCGAAGGCGCCCTCGACCCACATATGGACGACCCACCACCGCCAGAACTCCGTCACCGGCATCGTAGTCTGCGGTGTGTACAGCATGCTCGCGGAGAAGAGCAGCGCGATGGACCCGCCCGCGTAGAGAATCATATGGGCGAGTCCGTATCGCTCCTCCCGATCGAGCAGGGGTTTGAAGCCGCGGGCAACGAGAGCTGCCCAGAAAATGAACCCAGCGAGTAGACCGGCCTGCCAGAGGCGTCCCACTTCGAGGTACTCGAGGCCCTCGTTGCCGATGATCCACCAGAGTGCGCCGTCGATGTAGCCCTGGGCACCGAGCCAGATACCTACTAATCCGCCGCCGACGACGACGACCAGTGCCCCCAGTAAGACGTGGATGTACCGTTTCTGATTCTTCGGCTCGTGCCCGGTCAACAGCGGCGGGAGGAAGAGGCCAACGCCGAGCCAGAGGGTGGCAATCCAGAGGATCGCGAGGTCGATATGCCAGGCTTTCGTGATCGCGAAGGGGAGGGTCGCCATCGCGTCGACGCCGAGGGCTTCCGCGATGCCGTAGAATCCCTCACGCTCGATGTAGTAGTGCGCCATCAACCCCCCGAGAAGCGTCTGGACGACGAAGAGCACGGCCGCCACTGGGACGAACCGAATTGCAGCGAACTGGCTCGGGTAGAGGTCGATCTCGTTAGGATGGGGGACGTCGACGCCCTTCGTGTCCGGTTCTGGGAGTTCGGCAGAGTTGTACAGCCAGATGCCGGCGCCACCCCCGCCGACGAGGAGCACCATCGCGATGACGCTCCACGTCAGCGAGGACGTCGTGGGCGTATTCCCAGCGCCAGGGTTGTACGGCCACTCGTTCGTCCAGGAGACGTCGCTATTCGGCCGGTCGATCGACGAGAAGAGCGCCGTCCAGAGCGCGAAGTCCGCGAACCGCTGGGCGTCCGAGCGTGTTTCGATGAACTGTTGGGGGACGCCGTGTTCGGCGGCGCCACCGTAGTACCGCTCGACGTATGATTGCTGGACCTGTTCGTAGGCGTACGCCTCCGCGTCGGTGAGCTCGAGAGTGGTCCCTAGCTCGCCCTCCTGGAGCTGGCGCGAGACGATAGAGTTCACGGCCGCTTGCTCCGGTTCTGGAAGGTCTGTGTACGCCGTCCCGTAGCGTTCTTGGGCGACGTACACGCGCATGTTCGAAACCAGTCGTTCCTGGGCGTCGGCCGTGTAATCCGGGCCGAAGTACGCGCCGTTCCCGAGGATCGACCCGTGGTTCATCAGGCCGTTCTGCTGGAACGCAGCCTTCCCTTCGACGATCTGTTCGTTCGTCGTGATCACCTCGCCGTCGGGGCCGACGATGCGCTCCGGGCGGTCGGGCGATTCCTGGTACGCGAAGTACGCCCCCGACCCCATCACGATTAGATTGAAGACAAACGCCAGGAGGAGTAACTTTGCAAGAGTTTTCCTGCGGACTTCCATGTGTCACACTCCCACACTCTCGATATATAATGGTGGTGCTGAAAAAGAAAGGTTGTGAGCGCCACGCGTCGCTTATTATACTGCGGTAGAATTCTATCACCGTTCTCCTGCTACGATTTCATAATGTATTACTATCCAGACAACCCTCCGATCGATATGGAATTTGACCTACCGAGAGCGGGCGGAATTCTTGTTGCAATAATCGCTATCGGGGTCGGGGGGCTGGTCGCCAGCGGCGTTATGGCAACCCAGACGGTACTTATGATGGTGCTCCCATCGATGGTGATCTTCGCAGCGGTCGCGTTCTGGCTCGGAATGAAATACGGCGGGTATCGTGCCCTGCAGTAAGTCATCCGGAGGGATGATATTCCATGATAGCTAAGGTCTCCAGTATCGACGTTCCTGAGCAGTAAGAGGATGATTTGTTGTTCGCCGACTCTGTTACAATTCTGGGAAGGTGATACACCTGGGGCTCAGTGGCGGTCAATATAGTGCGTGTCGGCACCGATAGCAAACGGATAGATATAGCTAACTCTGTCTTGTCTGATAGATAGCAGAAGCTATAGACTGATTGGATAGGTAGGCGAAGCTGTAATGTCGTGGTATATTCTCATACTCGCAGGCCTGTTCGAAATCGGCTGGGCAGTCGGACTTGAATATTCGGACGGACTCACGAAACCAGTGCCAACGGTCGGCACTGTTGTCGCCCTCGTCATCAGTATGGTACTGTTGGCACAAGCAGTCAAAGACCTCCCAATCGGGACAGCATATGCTGTCTGGACAGGTATCGGTGCAGTCGGGACGGCCACGCTTGGAATCATTCTATTTGATGAACCCGCCGCTCTCGCCCGCATATCATTCATCGGTGTGATTGTCGTCGGGATCGTTGGTCTACATGCTGTTTCGGGCGGGCACTAAGCAGCTAGTTATCATTACCTACACCTGAATCTACACGCATTGTAGTCAGTCTTCAACTCTCCTCTTGGATTTGACTACCCATAGCCATAAACGGATAGGGAGCGTATTTTCGTTGTATGACAAGTGAACGAGTAACCGAGCTCCTCCAGCGGGCGTATAGTGACGAGATCGAGACCGTGATGAACTACTTGACGAACTCCATTGTCCTCGACGGAGTCAGTGCCGAGGAGGTAAAACAGAGTCTCGAAGCCGATGTTCAGGAGGAACTTAATCACGCCCAATTGTTGGGCAACCGGCTCAAGCAACTCGACGAGCGCCCGCCCGCGTCAGCCGATTTCGAAGCGCGACAAGAAAGTCTTCAGCCGCCGGAGGACAGTACCGACGTCGTGTCGGTTATCGACGGCGTCTTGGATGCCGAAGAAGACGCCATCCAGATGTATCGCGACCTCATTACAGCCGCGACTGATGCCGATGACCCAGTCACCGAAGATCTCGCCGTCACAATTCTGAGCGATGAAGAAGCCCACCGTACGGAGTTCCGTGGCTTCAGACGCGAATACAAACAGGACTGAACAGAGTACCGACAGACTCACGGTCCTCGGAGCGCCGGTAAACTCCAGATTTTGACTCTCTATGGAGAGAGGGTAAGCCCATCCTCAGCCACGATCACGTCGCCGTCAAATTCTGACTCGGCGTCTCGCCGCATCGATTCGAGATCACGGTACGGCATGATGTGCGTGAGAACGAGCGTCTGGACGCCAGCGTCCTGGGCGATCTCACCCGCATCTGTGGCATCACAGTGATTGGCCGTCAGCGTCGATTGGTCCAAGTCCCGTTCTCCCTCGGCATACCGTTGCCAGACGAACTGGTCGTCCTCGTCCGGCACACGGTCCTTGTCGACCGGGGCGGTGTTACAGTCCTGCACGAGGACGTCCGCATCAGAAGCGAACTCTGCGAGCGACGGGATCTTCCGCGTGTCGCCGGAGAAGACGAACGACGAACCGGTTTCGTGTTCCTCGAAGCGGAATGCGTACGTCTCGATGGAATGTTCGACCGGGAGTGCGTCGACCTTCCAGCCGTTCATCTCCCGACTGAACCCCTCTGTCACGAGTTCGGTTTCGATGTTCGAGATGCCATCAGTCGGATAGATGTCTTTGCGGTACTCGATATCCTCTGCGTAGACGTCGTACAGTGCGTCGACGAGCCGGTCGGTGCCGTCGGGTCCGTACACGGTGAGCGATTCGCGGCCACCCTCGGTCCAACTCGTGAACGCGAAGTGGAAGAACGACGCGTTGTGGTCCAGGTGATGGTGGGTGAAGAACATCGTCTCGATCTCTCCAAATGGAATTCGCGCATCCATGAGGCCGTAGACGGTGTTTGGCCCACAGTCAATCAGAACGCATTCGTCTGCGATGTCAACGACGATGCTCGTGCCACCACGCTCGGGAATTGGGATGGGACTTCCCGTACCGACGAGGGTGATTTCCATAGTTTTTCTACGGGACAAAGCCGTTTGTACGTTCGCACCGTCGCTTGGATCACAGGGTTCCTTCGACGGATAGGTACCACTGCTGTAGTGGGTCACGCTTCGCCGGGTCGGCCCCAGAAACTCGCAACTGGGCCCGAGATGACGAGACTGAGGAGTCCGAACGCAACGATGATGGTGAGCACGCCTGGGTCGCGGAAACTCGTCGTGGCGATGAGCAACGCGATGGCAACGTTTCGCGCGGCAGTCGTCGTGGCGAGGACTTCTCGCGTGCCTTTACCTGGTCCACCGAGGGCGTATCCGAGGAGTAACGCAGCGCCGACGACAGCGACCGAGATGAACAGTGTCCCGGTACCGACGAGTTGGCGCATTTCGCCGGCATAGACGAGCGTCAAGAGGATAATCAGGAGAACGAGCAAGACGGTCGAGAGTCGCTGGATCGGTGGATGTAATCGAGTTGCAACTGACTGAAAGCGCGCCTTGACGCCGAGGCCACCGACCAGGGGGATCAGTTGCGTCACGACAACGATTCGGGCGATTCCGAGCGGGTCAGCTGAGACATCGCCGGGCATGAGGAGTGCCACCGTAATCGGTATCGTCGCGACGGAGACGACACCCAGTACAGCCATCAGCCCGCTCGCGAACGCGACGTCGCTGTTCGAGATCTCGGCTAGTTTCGGACCAAAGGGTGCTCCCGGGGCCATGGCAATCAACAGGAGCCCGACGACGTGACCGGTCTCCATCGGAACAGCAAGGGCGAATGCGAACGCCAGCAGCGGAACGAGGACGAGATTCACCAGCAGTGATTTCGCCATCAGCCACCGTTGTCCGAGTGATATGAGGATTTCGTCGGTCGTCAACGCAAGCCCCATCGAAAGCATCGTCGCGAGCACGAAGACGACCGTCACAAAATCGATGACTGCGGTGGCTGTTATCGGTCCCATTCGCCTACCACCGTATTTCGTGGGTTGGAGAGAAAAGTGGCCCGCACGTCGGTGAGCACATCTTTTCCGTCGAAGAACTACGCGATCATTCGAGTCCCGAGGGTGCCAGACTTGCTTCTGCTACGAGGAGACTCCTCTCTTTCAGGTCTAGGACCTTGCCAACCCGACCCGATTTGAAGAAGTTGAATCGATGGCGATCAAACACCCGGTGTTGCTACTTATGATAAGGGATAGCAGGCGATACGATCGGCATGATGAGCAGTTAGCCGCTGTAGTAGTATTCCCCGCTTGATTTCTGTTTCCGGTCAAGTTGACTTCCCGGCTTGTTCACCCGTGGTCTACCGGTCCGCTCGTCTCGCCTGAACGTAATTTCGAGCGAGGCAAGGAACGTATTCATTCCCGACCGCATTGCTTGTGGGGCACTTGCCCGCCCGTGACGACTCGGTTCTCCATCGAACACGATCAGTCGGTCTGCGACACGGTCGATGACGAAAAGGTCGTGATCGACGACCAGTACAGGGTGGTCAGTTTGCTTGCTGAACTGATGAATCTTATTGGCGAGGGACACACGGCGACTGACGTCCAGGAAGGCTGAAGGCTCGTCCAGGAGATAGAGCTCCGCGTCGCGTGCAAGACAGAGTGCAATCCCAGTACGCTGTAACTCTCCCCCTGAGAGCGAACCGAGCGAACGATCGTACAACGGCTCGATATCGAACGGATCCTGGATCCGCCTCGTGAATGACTGTGAGTGAAGATCGGCGACCGCTGTGAACCGCTCACGAACCGTTTCGTCGCTATCTGGCGTGATGTACTGTGGTTTGTACGATACTGTTACCTCATCCAGAACCGTTCTCTCGTCGGCTTCAACACTCCCAGCAAGTAATTTCACGAACGTCGTTTTCCCGAGCGCGTTCTCCCCAACGATTCCGATTGACTCACCGGTATGTATCTGACCGGACTCGACTGTCAGCGAAAAGTCCTCAAACGATTTTTCCAACCGGGGATAGTCGAGAACCGGGTCACCATACTGGACGCTACGTCCACCGGCCGTGGGAAAGTCGATCGAGTTGCGGCGAATCTGGACATTTTCCTCTTTCAGTCGGCCATCGAGGAACTGGTTGATGCCTGTTCGAACTGCGAGTTGTTGGGCGACGACACCGAATCCACCTGGTTCACCGTACAGTACGTGAATCGCGTCCGAGAGAAGGTCCAGTGTCGCCAGGTCGTGTTCGACGACAAGGGCCGCTGCATCCGTTTCTTGGACGTGGCTGCGGATCGTCCGCGCGACTGACAACCGCTGTTCAATATCTAGAAACGACGACGGTTCGTCGAACAGATAGAGATCCGCATCGGTCGACAAGGTGGCACCGATCGCAACCCGCTGACGTTCACCACCCGAGAGATCAGCCAGCGAACGATCCCAGATCGACCGAAGATCGAGGTCGTCAACGAACCGGCCCGGGTCATCCGAACGCGCAACAAGCAGGTCTCTAACCGTCTCGGCATTTGATTCGTGAAGCGAGTCGACTCGCTGCTGCTTGAAACTGATCGTGACGCTGTCGTCTCGAAGCCGCTCAAGATGCGTCTGCAGGGTTGTCCCACGGAAGGCTTCGATAGCCTGATTCCAATCCAATTCCACATTCGTGGTGCCGAAATTCGGCACCAGCTCACCGGCCAGGATGCGGAGCACAGTGCTTTTCCCGATTCCGTTGGGACCGAGAAGACCGACGATTCTACCATCCTCCGGGATGGGGAGGTCGTACATCCGGAATCCGTTCTCGCCATACTGGTGAACAAGCTGGCCGGTTTCGGATGGAAGCGGGACGATTTGGATCGCGTCGTTTGGGATTTTCTTCTCGATGAGTTTGTGCTCGCGCATCACGTCCACGTCGTCGATGTGAAGTTCTCCGTCCTCAGTGACGTGGAACCCCTGGTGACCGGATCGGTTCAGCGGATCGTATTTGACGGCGATATTCTGCACCTCGTCGGTGACCTTGTCCTGGTCAATAATCGCGATGTATTTCTGGTCTCGAGAACTCATAGAGTTAGTCATGAAGTGCCGTTTCTGCGGTTACTCGTGTCTTCGAACCGTCGCTGGCACCGTATCCCTCGTGGGACAGCGTACTCGAAGTCACCTGGAATACCACCCGATTCCGGTCGGTTGGGCTGGTGGTTCCAGTGGACTCGAGGGATAGGATTTGTCGGCTTGGTAGGTGTGATACGCCGGTGGTGCAAGGTCGTTTGGACCGTTTGGATAGAACAGCGAGGCGAGCGCCTGTGAGTGCGCTCGGCCAGCGTCGAGTTCGAACATTCCACCTCCATAGAGTTCGACATCGTGTTGCAAGCCATATTCGAGAATACGACAGAGTGATTCGAGCGTCCCAGACCGACACGGCTTGATGTTGAGAGCAGCTGGTACCCAAGGTAGTTTCTGGATGCTTTCGACACCCGTAATCGGGGCGTCCCAGGAGACTCGGTCAGCATATTCGTCGAGCACAGGTCGTGTCGTATCCGTGACGGCCGGGTCTTCGATGAGTGCATCCGGGAACGTCTCGAACAACTGCCGGTAGAGGTCCGGATCAGTGGGAGCCCCGACGTCCGAACCGTACTGTGCTTTCAAATCCAGAATTCGAACCGCACCAGTATCCGAGAGGGCCGAGAGTAACTCGTCGCTCGGCGTGTCGGGGACATCGATCTTGAACTCGATACTCGAATCCGTGTCGAGGAACCGGTTCACGGGACGGATGTGTGGTGAATCCCCGAGCTGTAGACTGACGACGAATGCCATCGGCTCGTACGTACGGTCCAGTACCGATGCCAGCGATCGCCCCGACTGTTTGAGTGCCAGATCTAGAACTGCACTCTCGATCGCCCAACGCAAATACTCGGGAGCGTCTCTGGACGCAGTCTGTGTCAAGATATTTGAATCGGCATCGAGAGCGTCCGAAAACGTTCCGACCGTCCAGTCACCGGTCGGGAGCGCTAGTCCGTCCTCGCGAAGTCGATTGTGTGCCTCCCTGGAGCGGGTGACGTCTTCTCCGAATCCAGTTACGCCTTCGCCGCGAACACGAATGATGGTTCGTTCGAACGTCCGGTGTTCCGTCTCGATACGCTTTTCCTCGAACGAAACCGCTTCGACCGTGACCGGTACCGATTTGATATCTCTATAGAAGTCGGGGAGGCCACTGTGTATCGCGTCCTCCCAATCCCCTCCGGGTTTGTGGTCGTCCATACGTTCAGTGCGTGCTCTGTGCTGAAATACCCCAGACGACTTTCCACCCAAAAGGGGAGAGACACCACCAAACCCCTTATCCGAATAGCAGACCAATATCAGAGGATGGCAAGTCACTCCCACGATCACGGCGACGACCACGCACACGGTGAGACTGAACCTGTCACCGACGGAAACCACGATAATTCCTGGTCCGCCAACCTCGAGAAGCCACAGTACGAAGACGACCTCTCGCTACTCAAGCGTCACGGAATCGAGGCGGTCGAGCACACGACCAGCGGTCACCACGTGAATCTCGTCACGCACAAGGCACACGGCCATCCCGAGGGGTTCCTCTACGATGCGCTTGATGATCGGTTTGGAGATGAGGACGTCGAGTGGGAATACATCGAGCAGTGCGGCTGCGGTGGTCATGTCGTCCGCGTTCACGTTAACTGATCGGCGCGAATCAGAGACTACCCTCAGGATTGGGAAAAGCTCCTCTCGACCGATTACACGCACAGCACGTGGACTGAGCTGTCAGCCAGCTACTACTCGTCGTCAGCTAATTCTGTCCGGACGTAGTATGGCCCCTCCCAGTTTTGGACCCACTCTGGAGCCGCAGGGTGAGATTGCAACTGATTTGCTTCGTACGACTCGTCTGGGAATATCGTTCCCTCTTCATCGGTTCCGTCTTCCCACGGCACTTCGAACGTTACTGAATCCCGGTTTTCGGCGGGATTCAGTTGTTTGTCTGCCCCATCGTCTAGATGGTACGGTCCGTCGACCCATTCTTGCGGATTGAATGTGACAACTATGTTAGATTTTCCGTTTGTCATAGTATTGCTGTCCGGTGCGTATTCGAAACTACTCGTGGAAGGCGAAAAAGCATAGGGGCGAATCCCACTTTTGAGCCCGAGAAAAGCCAATATTCCTGCTGGGCGGTGGCTGTCACAGCAAGTAATAGAGCCATAGTTCGATGCACATAGGGCTGTTCAGTCCCATAATGGATTCATGGCACCGGTGAAATCAATTGAGGACTGTGAAGGTGTACCGCACGCTGCCGTGTTCCCAACCGAAGAACCGAAAACAATCCGATTATCCCTAGACGAAGGCGAAAGCGTTGGTGCACACAGTCATCCTGAAAGGCGGGTCATTCTCTATTTGATCTCAGGTGAGATCGATCTGCAACTCGATGGGGAGTCTCATATCATACAGTCAGGAGATGTCGTCCAATTCGACGGGACGCGTGAAGTAGCGCCAGCAGCACAGGCCGATAGTACTGCATTGATCGTTCTCGCCAAAAAGAGTGATTAACAGCGTTTCGGTCCAATTCGTCGACTCGTTGCGATGACCATCCTTATCGGCTAGCTGAACGAACGTTGCTCTATGTACGACCAGATTCTACTCGCCACGGATGGCACGATTGCATCGAAGAACGCGGAATCCCATGCGATCGAACTCGCCGAGATGCACGATGCTACCCTTCATGCGCTCTTCGTCGTCGACGAGAGCATCTACACGGCATACAGTGGAGATGAGTACGTCGATGAGGCAGAGGGACCCGAACATGGGCTCGAAGAACGCGGACAGGAGGCAATCGAGGAGGTCCGGAGTAGTGCGGAAGACAGTGAGGTCGAGATGATCGAGGCAGTAAAACACGGACATCCCGTCGAAACGATACTCGAGTATGGGGATCGACAGGATATCGATATGGTCGTCCTCGGGACGAAACACCGGCCAGCGGAATACCGTGCCCTACTCGGAAGTGTAACCGAACGCGTGCTTCGGCTAACCACCCGACCAACAGTCGTCGTGAAAACGGAAGTCGACGAATAACCGAATTACTACAGGTACTTTGATATAATCACAATTCCTGAGACTTGGGGGGATATCATAGAAACATTCTACTCACAGTGATTATTCAACCCAAAACGTGTCGTTCAAACTGACGGGGCCGCTGTATGTCAGACTGCCTCGACGGCCTCGATGAGTTCATCGTAGTCTGGTTCGTTCGTCGGATCTTCAGCTACCCACCTGTAGGTCACAGTCCGATCTTCGTCAAGGACGATCACAGCCCGGTTGGCGACACCGTACAGGCCTAAGTCCGGGATGTCGATCGAGAGGTCGTATTCCGGAATCGCTTCGCCGCCCATATCACTGACGAGGTCGAACTCGAGATCGTACTCGTCTGCGAACGCACCAAGGGAGAATGATGAATCGGCGCTGATGCCGAAGAGTGTCGCTCCCGCATCTTGAAGCTCATCGAGACGTTCTTGGAGGGCTACCATCTCGTTCGAACACGGTGGTGTAAACGCCCCGGGGAAGAACGCTAATACGGTAGGACCCTCTCCAAGATGTTCGACAAGTTCAAACGTCTCGTGTTCGCTTCCTCGGTACGTCGCTGTAAAGCTTGGCGCAGTATCTCCTGTTGAAACCATAGCGTATGTATTTAAATTCGGAAGCGCCCTAAACCCTTGGCCGAACGGTTTCAAGAATACAAACCGAACCCACATCCAAACCCCAGATTGTGCGCCATAAGAGCAATGATACAGCCTTTCTAAAACAGTTCCTCATCTAGAAATCCGACTCGTTGGCGAGCCCGCTTTCGCTCAGCATCGGTCAATCTGTACGCTGGTAACTCATCCACGAGTGACCCCAACTGCCTTCGTCGTTCTTGGTGACGTTCGAGAAAATCAGCTATGTTCTCTGCCGCAATATCCTTGAGTTCACCACTCAACAGCGATCCATCACGATATTCCTGGGCAAGTCGTTCCAGCCGTTCGTCGTCCGCTTCGAAAAAATACGAAAGAAACTGGAACGACGTGTCTCTCTCGGGATCTCCACCCAGGTCTCTGTGCTCGTCAATGGTCGATTGACCACCGGAATACGCGTGGGCCCGAATCTTCTCGAACACGGCCTCTCTGTCGTCGGAGAGGAGAATACTGGGCGCGTCGTCCGAAGAGCTCATCTTGCCTGGCCCTGCGAGGCTCGGCAGGAATTTCGAGAGCAACGCGCTCGGTTTATTGACGTCGTATCGCTGTTTATCCGCAATATCCCGACAGATGCGGATATGGGGATCCTGATCGACTGCGATCGGGACGAGCGTCGGATGACGGCCCTCGACGAGTTGCGGCAGGAGGAGGTGTGTCGCCTGCACTGCGGGATAGAACGACAGACCAATATTCGCAGGTTCTCCGTACGTTGCCTCGATAGTCGATTGGGTCACCGCCTTTGCAAATGCGGTTGCGAGGGGATACACCACGTCTCCATCCGCTGTATCCACGATGATACGTGTCCGATCCGGATCGAATCCTACTGCGAGCAGATCGAGTAAGTTCTCACGAGTGTGATCGCCGATTGTCTCAAGAGACATCTCTTTGAGGAAGTATTTCTCGTCGTCGGATACTGGAATGTAGACGAGAGCGTTTGTCTGCTCTTGTAGGTACTTGGCAAAGTAGAATGGGAGAACGTGACCAATATGCATCGGCCCTGATGGGCCGCGGCCCGTAACAATAGAATGCGGGTTCCCTGCGTTGACAGCGGAGAGGAACCTATCTATGTCGCGTTCTGCGTAGAACACCCTTCGATGAACAAGCGGATGAGGTGGGTCGGGGAAGGCTGTGATCTGGTCGTCCGAGAGCTGGTCAGCCCCGAACTGTTCGAGGAGTTTCTCGTAGTCGATTTCTCCGTCGACGCTGTAAGGCGTGACGGTAAACTCGTTTTCTGCTGTCATTTGTGGGCGTGCGTTTGGAGGTCATGATGACGGCGATACAATCGAGAAAGCGAGTGAGCATCGTGGTTGGGTCAGTCGGGTGAAACCGACTGACCGTACTCCGCGATACTGTCCACTTCCGGATCCTAACTAACGCCAGCGCCGTTCGTCGGTTTCGGGGGAAGTGGACACTACGTCTATTGAAAGGTATGGAGCGGGTATATGTGTTGCTGCTCTCTCCAATCCATTAAATACGAAGTACCGGCGTGTTGTTCCTTCGAATTCTGATTAACTCGGCGACTCAGCAGAGATTCGACGTTCCGGTTTTCAGAGCATGTGCTTGGTCAATGAGGCAGTTTCCTGTGACTCCTCGGAGACAGCTATTTGGATGTCCCCCCGTTATCTTTTCACATGGAACTCCGGTACCCTCCTGAGCGAATATCAGTACTTCACCCCCGAATATGAGCTCTCAACAAACACCCTCAGAGACAGAGAAAAAATCCGACACTGGCTCTTCACCACAGCAGCAGCGTCTCGATAAGAAACAGAACCGAGCAAACGAGCGGGAGGCACAAGCGGCCGCTGCAGCACAGTCTTCCGCCGATGAGGAGACAACGCTCCTGAAGGTCTTCCGGTACGATCCTGACGTCGAAGCCAAGCAAGAACCCCGATTCGATGACTTCCATGTTCCCTACGAAAAGGGGATGACTGTCTTGGATGCACTCATCTACGCTCGTGACCACTTCGACTCGAGTCTCACATTCCGTCACTCGTGCCAAATGGCGGTGTGTGGAAGTGACGGCCTATTCATCAACGGCAGCCAGCGACTCGGCTGCCAAACGCAAATTTCCGATCTCAACGCTCCAGTCCGTGTTGAGCCGCTCCCGCATGAACCAGTGATCAAGGACCTGGTAGTGGATATGGATCACTTCTTCGAACGGATGGAATCCGTCGAACCATATTTCCAGCCTGACGAGCTTCCTGATGGGGAACTCGAAGAACAGCGCCAATCCCCCCAGAATCGTGAGAAGATCAAGATGGCCTCACGGTGTATTCAGTGTGGCTGTTGTACGTCGTCGTGTAATCCCTCACAGTTCGACGACGAGTACATCGGTCCTGCAGCCATCGTCAAGGGATACCGGTTCTACATGGATGAACGCGAAGGGGAGGCTGCACAGGAACGTCGACTGGAACTACTCGACAAAGAACATGGGGTCTGGCAGTGTCATACGCAGTTCTCGTGTACGACCGTCTGCCCGAAGGATATCCCAATCACCGAGGAGATCCAAGAGATGAAACACGAATCCGTCAAACAGAACCTGAAATTTTGGTAGCCATCAGAAGGAGACGTTCCGTTCGTCGCGCGGGTAGTCCCCAGTCACCTCTTCGACGTTGCTGCCACGATCGTCGTAGTACTTTCGTCCGATGTAACTATCGTCGAGACTACCATAGATCGACGCGAAGAGGTCTTCAAGAGTTTCGTACGGGTTGTCGTTGTCCCGTTCCAGCATCGCACTAATAGACTCCGAGTCATCGTCGTCGGGAGCATCAACCGTTACGTCTCCGGCACGTTCGATGACCCCCGCTCGGTCAACCGGTAACTCGAATTCCTCGTTCAGATAGCCGCGTAAGCGTGGGGGTCTCATTGTAGTTGATGTGTTATCGGGGGTATCCACCGGTCGAATGGTGAATGGGGTCGGTCAGAACTCCTTCAAGGAGTGTTTCGGGCGCTCACGGGAAAAGTGTGCTCCTCAATTCGTTCCCAAGCGGTGTTCGCGCTCGATATCCTGCAGCTGGGGGATCAGTTCAGAATCCCGTGCGACGTGGATGATATAGCGGGGGACGTCCTGTGTCGTCCGGGCCATGAACGGTTCGCCCCAGAAACTTAACAGCGCGTCCGTCTGCTCGTTTTCCGTCCCGCGAAGAATGAACGAGACGTTTTCATCGAGGTCGCGCCAGACAGGTTCCCGTACCGTCTCGGCGCCTGTACACTCCTGTACTTTCGGTTTGACCTGTGTCTTCCAGCGCTCTCGTTCACTCTCGTCGAGGACGAACTGAATTGAGGAAACATCTGGATTTTCAATCGGTGGCCGAAGCAACGCGTCGAACAAATCCTGGGGAATGAACATAAGCAGACAGACATTGAACCAGATCATTTCACCACGGGCACCCTGACCGAACTGGGTACTCCGCGGTCTGAGTTGTGCTGGACCGATGAGTTCGAGGTCGGGAGTATCCATACCGGCTCGGATTTCTTCGACAGTGCGTTCGGTGTGAGCGACGGACTCAGAGAGGTTCTCTGTTTCTGATTCGCGTCGAAGATGGCTGATGAACAAGAACGCCATAAGAACGAGCGTAATCTGAAGCAGCACGGATTCGTCTACGATGTGCAAGAAATGGAGTACAAGCGCGAGAACAGCCGCCAGGATGCCCGCGACAGCTTCCCATTCAATCTCCTTAATTTGCCATCTCATATCGACTGTCTCCCTGACACAGGATTCTGGCTATAGGCACATTACTCTGTGCAGTCAAGTAGCGAGGTTCACAGGAGGCGTTCGTGGTTGAACCCAGACGGCCTTGTCCACACAGAATGGAACTTCCTCAACCTCCTTGCTCTGAGTTTGATGCTCCGTCGAGGATTTGAACCTCGGTCCTCGACGTGAGATGCCGAGATGATTGGCCGAGCTACACCAACGGAGCAGGCTTACTTCGATGCCGGATTCTGTTAAACCTATCCACCGGACACGCCGGAGGTGGGTGTCTGTCCTCTACAGATAAATCAATGGTTTGTGAGCTTGTACTGTCCTTCTGTAGGTTCGGAGCATCTCGAGACGCGAAATGATTTGAAATGAGATACAGATCGACCACCCTGTTGAAGCATATACAGACGCAAATTGTCGATAATGGACGAACAGCCAAGCAATTCGGACGGCGATTCGGACCATCATCGTCATCGAGAGGACCAAGGCAAACACGATAGCTCTCACATCGGGGCAGGGTCAGAACAAGCGCTACTCGAAGACGAGGCAGGTCCGCAACACCACCACGAAGAGGAGGAACACGGCGATCACGGGAGTGGTCATGACGGCCATGGCGGGATGCACGAGGGCCACGAACAGATGTTCCGCCGACGCTTCTTCGTCTCGACGATCCTCTCGATTCCCGTTCTTCTCTATAGCGAAACACTGCAGGAGTGGCTTGGCTTCTCCGTCCCAACGTTTCCGGGTAGCGAGTGGATAGCCCCGGTGTTCTCCGTCGTCGTCTTCGCGTACGGTGGAATCCCGTTCCTCCAGATGGCGGTGCCGGAACTGAAAGACCGAGCGCCGGGGATGATGACGCTCATCTCGATGGGGATTACTGTCGCGTTTGTCTACAGCCTCGCGAGTGTAGTCTTCCCGACGGAGTCTGCGTTCTTCTGGGAGCTCGTCACACTCATCGACATCATGCTGCTTGGGCACTGGATCGAGATGCGGTCGGTTCGGCGTGCATCGAGCGCCGTCGACGAGTTGGCGAGACTAATGCCCGATACCGCCGAACGAATCACCGACGACGGTAATACCGAAGACGTCCCCGTGGACGAACTCTCCGAGGGCGACCTGGTGCTCGTCCGGCCGGGCGCGAGCGTCCCCGCCGACGGCGTCGTCGAGAAGGGCGATTCGGACGTCGAGGAATCGATGATAACGGGTGAGTCGAAACCGGTTTCGAAAGAACCTGGCGACGAGGTCATCGGCGGTACCATCAACGGCGACGGCAGTCTCCGCATGCGCGTCGGTGCGACCGGCGAGGAAACCACGCTCGCGGGCATCATGCGACTGGTCGAGGAAGCCCAGCAGAGCAAATCCAAGACTCAGGTGTTGGCTGACAGAGCGGCGGGGTGGCTGTTTTACGTGGCGCTCGGGACGGCAGTCGTGACGGCACTCGCGTGGACAGTCGCAGTCTCGTTCGATGCGACCGTGATCGAACGTGTCGTCACGGTACTCGTCATCGCCTGCCCACACGCCCTCGGACTCGCCATCCCGTTGGTCGTCGCGATCAATACGTCACTCGCGGCTCGCAACGGGATGCTCGTCCGTGATCGGATCGCGATGGAGGACGCTCGGAATCTGGACGCCATCATCTTTGACAAGACCGGGACGCTCACCGAGGGCGAGCACGGCGTCGTCGATATGGCGACCGGCGATGGCGTCGACGAGGACGACGCACTCGCCTTGGCGGCAGCCGTCGAGAGTGACTCCGAGCATATGATCGCGCGAGCCATCCGCGAGGCAGCCGACGAGCGTGGTCTTAGCGCATCTGACGCGAGTGACTTCGAGGCGATTAAAGGCAAGGGTGTCCGCGCGAGCGTCGACGGAAACGAGGTGTACGTCGGCGGGCCGAACCTGTTAACCCAACTCGATAGCGAGATTCCAGACAACTTTCAACAATTCGCTGACGAGGCCGGCGAGGACGCCCAGACCGTGGTGTATCTCATTCGCGACGGAGAGTTGATCGCCGCGTTCGCGATGGCCGACGTGATCCGCGAGGAGAGTTTCCGCGTCGTCGACGCCCTCAAAGATCTAGGCATCGAGGTGGCGATGCTGACTGGCGACTCCCAGGACGTCGCCGAAGCTGTTGCTGACGAACTAGGCATCGATACAGTATTCGCGGAGGTCCTCCCCGAAGACAAAGACAAGAAAGTCCAGGAACTCCAAGACCAGGGGAAGCTCGTGGGGATGGTCGGTGACGGCGTCAACGACGCACCGGCGCTGACGCGGGCCGATATCGGCATCGCTATTGGTAGCGGCACGGACGTTGCCGTCCAGTCGGCGGACGTCATCCTCGTCCAGAACAACCCGATGGACGTGGTCCGGCTCGTGAAACTCAGCAAGGCGAGCTACCGGAAGATGCAGGAGAACATCGTGTGGGCCGCCGGATACAACGTCTTCGCACTTCCGCTTGCAGCGGGTATCCTTGCGCCGGTCGGGATCCTCTTGTCGCCTGCCGTTGGTGCACTCCTGATGTCGCTCAGCACGGTGATCGTCGCGATCAACGCACAATTGCTTCGGCGTGTCGACCTTTCGCTTCCGGATCTTCCCGGGGTCTCACCACCCAATCGCGCTCAGGCTGCAGACTGAGCATTTCTTCTTTTCAGTTGAGGGTGTGGAACTGATCGAAAACCCGGTTCCGTAGTGCCGTCGAGCACGTGGCTCCGATGTGACGATGATGGTCGGCATGCTGGATACGGGTACTGATCCACAGACGAAGGTTCTGGAATTCCCGAGGAAGAGCATTCTTCCGTATGCGAATCGCGCTATTCAACTGTGCCGGATGGGACTGGGTTCGGCCTCGCGATCGTCGAGCAGATCGCAGATGCCCACGGCTGGGATATCGTCCTCCACGAGTCTTTAGTGAGATCCACATCCTTCCGTTGACCGATTATCGGATCTCGATGAAATCCTCCTCTGCTAACGGCTTGAGAACGTGGGTTTCGAGCACGCGGTAGCGCACCCGATACGAGGGCTGTCCACGATACGATATGTATCCTCGATCCCGTTCAGCGATGAGTCAGATCCTCAATTGAATCGTTGGAATGCATAGGAGGGAAACAGGAATCCGAATCGCGTCTCTCCTCAGGGGTTCAACCACGTTCGAGATAGAGCGAGTATAAGACGATTGCCAGGCCAATTGCCACAAGGATGCTATTGATCAGGATGCCCATCTCCAATGAGACGGAGAAAATTTGATGGGCGATGCCTGCGAGCAGCACGCCGAACGTAATGACACCGAACCCGATGCCGAGAACTCGAAGCGATGGCGTCCCCGTGTTACGATAAGCTCTGAACGCGATATACGTGATCCCGCTTCCGAGGAGTAGAATCACCGTCTTGACGACGACGATGGCTGTTTCCATCCAGATCATAGTTCGTCCCCCATTTTCGACCAGATGTCCGCAAGCCGTTCGTCGGCGTTCCGTGGCGGTCGCTCGACCGTTACCGAGAAGTCATTATCCTCGTCCATGGAGATCATCACGTCGTCGAAATCGCGTTCGTATTTCGTGGTTCGACCGCCGCCGGGGTTGATCGTGTCCTGCTCGCGGACGAGCGAGGCGTCGCTAAGGAGTTCGAGTTTCCGGTACAACGTCGATTTTGGGATGTCACAGGTGTCAATAAGTTCGGTTGCGGTCATGGGTTCAGCTGTTTCACGGAGGATGGCCCGACAGTCGGCGTCGTCCAGCGCATCAAGGACAGCCTGCAGCGACGGCGAGTCCTCAGATGACGCTGAATCACGCACCATTGTCTGAATTTGGCAGGTACTCGGGATATGCTATGCGATTACGATTTCCCAGGCCGGGAGTGGAACCAGCCTGCGAACGCTGTCATCCTTCAGAGATTACGATTCGGAGTCGCCTCTAATCCGCCGATTTCCGTCGTCAGTAATCTCGTAGAGGCCTCGACCAACTGGATGGATCTGGCCATGCTCATGGAGTCGGGCACACGTTTGGTCGACCGTGATCGGATGGCGATCTGCAGTGCGGGCGATATCCATGACATGGAGCGGCGACTCCGCGACGAGTATTGCGAGGATTTCCCGATCGGTTTCGTGACCGAGTTCACTCAATACATCCGTTGCTCGGCCAGCCGTCGATCCCTCTTCGTGACGCGACTCTGCCTGCTCGGTCATTACATATCGCCTCCGCTCTCTGCGTAGACCTCCAGCAGTTCTTGGTAGCGATTCCGAATCGTTACCATGCTCACGTGGGCCGCGTTGCTCACCGTCTCCTGTGTCAGCTGTTCGTTCGTGAGGTGCGTCGCCGCGTAGAGCGCGGCCGCGGCGAGACCGGCAGGACTTTTCCCACTATGTGCGCCCGCTGCCTTTGCCGTGGTGAGGAGATCGCGCGCTTGACGCACGGCCTCGTCACTCACATCGAGTGCTGACGCGAACTGAGGGACGTATTCCAGGGGATCCGCTGGTTCAATCTCTAATCCGAGTTCCCTGGAGATATATCGATAGGCTCGCTGAATTCGGATTTCTGCGACACGACTGACCTCAGCGAATTCAGCCAGCTGTCGGGGCGTCCCGTGTTGTCTGGCTGCGGCGTACAGTGCGGCTGTTGCCATGCCTTCGATGGACCGGCCCGGCAGGAGATCTTCTTCGACTGCCCGTCGATAGATCGCTCCTGCCGTCTCTCGAACTGGGTCCGGGACATCGAGGGCGGATGCCATCCGACTGATTTCGCCGAGTGCCTGTTTGAGATTCCGCTCGTGGGCGTCTTTCGTTCGGAACCGTTCGTCCCATGTGCGAAGTCGCTGGAGGCGAGCTCGCTTCCGGCCGGATACCGATTGGCCGTACGCATCCTTGTCTTGCCAGCTAATCGTCGTACTGAGTCCCTTATCGTGCATGAGCTGGGTGGTCGGCGCGCCGACGCGACTTTTCTCGTCTTTTTCGTCGGGATTGAATGCCCGCCACTCCGGCCCACGGTCGATGGAATCTTCGTCGAGGACCAAGCCGCACTCTTCGCAGGTCGTTTCTCCGTGTTCATCGTCATGCACAATCTGCCCGTCACACTCTGGACACGATGAGAGCGGTTGGGATTCAGTGACCGACTTCCCGTCATCTGTACGGCCGTCTTCGATATCGAGTAGCGTTTTAGTCATTAATGCTGGAATTCAGTTCTTACGTTCGCTCACTCTGAATGGGTCTCTCTAGCAATGATGGGGGCCGACAGCCGATGAGTACGCGGCGGAATCCCAGACTTTGGGAATCCGCCAATTTGATTTACCAGGGACAAATGAAAAGTCATGGATTGGTAATTTACACACGTCTCTTCGCAAACAGTGAGGCAGTGGATGGAGTGGTCACCCAGAAAAGTCGCTGTACGAAACCGCTCCCTGGTCGATGATCGTTTGGCTCTCGGGGACGTCTCCGTCCGGCGGCATACTCCCCTCAGCGGGGCCACCGGGTTCACCGACGACGACCCGGCCGACCATGTCGAGACTCTTGTGCGGGGTACAGAAGTAGTCGTGCGTGCCTGCTGTCTCGATGACCCCCTTCGTCGTGCTCTATCTCGCAATCTTCGGTATTTTTGTCATCCTCTATGGTGCGCAGCTCACCGCCGTTCCGTTCCTACTCGCCAACGAATATCAGCTCTCTTCAGCCGGTATCGGCCTTCTCGTGGGATTACCAGCAATTTCAATGGGAGCGACAGCAATGCAAGGTGATCGCGTGCTTCGGTCGCTCACGAGCTTCCAATCGATCGCGCTCGGATTCGTGAGTTACGGGATCGGACTCGTCATTGTCGCCGTCGCGGACTCCATATACGTAGTTGCTGGTGCACTCCTTCTATTCGGACTTGGTCAAGGACTTGCAGAGCCGATTACGGATACGGCACTCAACGAACGAGCACCGGACGAATTCCGCGGGAGCATTATGAGTATTCGGACGAGTGTTCTCAGACTCGGCACGACGGTCGGTCCGCCGCTTAGTGTCGGGGCTGCAGCACTGTTCGGCTATCGTCAAACCCTGTTAGTGTCTGGTGCCGCTGCCTTCTTGATCGGAGTAACGTGGTTTACGGTGAGACGTCAGTGAACACTCAAAGTCAGCTAACAGATTGGAGACGGAATGTGTTCATTGGTGGGTATCCAGAATTCGACGTACGGTGACCTCGGCAAGCTGTGTGAAACCCACTGTATCCGGCATAACATCGACAGCGATCCCATGCTTGTCGACAGCACGTTTTGTTGGTGCTCCTATCGCTCCAACAATCGTCTCCTCTAGCTCGCGTTGGAGTGCAGCGACAGCGTCACGTTCAGTCGCAATTTGAACGAAGTACTCTACCGTCTTTGGCGAGGTGAACAGTATACCGTCCAGCTTACCGTCTACCGCAAGTGAAACCGACTGTCCCGCAGTCTCCGGTCGTTCCAAGCGATATAAGGATGTTTCGCTGACAATTGCACCAGCTGCTTCCAGTCCTTCAACAAGTACTTCGCTGCCGTGTGCACTCCGAGCAAGTTCAACGGTTTGGCCCTCGACATCAGTAGATAACTCGTCGACGAGTCCTGTGGATGTGAACGTCGATGGAACGATATCGACTGAATAGCCCCGATTGCATAATGCGGTTGCAGTCTGATCTCCGACAGCACAAACAGTGGTTCCTCGTTGTTTCCATCCTGCTGTCGCAGCTAGATCGACACCGGTCTCGCTTGTGAAGATACAGTAATCCGCATGTTGGGGAACCTGACCGGTCGGTGTGATTGCCAGCATCGGGTCTGGAATCGGGGATACATCGAGTGACTGGAGATACTCGACCGCCTCAACGATACGGCTGTCGTCGGGTCGGAGAACAGCCACCGTCGGCTGGGACATATTGAACAGTTAGCCGATGCTGGACTTGTGTGTATCGAGAATCGGCGACCAGTCTCGAACGATTCAAACCGGCATCCTGCTAATTGCCGGTATGGACGAGGAGTCTCACGACCACGTTGTTCCCGGAAGTGATGAAGAGTTGACCACGCCAGACGTGCAGGGCTACGACTTCCGTGGCGAATTCGATTTTCAGGAGATGCTGGAAGCGTATGCAACGACGGGCTTTCAGGCGACGCAACTCGCAGAGGCCATCGACATCGCCGAGCAAATGCAAGACGCCGATGCCACGATCTATCTCACATGCACGTCGAATATCATTTCGTCGGGATTGCGTGAAGTCGTCGCCTACCTCGTTCGTGAAGGGTACGTCGACGTGCTTATCACGACCGCGGGATCGCTGGCGGAGGATGTTATCAAAACGGCGAAGCCGTTCAAAATGGGAGAGTGGGATGCGGACGAGGCCGCGCTCCGAGAACAGGGAATCAACCGTCTTGGGAATCTCTTTGTTCCTTCCGACCGATACGTCTGGTTGGAGGAGTACCTGTACGACTTCTTCGAGGAGTTCTTCGCCGACGAAAAGGTCCGGACGCCGACGGCGTTTGCCCGCGAGTTAGGGGAGACACTCGACGATCCCGATTCGGTCCTGAAGCAAGCGGCGGACAACGACGTTCCCGTGTACTGTCCAGCGCTGACGGACGCCGAAGTTGGGAACTTTCTCTACTATTACAGACAGGGATACGACTCGGAAGTCGGCATCGAAATCCTCGACGATTATGACTCGCTTATCGAGGACGGGATGCTTGCTGACACGACAGGTCTGATCGCAGTTGGAGGGGGCGTCCCGAAACACCACGCGATTATGACAAATCTGTTCCGTGGCGGGGCGGATTACGTCGTCTACATCTCGACTGGTATGGAAGGGGATGGCTCACTCTCTGGAGCGCCCCCGAACGAGGCAGTATCGTGGGGGAAGATCAAAGACGATGAGCGGACGAATTACACGCAGGTTGAAGCAGAAGCAACGCTCGTCTTCCCACTGCTTGTAGCGGGTGCTTTCAGCGAGTGAGTGCGATCTGCTGATTAAACTGGCGCTGTAGCAGACTGTAGCTAGAAAGCGTAGTAGGGTGGTTACAGTTGATGCTTGGCGGTCAACCGTTCAGTCCGAGTGTGCGGGAGATCCAAGTTGATCGTTGCCTTCGCTAGAGTCGGTTGCAGCCACCTGATCACCGTTCGCCGAGAGCAGGTGGCGCTTCGAGTTGAAGACGACGATGAGACTACTGACCGCCATCATAACGGCGGCGATCAACGGCGTGATCACGCCAGTCATTGCCAGTGGAAGCGCGATCGCGTTGTAGCCAGCCGCCCAGAGCAGGTTCTGTTTGATTCGGCCTCGTGTTTCACTCGCCAGCTCGAAGACCTCAGGAACGGCGTCGAGACGGTCGTCCAGTACTACCGCGTCGGCCGCCTCGATCGCCAGATCGGTGCCGCTCGAGACCGCGATCCCGAGGTCTGCGCTCGCGAGGGCGGGCGCGTCGTTCGTTCCATCGCCGATCATTGTCGTCGTCCCGCGCTCCCGGAGACCCTGGACGATCGCTTCCTTGGACTCGGGGCGCACGCCTGCAAATACGTGATCGATCGCTGGATGGTTTGCAAATGTTTCGGTCATCCGTTCGTCGTCGCCTGTCAGCACGACGATTTCCCGGTCCGCATCCGTGAGATCGGAAACCACGTGTTCCCAGTTCTCACGCGGCGTATCTCGGACCGAGACGATCCCCTGGACGACACCCTCCCAGGCAATCGCCGTCGGATGATTGCCCGATTCGTAGGCGTCCGTGACGGCTGTCTCGATTTCTGTAGGTATCGTCCACTCGTCGGCGTCAAAGGAGTCTGGATGGCCGATAACCACGCGGGTATCGTCGACGAGGGCTGACACGGTACGGTCGGCGCTCTCGAAACGCGACACAGAGCGTGTGGTCGGCGGGGCGGCATCGTCGATCGCAGCGGCGATGGGGTGGCTCGACCGGCGTTCGACGGCGGCCGCCATCGCAAGCACTTCGTCAGGATCGTCGCCAGCGACGTCCACAAGCTCCATCTTCCCCGTGGTGAGCGTCCCAGTCTTGTCGAACACGACGACCGCGGAGTCGTCGATCCGCTCGAGCACTGTCTCGTTGAGAACGAGTATGCGATTATCGGTGGCATCGCGGGTGGCCGCCGCGAGAGCAAGCGGGGTCGCGATCCCGAGCGAGCACGGACACGAGACCACTAACACAGAGACACCGACCATTATAGCTGTATTCGGGTCGTTGCCGAGGACGAACCAGCCAGTGGCAGTTAGCACGGCAAGCCCGAGTACGAACGGAACAAACAGTACCGCAAAGCGGTTGACAATATGCTGGACACCCGTCGCAGAACTCTTGACGTTCCAGAGGAGTTCGACGAGGCGATCCATCGTGCTGGTGTTTTCTGGACCAACTTCGACGACAACCGCATTGTCTGTGGGGATCGACCCGCCGAGTACAGTGTCCCCGACGGATTTCCGTTGCGGGAGAGATTCACCTGTGATGAGTGCCTCGTCGATCGCGGCAGTCCCGTCGACGATCTGGCCGTCGACTGGCACCCGTTCGCCAGGTTTGACTAACAGGTGATCGCCAGGCTCACACGCTTCAATGTCGATGGTTTCGGTGGCCTCGCTGTCGTCGTCGAGCCGGCGGGCGTCATCGACGCGTGAATCAGTGAGGTCAGCGCGATTGCCGAGTGCAGCGCGTTTGACCCGTGACTCAATATGGTTGCCGATAGTGACGATCGCGAGCACCATCACTGCGACGTCGAAGTACGGGTCGCGCCCGCCCGTGAGGTAGGTGGCCAGCGAGTAGAGGTACGCTGCGAGCACCGCGATGGCGATCAACACGTCCATGTTCGGCCGACCGACTTTCAGGCTCACATAGGCCCCGCGGAAGACCGGGTATCCGAGCCCGATAACGATGAGTGTGCTCCAGACCGCGAGCGGCCCGAACACCATCGCCTCAACGGTACTCCCGTAGAGAAAGCTCTCGGGATAGATGCCGAGGTATACCGGATAGATGAACAGGACGTAGAGAATCAACACGGGCATCATCAGTACCGCCGCGAGCACTGCACGGTATTTGCCGAACTCGACGCGCGAACGCAGCGAGTCGTTTTCCTCGTCGGGACCGTGGGCCTGATAGCCCAGTCGACTGAGTGCAGCGGAGATCGCGTTACGGTCGATCTGGGCAGGATCGTACACCACCTGCGCCATTTCAGTGGCGTAGCTCGCACGCGCCTCGTGAACACCGTCCTCTTCCTCGGCAAGGAGTTCGATGAATCCTTCGCAGGTCTGACAGTGCATACCGTCGATCGAGAGGTAGGCCGTTTCGGCGCCCTCGGGGACATCGGGTTGGGAATCCTCGGCCGCGACACGGTCACGGACGGCCGTAATGGAGAGGTCGACGTCCTCACCGTTGTCAACCAGGCGTGCGACCTCTAGACAGCCCCGACAGCAGAACTCGCCGTCGATGGCCACGTCGATGATTGGGTCTTCGACAGGGAGGTCACAGAGTGTACAGGTGGACATGTTACGCAACCGCCTCCGAGCCGGAGATTGGTTGATAGTACGGGATATCGGGCAACGGGAGCACGACGCCAAACCGCATGAGCCCCATCGCTAATAGGACGTATCCGAGCCCAATGAACAACACACCGAGTCCATAGTGGACCACCTGTCGCTGGCGGGCGCTTACTGACTGGATCACCGTTCCGTAGAGGAACACGCTAGGAATCGTCCCGAGCCCAAGCGCGGCGAGCGAGAGGAGACCATATACAGGCGAGCCCTGTGCGAACGCATACAGGAATGCGGGATAGAGAAGCATACACGGCAACAATCCATGAAGCGCGCCAAGCCCGACGATGCCGATGCCGTTGACCCAGCGGTCGATCCGTGTCGAGATCACTGTGTAGGTTCGCGCGAATACTGATCCGATACCAGTATCGGCAATCACACCTTCGACGGCTCCTTGTTGGTAGCCGGCCAATCGGGTGATCCCCATCCCGAGGATTGCCACGCCGATGCAGATGCCGACGACACCCTGGACTGGCCCGAGAATCCCGGCGAGCCCGATCGTCCCATAGAGCAGCGCGCCAGCAGCCCCGAAGACAGCCCCGATGAGGGCGTAGCTCATCGTCCGGCCGAGGTTGAACAGCGCGTGCTGCCGCACTTCATAGAGAGTGAGTGCGCCAGACCAGCGGTCGTCGGTTTCCATACGCTCGGCGTAGGTTGCAACGAGCGGGCCGCACATTCCAATACAGTGTGCACCGCCGAGGAGGCCAATCAGAAAAAACACCACCAGTCCATAGCCACTCGCGATGCCGATCTCACTCAGTTGTACTAGGACTGCCGAAATCATACTCACGGCTGGCAAAGCCAGCATAGATTAGAGTATACCACCCGTCCTGTGTAGTTGGTTTCGGTTCGGGCCGTGACTTCGAAGGTCACTGATGAGATTATGTTACCCCGCGCACGGTGGCGCGGGGAATCCTGCTCTCACGAGGGCAGGCTTCCTGTTTCGATCACGTGACGTGCAGACACAGACTCAAACTGAGTCGTGTCCGTAGCGGTCACAGTCTCCACCTTTGAGAATTCTGCTACCTGAACTAACCACCGTTGGCGATATAATGATTTGGGGCCGTAGCTATAGTCACCTTCTTGACTGGGTTTGTGTACCGAGAACAGCGAAAGGGTTCTTTTCTGTTCTGAGTCTGATGATGTTAGCCTGTCGGCGTGAGGTGTTGGCTCTGGCGGCTAAGCAAGCTCCAAGTGAATCGAAACTCCTTATTTCGGTGTCTGATTTGAACCTATATGGGTCAAATTAGAATCGTCTGGGGAATCGGAAATGCTTCAACCGAGAAGGCATCGTATGATGCAGCGCTAGCAGCTGCGAACGTTCATAATTACAATTTAGTTAGTGTCTCTTCAGTCATTCCGAGCGATGCTGCTCTTGAGGTTATCGGAACTGCTCCCGATTTGGGAACAGTCGGCGACCGTCTGACTGTTGTTCAAAGTCGGAAAACGGTCAAATCCGGTGAGACAGCTGCTGCTGGGATCGGATGGGCACGCAGTAAATCCGGACGAGGTATTTTCTACGAGTCAACAGGCGATACAGAGAATACTGTCCGTGAGCGCATCAAGACTGGTTTGACTGCTGGGAAGGACCATCGAGACTGGGAATTTCTTAGTGATGGGGATGAAGTCGTCGCTGAGGCTGACCCTGATGTTGACAATTACGCTACTGCCGTCGTACTGGCGATTTATGGGCGATCTTCCCCTATTATGTAATGCTCTAAATACGGGAGATCACCGTGATCTAAAAATGCTCCTTTCGATAGGCTTCTTCGATTTTGTCTTCAAGTGACGTGACGTATTCATCCAGAATATTTGGAATTTCATTGTTGAATCGTTCATTCTGGAATCGGTATGTCGGACCAATAACTGCAATCGCACCAAGAATACTCCCATCCGGGTTTTTTACGATCCGACCGACTTCTCGTAACCCATTAACATATTCTTCGTCAGCAAACGCAACTCCCCGTTCCTTGATCGCATCCAGAGATTCAAAGAGCGAGTCTTGATCGGTAATTGTTTTCTCAGTCTGTTCTTGTAACCCCCACTGGTCTACTATCTCCTCAACACGATCCCTCGAGTATTCAGCAAGTATCGCTTTTCCAGTTGCGACACTGTGAAGATAATAGTAGATACCAGCAGCTGTAATCGATTTGGACGTGTGAGAATCCTTTGAGTCAAACTGGCTATCCGGATGGAATGATTCGTGAACAAGAATACCCCGACCGTCGTTTTCAACCACAAATTCTACCTCTTCATCAATCTGCTCAGAAAGATTGGATACAGTCTCTTCAGCAAGAACGTATGCCTGTTTCCGTGACCGCGCGTATTCGCCGTGGTTGAGAAACCGCAAACCAACGTGGTACATTTCACCCTCCTTCGTCAGATAGCCATGATCGATAAGCGTGCGAAGGTGCACATGTACCGTACTTCTCGCCATTGCCAGTTCGGTTGTTAATTCATCTAACGTCGCACCATCCAATCGCTGTATGGTATCTACTATGGAAAGCGAGCGAACAGTTGTTTTGGCTGTCTGATCACCCATACCTAATCTTTCGAATGTCTAAATATAAAGGTTCGGGTATAGTGGACTATTATATATCCTAGCTTTGGCGCTGTCACCATTGAGTGATCAGTGTAACTGCTGAAGACCAATCAGTAGAGCACCCGTTTTCGAGGAAGACCAGCTCAAGAATCGTTCGACAGCGACAGGAGAGCAACTACAGAAAGGGTCAAGATTGATGGGACAGAACTATCCAGACTAATCACCGTAGACAGTTGCTACTGCTGGATAAGAACAGACAAGATAACAATCCAGCAAATATCGTCTGTGTCATTAAAATGTCCGACCTGATATGAGATCGATGTTTGGCGGTGAAAGACGTATTGGAGCGAAGTCAAGATGTCGCATCACGAAGCGCCTATTGACATGGTATCCCATTCCTGGAAATCTAATTTCGCAAGCACAAAAAATTATTTTCGAATTGATAACCTATGAGTGAGGGGTGCACGTAGGAGAAGACGAGATGAGCACTCAGAGGAAGACCCAACAGAGCGCAGGCACTATCGAAGAGAACGCACTCCGGCTCAAAAAGGAGAAAGCAGAACAGATAATCGACGCACTGAACACCGACCTCGCGGACGCGTACGTCCTCTATCACCAGCTCCACAAACACCACTGGAACGTCGAAGGCGCGGAATTCCGAGATATTCACGTGTTCCTCTAGGAAGTGTACGAGAACGTCGAGAACGCGGCCGACGAACTCGCAGAGCGGTTCCAGGCGCTCGGCGGCGTCCCGCACGCCAGTATGACAACACTCGCAGAGAACGCGACCGTCGTAGCCGAGGATGAGGATGTCTATGACATCCGGACGTCGCTCTCGAACGATCTGGAGATAATGGGTGACATCATCGAGAGCTACCGGGAGCACATCGAACTCGCGGAAGGACTCGGTGACCACGCGACTGCACAGATGCTTCGTGAGCAGCTGGAAACAATCGAGGAACACACCCATCACGTCGAGCACTACCTCGAAGACGACACACTCGTCCTCGAGGCGGCGACGAATTAAGGAACAGAACTCATAATACCCGATGATTTCTAGATACTAATACCGGTAGGTTCAGGACACTTCGTTAGAGATTGGTCATAACCCAAAATCGTCTCAGAAATTAGTGATGAATACTGAAACTTTGTTCGGATCTATAGCTGACGATAGTTCAACTAAGGATTCGATGCGGATTACGGTAATTGGTGCTGGTGAGGTCGGGAGAGCGATTGCTGCTACTCTTTCGGACCTTCACAAAGTAGTCATCATTGAACGTGATCAGCGTATCGTAGAGGAACTTACGTATGCACACGATGTGCTTGCTGTACACGGAGACGGACGTGAGATCAAAACACTACAGCAGGCCAGAATCGAACAGGCAGACCTGGTTATTGCGTGTACCGATGATGACGAGGTGAATACTGTTATCTGCGCCACCGCAAAGCTGGTTTCTGATGCTTTCACTATCGCTCGGGTCAGACATCGCACTCTGTATGAAACGTGGGATGGGCATTCAGATGCTTTCGGTGTTGATCATATGATATGCACAAACCTACTGACGTCTGAAGCAATTTTCCGCATCTCTGGGCTTCCATCGGCTCGAGAGGTGGATACCTTTGCTAACGGCCTTGTACGAATGGCTGCATTTGAAATTGGACAAGATAGTCCTATTATCGAACGAGCCGTGCACGAGATAGATAGTGATAATCCATTAACGTTTGCAGCGATCTTCCGCGACGAGGAACTGCTAATCCCAAGTGGGGAGACAGTCATTCAATCGGATGACCACATAGTAGTTATCGGAAGTACCCAGGCTGTGGAAAATTTCGCCTCTGTGATTTCGAGGTCATTACGGAGTCAGACAGACGATATTATTATTGCTGGAGCAACTAAGGTCGGAATTCAAACGGCTAAGCTATTCGAAGAACATGGATATAACCCTCGTTTAGTCGAACAAAATAGTGAGAAAGCCCGTGAAGTTGCCGAAGCACTCCCAAACACGACAGTGCTTCATGGGGATCCAACTGAGATATCTTTCTTAAATCGAGAGAAGATGGGGGAAGCTGATCTGATGATCTCTACACTGGAACATGATGAACATAATCTGCTCGTAACGTTGGTAGCACGTCAGCTTGGTGTTGACGAAACAGTAGCTGTCGTCGAGAATCTAGAGTATACCGGATTATTCGAAACAGTCGGTGTCGACGTGACTGTCAACCCACGTGAGGAAACCGCTGAAGAAATCGTTCGGTTTACTCGACTGAACCCTACTGAGAATATCGTTATGCTTGAACATAACCGTGCGGAAGTGATTGAAGTTGAGGTTGCTCAGGATAGTATTCTCACAGACCGCAAGATTGCGAATTCGATAACTGATCTTCCAGATGGAGTTGTTATTGGAGCGATCGCTCGCGACGATGAACTCGTGACTCCACGAGGCTCAACGATAATCAAATCAGAAGATCATATCATTTTATTCGTGGATGCTAATATACTCGACGAGGTTACTGAGGCAATTTAGAAACAATATTCACTACAGTTTGAAAGCTCCAGCTACAGTAATGGAAAGACGAGTGTGGCCTCTGCCTCGACCTGTGTATAGTTCGCCCGCTCTTCCTTGATTTTACCCCATGAGACCGCCTCGTTTGGCGGTGCACCCGACAGCGATCCATCTCCCTCCATACCCGTCGAGATGTAGACAACGTAATCCGCCCCGCCGCGGAAGAGGTTCGTCATAATCGCATGGTGTTTCGGTACACCACCCCCAACCGCGATGAGTCCCGTCGTGTCCGCGAGCAAGCCGTCTTCGATGAGTGAGTCGTAGTCATCCAGAATCTCGATTCCGACGTCTGAATCGTAGCCCTGGCGATAGTAGTAGAGAAAGTTCCCGACTTCGGCATCGGTCAAAGCCGGGCAGTACACTGGGATGTTATTGTCCGCCGCTTGCTTTAACACTGAATCCTCGTCGTCGAGCGTCTCACCTAACTCACGTGCGAATGCCGTCGGTGTCCGAACTTTCTCCTCTGCGAAGAAGTCATCGAAGAAATCATATAGATCATCCGTCTTTAGTTAGGAGACGAACCGCGTGACAGCGGCGGCTTATCGAGGATTGTTTGCGGCAGGAATGAGGAAGCCGAGTCTGTGCACGATAACGGCCCCTCATCGAGAATCATGCGTCGGCTCACTACGCTCTTTCCATCTGCATTTCTTGAAGAGCACGCCGAGGAACTCGGCGTGGTCGAACGCTACAGGAAGACGCAGATGCCCGCTCTCGTGTGGTCGTTCGTGTTTGGCTTCGCCGCTAGCGAGAGCCGAACACTCGCTGGCTTCCGTTGCAGCTACAACGCCACTGCCGATAAGACGCTCTCTCCCGGCGGGTTCCACCAGCGATTGACGCCGTCCTTCGCGGAGTATCTCCGCGACCTCGTCGAGCGCGGCATCGACGAGGTCGCTGTTCCCGACACTGTCGATGTGGATATCGACCGGTTCCGGGACATGATGATCGCCGACGGGACAGTGTTGCGGTTGCATCGGTATCTGTCCGAGGAGTTCGAGCCACGGCGAGGGGAGCAGGGTGGAGCGCGGCTCCACCTGCTCCACAACGTCACCGATCAGACGATCGACCGCTTCAGCGTCACTGACGAGAAAGCGCACGACAGCACCGAGTTTTCGACGGGCTCGTGGCTGGAAAACCGGTTGATGCTATTCGATCAAGCGTACTTCAGGTACCGCCGGTTTGCGTTGATCGACGAGAACGACGGCTCGTTCGTGAGTCGGCTGAAGCCGAACGCAAATCCAGAGATAACGGCGGAATTACGGGAATGGCGTGGCGACGCCATTCCCTTGGAGGGCGAGAAGATCCAGGATGTCATGGACGATCTTCACCGCAAGTACATCGATGTAGAGGTCGAAGCGACCTTTCAGCGCCGGGAGTACGCGGGCACGCAGTCATGGGATAGCAAGCGGTTCTGCGTCGTCGGCGTCCACGACGAGGACGCCGACGACTACCACCTGTACATCACGAATCTGCCGCGAGAAGAGTTCTTCCCGACAGATATAGCGACGATCTACCGCTGTCGGTGGGAAGTAGAACTGCTGTTTCGTGAGTTGAAGACGCAATACGAGTTGGATGAGTTCGACACGAGCAAGAAACATATCGTAGAAATTCTGGTGTATGCGGCGTTGTTGTCGCTGTTAGTGAGTCGTGATCTGTTGGCGCTGGTCACCGAGGAGGCTGATGATGAGATCGTGTTTCCGCCCGAGCGTTGGGCGGCGACCGTCCGGTCGCACGCCCAACTCATCCTCTCTGACCTCGGTGAGTTCCTCGGGTACTCGCCGCCACCACTGTTAGACCGGCTGATCGAGGATGCACAGAAAACCCATCAGCAACGACCGATACTGCAAGAGACGCTCGCTACCGCTACGCAACCGAGGTGTGAGGCCTAACTAAAGACCAATGGGTACTCGCTGATGTTGGCCGTCGCGAGGAACGTCCGGATGCCCTCGTCGTACAAGTCTTGGGCGTTCTCCGCGAGCTTCTCGTGGTCGATTTCGAGGTCCTGGTCGAACGGTGTGAGGAGACCGACGGCAACGCCACGCAGACACTCCTGGACCTGGTCGGCTAACAATGGCATAATGCGTGAGCGCGCCGGCTGTAACATATACCCATCGCCCGCGGGAGAAATGGGGCCGAACCAGGGCGACGGCGGGGATCCCACCAGCGGCTCGCGGCCCGGACCGCCGTTGAGCCCCGCCAGTTCCAAGCCGCGCTTGATCACGAGAGCGTTGTTGCCCGCCGATAGGGTGCTCCCGGCGCCCGGCTCCTCGCGGAGGTACTCCAACGGCCGCAGGGCGCGCTGAAACTTCCGGGCCCGGTCCCAGTCCCCGGCGTTGAGCGCGTCGAACAGGGCAGGGCTGCCTCCGGCAAGAAGTTCCCGATGCTGTCGTGTAGCCGGTCGCCCCCTCGACGGCGTACGAGCGGACGTACCACTCGGCGATCATTGACCCAGGTCAACTCGCGAAGGCGTTCTCGACGGGTCAGGAGAACTCGACAACGTTGTCGGCAGTGAACTTCACGGCGACCTCCTCCTTGCGCTCGCTGAGGTCGACAAGTTCGGAGGGGGGAACCGTCAGATCGCGCTTGTAGATGACGATCAGAATATTGATCTCGTCGCAGATCCGGTGGTAGTAGTCGGCCAGCCCCCACTCGTGGTTGTAGGTGTGGTCCAGGTGCATGGCTCTCAGCCTGTCCGGGACGACGACTTCGTAGGCCTTAGCCAGGTTCTGGATCTCGGGGACGTTCCCGGCGGCGCCAGCGACGACGGTAGCGTCATCGGCTGTGGTCTCGACGTGAGTCTCGAAGATCGCTTTCTACTCGGCGTCAGTCAGCGAGTAGTACTCGCCGGTGTGCCGCAGGAGACGAACAGATCCGTCCCCGCAGCCTCCTTCACGCCGAGGTTCTCGTCCAGCGCGTCGTGATCGATCGCGTGTCGTCGGCGAAGGGGACGGCGGTGGTGAACCCGATGGTTTAGAAGCAAATGAGCAAGTGACTGCTGCCCACAACTCCTAAAAGTCCAATTTTAATGGACTTATATAAAGTCCTTATGAATTGAGGCTCTTTGAATTTCACTCGTGTGAGCGGCGTATGCTTGATACCAGTGCTGATTTATGACCTGGCATCAGCTGAGGCCGAATTATGCACAGAAGCTTTGAGATTCCACTAATAACGGCGATCCGTCAAAAGGAGCATGTGACAGATTAATTAATCAGATTGACGGACACGCCCTCTTTCTATCTAATAATCCATGTCAGAGATACTAGTTGCATCAACTCTGAGCTCTTCGGAGCACCCAGTTCAATCCCGATTTAGCAGTGCCACATATTCTGTGACGATCGATATTGTTAGACCGAAATCATAATAGAACTGTTTGAATTACAAGCGTAGGTCTGTAATGCTGATTCTATTTATTGAATCGGATCCGCCCTGAGCCGTAAATAACAACAGTACATTTGTTATAGTGTCTACGTAGCGTATACCAGATTGGGTCCCTAGTCCAAATATACGGGACTTTTATAAGTTGGTGGCATGCTGCATCTATCATCATTTCCTAAGCTAGAATCAGCACTCTGGCTCTGTTTCCACTCTCATTTATTAATGCTCAATTGAGTTTTTCTATCATCCACTCACGACCGATACAAAGAAAGAAACCGCTATACAAAATCATACGACGGCAAGAGAATTGCAACAAGACCAGTATTCCAGAGTTCAAACTGTGAATTCACCAGTTAAGCGCTCTCCCACTACACCGTGGAGACACGTACTTGAATCCGTGAGTTGGCCCGAAAAGTGCCTCGTACCTTATCTCTCGTAGGACGCGAGTTAGGGTCTCATCGCTTGCTCTCCATTTCTAGATATCGGTCTGAAGCATCGTCGTCAGCTATCTAAACGTCTGGACGACAGAGCATCATTCAGTCAATTATTTTCCCGAGTGCATCTACAACATGGTCAGCGTGGTTTTTATCGATGATTAGTGGAGGTAGAAGTCGTACGACAGTCCTGCCTGCAGGTAGTGCAAGGACACGATGATTCATCGCCAGCTCCTGTAGGATACGGTTTGCTCCGCGTTTAACCTCGATACCCACCATCAACCCCTCGCCGCGGATATCCCGGACTCGATCACCGAGTTCCGCCTCTAACTGCTTCTGCAGGTATGTTCCGATCTCGGCAGCATGGATAGGGAGGTCTTCATCGGTAATCGTCGATATTGTCGCTTCAGCTGCCGCTGAGATAAGAGGGTTCCCGCTGAATGTCGACGCATGGTCGCCATATTCATCTGCAATCCAGTCGCGACACAGCGTCGCACCAATGGGTAATCCGTTTCCGAGTCCCTTTGCACTTGTCAGTATGTCTGGCACAACGTCTACACGCTCACAGGCCCAAAGTTTGCCTGTCCGACCCAACCCCGTTTGAACCTCATCCAGAATTAGCGCTGCTCCAGCTTCTGTGGTCGCCTCACGGATAGCCTTCATAAAATTGGGAGAGGCAGGGTTGATGCCTCCCTCGCCTTGGACGGGTTCGACTATGACAGCCGCTGTATTGCCATCGATTGCCGTCGTTATCGCGTCAACATCGCCATATTGGACGAACTCTACGTTCTCAAGAAGTGGCTCATAAGGATCTTTGTATTTGTCCTTCCACGTAGTGGAAAGCGCGCCCATTGTACGACCATGGAATCCCCGTACTGTGGCAATGATTTTCGTGTTACCGGTGGCTGCACGAGCAAACTTCAATGCTGCCTCATTAGCCTCGGTTCCGGAATTACAGAGCCACACCTTCTCGATACCACCGGGCGCTACATGTCCCAGTGTCTCGTAGAGCTGACTCCGCACTGCAACGGGATACGACCCTTGCACATAGGTCAGATCCGAAAGCTGTGTTGTGATGGCATCCGTAACCCTATCGTGGCCATGACCCAACGGGACACATGCGTAGCTCGCACCCATATCGAGGTATTCGTCCCCGTTGGCATCGTAAAGATACGGACCATCCCCTTCAACGATCTCGATAGGTTTCTCAGAATACACGAATCCACTCATGTTCAGGTATCACAGATACTACTCTGAAACGTGCTGGGAAATATCTGTCCCACTCCTCTACAGTAGCAGTTCCGACAGACCTCTATCGAACGGTCTAACCATACCCTGTGAACTGTTGTCACTTCTCCGCTACGTTTATTGGTAATCCGTTCCAAGATTGAGATTCCTATGGGTATGGGTAACTTCGACGAACAAGAGCACGAACGCCGTGAGAAGAAACTCTCCGAAATTGAATCAGACTCCGAAGAGCAACCGACGGAATATCAGGGTCAAATAACGTTTGACACGGAGGACACTACGGAAGCGTTGCTAGATCGTCTAAAAGAGATGAAGTCCAAGGATGAATGACAAATAATCAAGAAATAAAGCAATTGTCCCAACTCGATTGGATTGATACTGGGCTAGGATTAAGTTCGATACAAGGTTAGTTGCCCATATGGAATCCCTCCTGCTTGATTCAGAAGTAACACAATCAGTTCCGATAGAGGCAATAAAAGATGCCGTAGAAGAAACATTCCAAGCCTACGAGCGAGGGACTGTGGTTATGCCACCGAAGTCATATATTGATCTGCCCCAGTATAATGGTGATTTTCGGTCAATGCCTGCCTATGTGGGGACTGATTCGTGGGAGGGTGCTGCAATTAAATGGGGTAACGTCCATCCGGATAATCCATCAAACAATAACCTGCCAACGGTAATGGGGATAATTATCTACTCTGATCCAGAGACGCTTAGTCCGTTGGCTATCATGGACGCCACCGTTCTTACTCGGAAGCGGACTGCGGCAGCTGCGGCCGTCGCTACAGATCATCTCGCGGTTGACGATGCTCACAGTTTAGGCCTTATCGGTGCTGGAACGCAATCGTATACTCAATTTGAAGCGCTCACCCAAGTCAGGCCAATCAACGAGGTCATCGTGAATGATGTGGACGATGACGCGGTAGACACATTCATTGACACATATCCCGATTTCGCGATTCAGGCTGGTACCGTTCATGAAGCGGCCGCATGTGATATTGTCTCAACTGTGACCCCTGCTGAAGAACCAATTGTTCCACTTAACGCGGTCAATCCTCAAACGCATATTAATGCGATCGGTGCCGATGCCGAAGGTAAACAGGAACTCAATACGAATATTCTCACAGAAGGGTGCGTTTTCGTCGATAGTTTTGACCAAGCAATTCACACAGGTGAGATCAACGTACCGTGGGGTCGAGGAGATCTTGATGAAGATGATATCTATGGCGAACTTGGTGAGTTAGTAAGTGCAGGCGATGGATTGGCAATACCACAAAATGAACTGACGATATTCGACAGCACCGGTCTCGCGATTCAAGATGTCGCTGCCGCGCATGTCGCATACGAATATGCAACCGGACTAGAGGATATTCCATCTACAAGCTTGTTCTCTAAATGACATCCTTCGCGCCGTTCACGTCGCAGTTTCCCGTGTGTTGAGATATTATGGTTCATGGGTCATCCGTTCTTATGGGACTACTAGCCCCGTAGATTTGTCGAACAGGCGCACCACGGGCGGTGCCATCCAGCCGGTATCCCTATCCTCCCGTCACAGGTGAGATTCGGGAGTACCTCCTGTCAGATGTTCTCGACTCCATTCACGTCAGCATTGGCGACCAGTCCACAATCTTCGCAGACGTACAATTACGCTCGCCACGCTGGCTATCGTCCGTGGTCCCTTACGAGGCGCACGGTTTCGATGTGTCATGTTCGTCCACGCGCCCGACGCTGATGCCGTGTTCGGCGGCTTTGTATTCCAGCATCTCGCTGAATCGATCGAACGCCCACCCGTGCAAATCGAGCTTGCCGTGGTCGCCCCAATCAGCACTGTCACGGATACCACTCAGGTCGCCCACAGCAATCGTCCCAGCATTCCAGGCGGCACATTCGGTCACCACATCCTTCGAGGCAGCGTTGAAGAAGTGGTGGCGGCGCTCGCGGCGTTTCCGGTCCAGCCATCGCGCTTGCGGGAATCGCTGTCTTCGCACGTCGCTCGCTCCTTCTGGAAGTAATCATCGTCCTCCTTGAGTGAACTACCAGGATACAGCAGGAGTCGTCACCGACTGCAACCGCTGCGAAATTGCAGATACCGAGGCCGATACCCGCCACCCGGTGGATTGCCATCATCTCGTCGACAATGCAAACTGTTCACTCGTGGACCAACATATGAACGGCAAAGCGGAAGATCGACTTAGTGACGACTGTGGTTTTCTCAGGTATCGACAGTGATCGATTAGTGCTCGGGTTGTTCGGCCGGCGCTTCCATGCTCTTGATCCGGAGAATGAGGATGTTGTTGGTATCATCCTTCCCCTCGAGAACTCCGTTGATGACCAGTTTCGATAGCGGCGTCGGGCCGACGATGACTTCGTCGCCCTCAGAGAAGCTACGGATGGAGCCCTGGAGATGGATTTCCGCGCGACAGAGTTCAGGGTGGTGGACGCTTGAGAGGTCAATTTCCTCGACGTTGGCGTCCTCGACGGCCTCGCCGTCGTGGAAAAGTGGGACTGACGCTGGTTCTTCCATCTGTTCGACATCTAGCGCCTCGTAGGCATTCGCAGTGGGTTTGTATCCGCCCTTCGGCCCGGGGACGCCCTCGACCAATTGGAGCGCTTTGAGGCTCTGCATCTGGTTTCTAATTGTACCAGGGTTGCGGTCGACTTCAGCGGCAATATCCTCGCCCTTGACGGCGTCCTCCGTCTCAGGATAGAGATTAACCAACGCCGTGAGAATAGTTTTCTGACTCGACGTAAGCTCAATCGACGACATACGATAGACTTGGGTAGGCACCCGATTAAAGCTGTTTAAATAAAGAACCCTTCGGAGGCGTCCCTAACGTCGACGACTGAAACGACTAAGCGACGCTCACTCTTGGACTACATTATCGAAGACAACCGACGTCGACGTCTGCTTTCACCTCGGCGCTATTTCTCGAAAAGGCACGAGGAGAACCCCTGGCAAGACTGTTGGGTCACGCCAAGGGATGTTAACACCGTCGAAGAGAGCCGCCACGGAGGCTGTGAGACCGTGGTGTAAACTTCTACGTCCCTCGATTTACGGGAACCGGACTTGAAGATTTCCCATACCCAAAATTATTTTACAAATGAGTTGTTTCGATGTTGGGATATTATCATTTATCAACGCTATCAACTTCTTGAACACACCCAACCATCGTCCAAGTATCCTCATCTGGCCCCTTTCGGCCAACCAGAACGGATTCATTATCTTCACTCGATACAAACCGATATAGATTTTGTTCATTTTCACGGGTCCCCTCTGCCTGAAATTCTTGCTGAAAAAACTCCGCCTTGGATATCTGGGGTATTATTTGTGATCCATCGTCAAGTATTATCTTGACAGAACCGGGACTAAGGTTATGAATTTGTTTAGCAATGGGATTGAGATCTGCCATAAGCCACCTACGAGAGGGTATAGGTAAATCGTGTCGATTTGTGATATCCGGTACCTTTGTCACTCGTCTACCCCCCAACAGAATGTCTGGATTGGGTTCGTCTGCTTCGTAGGTCCTCGCCAAACCTGTTGTAGTGAACCGAAGGATGCTGAGCTAGTCCGGATCCACTGTGTTAATCCCGATGGGAAGGTGCATTCTGAAATCAAGAGTCGATCATCTCAATTCTCCGAGATAGATGACAGATCTATTATTCAAACTTTATGCTCCAGCAGTTCTACTGTTAAAAACCAATGGTTTGGTCTGTCCGGCTCGATAACGAAGAGCACGAAACAGAGCAATCTAACGACGAAATTGAGGGTACTACCTGCTCAGGATGTGGTTCAGACAAAATTATCCAACAGTCTAGCCGAGGGGAGCGGATCTGTGAAGAGTGCGGGCTCGTCATTGAAGAGGACTTGGTAGATTCTGGCCCAGAGTGGCGGGCATTCAATCATCAAGAACGACAGGAAAAGTCCCGTGTCGGGGCCCCGACCACCAGCACAATGCATGATAAGGGTCTGACCACCCAGATCGACTGGAAAGACAAAGATGCGTATGGGCGAGCAATCTCGTCAAAGAAGCGGTCGCAAATGCACCGCCTACGGAAATGGCAGGAGCGAATCCGGACGAAGGATGCTGGGGAACGGAACCTCCAATTTGCGCTCAGCGAGATTGACCGGATGGCGAGTGCACTCGGTGTCCCGCGAGACGTTCGTGAGGTAACGAGTGTCATCTACCGCCGGGCATTAGATGAGGATCTGATTCGCGGACGGTCGATCGAAGGCGTGGCGACGGCTGCGCTCTATGCGGGCTGTCGGCAGGAAGGTATCCCGCGGTCACTGGAGGAGATAGCGGAGGTTTCACGTGTGGAACGCATCGAAATCAGTCGTACCTATCGATACATTTCAAATGAACTTGACCTCGAACTGTTGCCGATAGACCCAAAACAGTACGTCCCGCGATTCAGTTCGAAGCTTGATCTTCCGCAAGAGGTTGAAGCAAAGGCCAACGAAATTATCGAAGAGACTGCTGATCCGTTACTGTCGGGCCGCGGACCATCCGGATTCGCTGCGGCTGCGATTTATGCCGCCGCAATGCTCTGTAACGAGAAACGCACACAGCACGAGGTGGCGGATGTGGCGCAGGTGACCGAGGTGACTATTCGCAACCGATACCAAGAACAGATCGAGATGTTAGATATACATCAGTAGAAATGGCTACGAAATTCATCCAAGAGACATGACCAAACCCACAGCCGTCTCGGTACGCGACCTTGCGTGTGAGATTAGGACTGGAGGGCAGTCTTCTCTGAATCTCCTTGAGTCAGTTCTTGACCGTATTGAGGCGATCGATGAGTTGAACGCGTTTATTACGGTAACCGAAGAATCGGCACGGAACCGTGCTCGAATGGCTGACGATGCAGCCGCACGTGGTGACGATCTCGGCCCACTCCATGGCGTGCCGGTCGCAATCAAGGACCTCCGGACCCGAAAAGCGGGAATCCGGCATACGATGGGGCTCGCACCGTTGACTGATAATGTGGCCGACGACGATTCCATCACGGTTGAGCGGCTGGAAGCTGCAGGAGCAGTAATCGTCGGGACGACCAACACACCGGCACTCGGTCACACTATTAAGACAGAGAATCGGTTCGTTGGTGCGACTCCGACCCCGTTCGACTCCGATCATTCTGCGGGCGGCTCATCTGGCGGCTCGGCAGCGGCGCTTGCGGCGGGTGCAGTACCGCTTGCCACCGGGTCGGATATCGGTGGCTCGCTCCGGGTTCCGGCCTCCTGTTGTAACGTCATCGGGCTGAAACCGACGTTCGGGCTTGTTCCCGAACGTATCCCATTCGACGGATTCGGCACCCACTCTCCGTTTTTTGTGGGTGGGCCGATGGCACGAACAGTTGAGGACACAGCTCTCTTACTCGATGTCCTCGCAGGCTATGACGACCGAGATCCATTTAGTGTGCCCCGTCCAGAGACGGAATACGTCGAGACCACTAACCGGCCGACTACTGAGCTATCGGTTGCGTACAGTCCGAATCTGGATTTACAACCAGTTGCATCGACGGTGCGTGAAACAGTTGATGCTGCCGTCACGGACCTAGCGGCCGGCGGTGCGACAGTCGATACTGTGGACGTCTCGCTCCCGTCGTATGAAGAGCTCTCGATGGCGTACGTCACGCAGGTTGGCGTCTTCTTCAGTGCATTTGCTCAACGAATCGAAGACCGGTACGGCATCGACTTCGAGACGGCAGATGTCGAAGACACGGTTCGATCGACGATCGCATTAGGAACAGAGACCGACGCTGCCGACAATCGATTACAGAACGCGCCACGGACTGATGCATACGATGGCATTCAGGACGCGCTGACTGGCTACGACGTTCTCGTGACACCCACTCTTACCGTCCCACCGTTCAGCAAGCATCTCACCGACGGCTATCCAACGGAAATCAACGGTCAATCCGTGATTGGTGTCCCGACAGACGTGATGTTGACATGGGTGTTCAATATGACTGGCCATCCTGTAGCGTCGGTTCCTGCTGGGGTTACCGACAACGGTCTCCCTGTTGGGTTACAGATAATTGGCAGGCAATTTGCCGAAGCTGATATTCTGAGCGTCGCTGCAGCACTCGAACGAGTTCGACCGTGGATGGATCAGTATCCTGTACGGTGAACTGACCAGTCATCGGTGGCTGACACAGCGTCTGAATCTCTTGAGCAGTTCCCGAGATCAAACACAGTAACTGGTTTTCTCATTGTGCGAAATTATTTTTTATTCCTATAGAAGACTGCTTACTATATCAGCGAGATATACTTGGACAGCCCCAAATGTGACTCGCATAGTAGCGGCCCCAAATCCAAGAGCGATGAAACTCATAATGACAACGAAATTGGCCTTCGAATCGTTGGGGCTAAGCAGGAGCGTGAGTACAGCAAGCGTTCCCGCCATCGTACTGATGAAGAATCCTGCCAGAAATGACAAACCCGTGAAAAATGGGTCAGTGAAATCCATCACGGAGTACGCTGGATCATAGATCCCGACGACGGATAAGCTAAAGCCGATGACGACGTATCCAACAAAGCAGATAGTAACGAGGAAAGCCCCGGGGCTAGCAAGTTGATACAGTCGAAATAGTCCTCGTTCAAGCGGGGTGGTTGGCTGTCGAATCCGTCTGAATGGTCGATGATCCATCTCCCTACGGCCAGAGCCCCCGCGCCTCGTGGGCTTCAGCGATTCGTGAGAGTGCGACAATATAGGCAGCATCGCGCCACGTGACGTCGCGGTTCTCGTATTCGTCTTTGACTGCTCGCCAGGCAGCCTGCATCTCCGCTTCGAGTTCATCGTTGACTCGTTCGAGCGACCACGCTCGCCGATTAATGTCCTGGAGCCACTCGAAATAACTCACCGTGACACCGCCTGCGTTGGCGAGAATATCGGGAATCACGGCGACATCCCGGTCGGCGAGAATCGAATCAGCCGTAGACGTCGTCGGGCCGTTCGCGCCCTCGACGACGAGATCGGCGGCGATTGCTTCCGCGTTCTCTTTCGTGATCACGTTCCCCAGGGCGGCCGGAATGAGGACATCGACGTCGAGGGTGAGAAGCTCCTCGTTCGAAATCACGGTGTCCGCGTACGTGGTGACGGCTTCCGGCTCTTCGTCGTGGGACGGAACTGAAGCTGTATCGATTCCGTCCGGCTCGTACATCGCTCCATTCACATCGCTGATCGCGACGATGGTCGCGCCCCACTTGTCGAGGAGTCGGGCCGCATTCGCTCCGACGCTCCCGTACCCCTGAACTGCCACAGTGGTCTCATCGAGCGGCTGGTCGTAGTACTCGCAGACCAACTGTGTGATGATCGCAACGCTCCGTCCGGGGGCTTCTTCACGCCCTTCGCTGCCGCCGACCACTGGCGGTTTTCCGGTGACGACGCCCGGTGTTGTCTCGCCTTCCTGCATCGAGTACGCGTCCATCAACCACGCCATCGTCTGCGGATCCGTCCCCATATCCGGAGCGGGGATATCTTGGTTGGGCCCGATAACGTCGCGAATTTCTTGTGCGAATCGCCGTGTGAGCCGCTCCTTCTCCTCCGCACTCAGTTCCTTCGGGTTGACCGCGACACCACCCTTGGCTCCGCCGAACGGGAGGTCCATGACGGCGCATTTCCAGGTCATCCACATGCCGAGGCCAACACACTCGTCTCTGGTCACGTCGGGGTGGTATCGCAACCCGCCCTTGTATGGCCCTCTGACGCTGTCGTGCTGCGCGCGGTAGCCCGTGAACACCTCGACCGTGCCGTCATCCCGTTCGATGGGGATCGTCACCTCGTGGACCTTTTTGGGATATTTGAGCCGTTCGACGATGTTCTGGTCGATATCGAGATAGCTGGCAGCATGGTACAACTGGCGGCGGGCGGTTTCGAGTGCCGATTCGGGTTCGGTCGAATCTGCCGCCTCGTCGCCTGACTCGTCGTGGGTGCTATCAGATTTCGATGCCATGGTCATTCGAGCGGCATTCGACGGTTTCGCATCGGGCCGCTACAGTCGGGACACTGGCCCGGGCTATCCTCCGCGATGATGATTTTGCCACATTCGAAGCACTCGTAGGGGGTTTCTTCGTCTGATTCAGGGTCGACATCTTTCATTGTGAGTTCACGAGTGCCGCCAGGCGGAGTGGCGCACTCTATAAGGTGTAATAAGTGTATAAGGAAATACTCGGCAGTTGATTACCAAACAGCACTCCAACCAGTGGATTTGTTATTGAACTGTCTCCGCTTGGGCCGCCACCGGGAGATTGTTCTCTTCGAAGAGTGCAGCAAACAGTTTCCGTTGGACGGTCCGCGCGTGTTGATAGAACGCGGGTGGGGAGATGCCGAGTGTCTCCGCTACGTCTTCGCCCGTGCTCTCACGGGGCGACTCGAAGAACCCACTGTAGTACGCCGTCTGGATCACCTCCAGTTGCCGCTCCGTCACTGAATCGAGGAACTTCGAGTAGAGATTGTGTTCTGCGGTCTGATCGAGCGTCTGCTTGGCACGGAGTTCAGCGCCAGCGAACGTCTCACGGACGAGCTGCGTGATCGTTCGGACGTCGATGCTGTCCGGGATATCGATGACGAGCGTCGTCGTGGTTGGATCAGCGGTCGCTTCGCGGAAGACGGCACCGTGATCGGCCAGCTCCAAGGCGAGGAACGGTTGTGTGAGCCGGAGCCGTAGAACACCCCCCTCGCCGTCCGCGCTGATCTGCTGCACGTCGTCGATACCGACCAGTTGCGAGGCCGCGTCTGCCACGTCAGTTACCGCCCGGTCTTCGACGGTCACGAACACGTAGCTGCCTTCCGTGGACTGCTGGACGCCACCCTGATACGAGAGGGTGCACTCCGCCTCCGCTGCGAGCCGTGAGAGGACAAACTTCGGGTCCTCGATGGTGAACTCGACACGTGTCATCGACGTCGTGAGCAACGCATTCTTCCGTTCGATCGCACTGAGAGCGGACGCGATGGTTTCGCCGAGTTCTCCCAGGACGGCCTTCGCCGTCTCGTCGAACGCATCCTGGGTCGGTGCGTACACCGTCAACACACCGTGGGTAAGGTCGTTGTACACGAGCGGGATGCTCAATACGGACAGGTAGTCCCGGGAGATGGCGTCTTTCCGCCACGCCTCGTCACGGAGACCAGCAGCGACGTTCGTCACCATCGTCACGTCGCCAGTGGCTGCGGTTTGTCCGGCCGGTTCTGCACCCGATGCCTGGACGGCGAACGACTGACTATCCAAGTACCCCTGTTCGGTCCCGGCCCAGGCACGAGGCTCCAAGGTGTCGGTCGTCGGATCGATCGTCCCGATCCAGGCGAACCGGAACCGGTCGTCGGCGGTCAGCAGTTCACAGACCGTGTGATCGATTTCCTCGCGCGTCTCCGCCTGTACGAGAGCCTGATCGATTTCCCGTATCGTCTCGTTGATGCGGTTCAGGGCGGTCAATTGCTCGTTTTGCGTCTGGAGTGTTCGGTCCTGTTCCCGGAGTCGTGATTCCCGTGTGACGCGGTCGAGGGCTGCTTCGGCAGTAGCCGCGAGCAGATCGGCCAACTCTCGCGTCACCTCATCGAATGCACCGACCTGGTTCGAGCCCGCAACGAACACCCCGTGGTTGCCGAGCGGGATGTAGGCCGCACTTCGGAGGTCAGTTGCTCGATTTTCGAGCCGGTCTGCGTCGTGAACGTCGTCGAAGAACAGCGCCTTGTCTTCGACGAAACTGTAGCTCGGGAGCGTTTCCCCGTCGGCGTGCACGGTCGGGAGTGGCCCGTTCAGTTCGGTCATCGTCGCTGAGTGGGTTGCGGGTCGAAGATTGTTGGCCTCACCGTCGAAGAGATAGACCGCACTCGCATCGAGAGTGAGCACACCAGGTGTGTCGTCGACGACGTGCTGGGCGATTTCTTGGTGAGTTTCGGCGTAGAGGAAATCGCGGGCCGTCTCGTGGAGCGTGGCGAGTGCCTCTTCGCGTTGCTTGCGTTTCGTGATGTCCCGACAGCTGAAGAGGAGAGTCCCGTCCTGGATCGAGACTTCGCGCACGTTGACGAGGAGCGTGTGCTCGCGCCCGGCTTTATCGGTCGCCGTCGTCTCGATGTTCTTGAGGACGCCGTCTTCCGCGAGTTCCTCCCGGTCGAAGAGGTCGTCGCCGAGGAGGTCATTGATCGTTCCGAGATTCCGGATCTCGTCGACGGTGTAGCCGAAGATGAAGTGGACGTTGGGACAAACGTAGGTGTACTCGCCGGCTTCGTCCGTGATGAGGACGGTATCGGTCATGTTGTTGAGCGTGACCCGGTGCAGTTCTTCGGACTCTCTGAGATTCCGTTCGAGATCGACGCGCTCGGTGATGTCGACGCCTTCGACGACGATAGAGACGAGATCGCCGCGCTCGTTTTCGACCGGGCGCACGGAGAGATCGATAACGCGCGGATCATCGACGTCTGGCAGCTGTGGGACGACCGCGTTGCCGAACGTCCCGTCGAGTGCTTTCTCCACGAGTTTTTGGACATCCGTGTTCGTTGTACCAGCTTGTGACCACCACGGAAGCGTCCAGAACGGTTCGCCGACGAGCGTGTCGATGGCTTCATCGACCATCTCTCGTGCTGTTTCATTCACACGGGCAAGTGCACCATCCGGGTCGAGCACCCACGTCGCAGTTCGCGAATCGTTGAAGATCGCGTCGAACTGTCTGGCCCGGTCCCGTCGCGTGGCCGACCGCTGTGCGGCCCGGATCGCACGCTCGGTTCGTTCGATGAGTCCGTCGGTCATCTGTGCTGGCGGGTCCGAGAGCGCGATGTAATCGGTGACACCGGCTTCGATGGCCTCGCTGGCGATGGCTTCGCTCCCGGCAGTAGTCCCGAGGAGGACCGGGAGCGCAGGCGATTCCTCGCGGATTTCTCGGAGGAGGTCGAGTCCGGTTGTCTCTTCGAGTGCGTACTCGGTAATGAGGCAGTCCGTAGGGTGCGTCCGGATGATGTCGATTGCCTCCGTCTTGGTTCGAACGTGGTGTACGCTGGCATCAGTCCGTCTCTCGAGCGTCGTAGCGAATTGCGAGAGCCAGTCGTCCGTCCCGACGAGCAACACCGTCGACGAATCCAGAATGGGTGGGGAAGCGGTCATTATTCGACCACAGAGGGACAGCGAATGGTCCTCTCGGTGCCGATGCGAACTCGCCTCCAGCTCCGGTACTGGCCCGGATCGGAATGTACGTCCATTGCTAGTTAACTATCTAACCGCCACGCGCCAAAGACGTTTGTTGTTTAACCCCTTGAGATAGGGGGCGCGCTACGGAATATGAAAACGCGATTATCGGGATTTCTCGCGGTCGACCGACTCTTCCCGATTTCAGCGTTCCGCTATCCGACCAGACTCTCGAGGAATGACTACCCGACCTCCCACCACACATCCCGAAGACGCCACGAGCAAGGAACCGCAACAGCAGCGCCAGTCGACGTGGAGACTCGTCGCTGGGGCGAGTCTCATCTCGACGGGGCTCGCTGCCTACGAGATCGTCCCGGCGAGTGTTACCCCGCTCATTCGCGACGCACTGAATATTGGGCCGACGATTGCAGGGTTCCTGGTCGGGGTCATGTTCGGCACTGCGGTCATCGCAAGCCTCCCAGCTGGAGCGGTGCTCGACCGGGCGGATTCCGGGACTGCGATGGCACTCGCAGTGCTGACACTCGTTGTCGCCGGGACGTGGGGATGGATCGCTGGGCGGCGAGGGGATTATCGATCTGTGATCGCGTCACGAGCGCTTGGTGGGGTCGCCTACGTCGTCGTCTGGAACGCTGGCATCGACATTGTGAGTCGGGCAGCGACCAGCGAGAATCGAGCGACCGCTGTCGGCATCTTCACCGCGAGTGGCCCGATCGGATTCGCGCTCGGTCAGGGGACCGGGCCACTGATTGCGCATCGGTTCGGGTGGCCCGCCATCTTTGTCGCATTCACAGGCCTCACAGTCGTCGGCCTCGTCCTGTTCTGGCCGGCCAGTCGCGGACTCGGAACGAGCCAGGGGGACGCTCCCTCGATTCAAGAGTTCGGTGCGGTCCTCCGGAACCGGAGTGTCTGGTCGGTCGGGCTGCTCGGCTTTCTCGGCTATTCCTTATACCTGTTGAGCCTGTCATAGAATCCATCTCATAGCTTCTCACAGCCCGGTTCGTTTCCTCGCTCATAGTTGGCGATTGCAATGACAACCCGAAGACAAAGCGCAACGAACACTTCTGTTCGTGCGTGGACGCGG
>Ga0207719_100173_pt1 | contig 51879 bp, 50 predicted proteins | sample A23P1SouthBayCA_2_FD_187279 | JGI IMG/M metagenome (GOLD analysis project Ga0207719, IMG submission 187279) | Aerobic enrichment media microbial communities from Eden Landing Ponds, California, USA - A23 P3 (3) (SPAdes) | ecosystem: Environmental > Aquatic > Marine > Unclassified | place... | reverse complement strand
GGCCGGGATCGAGGTCGCCCTGCCGTAGTACGAGGACTCCGACTAGTCACTACCTGCTATCCTGTTTTTAACGGCCGAAGCCGCTCGGCCCGCCCGGACCGCTCGGGCCGTCTGTACCCCGTGGTTGGGACGGGCCCCTACCCGCGATCGTCGTGTGAGTGGCTTCCGGCCGTGGTTCGACTTCTTCGCCGTCGACGAACCGGACGAATGAGAGGTAAAACGGTCGCCCGCACGGACTCTCCGTGGTCGGATCTTCGACGTTGTCCGCGTCGCTCCGTTCACCCGTCCACCGCAGAGCGTCGACCTCGTCGTCACCCTCGCCACAGACGAAGTGGACGCCGTCGGTCGCCTCGAAATCCTCGTCGGGCTCGGCGTACTCCCACCCGGCGAGCGGGTAGGGCGTGACCGACTTATCAGCGAGGTAGCCCTCCCGTTCCAGTTCGACGACGGCACCGCAGTGTGGACAGTAGTACGTGACCGGATAGCTCATTACGCAAGTAACGGGCTCGAATGGACTTAACGCCCGCGCCGACAGGGATTTACGCTGCATCGAACGCTCGAAACCGGATACCTAGAGTTCAAATACGATCGGGGGACCAGCGACCGCGTGCGTTGAGAATGGTGGTGGGACGTGACGCGGGAGTGCGGCACGACGTCTCGCCGGGACACGGGTGCCGCCTGTTCGCCAACTACTCTGAGATCGTAGCGGACCGCTCGTCGACGTAGCGAAACGCGACGCCCGCGCGTCGGGCCGCCTCCTCGTCTCGCTGGGAGTCGCCGACGAACACGGCGTCTGCTGGGTCCACATCGATCTGACGGAGCGTTTCCAGCAGCGGCTCCGGGTCGGGTTTCCGCGTCGCCACGGTGTCGCGTCCAACGACGGCGTCGACGTGGGAATCGAGTCCGTGAACGTCGAGCGCGGTTCGACAGGCGTCTTCGCAGTTCAGCGAGCAGACGCCCTCTGCTTGGTACTGGCCGACTGCGTCGGCGTGCGGAAGCCGTTCGGAGCGCCGTGCGCCGTCGCGCTCGTGGCTCGCGATGACGGTCTCGACGTCGTCGCGGAGTCCCGACTCGTCGGCGAGTTCCAGGAGCTCCCAGAGATCGATCCCAGCGGCGTCGACCCCGGCGTTTTCGAACACTGTGGCGACGTCACCGGTGACGATCTCCCAGTCCACAGGGAGGTGTACGAGGGTCCCGTCCAGATCCCAGACGACGGCATCGAACTCCTCGAGGGGCGGCACCTGTATCGGGTGGTTCGTCATTACTGGTTGTAGGAGCGCGACGTGAAAAGGCGCTTCGGAAGACCTGACGCTTCGGAAGGCCTACCCCGTCGATTCCCACTTGCGAAGCGCGTCACGGACGTCTGCGGGGTCGGCGTCGAGACCGCCACCCTGTGCGAACGGCGGCCCGCCACCGCCACCGCCCCCGTACTCGTCGGTGACGGCGTCGACGACGTCGCCGGCGTGGACACCGCTCTCGGGTCCGGCCGCGACGACGACGTAGGGTCGCTCGTCGCCACCGACGGCACCGACGACGCCCGCGTCGTCGACCGCTTCTTTCGCCGCCTCGCCAGCGTCGTTGGGATCGACGCCGTCGAGCACGCCGAGTCGCCACGCCGTGCCCTGCTTCTCGACGGTTTCGAAGCCGTCAATCGCGTCAGCGACGGCCGCCTGTTCGAGCTCGCGAACGCGGTCCTGGAGGTCGTCGCGCTCGGACCGGACCGCGGCTGCCGTCTCCGCGAGGTCGTCGACGTTCGTTTCGAGCGCCGCTGCGGTCTGCCGGAGCGCGTGGTGCCGCTCTGCGCCACGGTCGATACCGCTTGGTCCGACAGCGAACTCGACGCGAGTGAGTCCCTCGCCCGGATTCGACCGATCGAGGACCGTGACCGGGCCGATTTCTCGCGTGTTTGCGACGTGGGTCCCCCCACAGGCGGCGACGTCCCAACCGTCGATGTCGACGATTCGGACCGTATCGGCGTCGTCCATCACGCCCTCTTCGGTCTTGGTGTTGAACGCGACGTCCTCACGAGCTGTCGCTTCCTCGGTCGGGACTTCCTCCCAGCGCACGTCCAGGGAGTCCCACACGGCTCGGTTGGTCAACCGTTCGAGCTCGACGAGCGTCTCGTCGTCGATGTCGGTCGGCGTAGTGAAGTCCACACGGACTTTGTCCTCGGCGATGTCGAAGCCGCCATAGCCGAGATCCTCGAGGATGCGACGTCCCGCCCCGTAGAGCACGTGACTCGCTGTGTGAGCGCGCATACAGTAGGTGCGGAAGTCGTCGTCGATCATACCGGAGACCGTGTCGCCAACCTCGAAGTCGGGCGAGGACGCGAGCGTGTGGCGCACGGCGTCGCCGTCCTCTTGTACGTCGACGACCCGAAGGCCGTTGATCGTTCCTCTGTCTGCAGGCTGTCCGCCGCTCTCGGCGTAGAAGTACGTGGTGTCGAGTGCCACCACCCGGTCGTCGAGAGCGACGACCTCGGCGGTGAACTCGCGAACCTCGGGGTTGGCCGGGGCACGTGTTCGCATACGAGCCGCTGAGGGTGTCGGGAGACAAAAATGGTGGCAGTTCACCGCCCGGTGCGCCGTCGCTTCGAGGATCGACTACTCGTCGGCCAGTTCGACGTCGAGTCGCTCTTCGAGCGCTCGGACGAGTGACCCGCCAACGCCAGCGCGCGTCGCACGTCCCTGCTCGACGGCGACGACGTCGGCTTCTTCGACGTCGAGTTCGGCCGCCAACTCCTCGGTCGTCAGTCCCGCCTCCTGCCGCGCCGCTTCGACGCGGTCCCCGTAGCCGGTGACGAGATAGGGCAGTCGGTCCTGCTCGTAGTCGGTCCCCTCTTTCTCCCAGTGGCTCGCGTCGCCCTTTGCCTGGTCGTACATCCGCGCCTGTTTCTGGGCCGCGCGCTTGCTGCGGGACGCCTCGGAGTCGTCGTAGCCGGACCCGGAGTCGGCCCCCGAGGATGCACTGGTCGTCTTTCGCGAGTCGTCGTGTGGCGCACAGTCCTCACAGACGAGGAGTTCCGCGCCGGCGACGTTGGCCCGGCGGAGATTGCCGGTCGAGCGACCGCAGAGCTCGCAGCTGTCGCCGTCGCCACCGCCGCTTCCGCTTCCGGTGGAGTATTTGGGCATAGCACTCCGTACTGGCTCCACGGTTTAAAACGTAGCCCCGTCGACGCGCGGCGCCTGCGCCGACTGTTGACGGGGCCGGCAGCCGTCGGCGACTTTCGGAACCGAGCGCGTCGGCTGTCGCTATCGAATGTAGCTTCGGAAGGATTGTGCGTGGGTGCTGTGTCCCCGAAGGGATGAGCACCTGCATCGAGTGGCGGGTTTCTCCGCCGTGCGATGCGTGGGACCGGATTTGAACCGGCGGACCCCTATGGGACAGCGCCCTCAACGCTGCGCCGTTGGCCTAGCTTGGCTACCCACGCTCGCAGTGTCGTATCGTGCAATCACTGGTTGTCCGGGGTAATTTAAATGAGTTTCCTTTCGACGGCGGGAGTCTCCTCCCGCAGCCGGCACCGTTTTTACCGCTCCGTCCGGCCATCAGGTATGGAACTGCGTGCCCGCGATCACGTTCTCGAACTCACGACGGCACTCACGGTGGTTTCGCTCGCCGCGGTGTTCGGAGCCGTGCTCGGTGCGATCCCTTCGTCTGTCGTCCCTGAGGCGCCTGCAACCCTACTTGAGGCGATCCCGCATATCAACGCTGCACTCAGCACGGCTGCGATCGTGACGATCCTCCTCGGTGTGCGCTTCATCCGGCAGGGAAACGTCGGTCGGCACCGCGCGATGATGCTCACGACGCTCGGATTCTTCGTCGCATTTCTCGTGCTCTACCTCTACCGGCTCATTCTCGTGGGCACCGCCACCTTCCCCGGACCGGAGGCCGTCTACCAGTTCGTCTATCTGCCGACGCTCGCGATCCACATCCTGCTCGCGATCATCTGCATCCCGCTGTTGTACTACGTGCTGTTGCTCGCGGTCACGCGTCCGGTCGTCGAGATCTACGACACCGCCCACAAGCGGATCGGTCGGGTCGCCGCCTCACTGTGGCTGATCTCGTTCTTCCTCGGCGACGTCGTCTACGTGATGCTGTACGTCGTGTACTGAGGAGGCGAACATCTTCGGCGGCATCGACAAATGGGGAGGCGACCTACAGCTAGTATGGCGCAGCCTCAGACTCGATCGACGACAGAGACGACTGTCGACGTGCGCGCGACGGGTCACGTCCGCGACGCGCTCGGCGCGGCACAGCTCTCGTACACCTTCGAGGGCGACACGCTACGCGAGTTCGTCGAGGCGTTCTTCGCGGAGTACGACGTCCGCGACCTCGTGATCGCCGAAACCGAGGCTGATTCGACCACTCGGGGCTGGGCGCCTATCGACGCGGCCGACGTCCCCGGTCACCTCCGAAAGAATCCAGACGGTGAACAAACGCGCGCCTACGCGCGAATCCTGATAAACGGCCAGTTCAACGAGAACCTCGACGGATTCGATACGGAACTGCAAGACGGCGACAGGGTCGCACTCGTCTATCCGTTCCTCTTCTGCCTGTAGAATCGCTGTCGAACCACGCTAGTCGTCGGCGTGGGCGGGCTCTCCCTCGCCGATGACCGGCCGCTGGACGTCGCGGTCGGTCTCCTCGCCCTCGATGTCGTAGGGGTACTCGCCGGTGACGCAGCCGAGACAGAGATCGAGTTTCGACGCTCCGAGAACGTCGGCGACGGCGTCGACGGAGAGGTAGCCGAGACTGTCGGCGCCGATCTCCTCGCAGATTTCTTCGATCGAGCGGTCGGCCGCGATGAGTTCCTCGCGGGAGGCCATATCGATCCCCATATAACACGGCGCGACGATCGGTGGCGCACCGATTCGGACGTGGACCTCCTCCGCGCCGGCGTCTCGAAGTAGTGACACGAGCTGTCGGGACGTCGTTCCACGGACGATACTGTCGTCGATGATGGTGACCGAGCGCCCTTCGATAGTGCTTTTGATGGGGTTGAGCTTCAGCCGGACTGCGCGCTCGCGTTCGTCCTGTGTCGGCATAATGAACGTCCGACCGACGTAGCGGTTCTTCATCAGCCCCTCGGCGAACTCGACGGCGTCTTCTACTTCGTCGCGCTCGGTTCCGTCAGCCGTCGTCTCGTTTGCCGCCTCGGCGTAGCCGGAGGCGAACGCGCGGCCGGAGTCCGGGACGGGCAACACGACGTCCGTCTCGACGCCGGACTCCTCCCAGAGCTTTCGCCCGAGGTCGCGACGCGCCTCGTAGACGAGCGTCTCGTCGATGATCGAGTCCGGACGGGCGAAGTAGACGTGTTCGAAGAAGCAGTGGGCGGTGTCGTCGTTCTCGACGAGTTGATAGGTGTCGTATCCGGAACCGTCGGGTTCGAGGACGACGAGTTCGCCCGGTCGGACGTCGCGGACGAGTTCGCCGCCGAGCGTGTCGATCGCGGCCGACTCGGAGGCGACGACGTAGCCATCCTCCAGTTCGCCGATGCAGAGCGGACGATTCCCCTGCGGGTCGCGGACGGCGAGGACGGTCTCGTCGTGCATAATCGTCAGCGCGTACGAGCCGTGAATCCGGTCCATCGTCCGCTTGACCGCGCGGACGAGGTCAGCTTCCAGAAGGTTCCGCGCGAGGTCGTGAGCAATGACCTCCGTGTCACCGTCGGACGTGAACGCGTGGCCCAGATCGGCGAGTTCCTCGCGGATCTCGTCGGCGTTGACGAGGTTGCCGTTGTGTGAGAGTCCGAGCGACCCGGACTTGAACGAGACCGAAAACGGCTGGGCACAGGAGGCGTTGACGCCGCCCGAGGTGGGGTAGCGGACGTGACCGATTCCAGTCTGTCCCGCCAGCGAGTCGAGGTCAGACTCGTCGAAGGCGTCGCCGACGAGGCCCATCTCGACGTGGCTGTGCTGTTGGAAGCCGTCGTGAGTGACGATTCCTGCGGACTCCTGCCCGCGGTGCTGGAGCGCATACAGCGAGTAGTACAGCGGACGTGCGGCCGCCCGCTCGTCGAGCGCGACACCGACGACACCGCACTTTTCGGTCGGACCAGAGAGGTCCGCGCTCGTCGGTGTCCCGTTTGTCGGTCCCGCGTTCGTCGTCTCGCGTCCGGGAGTGGGGTTCGAAGGGTCCCGCCCGTCAGGCATATGCGAGGATACGGATGCCGGGGGCTAAAAACCCGTCCATATGCTACCTTCGTCGGATAATGCGGGGCAGAATATACACGTTCGTGTATACTATAGTGGCCGGTCTCAACCGAGGAAGGCGCCGTTCGATCGTCGGTAGTAGGTGGTCGTTCCCCCGTCGGTCTCGATCCGTTTCGACGCGAGGTACTCTGCGTCGCGCAGGTTTATCACGGCTTCGCGGACCTGGCGCTCAGTCACATCCATCGGTGCGACGTCGACCTCGTCGTCATCGTCGTCCTCGCAGTCGCCCCACGTGTCAGTTTCGGGCGTGACGACGGTGCCACCGTCTGCGAGGAGGTCGTGGAGTTCGGGGACGGTGTAGGCTCGCGGTTCGATGGCGTCGAGGAACTCTGCGACCGAACGTTCGACTTCGGTCCACTGCTTACCAGACTCCCACTCGTCGTCACTGATAGGCATAGGCGTCGATCGAACGGCACCGGAAAAAGTATTTTGCCAGATTGGACTCGGTCCGGCCGGCGCTCACTGCGGGACTGTGAGGTCGACGCACTGTCCTACCGTGTCCGACGGCCGTGATTACAAAAGCCCTCAGAGGGGCGTAAGTGCGAGCTACTCCTCGTCGTCTTCGTCGACGTCCTCGAAGTCGGCGTCGACGTACTCGTCGCCGTCGCCGGCAGCGCCGCCCATATCGCCCATTCCGCCGGGGCCAGCACCGGCAGCGCCGCCCGGACCTGCTCCTGCGGCACCGGCGCCGGCGCCGCCCGCACCGGCGGCCTGCTGGGCTTCGTACATCTGCTTGCCGATTTCCTGCAGTTCGGTGGTGAGCGCTTCGGTGACCTCTTCGAGGTCGTCTTTCGTCGCGTCCTCGTCTTCGAGGGTCGCCTCGACGTCTTCGATCTTCGCTTCGATCGACTCGCGGAGGTCGTCGTCGACGTTCTCTTCGTTCTCTTCGAGGAGCGTCTCCGCGCGCTGGATCGTGCTCTCGGCCTCGTTGCGGGCCTCGATGCGCTCGCGACGCTGTTCGTCCTCTTCGGCGTGCGCCTCGGCTTCGTCCTGCATCCGCTCGATCTCCTCGTCGGAGAGACCAGCGCCGCCCTCGATGGTGATGGACTCGGCGTTGCCGGAGCCTTTGTCCTCGGCTTCGACGTTCACGATCCCGTTCTCGTCGATGTTGAACGAGACTTCGATCTGGGGCGTTCCGGCCGGAGCCGGCGGGATGCCGGTGAGCTGGAACTCGCCGAGCAGTTCGTTTTCGTCTGCGATCTCGCGTTCTCCCTGGAAGACGCGGACGTTCACGGACGTCTGGTTGTCCGCAGCCGTCGTGAAGATCTTCGATTCCTCGGTCGGGATCGTCGTGTTCTTGTCGATGAGTCGCTCGAAGAGGCCACCCTTGACCTCGATACCGAGGCTCAGCGGCGTCACGTCGAGCAGAACGATATCGTCGACCTCGCCGCCGAGGACGCCACCCTGGATCGCCGCGCCGAGCGCGACGGCCTCGTCGGGGTTGACGTTCTTCTTCGGCTCGATGCCGAGCATCTCCTCGACATTCTCGTGGACCTGCGGCATCCGGGTGGAGCCGCCGACGAGGATGACTTCGTCGATGTCGCCCTTATCGTAGCCGGCGTCTGCGAGCGCCTGTTCGGTCGGGCCGACGGTGCGCTCGATCAGATCCTCGGTGAGCGACTCGAACTTCGCACGCGAGAGCGTCTCTTCGAGGTGGACCGGGCCGGTGTCGGTCGCCGTGATGAACGGGAGGTTGATCGTCGTCTCCTTTCGCGAGGAGAGTTCGATCTTCGCTTCCTCGGCGGCGTCCTTCAGTCGCTGGAGCGCCTGCCGGTCCTCGCGAAGGTCGATGTTGTGCTCGTTTTTGAACTGCTCGGCGAGCCAGTCGATGATGGCCTCGTCCCAGTCGTCGCCGCCGAGGTCGTTGTCACCGTTCGTCGCGACGACCTCGTAGACGCCGCCGCCGAGGTCGAGCACGCTCACGTCGAACGTCCCGCCACCGAGGTCGTAGACGAGAATCGTCTGATCGGAGTCGTCGTCGAGACCGTAGGCCATCGACGCCGCAGTCGGTTCGTTGACGATGCGCTCGACCTCGAAGCCGGCGATCTCGCCGGCGTCCTTGGTCGCCTGGCGCTGCCGGTCGTTGAAGTACGCCGGGACCGTAATGACGGCCTTCTCGATCTCGTCGCCGAGGTAGTCCTCGGCGTCGCGCTTGATCTTCTGGAGGATCATCGCCGAGATCTGCTCGGGCGTGTACTCGTCGTCGTCGATCTCGACGGTGTAGTCGTCCTCCCCCATATGCCGCTTGATCGAGCCGATCGTGTGCTCTGGGTTCTGGATCGCCTGATTCTTCGCGGGCTTGCCCACGAGTCGCTCGTCGTCGTCGGTGAACGCCACCACAGAGGGCGTGGTGCGGTCGCCCTCGGAGTTCACGATGATCTCCGGGTCGCCCCCTTCCATCACCGCGAACGCGCTGTTCGTGGTGCCGAGGTCGATACCGAGGATCTTGTTGCTCGCCATCTTGCCGCCAACTACTGGTCTAAATCGGTTAAAGGTTACTAGACGGTGGCAGCCGGGAGAGAATAGCGCTCCGCCGCTGTATTGCGATTTTACTATGTGGTTGCTTGTCAGGTAGTAGGATTTATATTGAAGCGCACGTCAGCCGTCTCGAATCGACTGGGGGTGAGGCGCCGGGGATCGATGCGGTCAGATCACTTCGGGCCCCGAATCGAGCGCCCCGAGCACGTCTTCGAGCACCGACTCGCGGCCCGGTGACGCGAAGAACTCGTGGCCGCCGTTGTAGGGGCGGCGGTTCGACGGCGGGGCGCGCGCTTCGATCGCCGCCGGATCGACGACTTGGTCGGCCGATGTGTAGAACACGGCGTCTTCGTCGTCGAAGGGGTCAAGTCGCGATTGGGCGTCCCGGACCGTCGCGAGGAAGGCCGGCGAGAGTCCGCCCGGGCCGGTCTCGGCCTCCGCGGCCGACTTCAGCGCCCCGATGGCCTCGACGTCCAGTTCCGGATCGTAGAGTCGTCTCGCAGTTGGGAGTCGCGCGAACGCAGCGAGTATCGCGCGGTCGAGCAAGCCGTCGGTTTCGATGCCCCACCACGGGCTGAGGAAGACGTTTCGAACGCCGTGGCTCCTCGCAAGGTGTTCGGCGATCAGTCCGCCGGTGCTGTGACTCAGGACGACGTCGAAGTCGTGCTCGCGCACGTACTCGTCGAGCGGCGCGAGATACTGGTCGTCGAAGTCCCACACGTTCGTCGGGATCGTGACCGCGTGAACGCGGTAGTCGGCTTCGAGCAGCCGCGTGAGGAGCCACGCGACGTGTTCGTGCGTCGTTTTGTTCCCCCAGCCGAGGACGAAGAGCAGATCCTCGCCGTCGGTGCCGCGGCGCGTGATCCGGAGCCGCGGGGTCGCGCGGCCGAGAGATGCGAGTGGAAGGCGCATACGCTCGAACCCGCCCTGAGAGCGGAAAAGTCCTCGCCACGACGGTACTGCCGAACGGTGGCCACCCGGCGTCCGGCGGTTGGCGTCTGATTTGCGACTCAGAAGATGACGTCTTTCACGTCCGCTGCGCCCGCACGGCGGACGACCGCACGGACCACGTCTTGCGCTCCCCCGAGGTTGTCGGAGTCGCCGTCGAGGACGAGCAGTTTCGCCTCGCGACCGGGTTCGATGACGCCGTAGTTCAACCCTGCGATCGCCGCGCCGTTGACAGTCGCCATCTGCAGCACCTCGCTCGCCGACACGTCCGCGAGTTTGGCGGCGAACTCCATCTCGCGGAACATCGACGGCGAGTTCAACATCACGTTGTCGGTGCCGAGCGCAACCGTAGTCCGTTCGGTCAGTTCGCGGATCGGCGGCACGCCGACGCCGGTGACGAGATTCGACCGCGGACAGACGACGACCGGGATGTCGTTGTCGGCCAGCCGTTCGTAGTGGAGGGGTTCGGGGTGGACCATATGGACGAGAAAGTCCGGATCGAGGTCGAGCGCGGCGTTGATGTCGTGAGGATCACGTTCGCCCGCGTGAATCCCGAACAACTTCTCGGCCTCGCGGGTGGCGTTCCGCAAGCGGTCGAAGTCGGCGTCGCGCGCGCCTGAGGCACCGAACCCGTCGGACTCCCGCATCGCATCCTCGGATTCGCGGCCGAGGACGACCGGGTCGATCGGCAGGCTGGCGGCTGCATCACGGATGTATTCGACGCCCTCGACGCCGCCCTCGCGGAACTCGATGCAGGCGGCCGTCCCGGTCTCGGTCATCAAGCGGAGCGAGCGACGCATCGCGTCGACGGTCTCCTCGCGGCTCGCCGCTCTGAGGAGTTGGTGTTTCAGTCCGTCCGGCGGCGCGACCAGTTCGTCCAGTGAGAGGCCCGCACCCGCTTCCTTGGCGATCGAGTCGCCGATGTGCGTGTGCGCGTTGACGAACGCCGGGAGCACGATGTCGTCGGAGTAGACGTCGGCTTCCTCGACGGCCGTGATCACGCCGTCCTCGACGACGACGCGGCCCCGGATGGGTTCGAGTTCGGGCCCTCTGAGTACGGTCCCCTCGACGATCATTGCGCGAGTGTCGCCAGCGCAGCGGCTTGAAACTCCCGAAGCGGAACGCTCTCGTCGGGCGTGGCGAATGGGGATGCCATCACGATTCCGTGAACTCGTCCAGCGTCGCCGTCACACCCGGCCGTACGTCCGAGACGAGCGCGCCGTCGACGTCCAGACCGAGCGTTTCCACGGCGAGCCGTCCCGCACGATCGGTCTCGTCGGCAGGGACGTAGACGCCGAGTCGCCACTGTTGCTTCTGGGCGGTCCGCAGCGCCGACACCAGCGGCGACTGCTTGCCCAGCCGACGCATCTCGCCGCTCACCATCACCCGCGACGTCGATTCTGTCATCGACGGCCGTTCCGGGACGTCCACGACGACCTGCTCGGCCGGCAGTCCGGCGCGGTTTGCGATCTCCGTTTCGAGGTCGCGCAGCGTCTCGTAGTCGGCGTCGACGACGCTTTCGGGGACGGCCTCCAGTTCGGCCCACACCGCGCGTTTGTACAGGTCCCGAGTCCGGAGCCGACGGGCGAACTCGCTCGTCGCCGGCGTCGTCCGGAGCGCGACCAAGAGGTCGTGGTCGTCCATCCGGCGGAGCCGTCGGGGCGTGACGTCCGGCTGCTCGAGCAGCTGTTCGGCCCCCCGCCGGAGCATCGCCTTCGAGATGCGGGCGACGTGGTGCTGATATACTGTCGGATTCATTAGCGCACGCGCGAGCAGCAGCGACTCGGCGGTCTGGACGTTTCCCTCCGCGAGGACGAGTTCGCCGTCGACGAAGGTGAGCTCCCGAATCAGACGCTCGTGGTCGATCGTGCCGTAGGGGACACCGGTGTGGTGGGCGTCGCGCACGAGGTAGTCCATTCGGTCGACGTCTAACTCGCCCGAGACGAGCTGTCCGTACTTGGCGTCGCCGGCGACGAGGTCGGCGATGTGCGCGGGATCGAGATCGTGATCGCGGAGCACCTCGCCCACCGTCCCTCCGTCGAGGAGTTCGTGCACGTCGTCGTGGTACTTGCCAGTGTGGCGGTGGGTGACGTCTTCGACGTTGTGACTGTACGGGCCGTGACCGACGTCGTGGAGGAGCGCCGCTGCGCGGAGCCGCTCGGCCTGGATCCCGTCGATGCCGAGGTGGTCGAGCGCGCGGTCGGCGAGGTGATAGACCCCGAGCGAGTGCTCGAACCGGGTGTGATTCGCCGACGGGTAGACCAACTGGACCGTCCCCAACTGCTTGATGTGGCGGAGCCGCTGCACCGGCTCGGTGTCGAGGAGGGCCGCCGCAACGCCCTCGACCTCGATGTGGTCGTGGACGCTGTCTTTGATCGTCGCCATACGTCGGGTTGTGCGGCATCGTACAAAAAGCGTCGGCCGCCGACGGCTACTCTCGGTGATAGCCATATGCTAAGGCATCGCCTATGGGGCGCGTCGACGGCAGCCAGAATCTGGAACGTCGGAAAAAACCGGATTGTGTAAAAACACCATTTGAGGCCCTCGATGCGGCGGTTTAGTGGACGTTTTAGCCGAATTTAGCCGGATTTCATTCGGCTCGTGACCCGAATCCGAGTTGACCGTCGCCCCAGTTGAAGTGGGTCCCGGAGTAAGAGATGGTTGCGACGTCGTGCAGATAGTTCGACGTCGCAGTGCGGCCACCCCGCTGGATGGACGGGGACGCCGCTACGACACAGCCCGCACTCCGGGACGCTGCCCCCACCCGCGTCCCGCCGCGCTGACAGTGGTGCTGGCTACAGTCGCGAACGCGACTGTCGGATTCACGCACCGACGCCGCCGACCTCCCGTCACGGCGGCGTCGGCACCGCTGCGGCCGGGGTGACCACCCGCCCGTAGTCGGCGCATCTCCAGGTCGTCGCGACATCCGACGACCGACCGATGCAGAGGCACCCCAATGGAGGGTTCGCCTCCGACGGGAAGATCGACACCCCTTTCTGGCCGATACCGCCACACACTGTGGCCGGTGGGTTGATGATGCTCCCCGTTAATCCCGGATTACAACCGATTCAGATGTTGCCGCCACTCTCTTCGAGCGCGTTATACGGCGCGTACGTGTTCGCATTTGCCGCTGCCGCCGTGCTCTGTTTCGGGATGCTCCGCCGGACGCGGCGTATCGAACACGAGGACACGCGCCGGGGCATCTTCTGGCTTCTCGTCACGAGCGGCGGCTGGGCCGCCGCCCACGTCGGCTATCTCACGATGCCGACGCCCGACCTCCAGTACGTGTTCTACGTGATCGGACTCGTCGTCGGCTTAGCCTCCGTCGGGCCGTGGCTGTACTTCTGTGCGGCGTACACCGGTCGACAGGTCCACCACAACTCCGCCGCGCGGAAGGGGCTACTCGTGGTCTTTCTCGCGTTCGTCGCGGTGAAGGTGACGAACCCGATACACAACTGGTACTTCGTCGCTGAGGAAGCGAACACGCCGTTCGTCTACCTGCAGGTCAGCCACCGCCCGTTGCACTGGATCGCGATGGGGCTGGCGTACGCGCTCGCGTTCGTCGGCTTCTTTATGCTCTTCGAGCTGTTCATCCGAGTCAACTCCGACACCCGTCCGCTCTTCGCGCTCCTCTCGCTCACCGGAATTCCGGTGGTCTTCGACGTTATGGGCGCCATCGTCCCCGGCATCCTAGACATCACCTACTCGTCGATCGGCGTCGCCGTCTTCGCAGTCGGCGTGTTCTCGACGTACTTCGATCGGTTCCAGTACGTCCGCGTCACCGGCGAGAGCACTGACCCGATCCTCGTCGTCGACGACGGGAGAGAAATCAGGGACTTCAACACTCGCGCGGGCGACCTGTTTCCGTCGCTTTCGGGGGCCATCGGAAAACCGCTCTCGGACCCCGTTCCGGCGCTCGCGGACACGATGGAGGAGTCCGATCCGATCATCGAAGTCGAGGTCGACGGAACGAACCGCTACTACAACGTCACGTCGAACCCGTTCACGATGGGGAGCGCAGAGATGGGTCACTCCGTCGTCCTGACAGACGTGACCGAGCGCGAGCAGTACCGGCAGGAACTCGAAGCAAAGAACGAGAAGCTCGAACAGTTCGCGAGCATCGTCTCCCACGACCTCCGGAACCCGCTCCAGGTCGCGAAAGGGCGGACAGAGCTCGCTCTGGAATCGGAGGATACCGACCACCTAGAGCCCGTCGTCCGGGCCCACGAACGGATGGAACAGTTGATCGAGGAGATGTTGACACTGGCGCGTGAGGGGATGTCGATCGACGACACAGAGCGCGTCGACATCGCCGCACTCGCAGAACAGGCGTGGCGGATGATCGCCGCCGACCAGGCCGCGCTCTCGGTCGAGGACGACTTAGAGTGTACGGTCTCTGCGGACCCCGAACGACTCCAACAACTGGTCGAGAACCTGTTTCGGAACGCGATCGAACACGGTGGCGACGACGTCGTCATCTCCGTGGGCGCGACCGCGGACGGGTTCTACGTCGCGGACGACGGCGACGGCATCCCCGAGGACGAACGCGAGGACGTCTTCGACGCAGGGTTCACGACGGCTGCCGACGGGACCGGGTTCGGCCTCGCGATCGTCTCCGAGATCGTCGACGCGCACGACTGGGAGATCCGCGCGACCGAGGGGGACGCGGGGGGCGCACGGTTCGAGATTCGAACCGAATAGCGCGCCGCCGAGACCCGGGCGTATCGCGTTCGGGCGACCGATAGTATATATGCGATCCCGACACAGTCCATGCTGATGGCTTCACTCGATCTGTACGACGAAGCGCGAGCCGCGCTCGACCCCGACGACGGCGAAATCGAGACGACTGAACTGGTCGTCACCGACGACGTACTCGTGAAGGGTTTCGCCCTCGGCCCGGGTGCGGAGCTCGACCCGCACGAGCACGCCGAGAGCACGAACGTCTTTCACGTCCTGGAAGGCAGCGTGGTCGTCGTTCGCGACGGTGACGAGGAGACGGTCGACGCGCCGGGCGTCGTGCGTCACGACCGCGGTGCCGTCCACGGCGCGCGCAACGAGACCGACGACGTCGCCGTCTTTACCGCGAGTCTCTGCCCGCTGCCCTGAAAGACGACGGGCGACTCGACCGCGGGTGGGAGTTCCGACACCGGGTCGGTTTGCCTGCACCTTCCGACACCGGGCCGGCTTGCCCACGTCGAAACCCACAACGAGGTGCCCCCAGTAGTAGGAGTCGATGAGACGCGCTCGCGTCGCGACCAGCGCCCGCATCCACTTCGGGTTCCTGAACCTCAGCCTGGCGCTCGATCGACTGTACGGCGGTATCGGCGTCGCCGTCGACGAACCGAAGACAGTCGTGACCGCCGAACCGGCCGCGAGCGTCGACTGCGACGACCCCGTCGCCTGCCAGTACGCCGAGCGCGCCGTCGACCTGCTCGACGTGCCCGGCGCAGCCGTCACCGTCGAATCCGCGCTCCCGCGGCACTCGGGGCTCGGAAGCGGGACGCAACTGGCGCTGGCCGTCCTCACAGCCATCGGACGGGCGCACGACCGCGCCCCCGACGTCCGGTCGTTGGCACCGGAGCTCGGCCGCGGCGGTCGCTCCGGCGTCGGTGTCGGTACGTTCGAGCACGGCGGGTTCGTGGTCGACGGCGGCCACCCGACCGCGCAGTTCACGACCGAGCGCCCGGCCGACGGCGACTGGACCGTGCCCTCAGTCACTGTCCAGCGATCAGTCCCCGACGACTGGCGGTTCCTGCTCGTCCTCCCGGACGTCGAACCGGGGCGGAACGGCGACGCCGAAGAGGAGAGTATGCGATCGGTCGTCGAACGGGCCGATCCGGGCGTCGCAGACCGCATCGCCGGCGTCGCGACGCGACGGCTTCTCCCGGCGGTCGCCGAGGGCAACGCGAAGCGTTTCGGGGCCGCGATCGAGTCTCTCGGCCGATTGAACGGGACGTGGTATGCCGACGAACAGGGCGGCGTCTACCGCCCTCCGGTGGGCGAGTTGGTCACCGCGCTGGACAACGACCCGGCGTGCTACGGGGCGGGCCAGTCGTCGTGGGGGCCGTGCGTCTACGGCGTCACCGACGTTGCACACGCCGATGCGGCCCGGAACGCCGGGGCGGAGGCGCTCGACGCTGCCGGCATCGACGGCGAGGTGCGAATCGTGGCCGGGCGGAACGATGGGGCAGAGATCGAGATCGTCGACGACGTCGTCGCGTAGGCGTCGCTCGGTGGAGTAGATAGGCCGACCGCGCTCTCGCATCGCCCGCGCCGTCGCCCGAAACGATTAACGGCACCGCCCGAGACGGACGGGTATGGATCGCATCCCGTTTGGGGTGTCTCGCTTCGATCGCGTCATCGGCGGCGGCGCGCCGCTGGGGACGGTCGTCCTGCTCGTCGGCGAACCCGGGGCCGGCGCCCGGGAGTTTATGTACACGAGCGCGACGATGAACGCCGTCGCTCACACCGACCGGGACTTATTCGAGTTGCACTACGGCGACCTCCACGCCGACGCCACGCTCCCGCCGGAGGTGCACTATCTGTCGTTCACAGCCGACGAGTCGAACGTTCGTCGGGAGATGTCGTACGTGTTGGAGGACGACATCGTGAGCGCGGCGACAGAGCACATCGACGTCCGCGACTTCTCGCCGGAGTACTTCCAGTTGAGTCCGGTCCCGCGGGAGTGGTACCTCGGTGAGACGACGACGCTGCAAGACCTCGGCGGTCGCGAGGAGCGCGCCGACGTGCTGACGGCGCTTGGCCAGTACCTCAACGACCACGCCGCGGACAACCTCGTCATCATCGACTCGATCACCGATCTCGTCGCAGCCATCTCCGACGAGATGGCGTGGAACGACATCGCGATGCTGATTCGCGGCCTCGGCAAGGCCGCACACCGTTGGGGCGGCCTCGTACTCGCGTACGCGAGTCGGGAGACGCTCGAACGGACCGAACTCGGGCACCTGATGGACGCCGCCGACGGGACCCTCCAGTTCGAGTGGGAGTCCGGCGGGTCCAAGCGTGCGCGGACGATGGTCGTCCAGGAGTTCCGTGGCGTCCTCTCACAGATCGAGAGCGAGGACATCGTCCGGTTCGAGACCGAGATTCACGAGGGAGGTTTCGACGTGAGCGACGTGCGCAAGATCCGCTAAGGCTGGAGAGCGACAGCAGTCAGACGTCGGGGGCGCCGTCTCCGTCGAGTGCGGCGTCGACGCCGCTGATCTCGAAGCGAGCCCCGCCGTCGGTCCCCTCGGTCGCGCGGATCTCCCAGCCGTGCGCGTCGACGATCTCGGAGACGATCGAGAGCCCGAATCCCGTGCCGCTCTGTGACGTCGAGTAGCCGTACTCGAAGACGTGGTCGCGCTCGTCTTCGGGGATGCCGTCGCCGTCGTCTGCGACGTAGAACCCGTCTGCGGTCGCACCGGCGCGGACGGTGGCGTCCGGGCCGCCGTGTTCGATCGCGTTCCGAAACAGGTTCTCGAACAGCTGTCGCAACTGTGAGTCGTCGCCGGTGATCGTGCCATCATTCTCGACGACGAGCGTGGCCGCACCGGTGTCGACGTTCCGCCACGATGCCCGGACGAAGGGCTCAAACTGGATGGGCGTGGGCTCGGGCGTCGTCTCACGGTCGCGGGCGAGCGTCAGCAGGTCCTCGATCAGGTCAGCCATCCGCTCGTGGGCGCCTGCGACCTGCGTTAGCTGGTCTCTCGCCTGCTCGTTCTCACAGAACTCCATCGCGAGTTCGAGCCGACCCTCGGCCACGTTGAGTGGATTGCGGAGGTCGTGGGAGACGACGCTCGCGAACTCTTCGAGTCGGGCGTTCTGTCGCGTGAGCTCCCGTTCGCGCTCGTGGAGGCGCTCGTTACGCCGGACCTGTTCGAGCGCCCTGACGATGTTGACGGCGAGGAGTTCACCGAGGACGACGTCCTCGTCGTCGAAGGCCCCCGGGGTCGGCGACCCTGCGATGAAGTGGCCATAGCGGCCGAGCGGCAGGTGGATCTCGCTGCGGATCGGCGTCTCCGGGTTGTACACGTCGGGGTCCTCGCGAACGTCGTCGATCGAGTACACCTCCCCCTCGACGAAGGACCGCCAGGCGATTCCGTCGCCGTCGGTGAACGTCGGCGGCGAGCCGACGAGTTCGCGAGCGGCGTCGCTGACGGCGATCGGAACCAGGCCGGCACCCTCCTCGTAGAGGTGGATCGCGCTCGCGTCCAAATCGAGCACCTCGGACGCCGCGTCGACGCCGACGGCTGCGACCTCCTCGCGACTCGCTGCGGTCATCAACTCTCGCGCCGTCTCGTTCAACGCTTCCAGCCGTCGCTCACGAACCTCCCGGTCGGTGACGTCGTAGTACACCCAGAGGTGGCCCTGTCCGTCCGGCAGTTCGATCGGCCGGTAGCTCCGCTCCAGCGCTCGCCCATCTTCGAGGAGCAGTTCGTCGTTCCACGCCGGTTCGCGCTCGTCGACGAGCGTATCGATCCGGGAGACGAACCCCTCGGGATCGACGAACATCTCGCTGACGTCCTCGGCAAACGCCGCACAGTCCGCGCCGACGACGTCTTCGGGCGATCCCGGTAGCTCGAACAGATCGAACAGCCGGTCGTTGGCCGTGAGAACCTCTCTATCGGCGTCCTCGGCGAGCACGCCGATTGGGAGCGTCTCGAAGAGCGTCGAGAGGACGGCGTTCGTGCGCTCTAGCTCCCGCCGCTGGGCGCGCTCTGCGGTGACGTCCTCGAACTGCGAGAAGATCGTGATGACGCTATCGTCTTCGTCGGTGACGACCCGGTTGTGCCACGTACAGAGACGTCGTTCACCGTCTTTCGTCACGATCTCGTTGACGTTCTGGTAGCCCCCCCGATCGTCGAGCAGTTGCCGTTCGATCTCGGCGACGTGTCGCTTCTCCTCGTCGGGGACGATCGGGAGCCACGTACCCCCGACGAGTTCGGTCTCCTCGTAGCCGGTGATCTCGGTCGCAGCGTCGTTGGTCTTGACGATCGTGAACGTCTCGTCGTACTCGATCGTCCCCAGCGGGGATTGTTCGACAAAGCGGGAGAGCCGCCGCTGACTCGCGGCCAACGCCTGCCGGGACCGGGTCTGTTCGACGGCGTTTTCGATCCGGTTTGCGAGGACGGCGTACTGGTCGGTCCCCATCCCCTTCTGGAGGTAGTCGGTCACGCCGGCAGAGATCGCCCGGCTCGCGATCTCCTCGCTGCCTTTCCCGGTGAAGAGGATGAACGGAACCTCGGAGTCGCGCTCTCTGACCCGTTCGAGCAGTTCGAGTCCGGACATCTCGGGCATCTCGTAGTCGCTGACGACGCAGTCGAGGGTGCCCTCCTCGACGCGGTCGAGCGCTCGGTTGGGATCGGTGGAGGTGAACACCGAGAACGCGTCGTGCTGTCGAGTCAGCAGCGACGCGGTGAGATCGACGAACTCGGAGTCGTCGTCCACGTGGAGGATGCGAATTTCTTCCGGGGACTCGCCGATCGGATACTCGCTCGGTGGCCCGGACATACACTGGCGTACTGACACCAGGATCAAATATGTTTGCACGCCATCGAGGCGTGTAAGCTACGTGCCGTGTCCGGACTGTGAACTCGAACGTCCGTCTTTCCGGGCCGACAGTAGCCCTTTCACGATTGCCGCCCGAGTGGCAGATATGCTCACCGGCCTCCGTCGACTCGGCCTCGAAGTGAAGGATCTCGACGCGACGCGCGCGTTCTACGAAGATCGGCTGGGTCTCCAGGCAGCGCCCGGATCGGTGTCGGAGTCGCACGTCGTCTACGACGTGGGCGCGTCTGCCAGCGGGGCGGCCGTAGAGAGATCCGGCGCCGACCCCACGAGCCTCGTTCTCCGCCGGCCCACAGAGCGGCCGCGTGGGGGCGTCCACACGCACTACGCGTTTGCGACGACGCGAGCGGCGTACCCCCGCTGGCGACGCCGACTCGCCGACCTCGATCCCGTCGAGTTCTCGTTCGGTTCCAGCGACTCGCTGTACGTCTACGACCCTGCGGGCCACTGCGTCGAGATTGGGGGTATTCACGATTCAGCGGCCGTCGAGGACGGCACCGACGACGTGCCGCCGCTCACAGGCGTCTTCGAGATCGTTTTGGAAGTGACCGATCTGTCGCGAGCGGAGGCGCGCTACCGACGGCTCGGCTTCGAGGTCGTCGACCGCGGCGAGACGCGACGCCGCGTCCGGCTGACGGGACCCGTCGACCTCGAACTCTGGGAACCACAACTCGGCATCGCGGACGCTCGCGGCGGCCTCCACGTCGATATCGCCTTCACGACCGGGGACGCAGCGGCGGCCGTCGAAGCCGGCGCGCCCTGGGCGATCGGGCCGGTGGACGTCGAGGAGGGCGTCCGCGTCGTCGACGACGACGGGCACGTGTTGACGTTCGTGTCACCGCAGGGTGAGTGAGATCCAGGGAGGTCACAAAACTCGGGCGCAAGGTCGCTCAGAGTCGGTCAGTGTTGATGTCGACGCCGGACGGGGAGACGATCAGAAAGTCCCGAAAGTGCGTGAGAGTGCCGTCCATATCTCTGACCGGGCGGGCGAATCCTTTTGCGAGTTCGTTGAGGTCGCCCTCGACGGCGAGAACGAGAACGTTACCTGCCTCGACTGACCGGACCCACTCGTCAGGGTCGGTGGAGCCGTCGAGGACGCCGAGCACGACGTTGCCGGTGCCCTCCTCGTCGAGGTGTTCTTCGGCCTCCGAGAGGTTCAGGTTGAAATCGCTCATACCAGGGGCCACGCAGAGCGGTACGAAAAGGATTCGGACGCGTTCTCCCGAGCTTTGTCAGAAAATTTATTATTTTCTCCCGTGTCGACATCCCTCATCCGATAGACCAACAGACGTGGATGTTCGAGCGGCCGTCCCGCAACGCGCGCACCTGAACGTTCGTCCACTCAGCGCTGCGCGCGAGTAGTTCAGGTGGGCAATCGGCCGCACTCGCGGCGGAATTTGCACCAAACGGCCACTCCTCACACGGCCCGGGTCGTGAGCGGCGGTCGCATTCGATTGCGGCCGCGTCTGTTCTCAAAACCACCGCGAGCAGTAGGTACGGAGCCCGTTCGGCAACTCAGGGATCGGCGATGCTCGGACACGCCGTCCCGGGATCAGATCCCTGACAGCGAAACCTTTTAATATCTTTCCGGGTAGTGAACAGACACAATGTCTAACGACGACATGGAGGCTCAGTCGGACACCCCGGCTGGTCGAGTTCTTCCAGGGCACATTAGCCCAAATAACTGAATCCGAGATCGAGAACGTACGGATTTTCGACACGACGCTCCGCGACGGCGAACAGTCGCCACGCACTTCGTTCAGCTACGACGAGAAGCGCGACATCGCGGCGACGCTGGACGAGATGGGGACGCACGTCATCGAGGCGGGATTCCCGGTGAACTCCGAAGCCGAGTTCGAATCCGTCAGCGACATCGCCGCCGCGACGGACACGACCGTCTGCGGGCTGGCTCGCGTCGTCGACAAAGACGTAGAGGCCGCACTCGACTCCGGCGTCGAGTTGGTCCACGTCTTCGTCAGCACGAGCGACGTCCAGCTGGCCGACTCGATGCACGCCTCCCGCGAGGAGGCCGTCGAGCGCGCGGTCGAGAGCGTCGAACGAGTCAAAGAGGCAGGTGCCCAGGCGATGTTCTCGCCGATGGACGCCACCCGGACCGACGTCGACTTCTTAGCCGAGATCCTGAGCGCCGTCGACGAGGCGGGCGTCGACTGGGTCAACGTCCCCGACACCACCGGCGTCGCGACGCCGACGCGCTTTGCGAGTCTGATCCGCGAGATCAGAAAACACACCGAAGCGCAGATCGACGTCCACGCTCACGACGACTTCGGGCTGGCCACCGCGAACGCGATGGCCGGCTTCGAGGCCGGGGCCGCGCAGGCGCAGGTGTCCGTCAACGGCATCGGCGAGCGCGCCGGCAACGCCGCCTTCGAGGAGGTCGTGATGGCGGCGGAGTCGCTGTACGACGTCGACACGGGGATCGACACCACACGAATTACCGAACTGTCGCGGATGGTCGAGGAGGCGAGCGACATCCCGGTTCCGGCCAACAAGCCGGTCGTGGGACGAAACGCCTTCTCACACGAGAGCGGCATCCACGCCGCGGGCGTCATCGAGAACACGGACACGTTCGAGCCGGGCGTGATGACGCCCGATATGGTCGGGGCCCAGCGCGAGTTCGTCCTCGGGAAGCACACCGGCACTCACTCCGTCCGCAAGCGACTGGAGGAGTCGGGCTTCACGCCGACCGACGCGGAAGTGCGCGACATCACCCGCCGCGTCAAGGACTACGGCGCCGAGAAAGAGCGCGTCACCGTCGACGTGCTGACGCGCTTCGCCCGCGAGTCGGGCGTCGAACGCGCCGAGGAAGGCGAGGACGAAGAACAGGAGGAGGTCCGCGCCTGATGGCGCGCGCCCCGTTTGCTCGAATCGACGAGCCACGGGTGCGCCGCCGACCGACCTCCCGAAACGGACCCGCGGCGCGAAACGTTCATTACGGGCGAGAAGAATCTGTGGGATACGATGCGACGACGGACCACCGACGCGACGGCTGCCGCTGCAGCGGCGGCGCAGGTCGCGCGTGTGCTCCAGTCGGCCGGCGTCGAGACGCTCGACGTCGACGTGCGTATTGTAGGGGCCGCCTAGCCCCTCACACCCATTTTTCGATTTTCGGTTCCCGTACGCGCCAGCCAACTAATCCACCAGCGACCGTTACACAAGGCCAATGGAGCACCACGCTCGACCCACACGACCATCGACGTATCGACCACGAACGACACCCGCGAACGCGCCCGCAGACGGCGGTGATGCACGATGAGTAAGCAGGCACCGCCGGACGCCGAGGAAGCAGGCGAACCCGAGACGACGCAGTCGCCCGTGACGACCGGCTCCGAGTCCGTCATTCGCGCCTTAGAGAACGAGGGCGTCGAGGCGGCGTTCGGCGTCCAGGGCGGGGCGATTATGCCCGTCTACGACGCGCTGTATCACTCCGACATCCGCCACATCACGATGGCGCACGAGCAGGGCGCGGCGCACGCCGCCGATGCATTCAGCGTCGTCCGCAACGAACCGGGCGTCTGTATGGCGACGTCGGGGCCGGGGGCGACCAACCTCGTCACCGGCATCGCCGACGCGAATATGGACTCCGACGGACTGCTGGCGCTCACCGGCCAAGTTCCCTCGGATATGGTCGGCTCCGACGCGTTCCAGGAGACCGACACCACAGGCGTCACCGCGCCGATCACGAAGCACAACTACTTCGCGAGCGACGCCGACACCGTCGGCGACACCGTCGGTGAAGCGCTCGCGCTCGCCGACGAGGGCCGTCCGGGGCCGACGCTCGTCGACCTCCCGAAGGACGTCACGCTCGGCGAGACCGACGCAGAGCCCGGTCCGGCAGCGCCGCCGGAGACGACGCGCCCGCAGTACGTCGCCGACGAGGACGACGTCCAGACCGCGGCCGACGCGATCGAGGCGGCCGAACGGCCGCTGCTTCTCTTCGGTGGCGGCGTCATCAAGGCCGATGCGACCGACGAGGCCCGCGCGTTCGCACGCGACTACGAGATCCCGGTCGTCACGACGATGCCGGGCATCGGCTCGTTCCCCGAGGACGACGACCTCTGTCTCTCGTGGGCGGGGATGCACGGCACGGGGTACGCCAATATGGCAATCACCCACACCGATCTCCTCATCGCGGTCGGGACGCGCTTCGACGACCGCCTGACCGGTGGCATCGACACGTTCGCGCCGGAAGCGGAGGTCATCCACATCGACATCGACCCCGCGGAGATCTCGAAGAACGTCTACGCGGACTACCCGCTCATCGGCGACGCGGGGATCGTCATCGACCAGCTGGACGACGCCATCGACACGGCCCCCGAGGCCGACGAGTGGCGCGAGCAGGTCCAGACGTGGAAGGACGAGTATCCGATGGACTACGCGACGCCCGACGACGAACCGCTGAAGCCGCAGTTCGTCGTCGAGGTCCTCGACGAGGCCACCTCCGACGAGGCCATCGTCACGACCGGCGTCGGGCAGCACCAGATGTGGGCCGCCCAGTACTGGACTTACAGCGAGCCGCGCACCTGGGTGTCGAGCCACGGGCTCGGGACGATGGGATACGGACTGCCAGCGGCGATCGGTGCACGAATCGCGGCCGACGACGATCAGGAAGTCGTCTGCGTCGACGGCGACGGCTCGTTCCTGATGACGATTCAGGAGCTTTCGGTCGCGGTCCGCGAGGAACTGGATATCACCGTCGCGGTGCTCAACAACGAGTACATCGGGATGGTCCGCCAGTGGCAGGACGCCTTCTTCGAGGGGCGTCGAATGGCCGCCGAGTACAACTGGTGTCCCGAGTTCGACAAACTCGCAGAGGCGTTCGGCGCGCGCGGTTTCCGCGTCGACGACTACGACGAAGTCGCAGACACCGTCGAGGAAGCCCTCGAATACGACGGTCCGTCCGTCATCGACTTCCACATCGACCCGGCGGAGAACGTCTACCCGATGGTTCCCTCTGGCGGCGCGAACGGACAATTCGCTCTGACGGATGATCAGCTATGAGTTCTGACGACGACCTGCCCAAGCACGGACTGCAAGGACCGGCCCCCGAAGAGCGCCCGCACCCCGAAGGGCGACGGAACTCTCAGGGGATCCGCATCGACCCCGAGGCGGAGGCCGAACACGAACCGCGGCGCGCGGTCATCTCGGCGCTCGTCGAGGACGATCCGGGCGTGCTCTCGCGCGTCTCCGGGCTGTTCTCCCGCCGGCAGTTCAACATCGAGAGCCTCACCGTCGGGCCGACCACCGTCGAGAACCACTCGCGGATCACGATGGTCGTCGAAGAGCCCGACCCGGGGATCGACCAGATCGAGAAGCAACTCGCCAAACTCAAGCCCGTCATCTCCGTCGGTGAACTCGACGCCGACGCCGTGCGGACCGAGCTCGTCCTCCTGAAAGTCGAGGGCGACGACCCCGACAAGGTCCACGCCGTCACGGAGATGTACGACGGGCAGACGCTCGACGCCGGGCCGCGGACCATCACGGTCCAACTCACCGGCGACGAACAGAAGATCGACGACGCGATCGACGCGTTCCGCCAGTTCGGCATCATCGAGATCGCCCGAACGGGATACACGGCGCTGGCGCGCGGCGATCAGGCGACCGTGCCGGGCGAGAAGCCGGGCACAGCAGACGAACCCACACAACCCACAAACGCACAATGACAGACCTGAACACGACAGTATACTACGACGACGACGCGGATCGCTCATACATCGACGACAAGACCGTAGCCGTACTCGGATACGGCAGCCAGGGTCACGCGCACTCCCAGAACCTCGCAGACAGCGGCGTCGACGTGATCGTCGGCCTGCGCGAGGACTCCTCCTCGCGCGCCGCCGCCGAAGCGGACGGCCTGCGCGTCGAGACGCCCGCCGACGCAGCCGCCGAAGCGGACATCGTCTCGGTGCTCGTCCCCGACACCGTCCAGCCGGCGGTCTTCGAGGAGATCAAGGACGGACTCGACGCGGGCGACACGCTCCAGTTCGCACACGGGTTCAACATTCACTACAACCAGATCCGCCCGCCGGAAGACGTCGACGTGACGATGGTTGCGCCGAAGTCGCCCGGGCACCTCGTCCGCCGGAACTACGAGGCCGGTCAGGGCACCCCCGGTCTCGTCGCTGTCTACCAGGACGAGACGGGCGAAGCGAAGGACGAAGCGTTCGCGTACGCGCACGCGATCGGCTGTACCCGCGCCGGCGTCATCGAGACGACGTTCCGCGAGGAGACCGAGACCGACCTCTTCGGCGAGCAGGCCGTCCTCTGCGGCGGGATGACCGCCCTCGTTCGCGAGGGCTTCGAGACGCTCGTCGACGCCGGCTACTCCCCGGAGATGGCGTACTTCGAGTGTCTGAACGAACTGAAGCTCATCGTCGATCTGATGTACGAGGGCGGCCTCTCCAATATGTGGGACTCCGTCTCTGACACCGCCGAGTACGGCGGCCTGACGCGCGGCGACCGCATCATCGACGAGCACGCGCGCGAGCAGATGGAAGAAGTCCTCGAAGAGGTCCAGGACGGTACGTTCGCCCGCGAGTGGATCGCAGAGAACCAGGCCGGTCGACCGTCCTACACCCAGCTGAAACACGCCGAAGAGACCCACGAGGTCGAAGAGGTCGGCGCACCGCTGCGCGACCTGTTCTCGTGGGCCGACGAGAGCGACGAAGCGGAAGCCGCCGAAGCGGCCGCTGACGACTGAACGACGGAAATGACAGTGACACAGGTATACACGGCAACCCGCGGTGATGTAGATGAGTGAGGGAACGCTGTACGACAAAGTTTGGGAGCAGCACACGGTCTCAAAACTGCCGACCGGACAGACGCAACTGTTCGTCGGCCTCCACCTCATCCACGAGGTGACGAGCCCACAGGCGTTCGGGATGCTGCAGGAGCGCGATCTGGACGTCGCCTATCCCGAACTGACGCACGCGACGGTCGATCACATCGTGCCGACGTCGGATCAGTCGCGGCCGTACCGCGACGACGCCGCCGAAGAGATGATGTCCGAACTCGAACAGAACGTTCGGGACTCGGGCATCCAGTTCTCGGATCCGAACTCGGGCGATCAGGGGATCGTTCACGTCATCGGGCCCGAGCAGGGACTCACCCAGCCCGGTAAGACGATCGTCTGCGGCGACTCCCACACCTCGACGCACGGCGCGTTCGGCGCGTTGGCGTTCGGGATCGGGACGAGCCAGATCCGCGACGTGCTGGCGACCCAGACCGTCGCGATGGAGAAGAAAGACGTCCGGAAGATCGAGGTCACGGGCGAACTCGGCCCGGGCGTCGAGGCGAAAGACGTCATCCTCGAAGTGATCCGTCGCCTCGGCACCGAGGGCGGCGTCGGCTACGTCTACGAGTACGCCGGCGAAGCCATCGAGAACCTCGATATGGAAGGTCGGATGAGCATCTGTAATATGTCCATCGAGGGCGGCGCCCGCGCGGGCTACGTCAACCCCGACGAGACCACCTACGAGTGGCTCGAAAACACCGACTACTTCCAGGAGAACCCAGAGAAGTTCGACGAACTCAAGCCCTACTGGGAGTCGATCCGCTCCGACGACGACGCCGAGTACGACGACGTCGTCACCATCGACGGCTCCGAACTGGAGCCTGTCGTCACGTGGGGCACCACGCCTGGGCAGGGCGTCGGCATCTCCGAGCCGATCCCCGAGCCCGAATCGCTGCCGGAAGACAAACAGGACACTGCGCGGCGCGCCCAGGAGCATATGCGCGTCACTCCAGGTGAGACGATGGAGGGCTATCAGATCGACGTCGCCTTCCTCGGCTCGTGTACGAACGCGCGTCTGCCCGACCTCCGTCGGGCCGCGAACGTCGTCGAAGGCCGGGAAGTCCACGAGGATGTTCGCGCGATGGTCGTCCCCGGGAGCCAGCGCGTGAAGGCTGCCGCCGAAGCCGAAGGCCTCGACGAGATTTTCGAGGACGCCGGGTTCGAGTGGCGGAACGCGGGCTGTTCGATGTGCCTCGGGATGAACGAGGATCAACTGGAGGGCGACGAAGCGTCCGCCTCCTCTTCGAACCGGAACTTCATCGGTCGACAGGGCTCGAAGGACGGCCGCACCGTCCTGATGAACCCGCGGATGGTCGCCGCGGCGGCGATCAAAGGCGAGGTAACCGACGTGCGCAAACTGAAGGAGGTGACGCTCGCATGAGCGACGAGATCCCAGAAATCGACTCCGTAGCGGGAACAGGCGTTCCCATCCGCGGGAACGACATCGACACCGACCAGATCATCCCGGCGCGCTTTATGAAGGTCGTCACGTTCGACGGCCTCGGCGAGTTCGCGTTCTTCGACCTCCGGTTCGACGAGGACGACAACCCGAAGGACCACCCCTTCAACGAACCGCAGTTCCAGGACGCCTCGGTGCTCGCCGTCAACGCCAACTTCGGCTGTGGCTCCTCTCGCGAACACGCGCCGCAGGCGCTGATGCGCTGGGGGATCGACGCCATCGTCGGCGAGTCATTCGCCGAGATCTTCGCCGGCAACTGCCTCGCGTTGGGCATCCCGACGGTCACGGCCGATCACGAGGAGATCGTCGCCCTGCAAGAGTGGATCGACGAGAACCCTGACGGCGAGATCGAAGTCGACGTCGAAGCCGAGACCGTCACCTACGGAGACACGACGATGGAAGCGACGGTCGACGACGCCCAGCGACGGGCGCTCACCGAGGGCGTCTGGGACACGACGGCGCTGATGAAGTCCAACGCCGACGCAGTCTCCGAGAAAGCCGCCGAACTCCCCTACGTCGATGTCTGAGGAGATCGTCGTCATCGAAGGCGACGGCATCGGGGGAGAGGTCGTTCCCGCGGCCGTCTCCGTGCTCGAAGCCGTCGGCGACTTCGACTTCGTCGAGGCCGAAGCCGGCGACGCCGTCAAGGAAGCGACCGGCGAGGCGCTCCCCCAGGAGACCTACGACACCGTCGCCGAGGCCGACGCGACGCTGTTCGGCGCGGCCGGCGAGACGGCCGCCGACGTCATCCTCCCGCTTCGGGAGGCCGTCGAGTCGTTCGTCAACATCCGCCCGGCGCGAGCGTACCCCGGCGTCGACGCGGTGCGCCCGGAGACCGATCTGGTCTTCCTGCGTGAGAACACCGAAGGCGTCTATTCGGGTCACGAGGACAACCTCTCGGAGGATCTCTCGACGCTGACGCGCGTCGTCACGACTTCCGCGTCCGAGCGACTGGCCGAGTTCGCCTGCGAGTACGTCGACGAGCGCGACGAAGACGGTTTCCAGGTCGTCCACAAGGCGAACGTGATGCGCGAGACCGACGGCCGGTTCCGCGACGCCGTCGTCGACGTCGCTGAGTCCGAGGGCGTCGAGACCGAAGAAGTGCTGATGGATGCGTTCGCGACGCGCGTCTGTCTGGACCCGACGCAGTTCGACGTCGTCGTCTGTCCGAACCTCGCGGGCGACGTCCTCTCGGACCTCGCGGCCGGCCTCGTCGGCGGCCTCGGGCTACTGCCGTCGGCGAACGTCGGCCCCGACAACGCGCTGTTCGAACCGGTCCACGGAACCGCGCCGGATATCGCCGGTGAGGGCGTCGCCAACCCGTCGGCGGCGATTCTCTCGGCGGCGATGATGCTCGAACATCTCGGCTACGACGACGAAGCCGCGAACGTCCGGAACGCGGTCGAATCCGTGCTCGAAGACGGCCCGCGGACGGCCGACCTCGGCGGCGACGCCGGGACCGAAGACGTCACGAACGCGATTATCGACCGACTGGAATAACTGCACTGTCGCGTCGTTTCGTTTTCTCGTGGGCTTCGCGAACACCCATCTGATCAGGGATGCTCGAAGACGACATCGACCTGCTGCTCCCGCGGGCGCACATCGCGCTTTCGGGGCCGCCGCCGGACAAACAGGCCGCGATCGAGTTCCTTCTGGATCTCGTCGCGGCCAACGACCGCGTCTCCGACCGAGGGGCCGCGTTCGACGCGTTGTGTGAGCGCGAGAATGTGGCCACGACCGGCGTCGGAATGGGTATCGGGATCCCACACGCCAAGACGGCGGCCGTCGCGGAGCCGTCGGTCGCGTTCGCTCGCTCCCGCGCGGGCATCGACTTCGACGCGGCGGACGACGAGCCCGTGCGCTTGCTGTTTCTGATCCTCGTTCCCGCGGTGCGAGCCGAGGAACACTTACAGATCTTGAGTTCCCTTTCGCGAGCACTGATGCACGAAGACGCCAGAGAGACGCTGCTCGCGGCCGACGACGCAGAGACCGTCCAGAACACCGTTCGGGAGGCGATGGACTGATGCCCGAGCGCGTCGTCACCGTCGTGCCCGAAGACGGCCTCCACGCGCGGCCCGCCTCGAACTTCGTCGAGACGGCGAGCGAGTACGATATCGAAATACAGGTGGGTCACGTCGACGGCGACCTGGTGAACGCGGCGAGTATGCTCGCAATCACGGGACTCGGAGTCACATCGGGTGAGGACGTACGACTGGTCGCGGAGGGTGCAGAGGCCGAGGCTGCGCTCGACGAACTCGAACGCATCCTCTCGACGCCGGAAGGCGAAGGCTGAGTCGATGACCGAGCGTCGACTCTCCGGCGTCGGCGCCACCCCACTTTCGGGCGTCGGCACCGCCGTCTGGTACGCGCCCGACGCCGAACTCGGGTCTCCGCCGGACCCGGAGACGATCGACGCTGACGTCGAGCGCGAGCGGTTTGAGACGGCGCGCGACGTGGCGCGCGAGGAGATCCGCGCCGAACGCGAGCGCACCGCAGCGCGCCTGGGCGAGGCGGAAGCAGAAGTATTCGACGCCCACGTCCAGTTCCTTGACGACCCGCAGATCACCGAGGGCGTCGAAGCCGCGATCGACGACGGGCTCCCGGCCGAGCACGCGGTCGATCGTACCTTCGAGCAGTTCATCGAGCGGTTCGAGGGGATGGAGGGACAGATGGCCGAGCGCGCAGACGACCTCCGCGACGTCCGGGATCGGCTCGTGCGTGCGCTCGGCGGCGGCGAACGCGCCGACCTCGGGTCGCTGCCGGAGGGCAGCGTCGTCCTCGCAGAGCGCTTGACGCCGAGCGACACCGCACAGCTCGATCCCGAGCGCGTCGCAGGCTTCGCCACCGTCACCGGCGGACGGACGTCTCACGCCGCGATATTCGCGCGCTCGCTCGCCCTGCCGGCGATCGTCGGCGTCGGCGCAGCACTACGGAACGTCGCGGACGGGGCCGACGTCGTCGTCGACGGCCGCGACGGCGCCCTCCTGGTCGACCCCGACGAGGAGACCCGCAGAGAGACCGCAGGCGCGGAAACCGTCGAGGTCCGCGACGGTACTGTCGAGACAGCGGACGGAACGCCCATCGAGATCGCTGCGAACGTCGGCACGGAGGCGGACCTGGCCTCAGCGGCCGAGCGCGGCGCCGACGGGATCGGGCTGTTCCGAACGGAGTTCCTCTTTCTCGACCGGGAGTCGCCGCCGGGCGAAGACGAGCAGTACGAGACCTACCGTGAGGCGCTGGAGACGTTTCCCGACGGACGCGTCGTCGTACGGACGCTCGACATCGGGGGCGACAAGCCCGTCGCGTACCTGGGTCTGCCCGACGAGGAGAACCCGTTCCTCGGCGAGCGCGGTGTCCGGCGGTCGCTCGGTCCCGACACAGATCTCTTCGAGACGCAACTGCGCGCACTCCTGCGTGCGGCGGACGAGGACGCGGGCGGACAGCTTTCGGTGATGCTCCCGCTCGTCGCCACCATCGACGAAGTCCGCCAGGCGCGCGAGACGATGGAGTCGGTCGCGGCCGACCTCGAATCCGAGGGCGTCTCCTATGCGCTCCCGGAGTTCGGCGTGATGATCGAGACGCCCGCGACGGCGTTTCTCGCCGACGCACTCGTCGAGAACGTGGACTTCTTCAGTATCGGCACGAACGACCTCGTGCAGTACGTGATGGCCGCAGAGCGCGGCAACGACCGCGTGGCGGCGCTGGGCGATTACCGCCAGCCCGCGGTGCTCCGTGCGATCCACACGACAGTCGCGGCGGCCCAAGGGACCGACGTCTGGGTCGGGATGTGCGGCGAGATGGCCAGCGACCCCGAAGTGACGGAACTGCTCGTCGGGCTCGGGCTCGACGAACTGAGTATGAGTGCGGTCGCAGTGCCACAAGTCAAGCGAGCCGTGAGTGAGACGACCGTCACCGGTGCGCGCGAACTCGCAGCGCGCGCGCTCGCGGCCTGCACGAAACGTGAAGTCGACTGTCTGCTAACGGAGACCACACAATGAACGTCGTCGCAGTCACGTCCTGTCCGACCGGGATCGCTCACTGCCAGATGGCGGCCGAGAACCTCGAACGGACGGGCGAGCGGCTCGGCCACGAGATCAAAGTCGAGGTCCAGGGCGCGGTTGGCACACAGAACGAGCTCACAGCCGCAGAGCTCAACGACGCGGACGCAGTGATCATCGCCGCCGACACGGCAGTCAGTCGCGACCGCTTCGAGGGCAAACCGCTCGTGGGAGCGTCGGTGAAAGACGGCGTCAACGATCCCGAGGGGCTCTTCGAGCACGCGGTCGAACTCGTGGCGGCGGGCGAGACCGGAACTGTCGAAGTTGGGGGCGGCAGCGGGGTCGAGTCGGACGCGGGTGCCGGCGCGGACGGAGCGGCGGCAGGTACAGCGAGCGACGCCACCGAGGAGGATTCGCGCCGCCGCGGTGGCGACCGCGAGAAAGGCCTCTTTGCGCGACTCAAGAGGCTGTTCTCCTGATCTGGTCGCTGTGCGCCGGTACGGATGCCGCCGCCCCGAGGTCACGAATCGCTCGTGACAATTTCTCGTATACGCCCCGTTCGTTCGCTATTCGATCAGCCGACGGGTTCCGGGAGGAACGGCTCGGGGTCGTCGTGGACGAACGTCACGGTGTCGTCGTTCAGCCGACGGCAGAAGAGCCGCATCGTCCCTGTCTCCCGGATCGACTCGACGGTGTCGGTGGCTCCGCTCGGATCGTAGTAAGCGGGGACGAAGACGACAGTCTCGGCTTCGGGGTCTCGCTCGGCGACGAGCAGATACATCAGTCCGTCGCCCGCAGCGCGGAACACCTCGACGTCACGGAACGACCGACGTTCGACGAGGCGTTCGAGTTCTTCGAACTCGGGGCCGGAGAGGAGGACGTCGATGCCGGTCCGGCGCTCGGAGTCGACGAGGACCGAGTCACCGGGGTGAAGTTCGAGCGTCGTCCACCCGCGGTCCCGGTATTCGGTCGCGGTCGCCTCCATATCCTCGATTACTGCCGGCCAGCCTTCCTGTGCATGTACGTTCGGAGGGGCGTCGTCTGCGGGCGGTTCGGTCATACGGGCACGCGTTCCGGTAGCGTCATAAATCGTTCCCCGCTCCCCAAGATATTTCTCCTGGAAGAGCACTATGGGAGAAAGTGACAAACCTCCTCTCGCTCTCGAACCTCCGGACCCAGTTCAGAACAGAACGGGGTGCGGTCAAAGCGGTCGACGGGATCGACCTCACGATCGAGGCCGGCGAGACCGTCGGCCTCGTCGGCGAGTCAGGGTCCGGCAAGAGCGTCACCGCCCTGTCCGCGATGGACCTCGTCGACGACCCGGGCGAGATCGTCGGCGGTCGCATCACCCTCCGCGATACGGCCCTGGCCACCTCGCTCCTCGCAGAGTTCGGCGACGCGCTCGTCCCGTACCCCTCCGAACTGATCGATGCCGTCGCGGCCATCAGTAGCGACCTCCGCGCCGGCACGCACGTCCGCGACACGTCGGCAGAACTCCGGGCGATAGCCGACGACCTCGCCGACGAAGTGGACCCGGCGGACCTCGCGCCCGACCTCCGAACGGCGGCCGATCGGCTCGACGACCGGGCCGCCGCCGAAGCCGTCGGTGACGAACTCGCCGCGGCGCTCGACGACGCCACCGACGGGTTCGTCTACGTCGACGACGACGCCCGGGCCCGAGTCCGCGACGGCGCGAACCCGAACGACGTCGAAATCTCAGATGGCGTCGTCGACGTGACAGCCGCCCCCGAGGCAGCCGTCCGGCGCATCCGCGGCGGCGAGATGGGGATGATCTTCCAGGACCCGATGACCTCGCTGAACCCGGCGATTCCTGTCGGCGAGCAGATCGCCGAGTCGCTACGGCTCCACCGGTACGGCGGCCAAAGGCGAGACTCTTGGCTCAACGGTATCCGCGAGATCCTCCCGAAGGTCGGGGGTCGTGACGGCGACCACGAGGTGATGGAGGAGGTCCTCAGAATGCTCCAGGCGGTCGGAATCCCGGAGGCGAAACAGCGACTGAACGACTATCCACACGAGTTCTCCGGTGGGATGCGCCAGCGGGTGCTCGTCGCTATCGCGCTCGCCTGCCGGCCGAACCTCCTCATCGCCGACGAACCCACCACCGCTCTCGACGTGACGATCCAAGCGCAGATCCTCGACCTCATCGACGACCTCCAGACGGACTTCGGGATGTCCGTCCTGATGATCACCCACGACCTCGGCGTCGTGGCCGAGACCTGCGATCGCGTCGCCGTGATGTACGCCGGCGAGATCGTCGAGGAGGGCCCCGTCGAGGAAATCTTCCACAATCCGAGCCATCCCTACACTTACACCCTGCTCGAATCCGTCCCGACCGAGGAAAAAGAGCGGCTGACCCCGATCGAAGGGAACGTCCCCGACCTGATCGATATGCCTGAGGGCTGTCACTTCGCGCCTCGCTGTCCGTGGGCCGAAGACCAGTGTCTCGAAGGCGAAATCCCCTATCTCCAGCACGGGCCGGCCGACGTCGATCACCGCTCGAAGTGCGTCCACGAGGCGTTCGACAAGGCGGCGTACGGAACGGAGGGCGTCGAGGCCGGGACCGAACCCGACATCGGCGAGACGCTCGTCGAAGTGACGGGAATGCGCAAGTACTACCAGCAGGAGGAAAGTCCCCTCGATCGCGTGTTGGGGAGCGGCGGCCCGAGCGTCAAGGCGGTCGACGGCGTCGACCTGAACGTCCGCGAGCGGGAGACCCTCGGACTTGTCGGCGAATCCGGCTGCGGAAAGTCCACCGCGGGGCGGGCGATCCTCTACCTGGACCCGCCGACGGACGGCACCGTCGTGTTCGCGGGCGACGACCTCGGGACGCTCTCGAAGTCCGAACTCCGGAAGCGCCGGAAGGATATGCAGATGGTGTTCCAGGATCCGATGTCGAGTCTGGATCCGCGGATGACGGCGGGCCAGACAATTATGGAACCGCTGAAGATCCACGGCCTCGCCGAGGGTCGCCGCCGCGAGCGGGTGTTCGAGTTGATGGAGGCGGTCGGACTCGAACGCGGACAGTACGGACGGTACCCGCACGAACTCTCCGGCGGCCAGCGCCAGCGGGTCGGGATCGCGCGGGCGCTCGCCGTCGATCCCGACTTCATCGTCGCCGACGAGCCGGTGTCGGCCCTCGACGTCTCGGTCCAGGCGCAGATCATCAACCTCCTCGAAGATCTCCAAGAGGAGTTCGGGCTCACTTACCTGTTCATCGCCCACGACCTGAGCGTCGTCAGGCACATCTCCGACCGAGTGGCCGTGATGTACCTCGGCGAGATCGTCGAGGTGGCCGAGACGGACGACCTATTCGAGACGCCGAAGCACCCCTACACGAGGGCGCTGTTGTCCGCGATTCCGGAGCCGGACCCGCTCGCGGACACCGGCGATCGCACGATTCTCAAGGGAGACGTCCCCTCGCCGATCAACCCGCCCTCGAACTGCCGGTTCCGGACCCGTTGTCCGTCGATCATCCCGCCGGACGACTTAGACATCGAGCAGGAGCGGTATCGCGAGGTGATGTTCTACCGGCAGCGACTCGAAGACGGCGACGTCGACCTCGACGCCATCGAGTCGGAGGTCCGCATCGAGGCCGAGACGACGCCGACCGCCGTCGCAGACGGTGGTGAACACGCGGCCCTATTCGAGTACTTCTTCGACGGTCCGCTCTCGGGCGAGGCCGAAGCGGCGGTCGCGGAGTCCTTCGAGCACCTCGAGAACGGCCGCTGGGAGCAGGCCGAAGCGACGCTCCGCGACACCTTCGAGAGTATTTGTGAACGAAAACACCCGAAACTCGGCGAGAGCAATCATCCGGCTGCCTGTCACTTGCACGACGGAGAACCGGAATGAATTTCTGTTTTTCCGCCAGTATTATTTATCTAGCAACATATTCCCTGAGGTATGGCCTCAAACACCAAGGACTCCTCGAGACGGGATTTCCTGAAGCGGGCCGGCGGCGCGACGGTCGCAACGGCGTCGATCACCACGCTCGCCGGGTGCGGCGGCGGGAACGACGGCACCGGGACCGAAACGGACGACGGCGACACCGGCGACGGCGACACCGAAACAGAGGGTGACACCGGCGATGGCGAGGGTGAGGAAACGACCAGGCTCCGGTATGGCCGCGGTGCCCACTCGAGTACCCTAGATCCGCAAAACACCACGAGCGGCGAGGTCGCGAAGGTGACGAATCAGGCCTACGATGGGCTGATCAGTTTCCAGGTCGGCGAGGCGTCTCTCACCGAGGGGCTCGCAACCGACTGGTCGATGGACGGCGAGTCGGTGACGCTCACGCTGCGTGAGGGGGTGACGTTCCACGACGGATCGGACTTCACCGCCGACGACTTCATCGCCACGTACCGCCGGTTCGTCGACGAGGACTACGAGTACTACTTCGAGGACGCCTCGGTGTACGGTCCGTTCACGCTGGGGAACTGGATCGATAGCGTCGAAGCAGCGGGCGACTACGAACTCTCGATCACCCTGACTCAGACGTACGCGCCGTTCCTCCGCAACCTCGCGATGTTCGCGGCCGTCGTCATCTCCCAGGAGGCGATCGAAGGCGACACCAACCTCGGCGAGGAGATGGTCGGCACCGGACCGTTCCAGTTGGAGACGCTCGACGACGCCAACAACCGCATCCGCCTCACTGCCTTCGACGACTACTGGGGCGACGGGCCGAACGTCGACGAGGTACTGTTCCTGACCCGCGGACAGAACTCCACGCGGGCACAGGCGCTCGTCGAACAGGAACTCGACATCATCGACGGCCTCGACCCCGACAGTATGCAGATCATCGAGGGGTCCGACAGCGCCGAGAACCGGACGGCGACCGGAATCAACATCGGGTATATGGCGTTCAACCTCTCGCGGGTCGAGGCGTTCCGCGACCGCCGCGTCCGCCGAGCGATCAGTTACGCGATCGACACGCAGGCGATCGTCGAGAACATCTACTCGGGAATCGCCACGCAGGCCGACCAGCCGATCCCACCCGCACTGTTCGGCCACAACGACGACATCAGCCCCTACGAACACGACCCCGAACAGGCCCAGAGCCTCCTCGACGAGGCCGGCTACGGCGACGGGTTCTCGTTCACGCTGACGACCTTCCAGAACCCCCGCGGCTACAACCCCGCACCGCTCCCGACCGCACAGACGATCAGAACGAACCTCGCGGAGGTCGGTATCGAGATGTCGATCGACGACCGGCAGTTCTCCGATTACCTCACCTACACCAGTCAGGGGCGCCACGACGCGACGCTCGCGGGCTGGTACACCGACAACGCCGACCCGGACAACTTCTGTTACGTCCTCCTGCATCCGCAGGTCGAGGTGCCCGACGGACAGGACTGGGTCGCCTGGGACACCGAGGGCTACAACACCTCGAACAATGCCGCGTGGGCGAACACCGAGTATATGGACCTCGTCGAGCAGGCCCAGCGGACCACGAATCAGGACGACCGGGCCCAGTTGTACCGCGAGGCCGCACAACTCGCACACGACGAAGCCCCCTGGGTGTTCATCGACTACGCCGATGAGGTCCGCGGCGTCGCGAACACCGTGAGCAACTACACCGTCGCTGCGATCGGCGGCCCGTTCCTCGAAGTTGTCGAGGTCGAGTAACGAGTACCGTCTCTCTCAGTATCTCACTCACCACGCCCCCAAATGGTCTCGAATCGATTCGTCCTGAAACGGCTGCTCCTCTTGTTCCCCGTGCTGTTCGGAGTCGCGACCGTCGTCTTCGCCATTCTTCACCTCTCGCCCGGCGATCCGGCTGTGGTCATCGCCGGCGACAGAGCGGGCCAGGAGTTCGTCGAGCAGATCCGCTCGGACCTCGGACTCGACGACCCGCTGTGGCAGCAGTACGTCCGGTTCCTCGGCGACGTCGCGACGTTCGACTTCGGCCAGTCCTACCAGGTGAATCGCGGCACACCGGTGAGCCAGATCCTCGTCGATCGGCTCCCGATCACGATCGAACTCGCGCTGCTCGGGCAGTTTGCGGGGCTCCTGTTCGGACTTCCGCTGGGCATCCTCAGCGCCGTCAAGCAGGATACCTGGACCGACCATCTCACCCGTGTCGGCGCGCTCAGCGGGATCAGCGTGCCGATCTACTGGAGCGGCCCGCTTTTGATTCTGCTCTTCGCGCAGTTCCTCGGGATCTTGCCGACCAGCGGCCGGATCGGCTCGGAGTACTTCATCGAACCGGCCACGGGGTTGATCCTCGTCGACACGCTGTTAGCCGGGAACGTCCCGGCGTTCCAGTCTGCGGTCGTTCACCTGCTCCTGCCGGTGGTTGTGCTGGGTATCTACCAGATGGCCCTGCTCTCGCGGATGATGCGCTCGTCGATGGTCGAGGTGATCCGCCAGGATTACATACGGACTGCCCGGGCGAAGGGCCAAGGCTCGAAGATCACTGTGATGAAACACGGGCTCCGTAACGCGTTCATCCCCGTCATCACCGTCATCGGCATCCAGTTCGGCTCGCTCCTCGGCGGCGCCGTCCTCACCGAGACCGTCTTCGAGATCAACGGCATCGGCACGCTACTGGTGGACGCGATCAGCCGCAGCGACTACCCCGTCGTGCAGGGCACCGTCTTAGTCTTCGCCGTGCTGTACACGCTGGTCAACCTGGCGGTCGACATCACGTACTCGGTCCTCGATCCCCGCATCGAACAATGAGCACAGAAACACAGACCGGAACCGTCGATCGAAGCATCGTCGAGCGCCTGCGCGCGAGTCCGTTCCTCTCGCAACTCTTCTCGAACCGGCTCGCAGTCACCGGGCTCGTCATCATCGCAGTCGTCGTCGTGGTCGCGATCTACGCGCGGTTCACCTACGACCTCAGCAATCTGATGGCGACGCAGTTCGGCACCAACCCCTCGGAGGCCGCTCCCAGTATCGAGTACCCGTTCGGCACGGACGGACAGGCTCGTGACATCTTCCCGCGAGTGCTGTACGGCGCGTGGTACGCCGTCCTCTACGGAACCGTCACTGTCGCGGCCTCCACGTTCCTCGGGGTCGGCCTGGGCATCGTCGCGGCGTACTACGGCGACCTCACGGACAACGTCATTATGCGGACGATGGACGTCCTGCTGTCGTTCCCGTCGCTACTCTTGGCGCTCGCGCTCGTCACGATCTTCCCCGAAGAGCTGGGCCTGTGGCGTGCAGTCGGCGCGCTGACGCTCGTCTACACCCCCCGGTTCGCCCGTGTCGTTCGTGGCGCGGCCCTGAAAGTGCTCGAAGACGAGTACACCGACGCGACGAAGGCGCTCGGCGCGACAGACCCGCGACTGCTCGTCCGGCACATTCTGCCGAACTGTCTCGCGCCGATCACCGTCCAGTCGACGCTCAACTACGGCCTCGCCATCATCGACATCGCCGCGCTCTCGTTCCTCGGCTTCGGGGCCAGCCCCGGTGAGCCGACCTGGGGGATGATGCTCTCGAACGGCGTCGAATTCGGGTTGTTCTCCGGAGCGTGGTGGTGGTCGTTCTTCCCCGGCCTGCTGCTCGCGCTGACGGTGCTCGGGTTCAACCTCCTCGGTGACGGGATGCGCGACGCGCTCGACCCGCGGATGCGGGAGACCGTTGACTGAGATCGACGTCCGACCGTTCGGTCGCGCGGTCACGCGGTGGGTCGGCGTCGGCGCGTTCGTCGGCGCTGTCGTCGCGGCCGCGCTTCTCTCGGTTGTCGGAGCCAAAGCCGCGACTGACGCTTCCTTCGCACTCGGTACGTTGGTGCTCGGATTCGGGGTCGCGACGTGGGCAGGAACGATCGGCTTCGGCGAGTCGATGGCGGCGATGCAGGATCATCTCGGCGGCGAGTCGGGGTGGAACCAGGGTGGGGCTCGACAGGCGTTCGCCGTGCTGACCTGGATCGGCGTCGGCTGGTCGGCCGCCGCTGTCGCAGCCTCGATCCTGCTCGTTGGCCTGTGATCTGGCCTGTCGCCGTCGCTGACTGGTGAGCATTTGGACACGAGCGGTCGGTGACCGGGCGCTTAAGTTTCCCCACGGCGTGGTCCCGGGTATGCCACAGGTGCATCTCGACGAGGAGACGGTTGCGCGACTGGACTCGCTCCGTCAGGAAGACGAAGACTACGACGAAATCGTCACCGAACTCATCAACATCTACGAAGCCGAGGAACTGACGCTGTTCCGTACCGGCGACGAAATCTGATCTCCGCGCCAGTCGGCTGTCGTCGCGGCCTCGATTCTGCGCTCCGGTTTCGTTTTCGAGTCACTGACGGAGACAACGCTCGTGATCGGTCGGCGAGCAGCGACTACGGCGACGTCCGCGGGTCTAACAGAGGCGGTAGCGCTCGGCGTCCTGGTCGATCAGGCCGCGTTCACACAGCGTCGAAAGAATACTGTACAGCGAAATCTTCTTCATCTCCAGACTGGATTCGAGTTCGGAAATCGTCGCTTCCCCATACGTCGACAGGAATAGATAGACGAGTTTCGCGCGCGGCGATTCGAGCTCGGACGGGATCGTCGGCGCTTCGAGCCCTGCTGTCGGTCGTGTGTGCATCGTGCCCTGCATCGTTGTTGTCTACTCCTTGGATTCGACGATAATAAAACCCATCCACGACGATTGTCGAACAAGCTCGATTCGTGAAAATGCGTTAGCGCGCCTCTCGCCCACGTTTTTCGAAATATGGACGAATGTTCATTTCTTTTTCGCCGCCGGTCGTCGCCTGTTTTTTCGACTGGTGACGATATCGGTCGTGTCCGAGTGGCCTGACCGCGTCTCGGTACGAAAGTGGAAGGGGCGGGAGTCGAACCACGCGAAGCCGTAAGCCGGCGCGACCGTATGACGGTCACTGCCGGATTGCTCTACCACTGAGCCACCCTTCCGATCGAAGGGTACGCGACGCTGTCGTATATGGATGACGGCACCTCCGTCCGAGCAGAAAAAAAGACGGTAGAACGGCGTTCAGTAGCTCCGGATCTTCGGCTCGTAGCGCTTCTCCTCGCCTTCCAGCAGCACCGGTTTGTACCACAGTTCCGGCGACCCGTCGTTCCACGAGAGCATCGTGTGCTTCAGCCAGTTCTCGTCGTCGCGCTCTTGGTACTCCTTCCGCCAATGCGCACCACGGAACTCGTCGCGGGCCAGCGCGCCGAGCGTGATGGCTTCGGCGATGTCGATGATGTTCCGCGTCTCGATGGTGTGCAGCAGGTCCGTGTTGAACGTCCGCGATTGGTCCGCGACGCCGACGTTCTGGTACGCTTCGCGAGCGTCACGGATGTCGCGGAGCGCCTGCTTGAGGCCCTCTTCCTCGCGGAAGACGTTGACGTGCTGGGTCATCGACTCCTGGACGTCCGAACGGATCTCCGAGTGGTTGCGGCCGTCGTTCTCCAAGAGCGCGTCGACGCGCCGGTCCGTGCGCTCGGTCGCGCGCGCGACGAGTTCGTCAGGCGAGAGATCAGAGCCCTCGGCGGCCGCACCGCCGTCCGCGACGGCGTCGGCGCCGGAGATACCAGCCTCGCCGGGAGCGACTGGCGTCTCGACGTCGCCGGACTCCCACTCATCGCGCTTGCCGGTGGTGATCTCTGCCTCGCCGAGATCGCGACCCGCGGCGTGGTGGCCCGCGCGCGCACCGAAGACGATGAGTTCCGGCAGCGCGTTCCCGCCCAGACGGTTCGAACCGTGGACGGACGCACACGCGCACTCGCCGGCGGCGTAGAGCCCCCCGATACACGTCTCGCCGTTCTCGTCGGTCTCGATACCGCCCATCGCGTAGTGCTGGCCGGGCTTGACCGGCATCGGCTCTTCGAGCGCGTCGACGCCCTCGAAGTCCTTGGCCAGGTGGAGAATGTTCTCGAGGCGGTCGGTGATGCGCTCCTCGCCGAGGTGGCGCATATCGAGGTGGACGTACTCGTCCTCGATGCCGCGCCCCTCGTTCACTTCGCTCAGTTCGGCGCGAGCGACGACGTCGCGTGAGGCAAGTTCGCCGTCGTTGCTGGCGTACCCGTACTCGAACATGAACCGCTCGCCCTCGGAGTTGTAGAGGATCCCACCCTCGCCGCGAACCCCCTCGGAGATGAGCACGCCCGTGCTGGGCAGGCTCGTCGGGTGGAACTGGATGAACTCCATATCCTCGATCGGGACGCCGGCGCGATAGGCCATCGCGACGCCGTCGCCCGTGTTCGCGACGGCGTTGGTGGTGTGATCGAAGACCTGGCCGAGACCGCCGGTCGCGAGGATGACGCCGTCGCGGGCGCGGAAGCCCTCGATGTTTCCGGACTGGATGTCGTAGCCGACGACGCCGTGGCAGGTCCGGTCTTCGGGTTCGTCCTCGTCGCTGACGGCCAGATCGAGGACGTACCACTCGTCGTAGACCTCGATGCCGCGCTTGACGAGCTGTTCGTACATCGTGTGCAGGAGCTGATGTCCCGTCTCCGCACCGGCGTAGGTCGTCCGCGGGAACGAGAGGCCGCCGAACGGCCGCTGAGAGACGCGACCGTCTTCCTCTCGGGAGAAGGCCATTCCCCAGTGTTCGAGTTGGATGACCTCCTCGGGACTGTCCTGCGCCAGGGTCTCGATCGCCGGCGCGTCGCCGAGGTAGTCCGACCCCTTCATCGTGTCGTAGGCGTGGTCTTCCCAGGAGTCGGCCTCGCGGAGTGCCGCGTTGATGCCGCCCTCGGCGGCCCCGGTGTGGCTTCGAACCGGGTGCAGTTTCGAGACGATGGCCACGTCGGCCCCTTCTTCCTGTGCCGCGATGGCCGCGCGAAGGCCCGCGCCTCCCGCGCCCACCACGATGACGTCGTGTTCGTGCATAATGTATGATTGCTGAATTGCGTTGGTCTCGTGTTCGTCGCGTGAATTGCGGTTACGTACTCCTCAGGTCTACCAGAACTTGAGGTTGTTCTTGACCGCTTCGCGCTTGAGTTCCTGGATGTGCTCGGTCAGCGGGATGTCCTTCGGACAGACCTCCGTACAGGAGAACTGGGTCTGACACCGCCAGACGCCGTGTTCCTGTTCGAGGATTTCGAGCCGCTGTTGCTTCATATCCTCGCCCTCGCGCTCGTCCATCGTGAAGCGATACGCCTTGTTGAGCGCTGCCGGGCCGAGATACTGGTTGTCGCCCGCGGCGATGTTACACGAGGACATACACGCGCCACACCAGATACAGCGCGTGGACATCTTCACCTTCTCGCGGTTCTCACGCGTCTGATGCTGCTCTTCGAGTTCACCCTCCGGAAGCTCGTTCGTCTGGAAGTACGGCTCGACGGCCTCCATCTGGTCGTAGAAGTGCTCCATATCCACGACGAGGTCTTTGACGACCTCCGCGTGCGGGAGCGGTTCGATGCGGACCGGCTCTTCGAGGTCCGAGAGTTGCGTCTTACAGCAGAGGCGCTGTGAGCCGTTGACGAACATCGCGTCCGAGCCACAGATGGCCTGTCGGCAGGAGTGCCGGAACGTGAGGCTCGAATCGTACGTGTCGCGCGCGTACATCAGCGCGTCGAGGACGGTCATCCCCTTGTGGTAAGGGACGTGGAAGTCGTCGAAGCGCGGCTCTTTCTTGCCAGCGATCTCGGGATCGTAGCGGAACACCTTCAGATGGTAGGTGTCCTCCTCTTCGAGGGCTTTCTCGGCCTCTTCGGCCTGACGCTGGCGCTCTTTCTCTTCGGCGCGCTGTCGCTTCTTTTCCAGCCGGCGTTCTTGGGCTGCAGACGTCGGTTCGGCCTCGGCGGCGGACGATTCTTCTTCGACCTGTTCGGGAAGTTGCGTGCTCATTGTACTGTGACGCTTAGAGTGGGACGCCTCCGGCCCACGCGAGTGCGGTTCGGACGCCCTGCACGATCACGACGGCGCTCGCGACGCCGAGGACCAGTTTCGCGGCGGTCTTGCGGGTCCCGGTGAGGCCCTGATTGATGAGGGCGTTGTAGACGCCGTTGACGCCGTGGAACGTCGCCGTCAGGAGGAACAAGATCATGAGCGAGAAGTACGTCAGCTCCTGCATCCGACCCTGCGACATCGCGAAGGTGACTTCGTCGGCGTGGTGGACGAAGTGCAGGAGGAAAAAGTGGAACGCGAGAACGACCACGAGGAACGCGGCCGTGATGCGCTGCCAGAGCCACCGGCGTCCGCCGGCCTGGAACGAGGAGTAGCGCTCGGCCATCAGCCGAACACCCCCGCGAGGAACGTCGGAACGCTCGCGACGACGATCGCACCCGTCAGGAGCAGCGACGCGTAGAAGCTCTTGTCCTGAGATTCCAGCCCGACGCCGAGGTCGACGAACAGTAGCCGGAGACCGTTGAGGATGTGGAAGACGGCCACTGCGAGCAATCCGACCTCCAGGATGCGGACGACCAACAATCCCTCGAGCGTCTGGATCGTCGTCGTGTACGCATCCGGGCTCTGCAGTGCCGTCGAGAGGACGGCGATGTGGGTAAATAGGTACCCCACGAGCACCCAACCCGTGAACTTGTGGAACACCCAGGCCCACATCCCCGCTGAGAACTCCCGCCAGCGGCCGAAGTCCTCGATGAGGCCCCGATTGTAAGACTGACTCATACTCTTGTGAGATTCAGGACGGACCCACTATAGAACTTACGTGTACGGGTCGAGAGCCATTCGCTGGAACTATTTGCCAGCGCGTGTTCAGCGGCGAGATTGGCGGGTCGAGACCGCCTCGAAGCTACCGCGAACCGGCCGACTGTTCCCGTTCGACGACCCGGCGAACGTCTTCGTCGAGTTCGACGAGGTGACAGAGCGGATTGCCGGGATAGACCACGGGGTTCTCCAGCACGCCGACGAGCAGGCCGGTGAAGGGGGCTTCGACGGCGATGTTGTCGCTCTTGAACGGATCGGTGAGCGTGCAGATGCGTTCGCCCTCGTGGACCAGCGAGCCGCGCTCGTAGTGCATATCGACGATGCCACCGGCGTCGGCGCGGATCCACGTCTTCTCGCTTGCGCTGTCGATGACGGTGCGCCAGCCGGGCCAGCGAACCGAGCCGGCCTCCCGGAGTTCGTACTCGGCGAAGACGCTCTTGACGCCCGCGAGCGCGTCGTCGATGAGCCCGCGCTGGAATCGGTGGGCTTCGCCCATCTCGATCGTGACGGTTGGAATGCCGACCCGCGTCGCCTCGGTCCGGAGGACGCCGTCGCTCCCCTCGGAGTCGATGATCACGTTCGTGCCGAACGACCGAGCCAGTCGGGCGACGTCGTCGTCGGACATATCGGCCCTGACGTGGAGCATATTCGTCCGCCCGCGCGTGGACGTGTGGAAGTCGAGCCCGAAGTCACACGGCGCGACGAAGTTGTCGAAGATGCGCGCGGCCATCCGCTTTGCGCTCGTCGAGTCCTCGTGGCCGGGGAACGAACGGTTCAGGTCGCGGTCGTAGATGGGGAGATAGCGCTGCTGGGCGAGGAACCCGGGGACGTTCAGCACCGGGAGACAGACGAGCGTGCCGGCGAGGTCCGAGAGGTCCCATTCGTGGGCAACCTCACGGACAACCTCGATGCCGTTGAGCTCGTCACCGTGCGCGGCTGCAGACAGGAACACGGTCGGCCCCTCTCGCTCGCCGTTGATGATGGTGACCGGAATGCGGACCGGGTCCCCGAGATACGTCTCGCTGATCCCGTAGCGGAGGTTCTGCCGCTCTCCGGGTTCGACCTTCCCACCGTTGTACGTGAAGGTCCCGTCGGTGCTCATACTCGCCGTGGACGGGCCGGGGGGATAAACGCTCGCACCGACACCCGCGCTCGCGCTCGCGGTGACCCCTCAAAGTGTGAAACGGTCACACCAGCCGTTCTGAGTACTGGATCGGCACCTCTTTGATTGTGTGGTTGAGTACGGAACAGTATGTCTTCCGACGGAGATCAAGTTCGCGTAGGCGTCCTCTCGTTACACAACAGCAAGGAGACGAAGGCTATTCTCAACGCAGTCGACGATCTCGGCCACGACGGGATCTGGTTACGCCGTGAGAACTCCGCGATCTCCATCGAAGACGGCGACGTCGCAATCGAACCAGAAGTCGACGTCGTCGCCAACCGTCTGCTGCTCTCGAACACCGAAGAGCCGGCCGAACTACTCGGGCTGGCGACGACGTTCGAGCGGATCCGCCCGATGCTGAACGAGCCGGCGTCGGTCCTCACCGCCATCCACAAGTTCGCGACTGCGGCGACGCTCGCGAACTGGAACATCAAGGTCCCCGACGCCCTGCTCGCGCTGTCGAACAACCGCCTGAACCAGGGTCGCGATCGGTTCGGCGAGGTCGGCGTCTACAAGTCCGCCATCGGAACCCACGGCGGCGGCACCTGGAAGGTCGATCTCACCGAACCGGTGAACCCCAAGGTCGGCAATAGACAGGCGTTCCTGCAGGATCTCATCGACCGCGACGAGACGCGACACCGCGACCTCCGCGTCTACATCGTCGACGACGAGGTCGTCGGCGCGATGTACCGCTACGCGCCCGAGGGCGAGTGGCGAACGAACGTCGCACTCGGCGGCGACGTCGTCGACGCGACCGACGATATGCCGAAGGAAGCGCGGGAGACGGCGCTGTACGCCGCAGAAGTGATGGAGTTGGACTACGTCGGCGTCGACCTCATCGAAGGTGACGACGGCTGGTTCGTCCTCGAAGTCAACCCGACGGCCGGGTTCAAAGGGCTGCACAAAGCGACCGGCCGCAGTCCCGCGCCGTACATCGCAAAGCTCGCGATCGAGCGCGTCGGCGGCGAAGTCGACGACGAGCGCGTCGAGGAACTGTCGGCGACGCTCGACGACTCCCGGCCCGCGGGGATGCCACGCATCAGTTCGGGCCCGGTCGAGGACCGCCCGACGATCGGCTACATCGAGGAGGTTGTCGTCTCCGGTACCAGTGGGTCGACGCAGGCGAAAGCCAAGTCCGACACCGGGGCGACGCGGACGAGCATCGACACCTCGCTGGCCGCTGAAATCGGTGCCGGGCCGATCAAGAGTATGACGCGCGTGAAGTCCGGGTCGCTGAAGTCGGGCAAAGCCCGCCCGGTCGTCGACCTCGTCATCGGGATCGGCGGCACCCAGCACACCGTCACCGCGAGCGTCGAGGATCGCTCGCACATGGATTATCCCCTACTCCTCGGCCGCGACATCCTCGAGCACTACCAGGTCGACGTCACGCGCCGGACCGACGAACCCGGCCGCGACGACGAGGAACGCGAAGAGGAGTACCTGGAGTAAGGAGTTTCTGGAGTGAAGATCTCCAGAGGTGAGGAGTTCTTGGAATAGGATCTGCCGCCGCACCGGCTCTGAGCCACTGTATCGTATTTTTTCGCTTGTGCCGCACCAACGCTTAATAGATTCTCACACGATCGTTTACAATGTATATGTCTCAACAGGTAGTCACCGAACTCGAGGTCGACGAGTACACGCTCGGGTTGGTCGGTCCCGAGCAGGAGTGGGCCGGGACGGTCGCCGACGGCGGGACGGTCCGAACGCACACACCGCCGGCCTGCTGGGGGCCGATGATCACGCCGAAGTTCCGCGGCGGTCACGAGGTCACGAAGCCGATCGCCGTCGACGGTGCGGAGGTCGGCGACGCGATCGCGATTCACATCGAGAATATCGAAGTGACGAGCGTCGCCACGAGCACTGGATCGATGGCGGAACGCGAAGACGCCTTCGGCGACGATCCCTTCGTGGACCACCGCTGTCCGGAGTGCGGTGCCGAGTGGCCCGAGAGCGTCGTCGAAGGGACTGGCGAGGACGCCATCAGGTGTGCCGAGTGCGGTGCGAACGCCTCCTCGTTCGCGTTCGAGTACGGTATCACGACCGTCTTCGACGACGACTACGAGGTCGGCCTGACCGTCGACGAGGCGGCCGCCCACGACCTCGCCGAGCGCGCCGAGGAGGCGAGCGCGCTGCCGGAGAACTCCAGACAGCATCCGATTCTGCTGTACGAACCGTCGGAGATGCCGGGGACGCTCGGACACCTCCGGCCCTTCCTCGGCAACATCGGGACGACGCCCCCGGTCGAACTGCCGGACTCGCACAACGCCGGCGACTTCGGTCAGTTCCTCATCGGGGCCAGCCACGAGTGGGGCCTCGAAGACGAGTCGGAACTGGACGCCCGAACGGACGGACATATGGACATCAACGCGGTCCGCGAGGGCGCGGTCCTGATCTGTCCGGTGAAAGTCGACGGCGGCGGCATCTACGTCGGCGATATGCACGCCAACCAGGGCGACGGCGAACTCGCACTCCACACGACGGACGTCAGCGGCCACACCGAGTTCGAGGTCGAAGTCATCAAGGGTCTCGACATCGCCGGGCCGCTGCTCCTCCCCAACGAAGAGGATCTCCCGCACATCAGCAAACCGTACAGCGACTCGGACATCGAGCGCGGCCGCGAACTCGGCGCACAGTACGGCGTCGACGTCGAAACCGATATGGGGCCGATTCAAGTGATCGGATCCGGGGCGACGGTCAACGATGCCACCGAGAACGCCTTCGATCGCGCCGGCGACCTGCTGGGGATGAGCGAGGGCGAGGTCCGGACCCGCTGTACGTTCACCGGCGGCGTCGAGATCGGTCGGCTCCCCGGCGTGGTTCAGCTGACGATGCTCGCACCGATGGATACGCTCGCGGACCGCGGACTCAGCCACCTCGTGCGCGAACAGTACGGATTGTGAGCCGCGAGCAACGGACTGTGATCCCCGAGCACCGGCGGACGGTGAGTCGCGCGCAGACGGTGGCCGCCGACCGCGCGGACGCTCACCCGCCCTGAACTGCCGGGTGCACAGCGAGCGACGCGTCGGCGGGACAGGGATCGTTTAACTCCGCCGAGTCCCCGTCGACCGAGATGCGAACGCTCGGGGCGACCCGGCCGTCGTCCCGATACAGTTGCGCTTTCGCCCGCGGATACGCGGCGACCAGCGCCTCGATCGCATCTCGGATCGTACCACCCTCGAATTCGATCTGTACGTGCTTGTCTCCGGTCGCGCTCCGAAGCGGTCCGTACACCGTGACGTCCATACGTTGCTTTCGTCGCCCCGGAAGTTGGATGCTTCTGTGGGGTCAAGAGAATATTCTGTGGGACCAATGGAATACTTAAGATGCGGATCCCAAAGGGTGTGGTAGATGGGGAGTGAGGGCGTCGACGGGCTGCCGGAAGAACTCGACTCGTGGGTGGCCGACAGAGCCGCAGCCACAGATACCTCGCGAGCGGACGTCCTCCGTCGGCTCCTCGCGGCCCACCACCTGCTCGACGAGCATCCGGAGGCCCTCGAAGATCCCGAATCGATCGACGTCGCCGAACTACTCGGCGGGACAGCGGACTCCGACGACGATACTGCGGTTTCAGCGGAGGTCGACGCTCTCACGGCTGACGTCGCCGAGATGGTCGCGCGGATCAACGCGCTGGAGGACGACCTCGACGAAAAGATCACCGACGTCCGCGAGCGTGTCATCCAGGTCAAGCGCGAAACCGACGCCAAAGCCCCCGAGGACCACGACCACCCCGACATCGAACGTCGGCTGCGTCAGGGCTTCGAGAACTACGAGGAGATCTTAGAGTACCTCACCGAGACGACCGACGACCACGACGCGAAACTGGATACCGTCGCCAGCGCCATCGTCGACCTCAGAGCGCGCGTCGCGACCCTCGAACGGGACTCAAGCGAGCGCGCCGCGGCGGCCGACCTCCGTCGGGAGGCGAACCGACAGGGCGTCGCCGAGGCCGTCTGTGAGTCCTGCGGCGGGTCGGTCCACCTCGGCCTGCTCGATAGCCCGTTCTGCCCGCACTGTGAGTCGACTTTCGACGGCGTCGAGCCGAAGCGCGGCTTCTTCGGCTCACACCGCCTCACGGTGGGCCAGCGGCCAGCGCTGGAGGCCCCCAGCGAGTCAGCGAGCGCCGCTCCCGAACGCGATGGCCTGTTCGACGACGAAAATCAGAGCGCAGAGCGTGCGTCCGGTACGCGCGCCGACGGGTCCACAGCTCACAATACCGCAGAAGAGGACCCAGAAAAGAGTGCCGCAAAAGAGAACGTCTCCGAGGGCGACACAGACCCAACTGCGAACAAAGCGCCAGTAAACGAGTGATCGAGAAGTGACCGACGAAGACACAGACGCTGACGCCGATCGCCCAGCGGATCCCGGGACGTCGCCAGAGCGGGATGCGGCTGAGGCGACCGACATCGACTGGGTCGACGACGACGAGCTCGCCCCGGAAGCAGCTGACGAGCGGAACGCGTCGCACGAACCGGAGACCGGCCCCGAGGAGGAACGGGCTCCGCTGTCGGATCTAGCGCGTCGGGTGTCCGAGCGTCGCCGAACGCGGGATTCCGAGACCGCGCCGACGACGCAGAGCGAGAGCGGCCACAGCCGCGATGCGAGCAAGTCGGCCGCCGCCGACGACGTCACGAGCGACGAGCACGGCGCAGTTCGTGGCGAAGACGCCGGCGAGGACGACCCTTTCGAGGAGATGTCCGTCGGCGATATCGAAGCGGAGACGCTCTGGTCGTCGCTCGAAAGCGACGATTCAGCCGATCAGGTCGGACTCGGCGAGCCCGCAAACAGCGTCTCCGAAGCCGGAACGACGACGCGAACGTCGTCGCGAGCTACGGAACACGTCGTCTCGAAGACGGAGTACTGCCAGAAGTGTCCGTACCTGACTGACCCACCAGAACTGGAGTGCACGCACGACGGAACGGAGATCGTTGCTGTCGTCGACGCCGATCACTTCCGGGTGCGGGAGTGTCCGATGATCGACGAGTGAGTCCGTCCGCGAACGACTGGTCATCCTGCCGAACGCTTTTGCTCGCATAGACAAACGGTACCATATGGCGTTCGCTCGCCAGGGGAGCGAGGAGCGAACCGACCTCGGTGCGCTCCTCTCGCAGGTCCACCCGGTGTTTATGCTGCCGCCGCTCGCCGCGAGCGGGTTCGGTGCCGTTCTCGCCGGGTCGGCGACGCCCGCACCGCTCGCCCTCCACGCGATGGCCACGTTCTTCGCCGTCTACACAGCGCACGTCAAAGACGGCTACGTCGACTTCTACCTTCGCGGCGAGGACGACGATCATCCGATGAGCGAAGCGGGCTGTCGGCGGGCGCTCGCCTGCGCGACGCTCGGGTTCGGCGTCGTCACCGTGCTGCTCGGCACGCACGTCGACGTCGTCGCCGCCGCCGTCACGGCCCCGATGTGGCTGCTGGGATTCTTCCACGCCCCGCAGTTCGACACGAACCCGGTGACGACGACGCTCGGCTATCCACTCGGCATTGCGCTCGCCATCGTCGGCGGGCACTACACCCAGGCAGAGCAGTTCGGCGCTGAACCGCTCGGGTCCGCGCTCGTCTTTCTCACGACACTCGCGGGTGTGAAGATCGTCGACGACTCGACGGATTACCAGTACGACCGCTCGATCGGAAAGCGAACGGTCGCCGTCGCGCTCGGCCTCGAACGCGCGCGACGGTTGGCCTACGCGCTGCTGTATCTCGGCTTCGTGCTCGTCATCCTGTTCGCCGTCGGCGGGCCGTTCCCGGCGTCTGCGCCGCTGGCCGCCGTCGCGTTCGGAATCGTCGCACTCGTCGCAACGCGGGCAGATGCGACGGTGGCGACGATGCTACTCGTCCGCGGCGCGTACGTCTTCCTCGCATTCTTAGTCGTCGCCGTCTGGTATCGCCCGCTCACGGGCGTTCCCCTGCCGGACATCGGAGTGCTCGGCCCGTACACCTATCTCGCGACCGAAATCGCGTTCGGCACACTCGCGCTCGCCCTCCTGGTGTACGCCGACGCGCTCCGCCGCGCCGCGGTGACGATCCTGGCGCTCTATCCCCTCGCGTACGTCTGGGACTGGTACACGCTCGAAGTCGGGGTGTTCGCGATTCCGCTGCGGACCGGCGTCGAACTCCTGGGGATTCCGGTCGAAGAACACCTGTTTATGCTCGTCGTCCCGGCGCTCGTGATCGGAATCCACGAGACAGTGAACGGCCGTTCGGGAGCCCCCGCGGTCGACGATCGGGGGTGAGCCTGCGAGTAGTCACTCGCGCACGCGGCGGACACTCCCGAGAGACACTTGTGTCCGCGACCGATAAGATGGAGCAAATGCAGTTCTGCGACGAGTGCGGTTCGATGATGGTCTCTCGAGACGGTGCGATGGTCTGTACCAACGAGGACTGCGGCGCACAGGCCGAACAGGACGAGGAGTTGGCCGAGCAGTTCGTCTCGACGGAGGCACAGACCGACGACGACGTGATCGAAACCACCGAAGACGCGAACTTCGAGGGCAAGCCGACGGCCACCGACGTGGTCTGCGACGAGTGCGGCACTCAAGAGGCGTGGTACACGATCAAACAGACCGGCTCGGCCGACGAACCGCCGACGCGATTCTTCAAGTGTACCGAGTGCGGCCACCGGTGGCGGGGGTACAACTAACCCACCTTTTTTCACCGGGGCCTCGCG
>Ga0207719_100171_pt1 | contig 51944 bp, 39 predicted proteins | sample A23P1SouthBayCA_2_FD_187279 | JGI IMG/M metagenome (GOLD analysis project Ga0207719, IMG submission 187279) | Aerobic enrichment media microbial communities from Eden Landing Ponds, California, USA - A23 P3 (3) (SPAdes) | ecosystem: Environmental > Aquatic > Marine > Unclassified | place... | reverse complement strand
CTTGAGGAGCGGTTAGTCGCGTCCAGTATCTCGACTATCCGTCCGATGACTTCCCCGATGCGCCCTGAGTCTTCATCGGTCCCGTTCCAGTCTCCTTGGACCGGTGTGTAGTTCGCATATTCGTCGTGCCCGGATTTCGTGAGCGTGTCACAAACCTCGTAGAGTCGGTCTCGCCGCTCCCGGACGGATTCCAGTTCGTCCAGCCCGTCCGGGCCATCGAAGAGGTTCGCCACGATCCAGACCCGCTCGGTCCGCTTTCCCGGATCTGTTCGACTGAGGTCAGTGACGAGTCCTTGGAGTTCGCTTACGAGCGTGCGAAGTTCCTCGTTGGCGCAGAGTGCCTCAACCTCGTCAGCTGGGAAGGGATGGAGTTCCTCTTCGACGTACGTAACGTAGTCGTCGACGGTGCGAGAGGGTGCGCTCCAAACATCGGCCCACGATTCGCTGTCCGGACGCTCCCCGAATAGGTCCTCTAGCACCTCTCGCAGCGAGTACTCTGAGAACGCATCCAGCAAGAGTGCGACCTCTTGTGGTTCTTCCTCGATGAGCTCATCGATGATATCTCGTTGGAGTCGACTCGCCTCTACGTCGTCGAGCGTATCGAACCCGGGGTCGAGTCCGGTGATGGCCGTCGCATGCTCAGAGAGAATCCGCTGACAGAACGCGTGCAGCGTGTGGATGTACGCGTCGTCCAGCCCGTTGAGGACGTCGCGCCAGCGGTCGTGACCCTCATCGGCGGTCGATAGTCGGTCCAGTACGCGCTCTCGAACCGTTTCGGTGAGATCGCGCGCTGCTCGTCGCGTGAACGTCGTCACGAGGACGTTCTCTGGGAGAGCATCCGGGTGATTCTCGAGAAGCTCCAGATAGCGGAACGAGAGCGTCGTGGTCTTGCCGGTGCCAGCACCGGCGGTGAGCGGGTAATTCTGCGAGAGCGTTTCCACCGCGTCGCCCTGTTGATCGGTAAGGTCGTCGCGTTGCATCGTTAGTCCTCCACCTCCTCGACCGTAGGCGACCACTCTACGCCGTGAGCTATCGGTGGTACATACCCCTCACGTCCTTCGGATTCCATATTCTCCATGAACTGCTGGCGTCGGTACGAGCGGACGTCACAGGCGTCTCGGAATGGACAACTCGAACACCCGGCGTCCTCGGGGTCGTTGATCGTCGGATGGAACGTCCCTGCTTCGATGCCAGTGACGATGGTCGACAGCCGCTGTGGGACGACCTCGTCGAGGAATTCGCGGAAGCTGGCGCGCGTCTCGATGCTGGGTTTGTCGGAGCTCTGGTACACCATTGGAGTCCCGCCGTAGCCGTCGCGATACGAGTTCCCTCGCCAACTCGCGTTCGGGGGATCATCACCGACGAACCCAATCTGCCCGGCGGTACTGCTCACATTACTCGGTTTCTTGAGTCGGTAGTACCCGCCGCCAACGGCCTCAGTAACTTCGTCGATATTCGATTCCAGCATCGTGGCGTAGATCGGCAACTGGAAGTTGAGGCCGTCCAGCGTATCACGCTCTGACGGCGCATTCCCTGTTTTGTAGTCGCGGATGATCGCTTCACCATCCGGCGTGACTTCCCCGCGGTCTAGCACGCCGCCGATTGTAGTGCCGTCAACATCGAACTCAAGCCGGGTTTCGAACCACGATGGCGACGCCGTTAGCGTCCCGTCCTGAAGGCGGCCGTCGGGGTCGACGTACAGTGCGAGTTCCTCTTCGACGAACCGAGCGAGGATACCCGCAGGCCGTCCGTCGACAGCGGTCTGGTTGTAGTACTCGTTTTGGTCTGCATCACCGAGCCCCCCAAGGAGTTCGAACAACCAGCGGCCGTCAAAGTCGTCATCGATAGCCTGCAATTCTTCAGTCGCGATTCGGAGAAGGCGAGCTTCGAGGTCAGAGCGGTCGAACGCGTCCAGCGACACCGGTTCGCCGACCTCCTCACGGAGTTCCGTGTAGAACTGCTCCAGTACGCCGTGAACGTAGTGTCCACGAGCGATTGGTTCGTCGTCGCGGTCCTGTTCTTCGAGATCCAGGACTTCCTTGGCGTAGAATCGGAACGGGCAGGCGGCGTACCGCTCTACTTGCGTCGGAGAGAGTCGGGCGGCCGTGAATGCCAAATCCTGCATGGTCTCCTCGGCTAACCAGCCAGTTCGCTCTGTTGGCTGGGCTTGGCCCCGGTTTGCCGCGGTCTGGATGCCGCCACTTGTCGTCTCAGCCGATGCTACAGCTGTTTCCAGTCGGTCGCTGCTTCCGTGGGTCTCTGCAATCACGCCGTTTTCTGACGTCATAGTTGCGTATTCACGGAGTTCGTCCGAGCTCGTACGCGCGCCTGCAACGGCGAGTGCCCGCTGGGCGTCGTCGCGAGCGCCGACCTTGTCACGCTGACCGGTGGGTGGGTGCCCGACGAGATGACCGAATTCGTCTCGCCGCTCCGGCTCGGTATCTGTGATGCGGCGAATTTCTTCCAAGATTCCGGCGTCGATGTAGCCGGTTCCGTCAAGTTGTTGTTTGGGTCTCGACAGCGTCACTGACTTGGCTGCCGCGATAGCGCTCGCGATGCGGTATTCAGCTCGTCGAGCTTGATCGGCTTCGTCGAAGTCTGGGTGAGCGTCAGTGACGGCGTTCACGAGCGCAAGACGGTTCGAAGAACCGGGGAAGTGGGAGGCAGTCAACCCAAGGACGAACACGTGATCAAAGGTCCGCATCCCTAGTTCTGCGGCACCGAGAACTTCGACTCGGTCGTCGCGCATCGTAGGATCGTCGGTGACGGAAACGGCACCGAGTGCGTGGCGAGCACGATCGAGGTCGTCACCGGTACTCGTCCGTTCGACCGCGTCCAGCACGCGCTCAGCACTTCGGTAGACGACTCGCTGAGAGCCAGCCGTCGTTCGGTTCTCCACCGCTTCCTCGATGCCGAGTTGCTTGATGAAGCGGCGGTATGCTTCCACACTGCCGTCACTTGTGACATCCTCCGCTTCGGTCAGCAGTTCCTCGATGGCGTCTCGATACGGATGCTCTACTTCGTCCAGGTCTTCGGTGTCGACGAGTGCTTCGTACACTTGCTCCGTCGTTATGTCGCTCCAGTTGGAGAGGAGTGGATCGACCAGCGGGTTATCGAGGAGTGTTCGGAAATCGTCGTTGAGTCCGGGGTCGTCTAATAGCTCCAGCGCGGTCAACAGCGCAGCGCCCACAGACGTTCCATCTAAGTCGTAGTCCCGGGCGACGGCAAAGGGGATGGACCGGGCCGAAAATTCGTTTGCGAGACGGTGAGCGTACGCGGACGGCGCTGTGGCAATGACACCGATGTCGTTGGGGTCGACACCGTCGCTCAAGAGTTCCTGAACTTGTCGCCCGACGTAGCGAACCTCTCCTGGTAGAGAGGACGGAAGCACGGTGTCGACAGTCGTCTCGTCGAGTGCCAGCGTTGAGGCGTCCGGCACGAACGGTGCTTCCGCCAGACGGCGGTTTGCCGGTGGTCGGGACTCCCGAGGTGTGACCCTCCCCGGTTCAAATCCGAGATCGTCGACGAAAAACTCCCATGCCGGGGTTGCTGAGACGTCGACACCGGCGGGGGCGTCGCTCCCCGTCAGCCGAGGAAACACTGCGACTGTGGGCCACGTCTCCCCAATAGTCTCGACGACATTTGATGCGAGAACGGAGAACGTGTCGAAGCCGCCGATGATGACTGCGTCCGTATGTGGGAAGCACTGGGCGGGGTTGGAATTCGCTACATGGCGGTATCGTTCTGCCCAGAGAGTTGTCCCTGACCCGTCGGGGAGGCGATCGCGGCCGTCGTAGAACCGCTCGGTGATCGACTCGAGTTCAGAACTCAAGTTGACGAGACCCTCCTCAGTGAGACGTTCGCGCACGGCCGCTGGTGAGAGGAGGCCAGCGAATTCGATGAGACTCAGCAGGTCCTCTACTTGTTCGATGAGGCCTGTTGGCGGTAATCCGTCACCGTCCGTGAGCGACGACTTTGCCGGTAGGTCGGCCAGCGCCCGTTCAACGAGGCGAAGGCGAGTTGGCTGGTCCATCCGCGACGCAGGGCCGCCGACCGCCGCTCGGTCGTAACAGCGGTCGACAAACTCGTCCAACGTCAGCGCGGTGAGTTCGAGCGGCCGGCCGACAGATTCCCACTGTTCTTCGATCTCGCGTAGGCGATGGGGCTGATTGGCGATGTAGAGGACACTCTCGGGGGTCCCCTCTGAATGGTTCGCGGCCCATTCAAACGCCGCACCGTCGACGGAAACAGCATCCGGGCCACAGAGAAGCTGAGACATTCCTTCTAAGTTGCATATCTGCTTGGGCACATAATGATTCCTGATATTACCATGAAAACGGGATCGCCGAGCCGACTACCGTCACGCGTAGTTGACCGAGTTCACGGTGAGTGACGCTACAGCGCTTATGTGCAGCGAGACAGACCGCCGCGCGTACCTCGTGACATTGAGAACACAGTAACACCGTGGTTCCGGATCCTCGGTCGCATCTTCCAATAATGCGTCCGGTGGCTTCCTTCTGTCCGTCCACTGAACCGATTCCGCAACGTGCCAGCGCCGCAAACAACGCTGTTTCAAGCAACTGTTGCGAAGCCGACATCTCCTGCACATTTGATACGTTCAGCGTCACTGCGAGTTCGTCGTATTCACTGTCAGTGCGGATTACAAGCTATCTACCCGGAGACCCGGGCTAATCCTTTTTCCGCAGTCATGGGTACGGCCGCATATGCCAGACGGTCCACCTGACCCTGGTGATGACGAACAAAATGAAGAGCACAGCTGGGAGAATTGGCGGGAGCAGACGCGCCTACTCCCTCAGTACGAGGACAGAGAAATCCGGATTATTTTCGAAGGAACACTATCCGGCAATGAGGATGCTCCGCGTAGCGAGCCTGCGACATTCGGCGACTTCGATCCGGAACCTGACGACCCGGATCCAGAGGTCTGGCCGCTGAAAGGCTACGATCCCGGTCGAGGCGAATACAGTCTGGACGAATGCATCCGCTTCACCAAAATGTACCCAGCGCCGCACGTCAAGTGGGTTACGCCTGCCTACCTCGAAACCAAGTATGGCTATAACCCGACCAGCGTCGATATCAACGCGTTTGACCTGCCGCCATGGCGACGCGGCGATGCACTCCCCGGCGAATACGTAGAAATCGAAGCAGGCAGCGGTAGTTCGACGATGACTCTCACCGAGGACCGTCTGGAATTCTGCCGCCGACTGGCCCACTTGTGGCGGGGTGGGGAAGTCCGCGGCAAGCATCTCCTACGTGACAAACTCCCCGGGTGGGAGGCGTTGTTCGGTGACCTCGACCGGACCGAACTCGTTCGACTCTTCGTCGACCCGGATTCTCCTGACCAGGAACTCATCGACGCCTTCGGTGACCACGAGTGGTTCGATGTCAACCCGTCGGTGTTCCTTCGTGGCCAGTGGATTCTGCACAAGGAAGTGAAGTACGCACCGACGCTGAAGATCCGCACGCTCATCAATCGCCGCGACGACATTCAGGATCTTCGAGGAGATCCGAAAGAAGGACTCAGTCATCGATTTCTCGTCGGACTGACGGCAGTCAACTATGCCTGCCAGGGATGGGATATTCGAACGTACGCCCCGGTAAGCGACTACGTCGTTGACGTCGTTGCGCAGAAAGACGGAGAGACCGTCTTCGTCGAGATCGTCACCGGTCACCACAACTGGGAACTTCACCGCAGCACGTACAACAAGCTCGTCGACCTGAATCGGGCTGGGAGGCCTGTCGTTCACTTCGACAAACGCGAGACGGCCTACCAGGTGTTCAATCATTGGCATCGAGCCGACCTCGGTACTCTCCCGCTCGGGACGTTCGAACATGGACCTCGCATCGACTGGGGGCGAGAGAAAATTCAGGAAGCCTACGCGGAGGGCAGCACCGACTGGGTCGTCGCTGACTGGGATACGACTACCCACCTCTGGCGGAACACCTTCGGTGACGACTCCATCACCATCTCGGACGACTGGCTTCTTTCACTGACCTGGTAGAATCGATTTTCCACGGGGGATCTCGTTACCCCTCCAATGGGGTTACATAGTATACTTTTACTGGTCCGGAATCCGACGCTGATAGTGACGATAATCGGCTCCTCGAGCCGTTCCACGGTTGAAATCCGCCGTGGAACGGGTCTTCGTTGGAAAATAGTATTCAGTGTAACCCAACAATTCGATCGCTCTATAGTCAGACTATAGGACAAGTTTCGATGGATAATATTGGTAATAAAATAGGCGTGGAGCCTCTGGCACACCTATGGAGTTAGCCATATGAGCGACTACAGTAATGCCTGTACACTGGTCTATAGTGCTGGCAATTAAATCGCCCATAGCCACGTCCACAGACTCGCCTATAGGATCATCTATTGGAGAACCTAAATGTGTGACAACAGGCCGAACTATAGAGTCTGCGTGACGCGTCGTCTCATCGCGTCCTCAAGTGCCGCCATCACCTCGGGGGTCGCTTCCTGAAGCCCAACTCGAAGAAGTAATCGTACTACCTCGGAGCGGTCAGTCGTGTCCGACGATGCTATCTCCAGTTGTTCCCGGAGTGCCTCATCGACATGCTGCATTTCCGCAGGCTGCTCCTCAAGGACCGCGAGTAACGCAGCCATCTCGCCGTCCCAAACGCTCACGGTCTTGTGGCGATCCTCCTGCTCAATTTCGGCCAGTTCTTCCTCGATAGCATCCACAAGGTCTTGCTGTCGCGTTTCTCCATCACCGGGACCGTCCCTCGCGTCACCACCAGACTGCTCAAATACTGAGGACTCCGATTCACGATTGCTGGTGGCGTCATCTGCTAGCCTTCCCTGCGGTTGCGTTTCCTCCCGCAACGTCTCCAGATCCTTTTCTGATTCGTCCATCGGATCAGTCACCCTCTTTCAAACGTTGAATGAGCGTCTTTGCGTTCTTGACGAACGCGCTCCGAGCCTGTTCAGCTGTCTGCGAGGGCGATTCCAGGCGGAATACAGAGTGCCCCTCCTCGATGGCGTTTCGGATATCTTGGCTGTCGGGGACGTGTTCGGGGGCGATCGCGGCTGGATACTCGTCCGTGAATACGTCGAGGTATTCGTCTGCTAATCGAGTTCTCGTGTCGACCTTGTTGGGGATGACCATCGTGAGGGTCATATCTTCGACGAACTGTTCGCGGATTTGGGCCATGTCCGCGTCCAGGCGCTCTGCCTGTTGAGCCTCGAACGCACTCGGCTCCACGGGGGCGATAACGTTGCTCGCGGCCCAGAGGCCGTTGTAGGAGACGTTGTTCGTGAGGCCGGGAAGGTCGATGAGGACGACATCGTAGCGTAGCGGGTCGATGTATTCATCGAGGAACTGCGTGAGTAGGGAGTACCGCGTCTCGGTGTCGTCAATGTTGGCGAGTTCCGTATCTACACCGTCGAGGTTGGGATGGGCGGGGATGATGTCGACTCGCTCGTCCGTCCGGAAGATGAGATTTCGCACGGCGTCGTCACCGAGTTTGTCGGCGATGGCGTTCCATTGATCGTTGAAGACCGTCGCGATGTTCGGCCAGGCCTCGTCAGCGTCGATAAGGTCCTGATAGTGCTCCCAGATACCGAAGTGCTTGGCGAGATCGCCCTGTTTTCCGGCGAGGTCGATGAGCAGTACCTCGTGACCTTGCCGCGCACACGCGACGCCGAGGTGTGCGGTCACCGTCGTTTTTCCCGTGCCGCCTTTGTCGATGAACGTCGCCGCTCTTACTGTGCTACTCATGGTCGGCACCTCCCGCATGTCGGCCGCCCCGGAAGCGACCTACTATAGGTTCTGTCATACCCATACCTGTTGGTACTTCTGTAGTTACGGATAAACGTCAGCAAGGGTAGCCTTGGGATGATACTGGAAAACGCTGGACGGAAGGATGATGAGTGAAACTCTCAACTCTTTCTATCCGATATTGAATGGAAGATGTACTCAGAATTTCTTGGAAACCAACGGACGTCTCGGTGGTGGCGCAACCGGCTAAGCATTTGTTGAATGAAATCCTTATTGAACGATCACCAATTCGAATCTCCTCTGGTGTAGAAAACTCGGGAGATTCTCCCATCAATGTGACCTCTAACGCTCGTCAGCGGCGAGAATCGGGAAAGGAAGTCTTCGTCGAAATGAATTCAAAGATATTTATCTCATTCAAGAAAGTAGAACAAGATAAGAAAAGGAGAGAGCTTCTCACGTCCACTAACCATATGTGTGACTCGATATAAGCCCGAGCCACAGTAAGATGATCGCTGACCGAGAATCAAGGTGTGACGCGCTACAACTGGATACTCTACTTCATCAACTTGTAGATGCGGGGGCCTGCATAGTTGCGCTGGAAAAACACGTACCGGTCGTCGGTGACCAGTCTGGTTTCGTCTTACGTGTAACGCCAGGGGAAATAGATGGACACTATCCGGGATTGACGCCGACCGAATTCAATGGACGTGAATTCGTCGTCGAATGTACCATCGACAACTACGGGGTACCCCTCAGTGAAGGCCCTGTAGATTTACTGCCGGTCTACGTTAGCGACGATGTAGCCGATCCAGTTCAGATCGAGGAAGGCCTCGAGAATATCGACGAGTACCTCGGAGGTGACGGCGCGTAGTTGCGACTGGCTGCGGTAGAAGTCCGGGGGTGTAAGGGCACCCCCTCTCCTGGACGCTCACGCTCCTACGTCCATTACGAAACTTCTACCGCCGGAGGCAAAGAGATTGTGGAAAATCTCGAAGCCAACCGGCTGTCGCGGTCGCAGTCTACCTCCCGAAGGGGTGACTCGGCGTGAATCAGCAACCTCCCATCGAGGAGAAGGATATCACTCTTGAGGAGCTATACGCCCGCTTGGATGCACATTCTTCGCAACTGGCCGACCTCCACGAGAAGCTCCACGATGCCCGTGAAGAACGCGACGTACTACGCGGAGAGTTAGAATCGCTTCAGCGCGAGAACGACGAACTGCGTGAGAAACTTGCTCGCCTGGATGCCCGTACGGATCTATTGTCGGTTATTGAAGAAGCAGACAAGATGGAGGCGAAGCAGCGATCGGTGCTGCTGATCCAACATCTGAAACGCGAAGCGGAGAGAAAATGTGAGAACGGCCGGGATGCGAAGGCGTCAGTGGACCGTAAAGACGCGGCGAGGGCGCTTCAGTTTCCAGACTTGCATCGAACGACCATCTACTCCGACATGCGCAGGGCAGCGGAGATGGTTGATGACGAGAACGTCCTGAGGTACGCGAAGAACTCCGGAGACAACCGCCGTCTCGAACTCGATCTAGAGGCTGGCGATCTCCCTGGAAACGTCGTCGGACGGGACGTGAATCTCGGGGGGAAGTAACTGTGGAGCGTCCACAACAAATGACGGGTGGGAAACCACCGCCCGACCGTCGTTCTGAAGCCAGGATGCGGTACCCTCCCTGAAATTGCGTAGTATGGGATGGCGTAAGGAAACGTTGATTAGCTGTAAGTCCGCTCGGACTCCGCTCGCTCCGCTCGCTCCAGTCGGGGACCACACCCGATCAGAACCGTTGTGGAGCCTCCACAGATTCCAATCACATGCGACCAAACCAAGAACTCACTGAACGTCTCATCACGTTCCTCCGGGATTACTACCGGGAGGAGGTCGGACAGCTCGCTCAACACTTCCCGAACGAACGGAAGTCACTCTACGTCGACTACGACGATCTCTACCGATTCGATCCCGACATCGCCGACGACCTAATCCAACACCCCGGCCAAATCCAGGGATCCCTCGAAGAAGCATTACGGCTCTTCGACCTTCCCGTCGACACCGACCTCGATAACGCGCACGTACGTGTTCGAAATCTTCCTGAGACCGCAACATCGGATGTATCGGACGTCCCCCGACACGAGAACATCGGCCGGTTACTCGACGTTAAGGGACAGGTTCAGAAAGTCAGTAAAGTGAAACCGCGCATTCTCACAGCCGTCTGGGAATGCCAGCGCTGTGGGACGAAGACCGAAGTCCGCCAAGTCGGTGAACAGCTTCAGGAACCTCACGAGTGTCAGGGCTGTGAACGACAGGGTCCCTTCAGGCTACACACCGAGAGGAGTGAATGGACCGACCACCAGTACGCCCGCCTCCAGCAGCCGCCTGAACGAACGAAAGGGGGAAAGGGGCCTTCCATAGACGTTCACTTAGAGGACGATCTCATCGAGGCGTTTGACGCGGGCGACCGCGTCACGCTCACCGGCGTTCTGGACGTACAGAGTCCAACGAAAAATCAATCACGTGATTTCGACACGACCGTCGACGCTCGCGCCGTTACCCGCGAAGAAAGCGACTACGAAGACATCGACATCGACGAACACCTCGACGAAATTCGTGCCATCGCGAACGGCGAGCGCGGAAATCCCTACGATCTCCTCATTGATAGCATCAATCCCGAACATAAAGGAGACGAACAGATCAAACTCGCCATCGTCCTTCAGCTGTTCGGAGGATGGGCTCGAGGGACCGATAGCGGGAACCGCCTCCGAGGTGACTCTCACATCCTCTTGATAGGTGACCCTGGCTGCGGAAAGTCGACGTTCCTCCTGGTCGTCGACGACCTCGCCCCTCGATCCACCTACGCCTCTGGTAAAGGCGCCACGGCGGCGGGGCTCACCGCCTCGGCGGTGGCTGACGATTTCGGTGATACGGAGTGGGGACTTGAGGCCGGTGCCCTCGTCCTCGCAGACGGCGGTGTCGCCTGCGTGGACGAGATTGATAAGACTCAGTCGGACGCAGTGTCGTCGATGCACGACGCGCTGGAGAGCCAGAAGGTACGAGTGAACAAAGCGGGGATAAACGCGACGCTGAACGCTCGGACGGCGCTGCTCGCGGCCGGAAATCCGAAGAACGGACGTTTCGACCCGTACGAAACAGTGGCCAACCAGATCGGGGCCAAAATGCGTCTATTTACGGGACAGATTCTAAGACGCCTATTCGACCTCTGAGAAAACCTAAGGTCGTATCCACCCTTGAAAACACCCCGTAATAGGCTGTTTTGCGTCCGTAATAACCCCACCAAATCAGCCATTGAGGCTACGGTCTCGTTCCCACGGCCACTCGGGCTACTATTCATGCCAGTGGATATTGGCTCCTCGTTATTCGCCCACCAAAGAGCTACCACCTATTTGATTGGTTTCACAGGCTACCAAGTGAACCCGCTCCAAGATTAACTGTAGAACGAGACACACCCGAATAGTAAGGAAGTAGATACTTCTATCCGGAGAGTATCTATCCTTGTCCCCACTCTAGCAGTCTTCGTCTATGGATCGCAATCAGGATGCGTCGACCGGGAAACTCTCCGGCAGTCCCATGACCGTGGTACTCGAGAATCGGCCTGACTGGCTTAGAGATAGGTTGGAACAGCAATTGGAGGCTACAACCGATCCGAATGAGCGGCAGCAGCTCCAGCAACTCATCGACATACTACCGGATGACTGACGAAGAGCAGCCATCGACGTGCCTAGTTTGCGGTGACACGGCTGTCTTGGGAACGGCTCTCAGACTCGATACTGGAGCAGTTCCGATCTGGTTCTGCAATGAGTGTCTCGAGCGGATCGAGGAGGTCGTAAACGAACAGTCAAATTCGCTCCTCGATCAGTTCTTCTCAGAGCTAACTGCGGAGATCGATCAAAGCGGTCGATCCGGTTAGAGCACTTCTTCGACGACCCCCGCAGTAATCCGTTCGTGATCTGCGTTTGCGGCGTCATCAAGGACTCGGCTACAAAGGGCCAGTACCTGTCGGATGTTACCCTGCGACCGCTGAAGAATCAAGTCGAGGCTCTCCTGTGTAAACGGCTCAACCTCATTATTGCTCGAGGCTTCGGGTCTCTCTCGATTCAAGTAGTCCTGGACTAGGTCGTAGAGATGTTCACTTGTGAGGGGTCGTAGACTGACTTCCTGCCCAATACGTTCGCTGAATGCGTGGTACTCGCTCATCACGTCCTGCCAGACTTCCGGCGCGCACCCGAACAGCATACACAGTCCAGAACTGTTCTGATCCATCAGGTGGCGGATGCTGTTGAGCGTCGCCTGCTCGTTTTTCGGAGAGAGGCGGGCAATGCTCTCGAATTCGTCGACGAAGACGAAAACACCGGTATACCCGAGTTCCAGCAGCATGTTCTTGAGTGCGGTGAATGCGCGAACACCCATCGTATCATCGTCCAGGGCGCTGTGGATTTCCATCTCCTTACGCTGCTCGTACCGAATCCCTTCGGCAGTCAACCACTGCCAAGCGTAGAGATTCGTATCCTCGTACACCATGTGCACAATCGCTCGTGCGAAGTCAGCGAACTTCGTCACATCACTGAGTCGCCGGATCGCCTCGGGGACAATTTCTGACAGCAACACGTCGCCGTCGTCTATTAGCGACTTCATCGCACTGGCACCGATCGGATTCCTATCCGTGACGTCCTGTGTAATCGATGCAAGGTACTCGTAAGCAAGTTCTTGCACGCGGTTGAATCCGAGATCGTAGACGAATTCGTGGTGGATGTCGAGGAAACCCTCGCCAGGCTGAGCGACATAGCCGACGACGACATCGTCCCGATCGCGGAGAAGCGAGCGCGTGTATTTGAGCGTGTGTGACTTCCCGTTGCCGTACTTCCCGGTAACCACCAGATGCTTCGACTTCCCAGTAGACAGCATCGACGAAACCGTGGAGCTGATCTTGTCCGAAACGTGCTGCTGTCCGCAGTAAATCTCGGGGTCTTCAGCTGGGACTGGACTGTACGGGAAGGGGTTCGCGTTCAGGTCGTACTGTGAGTAGTCTTGCTGTTCGTCGGTGATGGTGAATGCGTCGGACATTATGTGGTCTCGTATTCGATGTCGCGGTCGTGTACCGCGAGGTAGTAGTATTGCTTACCGAACTGTTCGACCCCGGCCATGACCTGCTGGGTGGACTGAGAAGTGCTAACTAAACCGTCCTCTTCAGAGAGCGCAATACGCTTGATGCCGAGTGCGGCATCCTTCGCGGCCGTATCCATCGGTGCTCCCGACAGCTCTAGTTTCCCGACGTTCTGTCGGCAGAGCGCGAGCAGCGCCCCGTCGAAACCGTCACGAGTGCAGCCGAGTCGTTCACAGGTCTCCTCACGGAGACGTGGAATCGACAGATAGCGCTGGCGCAGATCAACGCCTGCGCTCTCTTCGAGGTCGTCGTATACGTCCAGGAGCAGGAAGTGGAAGTTAGCGGGTATCGCCGCCTGGTCTGTCAAGTAATAATCTCCGGTGAATGCGTTCCTTTGGATCCGGCCCAGCCTCTCAGCCCAATCTCCGAGAACCTCCACACTCGTTTGGTTATACGAATATGGGCTGAACTCTTGCAACTCTTCCAACTGATTCAGGAGCGCGTCCAGTCCAGCGTTTTCGACATCCTCCAGAACTTCGATGAAGGTTCCGTAGTGTGGACTACGGGTCTCCAGGATTGTACTTACTTGATTCCAGTCTTCGTCACGAATTGCATCAAGGAACGACAGCCCAACATCGGTCGTCGTATAGACTGGCTCTTCTCCCGAGTGATTTTCGTCGAGCAAGGAGATGCGCGTCGCTTCGAGAATCGTTTCCCGCGCACGACGATGGCTCACGTCTAGTTCGTCTTCGAGGCTCTCAGTAGACCTGCTGGCTGCTTCGCAGGCGTGGGTGAGCTCAGCCAGTCGGCTGAGAGTGACTGGCCTTACAGTTGCTCTCTCATCGCTCATGTGAGTCTCCGCATCTGCTGCTTCGCGGTTTCGTATGCCCGTTTGGTTACCTCGTTCCCGCTGAATCGCAAATCGAGGTACTCTTCGATGTCTCGACCGGATTCGGCGACATAGCGAAAACGACGCAGCTCGGTTACGAGTGCCCAGAGGTTATGCTGGGTCAGGGCGGTTCTGTCTTCGCGAATCTCGTCAAGTTCTCTTTGTCCACACACTGGACAGGGACAGGGGAGCCTGTCTAATTCCTCAATATTTCGCAGTTCTTCGCCGCCAAAACCTGGAATTAGGTAGTTTCGATTGCCTGCACTACGGATGAAGGCCGAAGAGTCGAAACTGTCGACCCCGAGGTAGAGCAGAAGCGGTTGATAAACCAGGCCACCGAGACCGTACACGTGTAGGTGCTTGTCTGTCGCGTTCCTCGCAGCTAATATAAGTTTTGTTACCTTTTTGTAATCGGTCCGAATCGGGACCATGCTTCCCAGGGCGTATCCATCGAATTCCCCGTTCTTCTCCAGGTGATGTATGCTGTTGCGAATCGTTTCAGGATCATACCCGTGGACACTCGCGATGAGGAGTCCCTCCCCATCGTGACGGTCGCTCGCTTCGAGTGCATACTCGATGCTCTGATCGATACGGCGCTGGTTTTCTGCTGCTCGATTGTCTCTTGAGAGAGGGATGTCGACTGTACCGAGGATGTCTGCGCCCAATCGACTCTGAGTGTCGAGCGTTTTTGCTGGGGTAGTGTCCACTTTTTCGTCGGAGAAGTCGAACCCACCACTGTCTGCAAAGACAATGGTCTCCTCGGGAACACCCAGTTCCTCCCGTAACGTTACACCATTCGATATTCTTTGCCACATAGGGTCCCGGTTGCGAATTGACCTAGCATTGATCATCGCGGCCGTGAACTCTGGGATCGTGCCAACGTACGTCGGTGTGTTGTCACTCGACCGTTTCCCGATGTTCCTGACTGGGAAGAGGACCGGTGTATCCAGTTCTCCCCTCGGGAGGTCGAGTTTCCTGCGTCGGTACAACATGCCTCCCGCTCGGATAGGCTGTCCTCTTATTTAGTGAATGGGGCGATATTAACAATTCTTATGTCTGAAACTTGTCCTAAGCGGAGAACAAATCTTAGGAGCGGAAGAACACGTACGATGCCATCTGGGAGTGGAGGATCACTCGGACTCGAATTCCGCTTGTGATGGTACTTCCTCTACCCGCCGACATAATTCTTCGATAGTTTCCGGGCGAAGAGTATCAACAGTATCGATGTATCGAGCGAAGTTCCTCATATACTGCCCCTTGAGCCCAATAACGATCGTGCCATGTTCTTTTGCGTCTTCTGTCCGGGCAGGGATGGATTCGATGTTGTCAAATTGGTCCTCAACCAGTTCTCGGTTGAACACCACTCCAATCCGGTCGGAAAGTACCTCCTGAACCATCTCGTCGATGTCGATACTGGTGTAGTAGTCCTTTCCGAGGGTAAAGAAGACAACATCGTAATCGGCCTCCTGGAGGAGGCGTCGTAGGTCCTTTTGGATGCCGAGTTTTGCAGATCGCTCTCTTATGTCGCTAACGTTCATTGAGTTGAACGTTACCTCGTAGGGTGGGAGATACTCTTCTTCTGCGACAAGGCCAAATCCTGCACTCACGAAGTAGCGATCGACGTCGTGGCCTTGTCGCAGAAGCCATCTAACTGCACTCTTGACGTGGTTTTGCTGGCGTCCAGTGTACAGGTCGCGTGCCGCAATACCCGGCACATTATCACGAGCGAGGAGGTCTTCACGAGAAAACTGAAGAGTTTCCTCTTCACCGAAAGTTGGTACGTCGTCTGGTATCTCCTTCGATCCTGAACACTGGTCGATGACAAGGATGTCCAATCCGTTCTCTGTGTCGATCTCAGGTGGATGAGGCACGAAGTCGTCACTGGCTGCATAGTTCTGCCCGCAGACCTCGAGGATTTCATTTCGCAAGTCTCGGGGGTTGCTATTGGTGTGTACCTCGCAACCGTTTTGCCGAGCAGCAGCTACGGCTTCTTCGTCAAGGTCACCTTCCATTGTTTGGACGAAGAGGTGTTGGTACCTCGCTGCTTGTTCGCCGACGTTTGCTGCCATACGATCTGGGGCAAACGAGACGAGTGACGGGGTGTCTTCCCACCATTCACTCACGCCGTTCGCATCTAGTACACCAATCTCTGCGACCGGAAGGTCATGGGTCTGGGCCCAGAACGAGGAGTGTTTGTCGCACAGATAATCTTTAATAGTTTCGTAGCCACTGAGAGCTGCATCACCCTGGGTCGCGACGAGGATCTTCGGAAGGTCCTCCTCGAATTCATCGTAGAAGCGTCGTGTGTTGTGGAACCCGCGTCTTCGATTTCGATCGTTCCCCCGGAAGATGCAAACCTCGATACCGTGCTTACTACAGATTGGACAATCACATTTCTCCCAAGGACGGTTTCTGAGGGTCTCTTGATACTCCTCAAGGAGATCGTCATCGCCAATCCAGTTGGCGTAGTCTCTTACAACCTCCCAGATGCGATCGTAGTCGCTGACGACGTGGGACTTATCCAAGAGGGTTTTTGCGTGTGGGTACGCCTCGAACACGTTCGTCGCCTTGATCAGCAGTTCATCGTACTCCGCGAACGAGACTGGATCCGTTGGTGTGTCTTTCCGTAGAAGTTTGATCAACTTACTACGGAGATTATCGCTGAAGCTCGCCTGAAGCTCGCGTCCATACTGGAAGTCCTCCCGAAACGCCCTTTCTATGTCCTGTAGGAGTGACTCGTCATATTGATCGTCATGGCGATGTTCCAGGATGTATTCTCTCGCCGCAGGTAGTACCTTCTCAGCCCTCTCGTACCAGTTCTCAAGGGAATCACGAATTGAAGCACCTGTATCGTACGCTCGGAGCGCCACCAATGTTTCACGACCGCGTAAGGATTTCTCAATGGCTTCACCGAGGTCATCACGGCTCGACGGGTAGCGAACCCGTATCGCATCATAGCGCTCGCCATTGTCGAGGCGATAGTTCTGACCACCTGTCCACGCAGACCGAAGCATGCTTGCACTGTCGAAACTGGTCATCCCTGAACGGCCGATCGTCTCGAATGCTTCAGTCTTCGCGAAGCCGAAAACGTGGGAATCGATACGGCTGTTGTGCTCTCGTTCGAACTGCTTGATAGTCTTCCCGACGCTCTTGACGATTCCACGAACGTCGTGAACTGGACTCCCTGCGACTCCCCCGATGCCGAGGTAGTCGTAACCCATACCAAGCACTTCCTCGGTGGCCTTGCTGTATGAGTCAGGGTTCCATCCTTGGATGGCGACCATCAGTCGGAACGGGTAGTCACGACGCTGGTATAAGTCATACATCTCTCGGGCGTTCCGCAGCGTCAGGTCGTAACGGAACTCGGCGTCGTGTTCGCGGTAGACTGCACGTGAATCCCGTGCGAGGCGGGACAGAACGGCATCAATGTCGCCCCGAAAGTCGTCACCGACGAACGGTTCAACTTCTGTATCAGGATCAGTACGAATCGTCGGCTCGTACTCGTCGACATATGAGGGCCATTCTTCCGGCCATTCATCGGTCATAACGTCGACGACGTCGGTGATGGCATCGGGGATGTCACTTTTGTTCAGCTCCCCATCGAACGCCCGTTCGTCAAGGTAGAGCCGTCCCTTGTCCTTGCCCGACCCGAGGACAAGGTGGTCGATAGTGACGCCGACCGTGACGTCCAGGGTCTCGTAAAAGTCGAGCATATCCTGGTTCCCGTACGGTGGGAAAGGTAGCGACTTGTAGCCCCAAGCGCCGCAGTCACTGATCGTCGGCAACCAATTCGGGATAGAGAGAACGGGGTCATCGTAGACGCCATACTGGGCCAGTCGCTCGGCCTTACGGTCCGTCTCTTCGACCTGTTCGCGAGAAATGAGAACCCCGTCTACTGGTGTGGTTTCTGGCTCGAAAATGTCCCAGATATAATCCAGATCGCGCTCTTGACGGTTCAGCGTAGAGAGTTCGTCGTGTTCGAAATCGTAGTGGGCGTCAACTGCGTCGTCCCACTCTGGAACGTAGAACCGCACGTTAGATAGTCACCGGTAGTACCGATGGGAGGGCATCGTATAAATCCGTTCGAAGTACCTCACTACGGAACTGGCAATCGCTAATCGAAGTCAGATAGTGTAGGGCCGGAATGGGCCTGTATCGAATCCCACTGGTCAGGGCACTCTGATTCAACTTGCTCAAAAATACTGTCGCCAATAGCGGTCAATACGTAACTCTTCGACCGAATCTTTGCGAGTCCCAGGTGGACTAACCACTTGTAGTGTACTTTCGCACGTGGCACTCACGATCTATTACTATCGACATCGGGGTAGAGATGGTCGATTCGCTCGCCGAGCAACTGTGCTGCTGACAGGCTTGGGTTGTCGGAACGGTTTCTACTGTGAGTTGGTGGAAGACTGCCAGCATTGGCAAATAGTGCTCATGAAAAATAACCATGCAGAGAAGCGCCTGCACGAAAACGAATCTTTCACTCCGACACTGCTCTATTGAATCCGCCGACTGCGTAGGGATCACTGCTTGAAAGCCTGTTCGAGGTTATAAACGGCGGCAGTCAAGACGAGCTCGCGGAAATATCGATACCAGACGCTCGGCCCGACAGCGGCTCCGAATCGGCGTTTGATGGCCGAGAAGGCGGTTTCGGCCATCCAACGCTGGCCGTAGAGCTCGCTGTCCAACCGTGCGTTGTGGGCGTGATCGTGACGGGCGAACAGCCGGTGCCGGATCAATGGCCGGACGCCCTCGGATCGAAGGGCGTCCCGGAGAGATTGATCGTCGTAGCCTTTGTCACCGGCGAGACTCTCCAGTCGGTCGGTGTTACGCAAGGCCACTCGACGGCCCACCCGTGTGTCGTGGAGCCAGTGTGCCGAGCAGTGGAGATCGAGGACGGCACACGACTCGGAATCGACCAGCACCGTCGCCTTCAGCGTGCGTATATGGTGATCCGAGCGATGCCGGTAGTGGCTGGATGCCGCCTCACGATCGAAAAAGGTGGCATCCAGGGCACCATGCGAGCCCGGATCACAGACGGTCGCTGACCGGGCGAGCAGTTGGCGCCAGATGCGGGTGGGCACCCGCTCGAAGGACCGCCACAGCGTCGAGGGTGCCGGGAACTCGTGGCGAGCCAACTGCAAGAGTGCGCGCACCCGGTCCATCTCGCTGGCCCAATCGACTGTCTCTGCGTAGCTGGCACCCATGTGAACGCGAAGAAAATGGAGTGTGAGATGCTTCCAGTCGGCGAATCCGTGGCCAGCCGACTGACTCACTACCGCCGTGGGGCTGGCAGCACAGCGCTTTTGCGCCAGCGACGCCGCTTGTTTCACGAAGCGGAAGAGGACGTTAGGCATATTCACTCTCTCCACTTCGCTCTCGCCTTCAGAGCGACGCTATTCGCTCGCCGTCTGCGGATTCAATAGAGGACTCCGACACCTAATTTTGCTCCTGAATGACTCTGTTGTAACGCGGGTTGATACGCTTGGGTCAGCCATCGCCCTCTATCAGTTAGTTCTCCCTCATCCAGAAGGTCAAGCAGTTCCAAGAGTCGAGTCACGTGCGGAACTTTTCTTGACCCTACGGCACCTCTGTTCAAAGCTAATGTCCGGAGATCGGCATTCGGCTCACGCCGTCACAGTTCAAGCAATTAGCAAGCCAGTGGAAAATCGTCCCAATCCGGCTGGACTGTCCCTAGATGCCTGCCCGACGACGTTTCCACCACTATTGGCCCTAACATGGCAACTACAATACAATTTCCTCACGTGATTAGGGGGATAGTGAGTATGCTACCGATAATACTTAGTGAATACTCGGAGATTCCCTCAGTGTGCATCTTGAACAAGAATCGGTCTCCGATCTTACGGATTCCGGTGAGAGAACACTATTCGTAGGGAAAGACAACCCTATCCGAATCAGCACCGGGCATCGCCTCCTCCACCACGATGGGAAATGTAGCCGTCCACACGGCCACAACTACGAAATCTCGGTTGAAGTAACCGGAACCCTCACTCAAGATGGCTGGATTGTAGACAAAGGAGATATTACCTCAGTAATAGATGACTGGGACCACCGCTTCCTCCTTGAGCAAAAGGACCCCCTCATCGACGCCTTCGAGCAGAGCGGCGATGGTGATGCACTCGTTGTTCTCGAACACCCACCGACCGCCGAAGTGATGGCGCTAGTCTTGGAACGAAAGCTCCTCGGTACACTCCCAGAGTCGGTCTCAGACGTCTCAGTGACTGTGCGGGAAACGTCGGAGCTCTGTGCGGGGGCGACGCACTAATGCCGGTCAGCACGACGGCTAACGAGCAGCCAGCGGGCGACGTCGACGGCGCAGCACTGCCGGTCAACGAGCTCTTCTACTCGCTCCAAGGCGAGGGGAAACTCACCGGGACACCGTCGGTGTTCGTCCGCACGAGTGGCTGTAACCTCCGGTGTTGGTTCTGTGACTCATACCATACATCCTGGGAACCAACCCACGCAACCATGAGTATCGACGACATCGTCAAGGAGGTTCAGTCACACGACGATGCCGACCATGTCGTCCTTACGGGTGGCGAACCGCTCGTCCACGACGATTCGGTCACTCTACTCGAGCGCCTTGATGACCTCGGCTACCACACCACCGTCGAAACCAACGGCACCATCTACCGCGACGCTCCCATCGATCTGGCGAGTATCAGCCCGAAACTCGCCTCAAGCACACCCACCCCCGAAAAAGACCCCAAGGGCGACGGCGAGTGGGCGGACCGGCACGAGGCTCGTCGTATCGACCTTGATGAACTCGGTGCACTCATCGATGACTACGATACTCAGCTCAAGTTCGTCGTCACTGGGCCCGACGACCTGCCCGAAATCGAATCCCTCCTCGCCGACGTCCGGTCGACAGCGGCGAGTCGCATCCCGGACTCCGACGTGTTGCTAATGCCCGAGGGGACGACTCGAGACGAACTCGATGCTCGCCGAAACGAGGTCGCTGATCTCGCGATGGAGCACGGCTACCGGTACACGCCCCGCTTGCACGTCGACCTATGGAACGACGCTCCCGAAACGTAACATGACGAGTACGCATACCCAATTCGCGACTGACGATACGGAATCTGACATCGACTATGAGAAGGCTCAGCGCGGCGTCCGTCTCCTCTTAGAGGCCATCGGCGAGGACCCGGATAGTGACGCCCTCGCTGAGACCTGGCAGCGCCGCGTCCCGGATGCATTCGCGACACTCACTGAAGGCCAGCGTGAGGTCGAGAAGCCGACGATGCGGACCTTCGACGCCGAGACAACAGACCTCGTCGTGAAAACCGACATTCCGGTTTACTCTCTGTGTGAGCACCACTTGCTGCCGTTCATCGGAACAGTTCATTTGGCGTATCGGCCGACAGACGAGGTGGTAGGGCTCTCGAAGCTGACTCGGTACGTCCGCTGGCAGTCACGACAACTCACGATGCAGGAACAGCTGACGAACGACATCGCGTCGAGACTCAAAGAGGAACTAGACGCAGCTACCGTCTTTGTCGAAATGAACGCAACGCACCTCTGTGAGGCGATGCGCGGCGTTGAGACGAGAAGTACGACCACCACCAGGGCAACTGCTGGAGAACCGACTGAGGCAGAACATGAGCGGTTCCAAGCAGCGGTCAACCGTACGGAGGGTCAGGGATGAGCGAGCAGCGGGCGGTCATCCTGGCGTCTGGGGGTATGGATAGTGCGACGGCAGCGGCTGTCGCGCAGGATGCTGGCTACGAGTTGTACATGCTGCACACGTCCTACGGCCAGCAGACCGAGAGTAAGGAGTACGAGTGTGCGCAGGCCCAGGCCGAGGCCTTCGACGCCGCAAACTTCCTCCATTTGACGACTGACCACCTGTCAAAGATCGGTGCGTCGAGTCTCACTGACGAGGAAATGGATGTCGAGGAAGCGGATCTCGAAAGTGACGAGATCCCGTCAAGCTACGTGCCGTTCCGGAACGCGAACCTGCTGTCGATGGCGACATCGTATGCAGAAGCCAACGACTGTGAGGCCGTGTTCATCGGCGCCCACAGCGAGGACTTCTCGGGGTATCCGGATTGCCGGCCAGAGTTCTTCAAGGCGTTCCAGCAGGTCGTTGACGTCGGTACGAAACCGGAGACGGAGATCAGTGTCGAAGCACCATTCGTCGAGTGGTCGAAGACGAACATCGCCGAGCGCGGTCTCGAACTCGATGTCCCCTATGAGCACACCTGGAGCTGCTACCGGGACGAGTCACCAGCGTGTGGCACGTGTGACGCGTGTGCGTTCCGCCTCCAGGCGTTCCAGAAACTTGGCGAGCGCGACCCGATCGAATATCAGCAGCGTCCAGACTATACCGAGTCGTAGACGGCGCTGAGCCGGTTTACCTACGGTTAAGTCGATCTCTTCCCAATCTTCTCACGAAGCGCGGGTGGTCCACGAAGAGTGGGCCCGGTGCTGGAGACACCGACCCCGCGCTGCCTGAATCAGACAGCATGTGCATTAACGACGACGATTCGAAAAAGTTCGACGGTCGTATCGCTTCGTTGGTGCCGGACGATCCCGAGAAGAGGTGGTCTCCTTGAACGCACCTGGTGGTGCCGGGTCGGGGGTCGCTGAGGTGCTCAACTTCCTCGGCAATCAGCGACGGCTACTAACGCTACGGTACCTCGCTCTGTTCGAATCTGGCACGTCCATCGAGGTGCGTCATGTGCCACGTGTCGTCCGAGGCGTTGAGACGGGGAACCCACCCAGAAACGTAGGAACGGCGGATTACGAGTCCGCCTACAACGGTCTAATCCAGACTCATCTACCGAAGATCGAGAAAAGGGGCCTCGTCCAGTATGACGAACGGCGTAAGACGGTGACCGTAGAGGAGTCGCTTGAACAGTACGTCGTCCTCACGACACTCGCACAGTTTGTTCCCTCGGCGGGAATGGCTGGCTAAGCTCCTAAACCTGATCTTCACCCAACTGTTCTAGCCTGCAGACATCTATTGGGTTTCACCCATTCGTCAAATCGAACGACGAAGCGCCGCGTAGTGGGATGCGCGGCGGTGGAAGTGCCCGTCGTCCCCACCTGGGATGCTTGGGGGTTGCCAGTTCCATCGATGGCACCACTCCCTTCTCTGAAGTGGCGGACATTGATTATCGTAGCCGAATGAGGGTCACACATGACCAGAATCACGCAAGCGACCGACTAAGTCGGGTTGAGCACATCGTCGGAAGCGGGACCGGAATGCTAGACTTCGCAGTACAGGGAGAGGATGATTACTACACGTGGGACGGCAGTGAGGACGCTGATTGGGAGATTGAGGGCGTGGCCTCAGTCGAGAACATCGAAGAGGATCGCTTCATCATGTATCCAGAGGGCGATGTCTTCACTTGTGAGATCAAATCCGAGGGGGGAGAAAGAAATCCCGGCCCAGTTTATTGTTGGTAGGAATAGGTTCGGCATTCGACGGAGTGAGACATTTTAGAAACTAGTTCCGTTAAGGAGTTCGTTCTTCGACCCCACGGGGTCGTTATCGTCAGAGCTTTTCTCGTAGTTAACTACCTTTCCATATACCAGATCACTAATCTCGGTTATTTCAACTATCGCATTCCCATACTGGGGAACTTCATCCCGTAAAACTATAGTACAATCATAGTTGGCTGGGTCTGCGGTCCCCTCGGTCTTCCTGACGAACGCTTCGATTTTCTCATCCGTCTGGGGGATAGTATCACAGTAGGAGCGAATCGTTCCTTCGAAATTCTCACCAGAGACGGTGTTAATCTCAATCGTAACCTCACCGGACGAGAGCGATTCGTGAGCTAACTGGACATCGTATCCCGCTTCCACCACTTTAGCGGATCGTTGACCCTCTTTGACATTTGCCTGTACAACATTGCCTTCCTCTGGAAGAGCACCAGAATCAACGATCTTCCCTATCAGTTCTTGACCATTGACTGATTTGACCTTCACCACGACCGTGGCCTCCACTGTTATATTTCTCTTGACATTAATCCGGTATCCTCCCAACTTTGTTTGAACCTCAGAAGTTCCAGGAACTGTCACTGCTGGAATTTTATCCCCCACCGTGGGTAACTCCCCGAACTCTTCGACCTCGGTTTCGATTACCGATGTGAACTTCTTGATTCGCGCGCGAATTACGGTCTGAGAATGTGCGAATCGGTCTATCTTGAGTTCGAACTGTCCCTTCAGCGTTCTTGCTTTCCATTTGCCTCTGACGGTTCGGGCCTCAATTAGGTCGCCTTCCCTGATTCCTGCGTCCAGAACGGATGAAACGGTCGCGACGACTAATCCATCCCGTAGCTTTTCGATTCGCGCCTCTACTTCGTCCCCAGGCCGTGCCTGGGGGAGGAGAAGTCGATCGACATTCTTCCGTTCTTCAGGCACGCCTTCACACAGGTGATGTTTGATATGTTCGCCAGCGGTGGCTTCTATGACGTCCCCCGGCCTATGTTGGCGCGAGTAAGTACCACGGACTTGCGATGTGATCGCTCTGTCCCCTTCGATTCGATCAACAGCAACCACTAATTCACGGCCAGGCGAGAGAACAGTCGCTGCAACCTCAGGATTCACTTCAATCTTAGAGATGTTAGACCACTGACCAGCATCGGCGAACACGGTCGAACCGGAGACCTTGGTGATATTCACCAGAATTTGGTCGCCTTGTTTTAATTTCATAGTTTTGAAAGGTTTCTTTTCGGAGCACGACAACTTAGATTGTTTATCCTATCTATTAGCTGTGGTATATTTTGACCATCAATCATCTGCTGTAGTAGGTTGGGATCAGCTGGTGGTCGGGGATTTCCTGCAATCGCTCGATTCCGAGTTCATCTGCCGCAGAGATGTCCCACACGATGTCGAAGAACTCGACAGCAGCATCAACGAACTGGGTTCTTTCCGTGTACACACCGCACTCGGGGTTCCAGTCGTAGCTGTTCTCCATGAAGTTCGCCGAACCGAGTAGTGCTGCACCTTCCTCGGGTCCCCCGATGGTCTGAACCTTCCCGTGGATGCCGAATTCACCGAAGTCACGGAAATCCATGTCCGGAGTTACCCGCTGGTGCTGTTTGAACCGCGAATAGCTACGTATCGTGATCTGCTCGCGATGTTGCTTGATTTCGCTGAGCAGGTTCTGCTGTAGTCGCCGCCACTCCCAGGGTTCTTTCGTGTGGCGGGTCAGCAATCGTAATTCGAATCCCTGTTGCAGGAGGCGCCGTATCTGGGAGACGTATTCGTTGAACGTATCGTCGTCAAACGGCGTCATAATCCGCAGGACCTTGTCGTCGAGGTCGCGTTCGAGACCGAGACTGAACAGCCGGTCGGTCATCGCCGTGTACGACCGCATCCCAGCAGACCGATTTTCGTGCCAGCGCCGTAACCTCGCTCGTTCCCGCCCAAGACCACGAGAATCCCCCACGTAGCCGTCCATCTTCTTCTCGCCAAGAGCGGCAGGATCAACGAGGGTATACGTGAAGTACGCGGGCGCGACGTCACCGTCGGAAAGAGAGCCGTAATCTCGAGCAACGACGGCGTCAGTAGCAACCGGTGGCAGTGTCGTCACTGACGAATGGGACAGCACCTCTATTCGCCGCTTAACCGCTGCGCATCGATCGACGAGGTGGGTAGTGTACTCCTCTTGGAGACTGGTTCCGTCAACCTGTGCCGGAACAGTAGTGTATTCGATGACCTCGCTATCACCGATTTCGCAGTCGACACCGGGAACCTTGGACAGAATCTGATAGAGTTCGTAGGGCGTCGTATCGAGGCGATCGGTCACGAAGTTCAAATCGAAGGTCGAGAACCTCGAGTGCGCAGAGACAGTGGCGACTACGTTGATGAGGACGTCTCGGTCAGCTTCGCTGATTTCAGCGTCATCATGAATATCAGAGACGCTGACCCTCTTTCCAACATCAATCTGTGACAGTTCAGTTTCTGCTGGTGCGGCCAGTAGGGAACGAGCGGTCCCAAATTGACGTTCGTACTCGTCGTGTTGCCCCTCGATTACGTCTTCAATTTCACTGGTGTCGCAAAGGAGTACGGCGTTGTCGGCGAGAGAGGCAGCAACTGATTCCAATGAGAATGTATCGGTCGATAGCTCCCCAACCAGTCGTTCCGTGACGTCCTCAAGGCAGTCACTATCTTCGATACCTGAAAGCTGTGGGAGAACGTGTAGATAGCCCTCAGCGGTGGCAGCTTCGGTCGGTACTTCTCTCTGTGCTTCGAGCACTGATTCGATGCGCTCGAAGTGCGGTTCTACACTATCCGGGTAAATCGTCACAAAGCCAGCAGACCCGAGAAGCGGCCCGAGGATTGTCTCCTCCCAGTCGCCCGCTAACAGGCTGTCGAACTCTCGGCGAGGTAGAATTTCGTCGTCAATTCCGAGACTGGACCGTAGGACCCTCTCGGCTGTCCGAGAGCTGGCAACGATAGTTGCTCGAATGAGCCGACAAGGTGAATCTACTGAGAGGACTAAGGCACCTGCTAGAGTTGGCCGGTCTCCTTCAATAAGCTCCAGTTCGTCGAGTATCCAGCTATGTATCTCTGCGACCCGCTTCGCTTCTCGTTCATCATTCGTCCGTAGCGTTTCTGCGCGAATATGCGGCGAAAGGCGCTCCTCAAGACTGTCTTCGGTTACGCTCGCCGATAGTGCTGCGTAGATACTTTCGGGTGAGACCCCCCAGAGCCGTTCCGGAGAGCGGGTCCGAAGAGCTCGCGCCGTATCGATCACGTCATCTTCAGTCATCGTTCCTCGCTTCCAGATGGAGGTCGTGAGACAGCAGTTCGAGTAGCTCGTCCTTGTCGAACGAGTCAGGGTCATTCTGCTCGGAACACCCGTACTGATAGAGACAGAACGGACAACCGTCCTCGCAGTTACACTCCGACTCCTCGGGAGAGAACGCATCGTGCATTATCTCGACTGCTCTCTCGAACTTCTCACCGTCATCCTGTGTGAGGAGTACGGTGATTCCACTTCCTCCCTCGTCAGAGTCGTATACTAGCGTGCCTTCGTCCTCGATCGATTCAGGAACTTGGCGAACGCTCACACCGCCGATGTACTGGAGTGCCACCCGGAGTCCGTGAGCGAACCCGTGTTCGAGTTCCTCGCTGTCGAACCGAACACGCGCAGCCTTGGTATCGAACTCAGTGGCTGGACGCACTGCGATACTTTCGTCTACGGGATGTTCCACGTTGTTCGTACAGACTGCGGACTCCCCCACGCTGGCAATCATTCCGTTACACCCTTCGACCCCGCAGACCTCGAATACGTTAGGTAATGGGTCTGAGCCGCCATTTTTGTACGTCGCCCAGTATTTGCTCGTTGAAGCGGCGATCGTCACGTCACCGTACTCGAACTGACCATGTACGTTTCCGTTTTCGTCGACGATGTCGTACGATGATGCAGGTTCGAACGAGTCCCCTGCGTCAGTCTCAACTGGCGCGTATGTGCTCTGTACTTCCTCGTCAGCCTGGTACACACTCGATGGCTCGAGTTCACGAGCGTTAGGCGTCATTCCCAGCGGCAGGTCGTGCTGGAAGGCAGTCACTCGCTCAGGTACTTTCGTGACTAGACGTTTCAGTCGGGAACCGCAGGACTCGCAGTGAGACATATCGGTGTCGTACTCCGCAGCGCACGTCGGACAAATCGCCGCGTCCTCGAACTGTTCGCTGATACGGGCGGTTTCCAGCGGCTCCCACTCCGTCCGTGTCACGACGTACGTCTCGCCGTTGTGTAGGTACGCCGCTCCCGGATGGAGTTCAGAGAGTGCGATGCGACGGTCTCGGGAACCGTCACTGACGTTATCGAACTCCTCACCGACGAGTTGGTAATCGACTGAGTCGCCTACGGACCGCAGACCGAACGCCGCCGGGCTCTCACGGTTGAGATACTGGCCAAAGTCCATGTCCTCAAGCCGTCGCAGGTAGTCGTCTAACTGGTTGGCCCGGCGGCGAAGTTGCTGCTTCTGTTCCCGCAGTGCACGCTTTTCTTCACGGTCTCGAGTACCTCGCTCTTTGCTCCGGACGTCAGCAATCTCTTCGTCAAGTTCCTCCAAGTCTGCATCAATCGCGTCCCGTTGAACATTGTAGAGGTCGATGATTGACGCTTCGATACCGCGATGGTCGTCGGTTCCGCGTAGTGCTCCTTCGACAACGTCGTCGTACTCGTCGAGGACTGGTTCGACTGAACCGTTACAGCTGTTTCGCTGACAGTCGCCTTTGTACCCGGAGTCGTGTTTACGTCCACAGCTCGAGCAAACGCCGAAGGAAACCAAATCCTCGAGCCATTGTTGGACCTCGTCTTGGTTCTGGTTGATGACCGAACGTAGCACTTCCAGGGGAGCATCGTCGCTCTGATTCTGAACTTGGAAGTTCGACGACGACAGAACGCCGGTGAACCGCAGTAGGTCGTTTGGCTTGGGTTCAGACCGTGGGGTTGGCTCGTCTTTACAGACGACGAATTCATCGAGCCCGCTCTGGTCCCGTCGCCATGGAACCCACTGAGTCGTCGCCACCCAGTCGAGGATTCCCCACGTGAGTGACTGATGGAGGACCTCACGGTTCACTTCGTTGAGCGGGACTTGCTGTGGATCAGACGCGATGAGTTCCTCGGGATGTTCGTGATAGTAGTAATCGATCGGATTTCTCTGACTGACCGAGTGCACGAGTGAACTCCCAGACTCTCTCCCAGCACGTCCGATGCGCTGGAGATAGGAGTTCGCATTCGGGGGCGTACCGTAGAGGAGCAACGTGTTGAGGTCGCCGATGTCGACGCCGAGCTCCATTGCCGGTCCCGAGGACAGGAAGTGAGGGTACCTTCCTTGCCTGAACTGGTATTCCAGCTCTCGCCGTTCGTCTCGGTCTGTTTCCCCGTAGTACGCCCTCGCGAGGAGCATCATCGGATCAGACGAGGTTATCTGCTGTGCCGTCAGGGAGAAGTGAGGATGCGAGAACGTCGAGCGGTCTTCCGGGGTCGAATCGAATTCGACGATGTCGTCAGGAACGTCAGTCAGCGTTGACTCGAGGCTCGTGACAAAGTCTTCTTGACCCGGACTATAGTACGTGGGCGTCGCTTCACCGACGACTGCGCATTGAATTGTGTCTTCCTCGACCATCACGTACCGACTACCGTCTTCTTCGACCCGACGTACCAGTCCCCGGTCAATCAGTGAATCGAGGTGGCTGTGACCGTCCTCGACTTCGTCGATGAGGTGGGGCTCGTACCGGTGGTTCTGTGCAATACACTCTGCTAGGAGTTCCTGTTCTTCCGGTTCGAGATCGTCAGTGTCGGCATTTAGCCGGACGTCGACGATTCCCTCGTCGGTGAGTTGCTGACTCCGGTACCGTTCGCTGTACTGTCCAGCCAAGATTCTGGACAACAGTTCTTCGGTTAGGTACTCGTCAACAGACTGGTCGTAGTTAGTGAGGAATTCGAACGCATCCGGCGGGTTGTTGGTTTCGCCTTCGAGATCCTCCTCATACTGCTTTGCCTCAGATACGCCACAGTCGACAATGTCCGCGAGGGGTGCCCACCCGGAAGCGTCGGTCTCGTTCCTAAGGCTGCTGACGAACAACTGGTCGAAAAAGAACGCCTCTTCGGGTTCACGGAAGTTGCGCTCCAGTTCTTTCATGTCGGACTGGCTGTCCGCGAATGAGAGCATCTTGGATTCCGTGAAGGTCTCTGGGTCGTCTCGGTTGGCGAGCGACCGCAGCAGATACCGCCCTGTCGTCACGGCTGCGTTCGCCGGGCCACGCAGCATCGCATCGTATCTGCCGCTCTTCGAGTAGGTCTCCTGTCGGTTCTGATGGTAGCAGGGAAGGCCCCCGGGGAACTGGCTCGACTCTCGAATCCGGCCGTCGTCGTCGACCATCCGGAAATTGCTGTATCCTTTTGCACGCGTCACGAGTTCTGGGTTGTCGCAGTTGCAGTTCTGTTGACCACCAGGGAGGAACTCGCGCTCGCAGGACGTGCACTCGGCGACCATCTGAATGTCGAACAATGCGGTCCGAACGAACCGCCGTTTTCCGCAGGTACAGGTGTTCGGGACCCGGCCAAAGTACACTTTGTCGCAATCAGGATCGCCGCAGGTCCATCCGAGCAACCGCTTCGGAGTAAGGTTGCCATCACAGTCATCAGCCGTGCACTCCTGTACATCGGGGTCCTCGTATATCTCCCCACACTCAGTACAATACTGGACGCTGTCGTCTGTCAGAGGTTCCAACGCCGCAGCGTCACACGAATGGCAGGTCGGCTCCCTCGCCTCCTCGACTGTTACCTCCTCGTCACAGTCGGGGTTCGAGCAGATGTGGGCCTCCATCGAATCGTCGAGTACCATCAAGGAACCACATGTCGGACAGTCATGCTGGTGGTCGATTTTCTGGCGCTCACCACACTCGGAACACTCGTAGAACGGTCGCCAGTAGACGCGTACCATCTCCGGCGTTTCGCCGTCAGGCGTTTCGCACTGGCACTCGCGCCGGGAGAAGTAATCGAACCGCCCCTCTTCTGAGGTCACAGTGTGTGGCTCGAGCCGTTCGCAGTTCGGGCAGAACCACGATTCGAGTGATTCTTCCCCACACTGGTTACACAGCGAGAGTTTCGTGACGTAGTGGTGTCCGCATTCGGCACAAGCTGACTGTGGGGTGTCGTAGACTGTCCCACAGTTGATACAGGAGTAGTAGCCGTCGAGGGGCCAACTGAATAGATGGGCACGACGCTCCAGAATTCCGGACACGTCGCCGATCGTCATGAAGTTCGCCACCACCGTGTCTGCCTGTTCCTCAGTTAAATCGGCAGATTCGACGAGCCGATCACGTAGGCCATCGGGTCGTAGCGGTTTCTCCCGAAGGGTTGAGTAGATGCCTCGAACGAACCCCAGCACTTCGCTATCGCCTTCCACGAGGTGTTCGTAGAGGTCGCCTTCGACGTCCACTCCCTCGGCGGGATCATGGATACCCGCAGCCTCGAGGACGCGTCTCGCTGCCTCGCTCTCCCCCGAACGTAGCTCTGCACTTGTCAGTTCCGTGGTGGCGAATTCGTCGGGGACGTCGTTGGGGAAGGGGGCGTCGATTGTGCGTTCCTCTTCCTCAACCACCTCGATGTCGGGATCGACAAACGGGTTGATGCGCTGGAAGACGGAGAGCTTGTTCTCGACAGTAGCGCTCGCACCGACGATAGTGAGGTCGTCGTCGGCCTCGCTGCCGTAGTCATTGAGTCCCTGTCGCTCCCGGATGTACCGCCGAATCAGTGCTGAAGTGAACGAGCCGAACAACTCGGAATACTCGTGGATCTCGTCGAAGACGAAGTATTTCGGCTCGGCGACGAACCGCTGCTGTGCCTCATTCGCATTTACGTTAAACAGCCGGTAGTTGATCGTGTCCGGGTTTGTCAACAGAATGTCCGCCGGACTTTCGATGATGGCGTCCCTGGTAACCTTTATAAAGCTGAACGTGAGATCCTCGTCGTGTTCTTCCATCGGTTCGACGACGAATGAGTCGTCTGAACGACGCCGGACAGTCAGCGAAGAGTCACACTCTCCGCACGGACAGTCGAAATACTGGAATGTCGTCTGGAGATACGATAGTTCGTCGGGATCACGACGTTTTGTGTCCCCGTCGTAGATACCCACGGTAATCTGGTCGTCTGCCGATCGGTCTCGATTGAGCGTGAACAGATAGTTGATGAGGCGCTTCAATTGGTCTTGTGCCAGTGCTTTCGTCGGGTACGTGAGGACGCACTTGACGCTGTCCGGGGGATGTGCGTCGTGCTGGCCTGCCTTCGCCTCACTGATGAACTGAAGAATGGGAATCAACCAGCCTTCTGTCTTCCCCCTCCCGGTCGCTGCGGTTAACAGCGTATGATTGTCTTCGCGAACTGCCTCGATCGAGTCCTCCTGAAACTCGAAGAGGTTTCGAAACCCCGCCTCACTGAACGTTTCCGTGACGTCCGAATGTAGGTCGTGGTTGTCGGCGAAGGTCTCCCACGACGTATCACTCATTCGAGGGAGGTCGAGTACCTGGAGGTAGGGACCCTTCGTTCGGATGAACTCGGGAAGGTCATCTTCCAGGGACTCCCCGGCCCCCTGGTGGTAGCGGGAAACGAGGCTCTTGACCGCCGGTGAGGGTTGCGAGCCGGCGTAGTGTTCGGCGTACGATTCACGCATCGTGTCGGCGAGTTCTATTGGATCGAATTCCATCGGTGGGATTCCTGTGGGATGTGGTTAGTCAGTCAACTGTTCGTTCGTGCCCCGGTCGTCGAGTGGATGAATCGACAACTCCTGTCCGTCCAAGTTGGCCTGAAGACGGTCGCGGTCGAAGGACCGCTGGTCGTTACGGACGTCGCAGCCGTACTGGTACAGACAGGACGGACAACCATTGTCACAGTCGCAGTCGAACTGGTCATTCATAAGACCGGCTGCTCGTTCGAAGGCGCGGAAGTCGCCGTCAGACTGCTCGAAGAGTAGTCGTGCGACGTCTGATCCACCCTCTTGTGACTCGAAGACGTCGACGTGGTCTTCCCCGACGTACTCGGAGAGCTCCCGGATGTTGACGCCGCCAAGGTACTGGAGAGCGACCCGGAGGCCGTGGGCGAGCGTGTGGGACAGCTCGGGGTCCTCCAGTTCGACGCGCACGCCCTGTGTCTCGTATTGGTACCCGAGTCTGACGAACTCAGAGTCCGCTCCTCTCCCTTCGGGGAAGTGTTCGGGATCTGCACTACACCGACGTGTCTCGTCGTCGTCTTCGTAGATTACGCCGTGACAGTTCTCCTCACCGCAGACTTCGAAGAGTGACTCTTGTGCGTCGACCTCGCCCGATTTGTACTTCGTGCGATAGCCGTCAGTGTGCAAGAGAACTGAGTAGTCACCGTACTCGAGCGTTCCGAGTACATCCCCCTCATCGGTTCGTAGCTCGTACGTCTGCCTGGTGTCGAAGGAGAGGATCGAGGTCTCACGTTCGGCGTAGGTGTTCTGTACCTCCTGGTTGGGTTCGCTGTGCAGGTACCGTGCCTCGTCGCCCTCGGAAGTCAGTTGGAGGTTGTCGTGATACGCGTCGACTGAATCGAGAACGTCAAGGCGGCGTCGTTTCAACGGCACATCGTTCTCGCAGTCACAGTCGGTCGCATCAAGTTCGAATGTCGAATGGCACGCCGGGCAGACAACTTCATCCGCGAGGTGATCGTCGTTGTTCACCTCGGTGACGGACTCTCGTAAGTCAGAACCCGCCTTTTCGTCGAACCGAACCCGGGCGACCGTGTAGGTCTCACCGTTGTCGAGGTACGCCGCACCTGGGTGAAGCTCAGACAGCGCCATCCGCATCGCTCTACCACTCGATTGATCACCGACGTTGCGTCGGTCGTACCCTTCATCGACCAGCGTTAGACCAGCAGTGGTGGCGACGCTGCGCATCGAGAAATCGTACTTGCTCTCGCGGGACTCCCGGAGGAAATCGAAGTAACTCTCTTGACCCAAGCCGGAGAGGTGCTCTTTGAGGACTTCCATGCGTTCCTGGAGTCCGCGGCGCTCACGAATGATGCGACCGCGCTCATCCGCACTCGCACGCTGCTGGTCGCGCCGTAGTTCACGGTCTCGTTCGGAAAGCGACATGCGTTCACTCTCCAGCGACTCCTGATACTCTTGGTAGTGTGTGATATACCGGTCGTCGAAGTTCGAAATCGAGTCCTCGACCAGGTCACCGAACTGTTCACCGGCGTGTCGTATTCGGCCGTCGCAGTCCTTTCGCTCACAGGTAGTTCGATCATCGTCGGCCGAATACCGGCGCTCGCAGTCCTCACAATACTGGTACTCTAGCAGAGACTCGAGGTAGTCCCTGACCTCTAACTCGTGGTCGGACACCACTTCGCTCAGCACCGCCAGTTGTGAATTATCGCTTCCGAGCGATAGCGTATCAGCGGCGAGCGACATGGCGTGAGTCAGTTTGCTCGCATCCTCTCGCTCACTCTCCTCGAGTGTGCTGCGCTGGTGGTAGGTATCGCCACCGTCGATCGAGCGCGAACGACCGTGGCGACTGACGTCCCACGGAATCGAGAAGTTGGCCGCTATGAAGTCGAAGACGGCCCACGAAAGCGAGACGCGCAGTACCTCTTCGTTGTGCTCGTTCAGTGGTACTGGCGTCGGTTCGGCCGAGATGAGGTCCTCTGGATGGTCGTAGTAGTAGTAATCGATTGGATTGCGCTGGCTCACGGAATGTACCAGCGACGAGTGAGAGCTGCGACCGGCACGCCCCACACGCTGGAGATACGCGTTCATGTTGGGTGGTGTCCCATACAGTAACAACGCGTCGAGCGAGCCGATGTCGACGCCAAGCTCCATCGTCGGCCCAGACGAAAGGTGGTATGGATAGTTCTCTTCGCGGAAGAGGAACTCGAGTTCGCGGCGCTTGCGCTTCTCCGTCGTTCCGAGATACTCCTCGGAAACCAGAATTCGGGTCTGAGAGTATTCTACCCGATGGGCACGCTGTGTGAAGCGCGGGTGCGACACAGATGCGAGGTCCGAGAGGGTCGCGTTCGACGGGACCGCCGATTGACTGTCGAGCCCAAATTGGTGCTCGAGTGTCGTGTAGTACCGTTCTGTTTCGGGATCGAAAGCGATGCCATCATCGTCACCTGCAACAGTGACTTCGAGCGCAGACGGATCGAACGAGACGTACTCATCGGAGTGGCCGTACGTGAGGATTCCGCGTTCGACGAGGTCCGCTACCACATCGGTTGCGTCTCTCCCCGCGCTCGGATTATCGAAGCTTGCCACACGGAAATCGTTCCCTTCGTCGACGAGTTCGCGGACAACTGCGCGTTCGTCACCTGAGAGGGCGTCCAGACCAGGGGCGAACCGTACGTCAAGTAAGCCGACTTCCGAGAGAGGGTCGTCACGTTCCCCGAGACGCTGACTGTAAGTGTGCGATAGCGCACGCCGCGTGAGTCGGTCGCGCAGCGCGTCATCGTCGTCCCACCGCTTACGAGGTTGATCTTTGAGGCGTGACTCAAGATCGAATTCAACCTTCCTCGCCACTCGTGGCGGTTCCAGCAACTCGTTGAGGTTGTCGATGGATTCGTCAGCGTACTCCAGGACAGCGTCGAATGGTACCCACGAGGGCGAACCTTCGTTCGCTGCGCCACGGACGAGCAATTGGTCCAGTAGCGTCTCAGCCTCCGGCTCGGAGAAGTCCCTGCTGAGTTCTTTCATGTCGCGGTGCGAGTCCGCGAACGAGAGGAGTTTGGCAGCCTGCTGTCCCTCGTCGTCAGCGACTGCACGCATCAGGTACTGCGACGTCGTCGCAGCCAGGTTGTTCGGGCTGCGCATCAGTTCGTCGAATCGACTACCGATCTCGTAGCGAGCGTACGAGTGTGGACACGGAACTGCCGACCCCTGAGAACTCATCGAGTGGACCCTACCGTGCGTATCGAGCGTTTTGTAGGCACGATGAGACCCCGTTCTCTCGTGGATGTCGGGGTCGTCACAACCACATCCTTCCTCCCCGACGAACGCGGTGTCACACGACCGACAGTGCTGGTCGTGCTGAATCTCGAATAGTCCTCGCTTTACGAACGATGACGCCCCACACGGACACTGGTCGGGACTATCCTGGAAGTGAATCCTGTCACAGTCGTCGTTCGTACAGACCCACGGTAGGTATCGAGTCGTGTCGAGTAGGGAATCACACTCTCGGCAACGCTCGGGGGCATCTTCGGGCCGTTCATACGTAACGCCGCATTCGGCGCAATCGAATTGCCCTTCGACGGTAGCGACGTCGAACTCCGAGCTCTGACATCGCTCACAGGCGTGTTCGACTGCTTGGGTACTCCCACACTGTGGATTGATACAGGCAGTCGTCTCGGGGTCCGTCCTGACAGTACGGGACCCGCAGTTGGAACACTCGGCGATAGTGGTCCGCTCTGCCCGATGGGAGCACTCCTGACACTCCAAGAAGGCCTGGAACGTGGCACGGACCATCTGTACGGGGTCGTCGCGAGCGCTCTCACATCGAGTACAGACGTGGTCCTCATCCCGCCCGACTGATCCGTGTTCGGTGGGCGTGTACGGTTCCAATTGGTCGCATTCTGGGCAGTGCCAGGCAACGAGATGTTCGTCGCTACAATACCGGCAGTACGTGGAACGAGTGACGAACTCGAATCCACATTCTCCACAGGAATCCTGTGGCGAGCGATAGACGGTTTCGCATGCTGCACACGCGTAGAACCCGTCAATCGGCCAAGAGAACATGTGACTGCGATTCTCTAGGATGCCCGAGAACTCCCCAAGCGTGCGGACGTTCTCCACCAGTGCCTCGACACCTGCCTCATCGAGGTCGAAGGTGTCGGCCAACTGGTTGTGCAGTTCCGAGCGTGTCAGCGGATCGTCGTAGAGCAGCTGATGGACATACTGAACAACTTGCACGCCGGGATCGTCGTGAGCGCCAGTCAGATGGTCGAATAGGGCATCGGCGACCAGCGTCTCCCGGCGGTCCCGGTCGTAACTCGATGCCTCCTCGAGCGTGTAATCGAACGCGTATAGCCCCGGAACAGCGTCGCCCGGCGTTCCCGTCGCACGCAGAATGCGGTCGACGGACAGACTGTGCGACGTAAGCTCTTCTGGGACGGACGATGGCACCGCCGCGTCGAGTTCACGCGGCGACTCGCTCACCTGTGTGACGTCCACGGCCCCGCTGACCTTTTGAAAGAGCTCGACGTCGTTCTCGACCGTCGCACTGCTCGCGATGAGTTGCAAGTCATCGACGCCCCGGTTCTCCCGCAGCGCCTGTACGCGCTTCATCAACGTCGACGTGTAACTTCCGAACAGGCCGTCGTACGTGTGAACCTCGTCGAACACGAGGAACTCGGGTTCGTAAATGAACCGTTGATGCTCATCCTCCGCGTTGGTGTTGATGAGCCGGTAATTGATCGTGTCGGGGTTCGTAAGGAGGATGTCGACGCCGTTTTCCAGAATGTCGTACCGGGTCAGCCGGAGGAAATCCAGCGGTACGTCGTTGGGTTCATCGTCCTCACACTGAGCCTTCTCCGGGATGAGCTTGAACCGAGCACCGGTGTTTCTGACGCGGACACCACCACCGCAGTCCTGACACTTGTCGAGGTCTGGATTGTACCCTGGACACTCGAAGTGCTTGAACGTGGAGTTGAGGTACCCCTCCGAACCCGACTCGCTCACGTCACGGGGCGTGTCCCCGTCGTAGATGCCAACAGAGATTCGTTGGGACGACTTCAGCTGCTTGTTGATGAGGTAGAGGTACTGGAGAAGGCGTTTCAATTGGTCTTGGGCAAGCGCCTTGGTCGGGTAGATGAGCGTTGCCTTGACGCTCGTGTCGTCTCCATCGTGCTCCCCCTGGCGTTTCGCTTCCAGAATACGGTTGAGAATCGGAATAAGCCAAGCCTCAGTCTTCCCCCGCCCCGTCGCGGCAGTGATCACTGTGTCGTCACCGTCGAGTATCGACTCGATACTCCGCTCCTGAAAGTCGTAGAGCCTCTCGAACCCTATCTCCGAGAACGCCCGCCTGATATGGGGTTCGAGGTGCGCGGATCTGGCAAAGGAGTCCCAGGACCGGTCGCTCCAGTTCGGGATGTCGAGCGCTTGCAGGAACGGCCCGCGCATCCCTGTGATGTCGCTCTCGCCGTCGGCTAACCGATTCGCTACGCTGCGAGCGGCTCGTCCCCCGCGACCGATGAAGTAGTCGCGGTAGGCTGCTTGCATCTGTTCCGCGCGGGCGGCGGGGTCCTTCATTGTTAGAGGCTGAGTTCTACGGCCGATTCGAGTTCGTCGACACGCTTCATCTCCTCGAGTGTATCCATGGAGACGTCGGCCAGTGTGAGCTGCTGGGATTTGCTGAGTGTCTTCACGTCCTGGATGGTCGAATCCGACAGGTCGTGTTTTTCTTTGAAGTCGTCGAAGCTCTGGAGGGACTGGTGTTTCTCCCAGCTGGCAGTGGCGTTCTCCCATTCGGACACGAACTTGGAGGCGCTCCCGCTGGTATCCATCAGATCCCGGGTGAGGAGTTGGTGCATGTGGTTGAGCGTCCGTGCGAAGTCCGAGCTCTGGCTACCGAGGATCTTTTGGAGTTCTTCGGCAGCGCTGACGCGCGTACTCCAAGTGTTTCGCTTGCTCTCTAATTTCGCTTGTATATTCTCACTAACGTTCTCGACCTGATTCTTCGCAGAACGAATCTGGCTGATATGGGTCTCGACTTCGGATGTGAGTTCGACTGTTAGTTCAGCCTCATCCTCGTCAAGAGAGACATCGTCATCCAACATTTCGCTGCTTTGAACGTTTTCCAGCAGCTCATCCTGCGTTACGTCGACGGCGTTCTCAGCCATCTGGACGGCCGTACTGAGCATTGTTGCCGCAGCCCCGTCGAATGCCTCTTCGAGGACAGTCTTGTAGTACCGCAGATCACGAAGAGCTTCCTCAAGTTCGTCAAGTTCGCTGTTGATCTCGCTGATGTTGTACTCTGCGACCGACACGTGATACTGGGTGTTCTGTGCCTGTTTGTGCTCTCGAGCCTTGTCTTCGAGTGCGTCGACTGTCGTGGGTAGTGATTGGGTTCCGGACATCTTACAGGTCCTCTGTCAGAAAGAGAATCTCCTGGCGCTTCTGCTCGTAGTCGCTATACTCCTCAAGTTGCTTGACGCGGTGCTCCAGGTCTGCACCGGTCGCATGCTCTTGATCTTGAAGGGCTTCTATGAGCGAATCGAATGCCTGGTAAATCTCCCAGGCGTCCTGCTCGTGCTGACTTCGGGCGAAGTCATGGAGCCTAGCGACGAGCGTCACCCCCGTCGTACCCTCCATATTTTGGAACCGCTTTATGTCCTCTCTGAACGAGTTAAGACTGATACTTTCTGGAGATTCATCGGATTCGATGTTCAGGAGCCCACGCGCCTTTTCATAACTTTGCTTATCTTTGCCATCGAACGCTCCTCGACAGTTTTCGAGCGTTTCGAACCAATCCGCTAGGTCGTCGATCGTGTGGCTGCTGTCGTACCAGCGTTCTACCGGTTCGAGGGCTTCCTGAATGTGGTCGGCATCTTCCTCAACGGTGAGCCGGTCGAGTTCGGCGGCGTAGTCGGAAATCCGATCGAGCAGGCTGGACAGCTTCGTGTTCGCGTTGTTGCGTGTCGTGCCGACTCTGTATGCATCCGCGAGGTCGGCAGTGTCGATCATCAGCGCCGCGTCCACGTGGGCTTGCAGGTCGGCGGCGACCTCTTTCCGTGCTTCCGAGAGGCGCTCGTAGTCCACGACGTTCGACTTGAGGAGGAAGAACCCCTCAATCAAGTCGCTGATGGCGGTGGACGACATCGTCAAGTTGGTGAACGCCTGTCCGAAAGCGCTGTCAGAGTCGAAGTTGTCGACGACTGGTTTTCCGTAGGGTTGGTTACTGTCGTACTCCTCGAATGCGAGATCAGTGGTGATTCCGTCGTCATCGATTTCGGCACCGCGAGCCGCGTTAATCAGGAAGAACTGGGCGAGGACCAGCGTCTTCTCGATATTGAGTTCCCGCGGGAGACAGCTCTCGACCTCCTCGCGCATCTCGTGTTTGAACTGAGCGACGTTCGTGTCAGCCCATGCTCGAAGCTGGTCGAAATCTGTCGTCTGTGGGTCGAATACGTCGAAAAGTCCGTATTCGAGCATACTGGTGTATAAGTCGGCGTGGTCCGAGTCCCACTCGAGTTCGATGTCGATGCTGGCCTGCCGCTGTTGGTCGCCCTGAATCGAGACGGGAATGCTGTCACCGCGTGCGTAGTAAATCCCGCCCGCAGAACGCGTTGACGCGTTGGGGTTACTGAGGCGCGTAGGCTCGTGCCAGCGTTCGAGTGTCGCTACGGCACCGTCGTGAAGCGTGTCTGAACTTGGGTATTCCTCCCCATTGGTCACCCAGTCCTGGAACTCTTGGAACTTCTGCTGGCGCTCGCGCTCTTCATCCGTGAGTTCCGGTTCGTCGATAACTTCGACTTCTTCGTCTTCGTCGTCCTCGGGTTCACCGCTTTCTGATTCCTCGGCATCCTCCCCGTCTTCTTCGCCGCTCTCATCGGTTTCCTCGTCTTCGTCGACGGCGTGTTCCGGCGTCGGCGGGTTTTTGATCTTCTCAATGACTGCACTACCTCTCCCGCGTTCGAAGACCACGTAGTCGCCCTTGACCGGTGCTTTGTCACTGTCGGGGAGGTCGATGTTGAAGGTCTCGAGAATACCGACCTTGACGCCGATTCCTTCGTCAACCGGAACCCCGTACCACCGGCTGACATCCTGGTATATCTGGTCGTACTTCATGTCGATCTCGAACGTCGGCGTGTCGACGAACGAGTTCGACTTCATCGCCTCGTAAGGGGGCCAGCTCGACTTCAGACAGTGTTTGACAACCCGCAAGAGTAACAATCGCGGCGTTTTCCTGCTACTTCCCTCGTCGTTCAGTTGCCTGTATGCAACGTGAATGAAGCGTTCGTTGAACGGGTAAATGTCGTCGAACGCCTCTTCGACTTCTTCGGGGGCACCCTCAACGTCGGAGTTCCGCTTGATCGCATTAAGGTACGACCGGGCGAGCGCGACAGATACGTCGTCATCGAGGAAGTATGCCTCATGTGTATCTTCATCGCTCATCGTGAGGTAGCCTTCCGAGCGCCCCTTCATGTACGTCGCAGCGTCCTCACGAGCGAGCGCGTCGTTGATGTTGTCCTGTTCCCAGCCGATGGTCCATCCGAGAACGATGTCGAAGCTGCTACTCCCGAGCTCGAAGATGTGGTCTAGCAGTTGTTCTTTCAGGACGCTGAAGGTCGTAAGGTCCTCGCAGATGAGTGTCGGTCGAATGCCCTGGTCCTGATACCGCTGCGAGTATTCTTGGAGCAACTCTTTGAAGTCGCCGACCAGGTTCCGGGAGAGGTACTCGTGGGCTTCGTTCTTGAGGACCGAGTAGAGCACGTCCTTGTTCTCGGTGAGCTTGTTGCCGAAGCTCAACTGTAGCCGAAGATCACGGTAGTCCGTCCGGGTCAGAAGGTTGAAATCTGGATTTTCGTCGCGGGACTCGAGAGCCTCCTGATACTCCTGAATGTTCTTCGCGAAGATTTCGCGAAGGTCGCTCTGGCCCCCCCTGGCTTCCGTTAGCTCGCGAATCTCCTCGTCATTGAGGTGTTCAGTCGACCAGATGCCGCGAAGATACTCGACGATTGCAGATGCAGCGTCGTCGGGGTCAAGGTCGTCGATGTTTCGGACGTCAGTATCTACATCCAGGGGTTCGGTCAGGATGTCGAGAATCTGGTCCATGCGGGTCTGGCTTCGTGACACGTGAAGCGCCACTCGGTCCTCGATTCCCTCGTCATCCTCACCGTACCCGTTGATCTGGTACTTGGTCCACTCACAGAGCTGCGACTTGCCAGATCCCGGTTCGCCACGCAGGATGAAGATGCGGTTCGGGTCGTCGAGATTCGATGCCGTGATGGCGTTTAGTACGTCTTCTTGGGTGACGAACTCACCAGAGATGCCGAGCGGAGTCAGATTGTCAGCGTAAATCCGATCGATGTCGACGTGTGTCTCCTTGAACTGTTCTGGCGTCTTCTTTTTCGTGTGCGCCTCGGACGTGATGAAGTGGTCGACCTGCTGGTCGTCCCAGTAGGTGGGCATCTCGTTGCCTGCCGTCGATTTTGGGGTCTGTTGACTCATTGGTGAGTTAGGAACTGGTCGAGGGGGTACTGGTAAGCCGTCACGCTCGGTTTGGAATGAACTGATACGTACGTCACGTCCTGGCGGTTGCCGTGGGTGTCGTCGTTGAGGTCTTCAGGCGGGAGCTTCACTTCGTTTTGTGAATCCCCCGGCGCTGAGAGGTCCACGACGCCATCTTCGGCCATGTTCCGAAGTACGTCGGCGATAGCAGGGTGGATTCTGGGCGTTCCCGTTCTCGCCCCGTAGACCGTGAACAGGTTGTCGTTAATCCAGTCAAGCATCTGCTGAGCCTCGCCGTCGTCGACGGTGAGGTCGTCGTAGTCGGGTTCATCGCTCGAACTGGTTGGGGCGAGCGTGAGCGCGTCGTACATTAACGCACGGCAGGGACTCAGGACGAGGCCGTCCTCGGTTTCGGTTATGAGTCCAAGCTGCTCGACCAACGTCACCCACATATCGATTTTCTCGTCTGTCCAGGAGAAGTCGTAGTCAGTTTCGCGCTTCAGGATCGTCCGAAGGTTGTCACGACCGGCGTCAACCGTCCTACTGCCCTCGCTCAACAGGGCCCGGTGAATGTCCGCAAAGTGGTTTTGGCGCCCGTCTTGCTGGTTGCAATGATACAGTAAGCGTACCTCGAAGGGCAACCCCTCGAAATAACGGTCGTTAATTCGCTCAACCGTGTCCAGCACATCGCCCGTCGGACTCTCGACAAGGTCGACAGCATTCAGGAAGCGTAGCGAGTCCTCAACGTGGTTCGTTTTCAAGCCGCTGCTGGACGGACGACCGAACTTGCTCGTGACTTCTGAGGCGCTCGTCGTCCCCTGAAGCGAAGCGTAGATGTGTTTGAGTTCCGGTGCTCGCACCGAGATGAACCCGGTGAGTAGTTTATCCGGCTTGTGACTCGCCGGTGTGTATGTCGTGCTCATGCGTCCTGTTGGTGGCGGTAACGGTAGTTATCGAGCCGGTCCTCCTCGAAGTCCACTCGCTCAAGCATGTCGAGCATGCTGTTGGCGATCTTCTGAGTCGGACCGCGCTCGGTCCAAGACCGAAGTGCTTCGCGGATGCGTTCCGAGTAATCCTCGAGGACCTGGTCGACGTCCTCGCGGATGAGGTAGTAGAGGGGGTCCCACGCAGGACTGTCCGCGGGTATGCGCGTGTAATCGAACAGATCCGGGATGGAACCAGCCTCTAGTCCGGCGTGCTTGTGGTGTGCTGAAATCTCATGGAAGTACAAGTTCTGTGTTGTCGACAATGGGAGCGCGGAGTCGAGGTTGTACTGGAGATACCGTTTCAGTAGTCCCTTGTAGTCTGCGACCGAGCACTCGAACTCGTCGATAAACGACTTGCCAGGCTTCTTCGTGAGCCGCGGCATCTTCGGGGTACTTGTATCGGTGACCAGTACGTACGTAGCATCGGTTGGCCGTGCTCGAAGCAGCCGCCGAACGACATCCTGCTCGTCGAAGGTGCTATCTTCATCCTGTAGTTCACCAGTCAGCATCTCCTGACTGACGTAGTGAACCAGTGGGAATTCGACATCGTCGATACCGTTCTCTCGTAGCGCTTCGTTCGCCACGAGGTCGTAGTCGACGAGTCGCAACCCGTTGTCGTAGATGCCGGGGTGGGCGACGTGTCGGAGGCCGAACTGCGCGAGGAATGGCAGTGACCTAAGTTGTGCGCGGGCCTGTGAGCCAGTCTTCGACAGTTGCGGATCTCGAATCACGAGAAATGAGTCTCGTGTTCCGATGAAATCCGCAAGTGCTGGCGTCTCTGAGTCGGGTGGGTCTCTCATTCTCCTGGGGTGCTTGGGTTGTTCGCTGCGTCCGTGTGGGATGGTCGGCGCTGTTCGTTCGCATCCATACCTGTAGCCGTAGCTACTGGGTACAGGCTCTCTACGGCCTGCTTCCGTTGGATGCTTCCGTGAAGTATTCACACCCCCGACACCATAAATGTGTCGAGGAGTTTACAATTGTAGTGATGCCTCTCCTCGTACCGGCGGTGACCACCGGCCGACACGATGTATGCGAACACCCACCAGTTTCTGGCCTGTCATCAAATAATTATCGTCGACGAAACAGTTTCCCGACGGTTGCATTGATTTGGGACAGTTCGGAAGGGCGATCCAGGGGAGTACCGAGTGAGGGGCGCCTAGGGGAGGGTTATATCCCAATCTGGCACAAACTGTTGCACAATTCCGGAACAGTAACGAGGAGTCAACCAGATGTGGCACACATGAGAACGTACCTTGCACCACTAGGGTTCGACAGTCGCCGTGTCGTTCGACCCGTACTGAGCGAAGGATTAGACGAATCGGATCGAGTCGTACTCCTCCAACCCACGAATAATTCCGACCAAGGTCAGGATGCATTTGAGGAAGTTAAAGACGTGTTAACGCAGGTTGTCCCGGACCTTGAGTTGGAATCAGAGTATCTCCCGTATACAGATTTTGTCGAAACGACGCTTCTCTGCGCAGACCTCATGCAAGCGGCGGAAGGTGAAACAATAGTTGTCCTCGGTGGCGGTGCGCGAGAGATTCTACTCCCGTTGACAGTTGCTACGTTTTCCAACGAAAAATACATCGACACCGTTCTTCAAGTCGGTGATATTGACAGTAGCGTGCGCCGAATCCCCCGGTTGAATCTTCGAGGGAATATCTCCAATGCTGAAGCAGCGTTACTCGCCGATCTCTCAGATTTAGACACACCGTTGTCTATCAGTGACATCGCTACCAAGCTCGAGAAATCGAAAAGCACGATCGCTCGCCACGTCGATAGTCTGGAATCAGAAGGGTTTGTGAAGACCGCTAAACAGGGGCGAACGAAAACGGTAGAACCAACCGATAGCGGGCGAATTTTCCTGAGTAGTAGAGAATCCGATCATCAGCTAGACCAGGGATAATGCCGTATTTTCAATACTGGACCAGTGCTATTGTTTACACTCTTTTAACTGTTTGGCCAAGTCGTTCAGTTCTTGGTGGTGTTCGAGAGCATCAAGCCAGCGCTCAGGAAGAGACTCTGCCCCGAACCGAGCACCAGCGACTGCACCAGCGATAGCACCGATTGTATCTGTGTCGCCACCCCGATTAACTGCGGTTACAATCGCTTCCTCAGCAGTGTCACTCGTCAGCGCATCTTGGAGAGCCGTCTGAAGCGAATGGACGACGTATCCTGATGTTTCCAGTTTATCGAGTTCATCGCTCCGCAGAATTGGACGTAAAGCATCGAGAAGTTCTGCGGGCGCATCGTTCTCAAGGTCGTCAAGAGCATCTGTGAGAGGGTCAGGCTGTTCGGTGAGATGACCGGCGATCGTGTGATTGAGAATTGCGCATCCGTACGTACAACGTGGGTCAGCGTGTGTAATCTGTGAGGACTGGCGGCTCACCTGTTGAAGCGTTCCGAAATCATCCGCAAACGCGATAGCAAGTGGCGGACACCGCATGACGCTTCCGTTTCCGGCGTTTGCCCCCTCAGCGCTCTCCTCCCAGACCGATTGACCGGCCTCCTCCCAGGACTCACCGCGGTCAAGACGGCGTAGTGCCTTCGCAGTCATCCGACCGACATCGAACGGGCCGGAATTGAACCAGGCGACGAACCGGTCGGCGACATCTGTTGGATCGAACGCTCCCTGCTCAGTAAGACTACGCGCGATACACAGGGCTTGCTCGGTGTCGTCAGTAATCGTCCCCGCAGGCTTTCCCCACGTCCCGTATCCAATCATCTCATCAACCGTCCCGTACTCAGTTTGAATCTCTCCTCGAGACTTGAACTCTACTGGCCGTCCAAGTGCGTCACCACAGGCCAACCCCAATAGCGTGCCGCGGGCCTTGTTTCGACTCATACATTTTCCCAGCAGGTGCTATAATAGAAAAGTTCGGTCAGCACTACCTACCTGAACCATCGGTTGTTTTAGCATCGTCCTCCCCCTACCTCGTGTAATGTCGACACTTCTTGACCGTCTCAAGTCTTCTGAGGCCTTCGAGATGATACATCAGGAAGCCAATCTCGATCCAGATTTGGATTACGAACCAGTCTCGAAGTCCGGCGAGGTCGTACTGCACTACCGAGAAGAGAGCACCGCGGACGATGGTCTGCGAAATGGATTTACTGAGATAGAACTCCACGCGATTCCGGGAGAGGATGGGTTCGAGAAAGTGGTTTTAGAATATGAGTGGGCTCAGGAGCCCCGAATGGGAGGAGGAACTAGATATACGTATCAAAATGGAACGGTTGAGCAAGAGGTTACGAAAATCGTTTAATTGGAGGGCTCCATCAAACTCGTAAACCGTATCGGTGGGAACCGATGTGTCGCCGTTCTTCATGGCCTTCTAGACGTCTTCGTTCGTCTTCCAGTTCCATTCGTTATCTGTATCGGGAGCCGTACGGTCCCCTCGGCGAGAGCGCCGTCCGGTGACATCGGACCACCGCTGAACAGGGTAACTCCGGCTGGGCCGTTCACCCCGCCGTGTGCACAGTGGACGTCTGCTGTGACACTGTTCTCGATGTTAGCGACGGTCAACGTGAACACCAGTTTAGTGCTGTCGGCGGTGAATTTGAAGATCGTCTCGTCTTATGGAGCCGTCACCACGGGCGGCACTTTTGCTCGTCGCCAAGATGTGTTCGGAAGCTGGCGCTTCAGTCCTTCAGGGACAGATTCCAGCTTTGAGATTCAAGGTGATTCTCGACAGTAAAGAATCAACGATGGACTGAGCGATGTTCTTCGAGGAGATTATTCTGTTTCGACCTCCCCCTGTTCAGATGACAGGCTAATATACCCATATTCACTCGTGTCATCGATGGTGTCCGGTTCTAACCGGAACATCTGTAACAGATATTGGCCACCTAATGAGAGTTTGAGACGTTGCTCTGAGTTTTCAGTAAGCATTCCTTCTGAAACAAGAGTCCTGATACGATCACGTATGTACTCAGGTTCCGCTGAAACGAAGGCGACAACCTCATCCACGGCTGGCGCTTCATCTCTTCCCTGTATTTCCTCGAGTATCTGGTAATCCAGCGGATCAATCTCGGTCGCTTCAACGGGTTCATCCCCCGCTGTCGCCGCACCATACGGCGACCCCGTGAGGTAATTGATTCCTTTCGAGGTTATTTGGTAGTATGAGCCCTCTTCTCGAACTTTCTCGACAAACTCCGCATCAGAAAGCTTGTCAACTCTTCGCTTGATCGTCGAGTACGATACTGTTTCTCCGTTGAGTTCGAGGTTGAGTTCAATTCCCCGCTTGTTTAGCGCGACACCGCTTTTCCCGAGTAGTTTGAGAATGAGCTCGTCGTTTTCATTGAGCCAATTCGGTCGAACTCGCCGCATTTGACACTTGTACGAAGACGTTTCACTTAGTAGTGCCTAAAATAGGGCTTTCTCCGGGCAGGTCAAATGGCCACATTAATTGACCAAATAGTGGGTCAATTTTATATAATGCCGCCCTATATATGGCGATGGAAACGATGAAAACCTGTTCGATAGAGCCAGTCGGTCCAATCAGGAGAGTGGTGAACCGTGAGCGCTGAAGTCACCACAGCGGGAACCTGGGAAGCAGCCGACGATCCCGATGTGAAACCAGCCTGGTCTATCGACCCAACATCAACGAAGAGTCCCTACGGTACTCCAGAAAACCAGGCACCCGTCACGGTCCAACGAACGGCTACAGAATCACGGTATGCGAAGGTGAGCCGCAATTCAGAAGGAGAAATCCTCGGTGTCGCGCTCATCCTAAATGAAACCGAGCTGTGCCGTCTTGGCGCGGAACTCGACAGAGCAGAGGAACTCAAATACTGGGTAGAAGGTGGTCGCCTACGGTTCACCAAGGCCGACGCAGCAGAAAAGGAGAGGAGTCCATCTGATGACTGAATCACAACCAGCCACCACCTACCCAACTTCGCAGCAGTACGCGCGTTGGAAAGACCGTGCGAAGGACTTCGGAATGAGTGTCAGCGAATTCATCCAGTACATGGTCGAGGCGGGCTTGAAAAAGTTCGATGCTCGGGTGGAAGCCGATGAATCGAGGCAGGAACTTCGGCAGCAACGGAACGATCTGAAAGCCGAACTCGAGCACGCGCGCGACCGAATCGACACTCTGGAGACCCACTTCATGGAACCGAGCGTGAGACCGTTCGCAATTTCGTTCAGGAAAACCCCGGTTCCACCTATGAAGACATCACCCAACATGTCATCGAAAGCGCCCCAAATCGAGTGAATGGTCATCTGGATGCGATGGAAGGTGATGCGATAGAGACGGTCGACAACCGCTACTACCCGACGAAACCGAGTGCCGAGGAGGGGATCTCTGATGCCGCGTGAACTCTCCGACGCTCCAGGGGACCGACTTGGAGTGTACAAGCAACTCGAAGAGGTCCCACCACGCTACAGACTGCGACAACATGCGGACGTGTACCGCGGTGAGGATGTCTGGGAGACATTCTTGCAAGACCACCTCTTCCCCCATTTTCCCAAGGATAGGTACCGGCAAGACACCCGACGTGCTGGCCAGCTCTGGAAAAGTCACATGACCGACCGTGGTCGTCATCATGCTCTCGCAACGCCTGAAGATGTGGATAAGTGGTGCCAGTCGCTTCTGGAGAAGCGCAACGTGAGAACCGTCTACAACCACTACTGGGTGCGACTCGAGCGGTTCTACGACTGGATGCTCACGCGAACAGACCACCCACACGTGTACCACCCGTTCCCGATGGCCGCAGCAGAATACGAGACTGCTGGCAAAATCTGGGAAGCAAAAGTCGCACAGAGGTGAACCCTGTGAGTAGTGAAGACACCCACGACGGAATTGAGGAACAGCGGAAGGCCTTCGCTGATGCCTTCAATCTGGAGGCTGATCCTCTTGGGAAGTACGATGAACAGTTCCGAGTCCTGGACAGCGATCCGCTCGAAATGTACTCAGAGGATGTTCTCGCACCCCGTGGCTTGTCTCAAAGCCGAGAGAACGACTACTGGCGGGTCTTCCGTCAGTTCAAAGATCACATGCAGGAACGGGGTCGCCACTACGCGTGCGCGAACACCCGACACGTGAAGACCTTCGCAGAGTCGCAGCGTGTAAAACGAAATCACGACGTCGATACAATCAAATCGTACCTGCGGATTCTGAACGGTCTCTATCAATACTGGCAGCGTGAGCCGATCTTCCCCCACGGCGAAGAGTTCAATCCGGTCGAAGCTGCTCGTGAAAAGATTCCATTCCGAAAGTGGAAGCAAGAGGAACCTGACAAGGACCATCCCAACGTCCCTCTTGAGGACCTTCGAGAAGGCCTCGAGACGATCAAGCACCTCAGAGACCGATGTTGTGTCGGCGCACAGGTCAAACTCGGGATGCGCGTCGGTGAGGTGTGTAACTGCCAGCTTCAGGACGTGTCGATCCGACACCCCGACATCGAAGAGAACTACCCGGAACTCGGGGCGCACCCGCGCGTTCAGGACCTCGAGAACGCGATATTCATCCCGTCAGAGAAAAAGCGGGATGGGAATAAGTCGAAACGGTCCCGGATTCTACCACTGGACGACGAAATGCGCCAGCTGTTGGTGCAGTGGCTGCTCATTCGTCCCGATAACGGTGAACCGTGGATGTTCCTCTCTGATCAACGCCACGACCAGTTGTGGCCAAAGAGAATCAACGGTGCGTGGAAGGATGCCTTCCACCCTGAATATGAGGAAACTGAACACCATGAAGGTGTGACGAGTCACTTCGGCCGCCACTGGTTCAGCAGCTTCTGGCGAATCAAACAGGATCTGAATCGCGAGTTAATCAAATACATGCGTGGCGACGCGATCGGGGACGCAGCGGTCGACTACGGTGAAGCAATCGATTCCTACCTTCACACGTACTACGATGACATCGAGAGCATCTACCGGGAGAACATCTTTAAGCTAGGCATTGGCCCGTATTAGCGACGAATGGGGGGCTTAATGTTATTTGTTGATGTAGAATAATTAGCTCTATGGAAACCTATTGGTTCGACACTTCTACCACTGAAACAGCCGTTCGGTAGCTGCTACGGATTGGTCAAACGCCCAAACCACTTTGACGCTGCAAAGGTATTCAAAAATCGGACATTGACCCGGGCTGAAATTTTCGCCAACAAATAATGCAGGAACCCCTCTCACCGAACGAATTGGCTGATCTCTACGATGCACTATTTGCTGTGTTAGATAACCTTCCCAAGGAGACACACCCTGCATGGAAGATGGCCGTTGAATCCGTTGTTTTCGGCGGCGAGGGAAACGCACCGGGAGCGACGAACTACGGTGAACAGCAGGCAGAGCGGAACGAATTCAAGATCACAGAGTACCGTGACCAGTACGGCGACGGGGAACGCGTTACGAGATTTCCTACTCTCGAAATGGAACCGCCGAGGGATGTGGACCAGCAGTATGTTGAAGACGAAGTCCGTCTGCCGGTCGCCCCGAATTCCGAAGAAGTTCTTCCATTGTTTGTCGGCGATGATGACCTTGCAGACGCCATTTCACTACTCGATGAGTTCCCCCCAGAACCGAGTGCTGATGCTCCTGGCGACGACGTCTCAACCCTCTTAGAGGAGAGTAAGTTCCCCGGTGTCACTATCACGGCACAAGAGACTTCGACTGGCTCTCAAGGTGATGGTGCCGCGAAGCCCACAGAAGGGGTGACGCCGAATGAACTGGCCGATCTCTACGATGGACTCCGGGTTGTCCTCAATCACCTTCCAGCGGACGTCCATCCTGTCTGGGCCGACGCGATTGAGACGATGGTCTTTGGAGGCGAGGCTCTAGCAGACGGGGCCAGACCTTACGGCGAACAGCAGGCGGAACGCAATACCTTCGGAATGCCCGACTATCGATCAGAGTATGGCAACGGGTCTTGCGTAACAGAGTTCCCGACGCTCTCAACCGCCGTTCCACAGAACCAAGAGGTGCTTGCTAGTTCGGACGTTCGGGTTCCGTTGACCCCGGAATCAGAAACACCGCTTCCACTGAATCCTCCAGATGAACACCTCGTTGACGCACTGTCGCTTCTCTCTGAATTCCCTGCTGAACCCTCGGCTGACGACCAGAGGGAAGACACTACCCCTCTCATCGACACGGATCAATTGATTCGTCACGGGAACACAGAGCTCACGCAACATTCCGGGTCTCCGTCAGACCATGATTCGAATTCTTCCAGTACCGAAGGTAGCGATCAATCAGCGAGTACGTCAACGTCGAAGTCTGATTCGACGTCCTCCGGGACTGGCGGTGAAGCAACTGCCGACACTTCGAAGACGCCAAGTCATGTAGAGTCCACGTCTGACTTAAGTTCAGCAACCAGCGGTAGCGATTCAACGATTCTCCGGCAAGAGGGCCCCGGTGAGGGATCTGTGTCCCAAGGAGTAGGGGAATCGGTTTCCGAGAAGGAGGAGCGGAAGTACGAGGACCCTCGTGCTGAGCGAGCACACCGAAGAGCCCAATAACGTGATCCGTCGGATGTGGTGGAGATCGGTGAGACGATAACCTTGGCCCTGAAGGAGGTCGATTACAGTTCACATCCGCCGACAATTATGGGAACGATAAACCGGCTCGTGGTCTTCGTGACTGAGGCTCCCCACCATCTGTCCCAATACGATACAATCAAGGCGAAAGTCGTTGATTACGGTGGAAAAGAGAACAGTGCTGAAGCAGTGTTCTTGGGGTGCACTGATTGACACCTCACAACAAACCGCTTCCACCGAGGGGTTCTCTCGTTCCTCTGGATGTTACGTTTCGACGGCCGTCTCAGGATCTTATGTAGCTGAACGTTTAGATTGAGGCGAAATTACCCTCCCTTAGCCCCCGACTGCTAGCGGATCTTCGTTTCCGAGCATCCCGCTGGTGGTGACGATGGCCGCCTTCTGGTCGGTGATGCGCTTGCGCTGTCCGTCACGGCCGGTGACGAAGCGGGCGTGTGACTTCGCGCGCCGGAGCGCGTCGGGGTCGCGGACGAACTCCGGCTGTCGGCGGAGCATCTCGGTCACCCCCTTGCCCATCCCGTCGACGTAACAGGGGATGTCGTAGGCCTCACAGATCAGCAGCATCTCCTGGGTGCGACCGATGGCGAAGGCCGGCACGACGACGGTGCCGCCCTCCCACAGCGTCGTCTTCACGCTCTCGGCGAAGCGCTCCTCGACGGTCGCCCGGTCCTCGTGGGTCACGTCGCTGTAGGTGCTCTCACAGACGACGGCGTCGGCCTCGGGGCGGGCAGTCGTGCCCGCGACGAGACGCTGGTCGTCGGTGTGGAAATCGCCCGTGTACAGCAGGCGGGCGTCGCCGTCGTCGACGAGGACGTGCGCGCTCCCGGGGATGTGGCCGGCGTCGTAGAAAGTGACCTCGTAGCCCGCCGCCTCGAAGGACTCCCGGTAGCCGTGGGCCCGGGACACCTCGGTGACCCGCTTGAGGTCGTTCTCGGTAAAGGGGCAGTTGTACGAGCCGCCGTGGAGTTTCAGCGTGTCCCGCGCGAGCGTGAGCGCGAGTTCCCGCGTCGGCGGGGTCCAGTGGATCGGCGG